>Ga0065720_1003512_pt1 | contig 15781 bp, 7 predicted proteins | sample Thericmetagenome_FD_59107 | JGI IMG/M metagenome (GOLD analysis project Ga0065720, IMG submission 59107) | Thermophilic microbial communities from the Joint Bioenergy Institute, California, USA of rice/straw/compost enrichment - eDNA_2 v2... | ecosystem: Engineered > Solid waste > Grass >... | reverse complement strand
CCCGGAGGACGCCGGGCGCGGCGACCCGGGGCGACGCACACACGGCGACCCCCACGGTGATCCACGCGGTGACCCACACGGTGATCCATACGGTGACCGCGCAGTGCCCGGTGACCCGCGCGCGGTGCCCAGCAGCGCCCCTGCACCACCCCGCAGTGCCCGCCCCGCACGGATCCACGCAGTGCCCGCCCCGCACGGAGGCCCCGCGGGAGGCCCCGCACGAGGACCTCACGCACCGCCCCGGCCGCCGCGTCACCGCGTGCGCGGGCACGCACGGGCCCCAGACAGCCGTCACCCGGCCCGTTCTGCGGGCCGGGTGACGTGACGCGGAGCCGGACGGGTCGCGGGGTCAGCCTTCGATGTCGTCGGCGACCGCGCGCAGCACCGAGGCGATCTTCCTGGCGTGCTGCGCGTCGGGGTGCTTCCCCTTCTGGTAGGACGTGGAGATGTCGTCGAGGAGCTTGATCAGGTCCTCGACGATGACCACCATCTCGTCGGGCTTCTTCCGCCTGACCTTCGCCTTCTGCCTGAGCGACGGGGGCTCCACGAGGCGGACCGAAAGCGCCTGCTGCCCGCGTCGGCCCTCCGCCACGCCGAAATCGACTCGCTGGCCCGGCTTGAGCGACTCAACGCCCTTGGGGAGCGCGGAGGAATGCACGAAGACCTCACCGCCGTCGTCCCGGGTGAGGAAACCGAAACCCTTGTCGGGGTCGTACCACTTGACCTTGCCAGTCGGCACAGGGGTGACCTCGTTCAGACAGTCGTGGAAGATGAATGGAAGTAGGTTATGCCCACCTGAGTGCTCAGGTGACCGTCGAAACAGTCCCTATTTCGCGAATACGCCAGTCCTCATACCACGCCGCGAAACCCGTCAGATCAGGCAGTATGACATCCGCGCCATGATCGCGCAGCTCGTCGGCGNTGTACGGNCCGGTCGCCACNGCGACGCTCACCGCNCCGCCCGCCCGGGCCGCCTCGATATCNGCGATGTGNTCTCCGACATAGGCCGCGGCGCCGAAGGCCGCGAGCGCCTCGCCCTTCGCCGCGCCGAACACCGACCCGACCACCTCGTCCACCTCCAGGCCGAGGAAGCGCAGCGTGTCGCGGGCGTTGTCGGTCTGCTTCCCGGTGACGACGATGACCCCGCCGCCGGCTCGCCGTACCGCCTCGACGGCCTCGGCCGCGCCGTCCATGGCGGTGGTGGCGGGGACCGCGACGTCGGCGTACATGTCGCGGAACATCCGCGCCGCCGCCGGGATCTCGTCCGGCGGCAGCCAGTGCGCCAGCTCCGCTTCGAGCGGCGGCCCGAGCCTGCTCACCGCGAGCGCGCTGTCGATGTGCACGCCGAGCCGCTCCGACAACATGTCGTAGGTCGCCGCGATGCCCGTGCGCGTGTCCGCCAACGTCAGGTCAAGGTCGAAGCCCACCGATCTCCCCACACTTGAAGCATGCCAAATGCCGCGGCGGTTGGCGTAACCAGGACCGTCAATCCGGCCCGCATCACCATGGTGGAGACGTCCGTAATCCTTCGGTGCAAGAGCGGCATTGACCGCACGCGGTGGACACTAAGGTCGCGGGAGGAGGTAATCGACAGGCATGCCCAGATCCACGCGCGAGCGAATCATCGACGAATCACTCCGGCTTTTCGCGGAGCGCGGATACGCCGCCACGTCGGTGGCGGAAATCGAGGCGGCGGCCGGCCTCTCCCCGGGGGCCGGTGGGCTCTACCGGCACTTCCGATCCAAGTACGAGGTCCTGGCGGCGGCGATGCAGGAGCACGTCGCGCGCTCCCGGCGGCAGGTCGCGCAGGCGCTCGCCGAGGCGCAGGCGATCCGGTGCGCGAACGGGCTGGAGGAGCGCCTCAGCCACCTGTGCCGGGCCGGGCTGGCGAAGGTGCGCGAGGAGCACGAGCTGATCCAGGTGTTCTTCCGCGACCTCAGCCAGTTCCCCGAGCTGGTCGAGGTGGTGCGGGACGGCCTGCTGCAGCCGATGTTCGACGCGATCCCGGCATGGTTACGCGCCCAGCCGGAATACCGTGACCTCGACGTGGACTGGCCGGCGGTCGCGGCCGTGCTCGGCGGCGCGGTGGTGCACTACCGGCTGTTCGCCGAGACCGTCGGCGAGCCGCCCGGCCACACCGACCGGGAGCGGTTCGTCGCCACCTGGGTACGGCTCGTGCTCGGCCTGCTCGCCACCGCACGGCCGGCCACCGCCACGGCCGCGCCGGCCGCCCCCACGGTCCCGCCGCCCCCACCGGCGCCGTCGCCGCCCCCGGCACAGCCCGCCGCCGAGTGAGCGACGGACGCCCGGCTCCGGCTAGGGGTTGAGCAGCCGGAAGCCGAGCCAGCACGCCCCTATCGCGGTGCCGATGATGAACATCGCGCCCGCGGCCTCGTGGAACGCCGCGATCAACGTGTCGAGGCCGAGATCGGGTGCGCGCAGGCCGCCGACGACGGCGCCGCCGACGCAGTAGCCGACCAGGGGCGCGACGCCGCCGATCACGCGGTCGCGCATGTCCCAGGCGATCCCGCTCAGCACGACCAGCGCGGCGACCGCCCACACCAGCAGCGGCACCGGGAAGATCGCCACGTACGGCAGCCGGAACGGCACGAGCAGCGCCGCGGCGATGAGCAGCACGACGCCCAGCGTCTCCCGCCGGTGGTTGAGGACGATGGTGCGCGCGTCCCGTCCCTCGGTGGCCATCGGATTGCCGCCCGCCATCGCGATCCGGCGCAGCCACGCGAACGGGGCACGCCGCGTCGCCTGGCTGACCAGCACCCACCGGCCCAGGCGCCGCCGCTCGAACACCCCCGGCGGCGGCCGGTCGGACGCGTCGTCCACCACGTACGGCACATACGGTTTCACCACCGGCTCGGGGTACGGCCGGGCGTCGGCGCCGGTGGCCTGCGCCCCGTCCCCCTCGGCGGCGGCCACCCCGGCGAGGCGCCGTACCTCGTGTGCCACGAACCGCTCCGGCGGACCCAGGCGGTCGAGCAGCCTGGCGACGCGGCGCGGGTCGGTCTCGCCGCCGCGTTCCCGCTCCACGCGTTCCCGCACCCGCCGCACGAGCTCCAGGCGCTGCTCGGTGCGCAGCACGCCGTGGGCGGCGTCGGCCACCCGGCTCACGTAGTCCAGGACGAGCTGATCCGCACGCTCGATCATCGGAACCTTCTCAACCCGTCGAGATGGTCACGCCGAGCCGCGTGGCGCCCCGCCAGCGTGGTGGCCGCCTCGCGCCGCCGCGGGTACGACCCGCCGAGGATGAGACCTCGGACGCCGCCGGTCGGCGGGTTCGCGGTCGGCGAGGATTCATTTGCTCATAGTGCACAACATCGACCCGCCGCGCGACCCGGTTGACGGGTTGTAGCACCGCGATCGCGGCCGGTCTGGCACTCTTGCAGCCCGCACCTCGCCACGCGGCGGCCTCGTCCCAGCGTTCTCGTGAAACCACCCTGAAACCGCCCAAACCTACATTTAAGCCGCCGGCACCCCTGAGGATCCCGCCTTGGCGGCGGGCCTGAATCCGTTGCGAGGTCGCGGTAGTGCAACGCATCCCGTCCCTCTTACCTCTTCCGACCCGGCTCCGACGACTGATCGCCCCTCCGGCCGCGCTGCTGGCCTGCGCGGCACTGCTTGTCGGCACGGCCCCGCCCGTCGCGGCGGCGTCCGCCGACCCGCCCGGCCCGGCGGACGCCGCCGCGAAGCCCGGCCCGGGGCAGGTCCCCGTCGGCCCGCAGCCCAGCATCGCCCCCGACGAGGGGTCCGCGGCGGAACTCGCCCGGCAGATCGGCGTATCAGTCGAGATCGCGAACCGGCGCACCGAGACCCAGCAGGTGTTCGCCGAGCCTGACGGCACCGAACGCCTCGTCGTGACCGCCCTGCCGACCCGGGTGCAGAAGGACAAGACCTGGGTCGGCATCGACCCGACGCTCACCTGGCGCGGGGACGGCACCGTGGCACCGGTCGCCGTCGCCGCCGAGGTGAGCTTCTCCGGCGGCGGCACCGGCCCGCTCGTACGCGTCGCCAAGGACAGCGCCGCGCTCTCCTACACCTGGCCGGCCCCGCTGCCGCGGCCCACCCTGAACGGGCGGACCGCCACCTACCCGGACGTCTTCCCGGGCGTCGACCTCAAGCTCACCGCCGACTCCCAGGGCTTCTCCCAGGTGCTGGTGGTGCGGAACGCCGAGGCCGCCGCCGACCCCCGCCTCGCCGAGCTCCGGCTGGGCGTGCAGGTCACCGGAGGCGACCTGCACATCGACAAGGAGGGCAACGTCACCCTCATCGCGGCCGACGGGGACGTGGCCTTCCACGGCAACGCCCCGCGCATGTGGGACTCGGCCGGCGTGGCCGAGGCGGACGGAGACCGTCTCGCCGGGCCCAACACCGGCGACAACGTGGGCACGATCGGCATCCGCCGGGACGGCGACACGCTCGTGCTCACCCCCGACCTGAAGTTCCTGCGCGATCCCGCGCGGGCCTTCCCGATCCACATCGACCCGCCGATGCACGGCGCCGGCCGCCTGGCGTTCGCCTACGTCTCCAAACACTTCAAGAACACGAAGTACTACGGCACCAGCGACGTGGCGAAGGTCGGCTATTACGACGACCCCAAGGCGAGCCCGACCAAGGACACCTACCGGTCGTTCTTCCGCATGAACACCTCCCCGGTGAACGGCAAGCACATCATCAAGGCCACGTTCCGCACATACGAGACGTGGTCGTGGTCGTGCACCGCCCGCGCCGTGCAGCTATGGCTCACCGGGGCGATCGGCACCGGCACCACATGGAGCAACCAGCCGAGCTGGAAGCGCCAGATCTCCTCGGTGAGCGTGGCGAAGGGCTACAACTCGAGCTGCCCCGGCGGCGGCGTCGACTTCAACGCCACGTCGGCGGTCGAGGAGGCGGCGAGTAAGAACTGGTCGAACCTCACCATCGGGCTGCGCGCCGCGAGCGAGTCCGACAAGCTCGGCTGGAAGAAGTTCCGCAACAACCCGGTGCTGGAGATCACCTACAACACCACCCCGAACGTGCCCGACCAGCTCTCCACGGAGGTCGGCGCAAGCGCCGGGGTGGGATGCGCGACCGGGTCGGCCGCGCCGTTCATCACCACCACGACCCCGACGCTGCGGGCGCGTGTCTCCGACCCCGACGCGGGCAAGGGACAGACGGTGCGCGCGCAGTTCGAGTGGTACCACACCGGCGGCTCCAAGATCGGTGAACGGACGACCTCGTACGTCACCTCCGGCACATCCGTGACCGCGCCAATCCCGGCCGGGGCGTTCACCGACGGGGGGCGGTACTCCTGGCGAGTGCGCGCCCAGGACGGGGAGAAAGAAGAGCATGGCGGCAACAGCGGCTGGTCGCCGTGGTGCGACCTGATCGTCGACGTCAGCCGACCGTCCTCCGCCCCCGCGGTGAGCTCGACCGACTACCCCGAGACCCCCGAGGGCGGCGACCCGGTACCCGCGGGCGGCGTCGGCCGGATGGGGGTCTTCACCCTCGCCCCCGGTCCCGGCGACACCGACATCGGCGGCTTCCTGTACGCCCTCAACCAGGACGATCCGGGCGCGGCGACGTACGTGGCCGCCGGCGCGGACGGCACGGCGCGCATCAAGGTGACCCCGACCCGGGACCTGCTCAACACCCTGTACGTGTGGAGCCGCGACAAGGCCGGGCACGTCGGCCCGTTCCGCCGCTACGAGTTCAGCGTCGCGCCCGCCACCCGGCCGGTGGCGCACTGGACCATGGACGAGGCCGACGGAACCCAAGCGCGCGACTCCTCCGGCAACGGCCACCACGCCGTGCTCTCCGACGGCGCGCGGTGGACCGCCGGGCGGGCGGGCGGCGCGGTGAGCTTCCCGACGGAGGGCGCCCAGGTCGCGCTGGCGAGCCCTGACCCGGTCATCCGTACCGACCAGAACTTCAGCGTCGCCGTCTGGGTGCGACTCACCGACAACGGCGACTACCGCACCATTGTCAGCCAGGACTCCGACGGCCGCAGCTCCTTCTACCTCCAGTACCACAAGCGTCACGACCGTTGGTCACTGACCATGTTTACCGAGGATGACAAGACCGCCGCATATGCGGTCTCCGACGCCCCGCCGCGGCTCGGCGTCTGGACCCACCTTGTCGGCACCTTCGACGCTGCCACCGGGCAGATGAAGCTGTACGTGAACGGCCGCGCGCAGTCCACCGTGGCCACCCAGACCCAGCCCTGGCGGGGCACCGGCACCCTCACCATCGGCCGGGAGTGGAACATGGAAAACCTGTGGGTCGGCGACGCCGACGACCTGCGGGTGTACGACCGGGTCGTCTACCCCGACGAGATCGCGAACCTGGCGAACCGTCCCCCGTTGCTGGAGGGCCACTGGCGCTTCGACGACGGCTCCGGCACCCACATCGCCGACTCGTCCGGCAACAACCGGCACGGCACCGCGAACGCCGGGGTGACCCTCACCGACGACGGCTGGATCGGCGGAGCCGGGCGTTTCGCCTCCGGCGGCGCCGTGGTCACCTCCGGCCCGGTGCTGCGCACCGACACCGGCTTCACCGTCGCCGCCTGGGTACGGCTCGGCGACACCTCCGCCACCCGCACCGTGCTCAGCCAGGACGGCACCAAACGCAGCGGCTTCGCCCTGCGGTACGACAAGGGCCGTGACCGGTGGGCGCTGGTCCGCTCCTCGGCCGACGCCGCATCGGGCGTGACCGAATACGCGGCGACGTCGGCCGCCCCGCCCCGGGCGGGCGAGTGGACCCACCTGGCGGCCACCTATGACCCGGCCACCGGCCGGATCCGGCTCTACGTCAACGGCAACCTCGAAGGAACGGCGGTGGACCCGGCCGGGTGGTCCGCGGATGGCGTGTTCGCGATCGGCCGCGGCTTCGGCTCCTCCGATCCCTTCGTGGGCGACGTCGACGACGTACGCGCCTACACCGGCGTGCTCACCGAAGACGAGATCTTCGACCTGGCACTCCAGTGACCCGTTCCCGGTTCTCATCCTGCTGATTCACCAGGGGCGTGCGGGTTGCGCGCCCCATGCCGGGCCGGTGGCAGGCCCTGCCGGCCACCAGCCCGGCATGGCATCCCGCTGGATCGCCCGATCGGGCGTTGCGGCGGGGTGCAGAAGGTCCGGTATCCCCCGTTTCACAGCGGTCCCCGGGAGGGCGTGACCCGTCCGCCCCGGCGCCGGAGGTTTCACATGTCCTTGTCGTTGCCCGTCTCCTCCCGCCCCCGGCCGTTACGGCGCCGGTTGTGGCGGTCGCGCCATCCCGGCCTCGCCACGGCCGTGGTCGGCGTGCTCGTCGCCGCTTCCCTCACCGCACCGCCCCGTCCCGCGTTCGCCGACACCTGGGATCCGCCGAAACCGCAGAAGGACACCCTCGTCGAAGGGTCGCCAGTCCCGGTGAAGCCGACCCCGCCCGACCCGGTGGAGCAGCGCGCGCTGAAGGAGCCCCCGTCGGTCTCCTGGCCCCGCCCCGGGGAGGCCGTCGCCGACCTGGGCAAGGCCGGGGCGGCCGACCGGACCGCGAAGGTCGCCGCCGACGGACTACCCGGGCTGCCGGTCCGCGTTGGGGTCGCCGCGAGCGTGCCGGAGGAGCGGATCGCCGCGCTCACCCCGCGCCGGGTGAAGGTCGAGGTGCTCGAGCCGGACCCGCAGGCCGCGTCCGAGGTGCGGCTGCGCGTCAGCCGCGACGACGGCGCGGCCGAGCCGGGGCAGGTCTCGGTCGAGATCGACTATTCGGCATTCCGGTACGCCTATGGCGGTGACTGGGCGGCGCGGCTGCGCCTGGTCGAGCTGCCGGCGTGCGCGCTGCAGACCAAGCCGGGCGCCGACTGCCCCGCCCCCACCCCAGTGCCGACGAAGAACGACCCCACCAAAGGGACCCTCACCGCCGATGTCACCGCCGCCCCTGCAGCCGGGGCGGACGACGGCAAGGCCGCGGCCGCGGCGGGCACCGTCTACGCTCTGACCTCTGCGCCCTCCGGCTCCACCGGCGACTTCACCGCCAGCACCCTCTCCCCTGCCGCCAAGTGGCAGGTGAGCGCCCAGACGGGTGACTTTTCCTGGTCATACCCGCTGCGGGTGCCGCCGTCTTTGGGCGGGCCGCTCCCGCAGCTTGCGCTCACCTACTCCGCCGGCAGCGTGGACGGCCGCACCGTCTCCACCAACAATCAGCCGAGCTGGGTCGGTGAGGGCTTCGACTTCACCCCGGGTGGTTTCATCGAGCGCAAGTACAAGTCGTGTAACGACGACGGCGTCACCCCGAAGACCGGCGAGCAGTGCTGGGGCGGCGAGCACGTGATCATGATGCTCGGCGGCGCCACCACCGAGCTGGTGCTGGACGACAAGACCAAGAAGTGGCGGCCCAAGTTCGACGACGGCTCGCGCGTGGAGAAGCTGACCGACACCGTCAACGCCGACAATGACAACGAGTACTGGAAGATCACCTCGCCGGACGGCACCCAGTACTTCTTCGGCCGCAACCGGCTGCCCGGCTGGAACAGCGGCAAGGAGGAGACCGAGTCGGTCTGGACGATGCCGGTGTACGGCGACGACTCCGGCGAGCCGTGCCACGCCTCCAGCTTCGCCGACTCCTGGTGCCAGCAGGCCTACCGCTGGAACCTCGACTATGTCGTCGACACCAACGGCAACACGCTCAGCTACTTCTACCAGCCCGAGTACAACTACTACGGCCGTAACCTCAAGCGCACGGACACGACCAGGTACACCGCCGGCGGCTACCTCAAGCGCATCGAGTACGGCCAGCGCGCCGGCCAGGTGTACTCCAGCCCGGCGATCGCCCGGGTGCTGTTCGAGGTCGCCGAGCGCTGCCTGCCCACCTCCTCCTTCGACTGCGCGCCGGACAAGCTGTCCAAGGACACCGCCAAGCACTGGCCGGACGTGCCCGCCGACCAGATCTGCAAGGCCGACGCCGACTGTTCCAACCACGCGCCCACGTTCTTCACCCGCAAGCGACTGACCAAGATCATCACACAGATCCGCGACGGGAGCGGCTACCGCGACGTCGACTCCTGGACGCTCACCCACCTGTTCCCCACCCCCGGCGACAAGATGAGCGCCGCCCTGTGGCTGGACAAGATCCAGCACACCGGGCACGTCGGCGGCACCGCCAGCACACCTCCGATCGACCTGGACGGCGTGGAGATGCCCAACCGGGTGGACGGCCTGGAAGGGCTCGCGCCGATGATGAAGTGGCGGGTCGGCAGCATCGACAACGGCACCGGCGGGCGGCTCATGGTGAACTACTCCGACACCGAGTGCACCCGATCGGCGCTGCCCGAGCCGCACGCCAACGGCAAGCGCTGCTTCCCGGTGTACTGGGCTCCCGAGGGCGCCCTCGAGCCGGTGCGCGACTGGTTCCACAAGTACGTCGCCGAACAGGTGCAAGAGGCCGACCTCACCGGCGGCTCGCCGATCGTGCAGACCAGCTACCGGTACCTGGGCTCGCCCGCCTGGGCCTACGACGACCAAGAGCTCGTGCCGCACGAGCGCCGCACCTGGTCCGAGTGGCGCGGCTACGAGAAGGTGCAGGTGATCGCGGGGTCCGCGACCGACCGGCAGGTCGTTACCGAGCATTTGTTCTTCCGCGGCATGCACGGCGACCGGCAGCCGAACGGCGGCAAACGCGTCGTGTACGTCACCGACTCCCAGGGCGGCAAGGTCGAGGACCACTGGCGGCTGAACGGCTTTGAGCGGGAGACCCGGTACCTCACCGGCCCGGACGCCGGCGAGGAGGCGGGCACGATCAACGACCCCTGGCTGCATGGCCCCACCGCCTCCGGCGGCGGCGACGAGGCCTTCATGCTCGACACCGCCAAGGTCCGCAGCCGCTCGGTGCTCAGCACCGGCCAGGTGCGGCACACCGAGACCCAGCGCTCCTTCGACGAGTACGGCGCGATCACCCAAATCAACGATCTGGGTGACGTGGCCGACCCCAACGACGACGAATGCACCCGCTACACCTACGCCCGTAACACCACGGCGTGGATCCTGCTGCTGCCGAGCCGTACCGAGACGGTCGGGGTGGCGTGCACCAAGACGCCGAAACGGCCCGACGACGTGATCGGCGACGGCCGCATGTACTACGACGGCGGGGAGTTCGGCGCCGCCCCGACCAAGGGCAACCTCACCAAGGTCGAGGACCTGGAGTCCTACTCCGGCGGCACGCCGCAGTATGTGACGGTGAGCCGCAGCGTGTACGACGCCTACGGCCGGGTGACCGAAAGCTACGACGCCGCGGGCAACAAGACCACAACCGAGTTCACCCCCGCCACCGGCGGCCCGGTCACCCAGGTGAAGACGACCAACCCGCTGGGGTACAGCGAGACCACCTGGCTGCGGCCCGAGTGGGGCGCGATGGCGGCGCAGCAGGACGCGAACGAGCGCCGCACCGACCTGGCCTACGACCCGCTGGGTCGGCTCACCAAGGTGTGGCTGCCCGGCCGCACCACCTCCGATCCGCCCAACGGCGAGTTCGCCTACCTGGTCCGCGCCGATAAGCCGGTCGTGGTCACCACCAAGACGCTGCGCAACGACGGTGAGTACACCGTCGGCCACGAGCTGTACGACGGGCTGATGCGGCTGCGCCAGACCCAGCTTCCCGCGCACGGCGGCGGGCGGCTGCTCAGCGACACCGTCTACAACACCCTCGGCCAGGTCGCCAAGAAGAACGACCTGTACGTGAACGCTGACCCGCCCTCCACCGAGCTGCTCGGCGTGGCCGACTCCGACGTGCCCGCCCAGTACGTCTACGAGTACGACGGGCTGGGCCGTAACACGGTCACGGCGCTCCGGGTGATGGGCGTCGAGCGGTGGCGCACGGTCGTCAGGCACGCGCCGGACCGCATCGACGTGGACCCGCCGACGGGGGAGACCCCGACCACCGAGATCTTCGACGCCAAGGGTCGTACCGTGGAGCTGCGCCAGTACAAGGGCGACTCGCCCACGGGCGACTACGACGTCACCAAGTACACCTACGCCAAGAACGGCCTGCAGCAGACGGTCACCGACCCAGCGGGCAACGTCTGGCGGGAGCACTACGACCTCGGCAACCGGGTGATCAAAGCGGAGGACCCGGACAAGGGCGTCACCACCTACACCTACGACGTGCTCGGCAACATGACATCGAGCACCGACGCCCGGGGCCGCACGCTCTTCTACACCTATGACGCGCTGGGCCGGCAGACCAGCGTGCGTCAGGACTCCGCCGACGGGCCCAAGCTCGCCGAGTGGACCTACGACAAGCTGGCCGACGGCACCCCGGTGAAGGGGCTCGCCGCCTCGGCCACCCGGTACGTCGACGGCCAGGCCTACACCACGCGCGTCGACGCCGTCGACGAGCAGTACCGGCCCACGTCGATGACCCAGGTGATCCCGGCGCGGGAGGGGGCGCTCGCCGGCGAGTACACCCTTAAGGCGCGCTACAACCTCGACGGCACCGTCGCCTCCATCACCTATCCGGCGGCGGGTGGCCTGCCCGAAGAGACGGTGCGCACCCTGTACACCGAGCTGGGCTTGCCCAAGCAGACCCGCTCCAGCCTCGCGGTCTACGTGCAGGACACGCTCTACTCCAAGCGGGGCGAGCCGCTGCAGGAGCGGTGGGGCGCCGAGGGCTCCACGGTGCTGCACGACTACACCTACGAGGAGGGCACCCGCCGGGTGCTGCGGCGCATCACCGACCGGCAGACCGCCTCCCAGGTACGGCAGGCCGACGTCCGCTACACCTACGACGACGCCGGCAACATCCTGAAGATCGCCGACACGCCCCCGGACGGGAACGCGCCCGCGGACGTGCAGTGCTTCACCTACGACTACCTGCGACGCCTCACCGAGGCGTGGACCTCCACCAACGACTGCGCCACCGCGCCGAACCCGAACGTGGTGGGCGGGGCGTACGCCTACTGGCACTCCTACACCTATGACCGCACCGGCGGCCGGCTAAAGGAGATCCGGCACGCCGTCGACGGTTCCGCCAACGACGTCACCAGCGAATACTCCTACCCCGGTCACGGCCCCGGCCAGCGGCAGCCGCACGCGCTGCGCCAGGTGACCACCACCGGCCCGACCGGCACCCGGCTCGACAGCTACGGCTACGACGAGGCGGGCAACCTCACCTCGCGGCGGCTCGGCGCGACCGAGCAGAGGCTGGAATGGGACGCCGAAGGCCAGCTCGTCAAGGTCACCGAGGGCGACAAGACCACCTCGTTCCTCTACGACGCCGACGGCAACCGGCTGATCCGCCGCGACCCGTCCGGCACCACGCTCTACCTGGCCGGCATGGAGCTGACCCTGCCCGCCGGGAGCAACACGGTCAAGGCGACCCGGTACTACACCCACGGCGGCGAGACCGTCGCGGTCCGGACCGACGACGGGCGGCTGCAGTGGCTGGTCCCCGACCACCACGGCACGGCGGAGATGGCGATCGACGCCGCCACCCTCGCCGTGACCCGCCGCCGGTTCGACCCCTTCGGCAACCAGCGCGGCACACCGCCGCAATCGTGGCCGTCGGAGCGGACCTTCCTCGGCGCCGTCAGCGACCCGTCCACCGGGCTGGTCTCCATCGGCGCACGAGAGTACGACCCGACGACCGGCCGGTTCATCTCAGTCGACCCGCTACTGTCGGATGACGATCCCCAGCAGTTGCACGGCTACGCCTACAGCAACAACAACCCGATCACCTTCTCCGACCCGTCCGGCCTGCGCCTGATCTGCGGCGAGTACCCCGGCCAGTGCGACGACAGCCCGGGCCTGCCCCGCCCCGGCGGCGGAGGCAAGAGCGGCGGAGGCAAGAGCGGCGGGGGTGGCGGCAAGAACGCCCCGCCGCCACCGCCTCCGGGCGGGCCGAGCCAGGCCGACCAGGACAAGGCCAAGGAAACAATGAAAAAGTCCTGGGTCGACGTGGCCGTCGAGGCCGGCGGGCAGCTCATTCTCGACATCATCGGCTACACCGACGTCAAGGACTGCCTCGGCGGCAACCTGGGCGCCTGCGCCTCCGCGATCATCGGCGTCGTCCCATGGGGCAAGATCGCCAAGGCGCTCAAGGCGGCCTATCGGGCAGCCAGGGCCGTACTCGCCTGGTGGGAACGCGTCAGATGGGCGCGGCGGGTGCTCGACGAGGCCGAGCAGGCGGCGGCCGCCTTGGCCCGGTACCAGGATGACCTGGCCAAGTGGCAGAAGGCCCAAGAGGCGGCCGGTGCCGCCAAGAAGGCCGACGTCGCGCCAGCCGGCCATAGATTCGTGGGTGGCAAACGCGGCGGGGGTGGCGGCGGCCCAGGCTGCAACAGCTTCGTGCCCGGCACCACCGTGCTGATGGCCGACGGTACCCACCGACCCATCGAGCAGGTGCGGGTCGGCGACAAAGTGGTGGCCACCGACCCGGTGACCGGCGAGACCTCGAGCCGCACCGTGGTCGCGACGATCACCGGTGAGGGCGACAAGCGCCTGGTCGAAGTCACCGTCGACACCGACGGACCTCGTGGCGACGCCACCGGACTGGTGGTCGCCACTGACGGCCACCCGTTCTGGGTCGAGGACGAACGCCACTGGGTCGACGCCGCCGATCTGGAACCTGGCGACGAGGTCCGCACCCCCGACGGCACCCGGCTCGACGTGGTCGCCGTGCGGCATCGCGACGCCCACCTGAGGGTGCACAACCTCACCATCGAGGGCGTGCACACCTACTATGTGACGGCGGGCGACGCCGACGTGCTCGTGCACAACAAGGGCGGCTGTACGGTCGTGCATCGGGACGTCGCCAAGCACAACAAGCAGCTCTACACCAAGGCGCGTGCCGCGGCGCAGAGGAGCCATAAGAGCGCCGCGCGGCAGAACAGCCGCCCTGCCCCGGCCCAACCCAAGCCGGCGGCGGAACCGAACCCGCAGCCGTCGGCTCCCGGCGTGGGGACTAGCACCAGCCCCCCGCCCAAAACCGTCGCCACGACGGCGCAGGCGACGGTTCCGTCATCGGTACAACAGTCGGAGGGGCCCGTAGTCAGTCTGTTTCTCCCGGTGCCCAAGGGCGCCCCTCTCGGGCAGAGGCTCAGGATATATGCCCACAACGTGGCCGTCTTCTTAGGATCGCTCGCCCGAGCCGTTGACACCACCTGGCCTGGGTGATGCACAACACCCGAGAACAGGCCCGAGTACCCGAGCGGGTCACCTGTGATCCGCTCACTCCGGCGGCGACACCTCGCCCACCGAAAACGGAACACCCAATAACCGAGTAAACATCGGCGCCGACGGGGCCAGCCGACGCGGCGGCGGGCGTCACCCGACCGCCCCGCCGCCAAGGCACCCCCGGCTCACCACCCTGAGAGGAGATTCCGCGATGCACCGACTCCGGCGACGGCCCCCCGCCTGCCGCCGCGAACCCCTCGGGAGCAGATCGGCGAAGGCGCTGCTGGCCATCGCGGCGACGAGCCTCGCCGCAGCCACCCTCGCCGCCCCCGCGCACGCCGCGTCACCGGCCGCCCCAGGCAGGCAGGACGGGCACAACATCCTGAGAGGGGACAGCACCTGGATCGTCCCACCGATCCTCGCGTCGAACTGACGAAGACCGGCCGCGGCCAGAACCGGCCGCCGGATGGACCCACCTCACCCGCCCGGCGGCCGGTGCTCACGTCTGCGGAGTCGTCGTCTCCAGGGCGCGTAGGGCGTTGTGGGCGCGTCCCCGCCAAACCGCGAGGCCGATCTCGGTGAAGGCATCGGCGGCGGCGTTTATGAGGGAACGGGCCGTAGCGTGGTCGCCGCGCCGGGCAGCGAGGCGGCCGGCGAGCAGGCGGGCGCGGGCGGCGAGAAACGGCTCGTCGAGGTCGGTGGCGAGGGCGAGCGCGGTCGAAATGAAGGCGTCGGCGGAGCCGAGGTCGTCGGCAAGCAGGCGGGCCTCGGCACGGCCGAGGATGCCGTACACCTCGCCTATACGGTCGCCCGCCTCCCTGGAAACCTCGATCACCTGGGTGAACTTGGCCTCGGCCGCATCGGCGCGGCCCTCGTCCAGGTACAGCGTGCCCCTACGGTTGAGGATCTGGGCGGCGCCCCGCCGGGTGCCGATCGCGCAGTAAAGGGCGAGCGCTGCGTCCAGCAGGGCCGCCGCGGTCACCGCGTCGCCCTGCTCGATATGGATCTGCGCCATGTTGCCGAGCACGTGCGCCTCGGCGTAGCGGTCGCCGACCGCGCGCAGCATCGTCAGCGCCCGGTCGTACCCCTGCAGGGCCGGGCCGAAGCGGCCCTCCACCCGGTCGATCAGCGCGGCATTGCGCAGCGCCAGCCCCTGGCCGTGCCGGTCCCCGACGGTCTCGAACAGCCGCAACGCGGCGGCCAAGTGCGGGCGGGCCGCGCCGTACCGCTGGCGGAACAGCTCCAACGTGCCGAGCGAGTAGCGCATCGCCGCCTGGCCGCGCAGGTCCCGGGCCCGGATGGCGGCGGTGAGCGCGGTGCGTGAGGTGCTTCGCCAGTCGTCGAACAGGCCCTGCACCTCGAACAGGGTGATCGCGCTCATCGCCAGGTCCCAGCAGGTCTCGGCGAGCCCCAGCCGGGCGGCCTGTCCGATCGCCGCCACCAGGCCGAGCCGTTCGCTGCGCAGCCAGCCGCCCGGGTCGGCGAGCAGCCTGGCGGCGGTCTCCGGCCCCGGATCCCAGCGGGCCCCCGCACCGTGCAGCACCGCGTGGTGCACCGTGTCGTCGCCGCCGTAGAGGCCGCGGTGCGCCCGCTCGGCGAGCCACAGGTGGCCGCCGATGAGCCGGGTGAGCGCCGCCTCGGCG
>Ga0065720_1003511_pt1 | contig 15789 bp, 8 predicted proteins | sample Thericmetagenome_FD_59107 | JGI IMG/M metagenome (GOLD analysis project Ga0065720, IMG submission 59107) | Thermophilic microbial communities from the Joint Bioenergy Institute, California, USA of rice/straw/compost enrichment - eDNA_2 v2... | ecosystem: Engineered > Solid waste > Grass >... | reverse complement strand
CCCATGGTGATATCGCCATCGTAGCTGCGCGCGGTTATTCGTCAATACTGTCGAATGGTGACGCCGATGTCCAGTGACTACACGCTTCCGACCTTAGTGGCGGATTGCAGCGATGAGTGGCTCTCTGAGCTTCGTGAAACCGCTGAAGAAGTTGAGCCTAAGGGTGTATCGTTCAACTCCTCAATTTGAATAGTGATGCGTCCGGCATGAGTGGCTGGGTGACGCCGTTCCGGCAGTTCGTGATCAAGGTTGCCAGCCGGTGCGATCTGGCGTGCGATCATTGTTATGTTTACGAACATGCCGACCAGAGCTGGCGTGCCCGGCCGAAAGTGATATCCGATCAGACGATATCCAAAGTCGCGCAGCGGATCACTGAACATGCCAAGAGGCATCGGCTCTCCACCGTGCATGTGATCATGCACGGTGGAGAGCCGCTTCTGGCGGGACCGGAGCGCCTCGCTCGGGTCGCCCAAGAGCTCGGCCGGGCCCTCGACGGAGTCGCGGAACTCGATCTCCGCATACACACGAACGGGATTCTGCTCAGCGAGCGGTTCTGCGAGGTTTTCGATTCCGCCGACATCAAGGTGGGAGTCTCGCTCGACGGGGATCGCGCCGCCAATGATCGACATCGGCGATACGCGAACGGGCGGAGCAGCTACGATCAGGTGATCGCGGCGATCACGCTGCTGCGCGACCGGTACCCGCATCTCTACGCCGGGCTGCTGTGCACCATAGACATTCGCAATGACCCGGTCGCCGTGTATGAGGCGCTCCTCGCGTTACGGCCGCCTCGAATCGATTTCCTGCTCCCGCACGCGACGTGGGACCGGCCGCCGCTGCGGCGGCGATCCGGCGACACCGCGTACGCGGACTGGCTGATCGCCATTCACGATCGCTGGACGGCCCAGGGCCGCCCCGTCCCGATCAGGCTGTTCGACTCGATCACCTGGAGCGCCCGGGGGAGGAGCGGCGGAACCGAGTCGCTCGGCCTGGGCCCCAGCGATCTCATCGTGATCGAGACCGACGGCTCCTACGAGCAGGCCGACTCGCTCAAGGTCGCCTACGACGGCGCGCCGGCGATGCACCTCAACGTGTTCGACCATTCGCTCGACGAGGCCATGTCCCACCCCGGCGTCGCGGCGCGGCAGGGCGGTACCGGCGTGCTGTCCGCGGACTGCCAGGTGTGCCCGGTGGTGGCGATCTGCGGTGGCGGCCTGTACGCACACCGCTACCGGACCGGCACGGGGTTCATGAACCCGTCGGTGTACTGCGCGGACCTGCTGAAACTCATCACACACGTGGAAGGGGCGCGCCGACGGCGGCACACCTTCCCGGTGTCCGCCCTCGACGCCATCGCGCGCGGGAAGGCCGGGCGGTCCGAGACCGAGGCGCTGCGCGCCCCGCAGCTCAGCCTGACCAGGTCACTCGTGGCCACTGGCACGTCGGCGGCGGACTCCGACGCGTGGGCGCTGCTCGTCCGCCTGGAACGAAGCCATCGCGCCGTCGTCGACCAGGTGCTCGGGCACCCCTACGTCCGGTCCTGGGCGGCGCGCAGGGCCGGGGTCGCCACCGGCCCGGTCGTCCCCGGTCACCTGGCGGCGGTCGCGGCCGCCATCGCGATCCGGGCAGGGGCGCCGGCCACGATCACGGTGCCCGTCACCGGCGGCGCGGTGCACCTGCCGACGCTGGGCCGGATGTGCGTCCCGGAAGGCGAGACCGCGGTGATCGAGTCGGCGGACGGCGCCTTCACCGTGCGGGCCGGCGGTCGCGATCTCGACTTCGGCGGTCCCGGCTGGGAGCCGGTGCGCACGCTCGAGGCGGACGGGATCAGCGTGCTCTTCGACGATGTCGATCCGCACCGGGACGGTCATCCGGCGCCGGTCCGGGAGCGGCTCACCGGCAGCGAGCTGCGCGCCTGGCGGAAGACGTTCGAGGCCGCCTGGGAACTGCTGCGAACCGAGCACCCGGAGCAGGCGGAGGCGGTCGCGGCCGGGCTCCAGGTCGTGACGCCCGTCGTCGGCGAGCCCGGCCGGTTCGCGGTCGCCCGCCACGCCTACGGCGCCGTGGCGCTCGCGGAGTGCACCGACCCGGGCAGGCTGGCCATGGTCCTGGTGGGAGGCGCCGCGGGCGGCCGGGTCACCGCGCTGCTCGACATGTTCGACCTCGCCGGCAGGAACGCACGAGCGGCCGAGGAACTGCGCGACGCCTATGCGCGGCTCGCGATGTCCGCGCTGATGGAGCCGGAACAGGCCGCGGCCGTACGCCGGGACGTGCGTCAGACGGTCGACCGGCTGTCCGCCGTCGCCGTGTCCGAGGCGGGACGGCGGTTCCTCGCCGGGCTGAGCGACGCCGCGAGCGCCGGGCCCGCCGCGGCGCGCCGCCTCCGGGAAGGGCGGCCGGAACCGTGAGGAGGGCAGGCGGGGTGCGGGGCACCGTACCGGCCGCCGCGCCGCGGCGGCCTTCCATCGCCGGACCCGACCGGGCCTCCCTCGCCTTCGACCGGGCGTCCCTCGCCGCCGATCTGGGCTCCACCGGCCTGCGGCAGGGCGCGGTGGTGCTCGCGCACACCTCGCTCAGCGGCATCGGATGGATCGAGGGCGGAGCGGACACCCTGCTCGCGGCGTTACGCGACGTCATCGGTGCCCGGGGCACGGTCGTCGTGCCCACCTTCACCTCGTGGAACTCCGACACCTCCCGCGTCTATCAGGCCCGCACCCGGGGCATGTCCGAGCGCGACCTCCAGAGGTATCGCGATCGGCTTCCCGCCTTCGACCGGGACACAAGCTCCTCGATCGAGTGCGGCCTCTTCTCCGAGGCCGTCCGCAGGGCGCCGGGCGCGGTACGGAGCGGTCACCCGCAGACGTCGTTCGCGGCGGTCGGACCCGACGCGGCGCGACTGATGCGGCGGCACGACCTCGGGGACCATCTCGGTGAGCGATCGCCCCTGGCCGAGCTCTACCGCCTCGACGCGCAGGTCCTGCTGGTGGGCGTGGGCTTCGACAAATGCACCGCCTTTCACCTGGCCGAATACCGTTACATTCCGAGGCCGCCCCGTGCCAGGTACGGATGCAAGATCAATGTCGCCGGGGTCCCGGTCTGGTGGAATTACACGGACGTCGTGCTGGATGATCGTGATTTCGCGGCGTGCGGCCGGGCGATGGAGTCGCAGGTTCCGGTCGCCAAGTCCCGGGTCGGCTGGGCCGAAACCCGCTGCTTTTCCCTCCGGCAGGCGGTCGACTTCGCGAAGACCTGGATGCGGGAGAACCGGCGGCCGTAAGCATCCCCCGATATCGCCATTTAGCAGGACCTCTTGACCCGTGGTCGGATCCTGGACTAAAAACATGGGATCAGAGGACGGGGGGGTGCCGCGGTGCCGAGTGCCTCGGGAAGTGACGACTATTGCCCTTACTTCTTCCTGAGTTACGCCCGCACGCCGTGGAATGATCCAACAAGCCCAGATCCCAATATGTGGGCGCGCCGTTTCTACGCCGAGCTCTGCAACGAGATCCTGCAGCACACCTCGCTTCCGCACGGAGTTCATCCGGGCTTCATGGATGCGGACATGCAGACCGGCGTGGAGTGGGATCAGCGGCTGGCCAGGGAATTGGCGACCTGCCGGGTATTCGTCCCGTTGTACTCCAGGCGGTACTTTCACAGCGTGCAGTGCGGCAAGGAGTGGGCCGCCTTCGAACTGAGACGCCGGGCCTACATGAACGGGAGAAACGATCTTCTCGATGTGATCGTCCCGGCCTACTGGTCTCCGGTCCCGGAGTACGAAATCCCGGATATAGCCAAGCCGATCCAATACGCCGATCCGAGCATGGGGCCGCACTATGTCGAGCACGGCCTCTACACCATGATGAAGATCCGGCGATTCCGTGATCACTACAAGATGGCCGTGTACCACCTGGCCAGGCGGATCATCGAGGTCGCCGAACGCGTCCGGCTCCCACCCGGCTCGCCGGTCGACTACTCCTCGATCAAAAGCGCGTTCACCCGGGACCCCGAGCGGCGATTCCAGATCACGATCATCGCCGGCGCCGCCCACGAACTGCCGCAGGGACGCGCGGCCGACTACTACGGCTCCACCGCCAGGGACTGGAATCCCTACCACCCCCGCAGCAGCAGGCCGATCGCGGAGGTCGCCGCCGAGATCATCTCCGAGCTCGACTTCGAGCCGGAGATCGGCTCCGGGCTCGATCACCGCCGGGAGCTGGTGGACAACCGGGCGCCGACCTGCCCGGGACTCGTCCTGCTCGACCCCTGGACGTTGCTCGACCCCCGCTACGAGGAGCTGCTCCGCGGGCTCAACCGGGCCAACAACCCATGGATCGGCGTCATCGTGCCGTGGAGCCGTGACGACCCGCAGATCGCCGAGCACACCCCGGTCCTGCTCAAGCGGCTGCGCGACCTGCTGTCGTCGAAGGTCTCGCAGGGGCGCCCCAGCGTGCGCAAGGCCGTGTACGGCGTGCCGACGATCGAGGAGTTCGAGCTGAACCTCAGGCCGCTGCTGCAGACGCTCGCGAACACCTACCTGCGGAACGTGCAGGCGGTCCCGCCGCAAGGGTCGGGTCACGGCCTCCCCCGGCTGTGGAGGCCGGATGACCCGCCAGAGAGGGAGAGACCGACATGACGCAGCCACGCGACGGCCGGATCATCACCTTCTACTCGTTCAAGGGCGGTACCGGCCGGACCATGGCCCTGGCGAACACCGCGTGGATCCTCGCCGCCAACGGCAGGCGCGTGCTCGCCGTGGACTGGGACCTGGAGTCGCCGGGCCTGCACAAGTTCTTCCGGCCGTTCCTTGACGAGAGCACGATCGGCGCGACCCAAGGTGTGATCGATCTCATCGCCGAGTACTCCTGGGCGGCCACCCGCAACATGTCCCGCCCCGCCGAGTGGCATCGGGAGTACCCCGAGTGGCACCGCGAGTACGCCAAGATCGAACGGCACGTGGTGTCGATCGACTGGCCGTACTTCCCGGAGGGCGGCGGGCTCGACTTCCTGTCGGCGGGGCGGCAGAACCGCGACTACTCCTCCCTGGTGTCCACCTTCGACTGGGACGCCTTCTACGAGCGGCTGGGCGGCGGCCAGTTCTTCGACGCGCTTCGCGACGACATGCGCGCCAACTACGACTACGTGCTGATCGACAGCCGGACCGGCCTGAGCGACATCGCCGACATCTGCACGGTGCACTTCCCCGACTGCGTCGTCGCCTGCTTCACCCTCAACGACCAGAGCATCGAGGGCGCGGCGAACGTGGTGCGGCGGATCGCCGACCGCTACCCGCACATCAGGATCCTGCCGGTGCCGATGCGGGTGGACGACGCGGAGAAGGAGAAGCTCGACGCGGGGCGGGCCTTCGCGCGCAGCCAGTTCCAGGGATTCCCGGCACACGTGCCGCAGCACGAGGTGGGGGAGTACTGGGGCGCGGTGGAGATCCCCTACAAGCCGTTCTACGCCTACGAGGAGACGCTGGCCACGTTCGGCGACGCGCCCGGCTCCCCGGCGTCGCTGCTGTCCGCCTACGAGCGGCTGACCGAGGTGCTCAGCGACGGGCAGGTCCGGTCGCTTCCGGCGCTCGACGACGAGCTGCGGCTGAGCTATCGGGAGCTGTTCGTCCGCCGCCGGCCGGTCCTGTCGAACGACGTCCACCTCAGCTACGTGCCCGAGGACCGCCTGTGGGCCGACTGGACCACGTCCCTGCTCACCCGGGCCGGCATGCGGGTGCACCCGCGGCCCGTGACCGGCGCCGAGGACGGCGCGGAGGCCGAAGGCCTGACCGAACCGGGCGCGCGCACGATCGTCCTGCTCTCCCCGGCCTACCTGCGCTCCCCGGCCGCGCGCCGGCTGTGGCGGCGCAGGCCGGAGCCGCGGACGCCGATGTCGGGACAGCTGATCCCGGTGCGGGTCGCCGAGGTACGGCTGCGGTACCCGGACGCCGAGGAGGTCTCGATCGACCTGGCGCGGATGGACGAGGCGCAGGCGACGGCGGCGATCCTGCGCGCCCTCGAACGCCCGGTCAGCGTGCTCGACGGGGACGCCTCGGCGCCCCGGCCCCGCTTCCCGGGCACTCCGCCCGCGATCCTCAACCTGCCCACCCGCAACCCCACGTTCACCGGGCGGAACGAGGTCCTCGACCGGTTGCGTGACCAGCTCGTCGGGGGCAGCCAGGCGGTGCTGACCCAGGCGTCCCACGGCGCGCCGCAGGCGCTCTACGGTCTGGGCGGCGTCGGCAAGACCCAGCTCGCCCTCGAGTACGCGCACCGCTTCATGACCGACTACGACATCGTCTGGTGGATCGGCGCCGAGCAGGTCGAGCTGCTCAACGTGGCGATGGCCGAACTCGCCGAGCGCCTCGGGATCCGGCTGGGCGACAACGCCGCCGAGGCGGCCCAGGCGGCGAAGGAGGCGCTGCGCAGGGGCGAGCCGTACCGGCGCTGGCTGCTCATCTTCGACAACGCCGACGACCCCCGGGACCTCGCCGACTACCTGCCCGGCGGGCCGGGACACGTCGTGATCACCTCTCGGAACCAGCTGTGGTCCGAGGTGGCGTCCCCGCTCGAGGTCGACGTGTTCACCCGGGAGGAGAGCATCGAGCACCTCCGGCGCCGGGCGCCCGGGCTCAGCGCGGAGGACGCCGATCGGGTGGCGGAGGCGCTGGGGGACCTGCCGCTCGCGATCGAGCAGGCGGGTGCGTGGCTGCACGAGACGGGGATGGAGGTGGACGAGTATCTCGAGCGGCTCACCCGGCAGCCGGCCGAGACGCTAGCGCTGAGCGACACGCCGCCCACCTATCCGGTGCAGGTCGCGGCGACGTGGAACGTCACCTTCGAGCGGCTTCGCCAGCGCTCCCCGGCGGCCGTGCGGCTGCTCCAGCTCCTCGCGTTCTTCGCCGCCGAGCCGGTGTCGCTCTCGATGCTCTACGGCGACGAGACCGTGCGCTGCCTCGTGCCGTACGACGAGTCGCTCCGCGAGAAGATCATGATCGGCCGCCTGGTCCGTGAGCTTAACCGGTTCGCGCTGGCGAAGGTCGATCAGCGGGACAAGTCCGTCCAGGTCCACCGGCTGGTCCAGGCGGTGCTCCGCGACCAGATGACCGCGGAGGAGCGCGAGGAGGCGATGCACGACGTGCACCGCATCCTGCTCGGGGCGCGCCCGCGCGAGGGCGAGACCGACGACCCGGAGAACTGGCCGCGCTACGACGAGATCTGGCCGCATCTCGCCCCCTCGAGCGCGCACACCTGTGACGACGAGGAGACCCGGCAGCTGCTCATCGACCGGGTCCGCTACCTGTGGAAACGCGGCGAGTACGAGAGGGCGCTGGAGCTCGGGCACCGGCTCGAGGAGACCTGGGTCCGCAAGCTCGGCACCTACGACCGGCAGACGCTCTATCTGCGGTTCCACATGGCGAACGTGCTGCGGTCGCAGGGCCGGTACCGGGAGGCGTGCGACCTCGACCGTGCCGTCATGGAGGACCAGAAGCGCGAACTGCCCCACCCCCACCCGCACACGCTGATGACCGCGGGCGGCCTCGCCGCCGACCTGCGGGCCCTGGGGGACCTGCAGGAATCGCTCCGGCTCGAGGAGGAGACCTACGCCCTCACCAAGGAACTGTTCCTGGAGGACCACCCGCGCAGCCTGATGGCCGCGAACAACCTCGCCGTGGCCCTGCGCCACATGGGCGACTTCGAGGCCGCGCGGCGGCTGGATCAGGAGACCCTGGACCGGCGCGTCGCCGTGCTGGGCCGCGAGCATCCGTTCACGCTCCTCTCGGCCACCAACCTCGGCATCGACCTGCGGGAGCTCGGGCGGTACGCGGAGTCGGTCGAGCTGCTGCGCGGCACGCTGGAGACCGCGCACCGGGTGCTCGGCCCGGACCTGCCGGACAGCCTCTACACCGCGCGCACCCTCGCGGTCTCGCTGCGCAGGGCGGGTGCGCTCGCCGAGGCGCGGCGGCTCATCGAGGAGACGTACGAGCGCTACCTGGATCGCTACGGCCCGGACTCACCCGACACGATCGCCTGCCGGCTCGACCTGTCCGGCGACCTGTCGGCGAGGGGCGAGAAGACGGAGGCGATCAGGCACATCTCGGAGGTGCTCGCCAGCTACCAGCAGCACCTGGGCCCGGACAACCCGTACACCCTCGTCGCCGCCAACAACTTCGGCATCTACCAGCGTGGCGTGGGCGAACTGGACGAGGCCAGGGCCACCGCGGAAATCGCCTACCGGCTCATGATCGGCAAGCTGGGCGAGCAGCACCCGTTCACGCTCTGCGCCGCGATCAATCTGGCGAACGTCCTCGACGACCTCGGCGACTACGCCGCCGCCGAGAGGCTGCAGCGGGAGACCCTGGAACGGCTGGTGAAGGTGCAGGGGAGGCTGCATCCCAACACGCTCGTGTGCGAGGCGAACCTGGCGGTGACCCTGCGCGACGCGCAGCGCGGCGACGAGGCGCGCGCGCTGCGCGAAAGCGTGCTGAACCACATGCACCACGTGCTGGGGGAGAACCATCCGGTCCTCCTCGCGGTGCTCGACTGGCGGCGGGTCAGCCGGGTACTCGAACCCTTCCAGTGGTGAGCGGCGGCGTCCGGGTGGCGCCGGTGAGCCAGGGAAGCAGGTCGGGCAGCACCTGCAGGGCGTGGAAGTGCGCGGCCCCGCGCTGGATGGCCACCATCGCGGTGGGGATGCGCTCGGCGAGCCAGCGGGAGTGGCCGATCGGGGAGAACACGTCGTCCTCCCCGTGCCACAGGAGCGTCGGGACCCTGATGTCGGCCGGGTCGAACCCCCAGGGGGAGCAGAACGCGATCGCGTCGTCGATCCACCCGTCGGGCGAACGGCGCAGCGCCTCGGCGTAGTTCTTCACGAGCATCGCGCGAATGCCCAGGTCGGCGACGATCTCGCGGTCGGCGTCGGTCAGCTCGTCGTAGAGCGTGTGCACCAGCCGTACCGGATCGTCCCTGATCTCCTGCGCGGCGGGCGCCAGGTGGGCGGCGAGGGTGCCGCGTCCCTTCCTCGCCTGCGTGTACTCGATGACGTTCGACCGGGTCATCCCCTCGAACCAGTCGAGCCCGTCCGCCTCGGACGGCGCGAGGCCCACCAGGACCGCGACCTTGGTCACCCGCTCGGGCAGCAGCGCGGCGCAGGCGAGGGCGTGGGGCCCGCCGCCGGAGCGGCCGACGACGGCGAAGGTCTCCACGCCCAGATGGTCCGCGATGGCCTCGACGTCCGCGGCGACGTCGCTCACCCGCCGCCCGATGTGCCGGTCGGAGCCGCCGTAGCCCGGACGGTCATAGGTGATGAGGCGCACCCCGAGCCGGTAGAGCAGCCCGTGCCGGGGCAACGGGCCGACGCGGCTGCCGGGGGTGCCGTGCAGCAGAAAGACCGGACTGCCACCCTTGATCTTCCCTCGTTGCGAGACCGCGAGCCATCTCCGGCCGTCCGCGGACCGTACGCGATACGTCAATGCCGCCTTCCTTTCGTAAGGATTTCTCCACCAGCATCTCCGGGATGCATTCCGCGGAAAAGAGGCGGGCATGCCATCGACCTCGATTGGCGGACGGAGGCCGCGGCATCGATCGCCGAAATTTGAGAGACGGCCTCTGGATGAGGGAGTTCCCTGCGATTACCGTGAGGTGGACGCTTTCCGGTGCCGGCCGCCGCCCGAGGGAGTATGCATGAGTATTTCTGCGGCAACTGTGGTGCGTGTCGCATTCTGGGTTCTTGCTCTGGTCGCCCTGGTCAGCGGCTATTTGGGGTTCGAGTCCTACCTGGCCGAGGAGAACGGGTATCCGCCCGACACATTGGAATTGCTCTATCTGGATCTGCAGCTCTTCGTGATGGAGCTGGCCGGTGATGGGGACGGTCCGCTGCCGGCGACCCTGGAGTTCGCGCGATTCGCCGCCCCCGCGGTGACCGTCTACACGGTCGTGGACGGCGCGCGCCTGCTGCTCTCGTCCGAAATGCGGAGAATTAGGGCCCGGAAATCCAAGGATCACGTGGTGGTGTGCGGTTCCGGGACGGCCACGATGGCCCTGGTGGAACGGCTCCGGAAAAGCGCCGGGAGGATCGTGGTGATCAGCTCGGGGCACGATACGGCATGGGCGGATCGCAAGGTCATGCACGTCACCGGGGACGCGCGGAACCCGGCGACGCTCCGGGCCGCCGGCGTGCACCGCGCCAGGAAGCTCTACGCCTGCGAGGCGGACAGCTCGACCAACACCGCCATCGCGCTCGCCGCGCACGCCCTCTCCCGGCGCAGCGGCGCGAGCCCGCTCGCCACCTACGCCCTCATCCCCGACCCGGAGCTGTGCGCCGCGCTGCGCGCCCGCAGGCTCAGCCTGCCCCAGGAGTCGCGGCTGCGCCTCGACTTCTTCAACCTCGACGAGCTCGCCGCCCGGGTGCTGCTGGACCGGCATCCCCTGGAGAACGCGCGGCCGGTGGTGGTGATGGGGCTCGACGCGTTCGGCCGCGCCCTGCTGGTGGAGGCGGCGAGACGCCGCCGGATCAAGCCGCCGAGGGAGCCCCGGCTTCCGATCACGGTCGTCGACGAGAACGCCACCGTGATCGTGAAGCGGCTCTGCCGCCGCTTCGAGTTCATCTCCGAGGCGTGCACGCTGACCCCGATCGACGCCTGCCCGGACGACCCCCGGCTCGTGGATCGCCTCGCGGAGGTCTCGCCGCAGCGGGTCTTCATCTGCTACGCCGACCAGGACCTGGCGCTGAAGACCGCGCTCACCTCCCCGCGGCTGTGGTCGTGCGGCCCCGGCTCGCTCGTCGTGCGCGTGGAGGAGGCCGCGACCTTCGGCCGGGCGTTCCGCGACGTACGCCTGCTGGAGGGCATCGCCGGGGCGTTGCACGTCTTCTCCATCAACGACGAGGCGTGCGATCCCGAACTCATCGCCGAGGACCTGGTGGAGACGCTCGCCAGGGCCATTCACGAGCATTACCTGGAGAAGTCCATCGCCCGCCGTGAGACCGCGGTGAGCAACGCCTCGGCGATTCCGTGGGAGATGCTTCCCGAGGAACTCAAGGCCGCGAACCGGGCACAGGCCGAAGACATCGGGAGAAAACTGGCGAGCATTGGCTGTGCCATCGCGCCGCGGGTGGATCCCGACCTCGAGTTCGCCTTCACCGACGATGAGGTGGAGCAGCTCGCGATCGTCGAACACGATCGCTGGGTGCGGAGGCTGCTCAAGGCGGGCTGGGAGCGCGGCCCGCTGCGCGATCCGGACGAGCGCCGGCATCCCGACCTGGACAGCTGGCACAATCTGTCGGAGACGGCGAAGGACAAGGACCGGGACGCGGTTCGCAACCTTCCCGGAATACTCTCCGCGGCGGGTTTCCAGATCGTGCGCGTCGAACGGCCGGCGAGACATCCGGCCGGGCATCCGAGCGGCGGGTGAAAGGCAGGGAGACCGGCTCAACCCGGGGAGCCGCAGGCGGCCGCCCGCGCGGCGGACGCGGCGCCGGGGAAGGCGATGCCGAGGGCGCGCAGCAGCGGAATCGCCTTCACGGCGGTCTCCTCGTACTCCGCGTCCGGGTCGGAGAGCGCGACGATCGCGCCGCCCACGCCGTACGAGAGGCCCTCGGGGGTGATCACGGCGGTGCGGATCACCATGCTCAGGTCGGCCGCGCCGGACAGGGAGAGGAAGCCGACCGCGCCGGAGTAGACGCCGCGCGGCCCGGCCTCCAGCTCGTCGATGATCCGCATCGTGCGGATCTTGGGGGCGCCGGTCATGGAACCGCCGGGGAACGCGGCCCGCACGCAGTCGACGGCGGACGCGCCCGGCCGCAGCCGCGCCCGCACGGTGCTGACCAGCTGGTGCACGGTCGCGTACGTCTCCACGTCGAAGATCTTCGCGACGTGCACGGAGCCGATCTCGGCGACCCGGCCGAGGTCGTTGCGGACCAGGTCGACGATCATCAGGTTCTCGGCGAGGTCCTTCTCGCACGTCGCCAGCTCCTTGGCGATGAGCGTGTCCTCGGCCGCGGTACGGCCGCGCGGCCGGGTGCCCTTGATCGGCTTGGACTCCACGGTGCCGTCGGCGGACACCCGCAGGAAGCGCTCGGGGGAGGAGCTCAGCACCGACACCTCGCCGAGCCTCAGGTACGCCCCGAAGGTGGCCGGGCTGATCCGGCGCAGCGTCCGATAGCACTCCCAGGGGTCGAACTCGCCGGACACGTGCAGCATGTTCGTGAGGCACACCTCGTACGTCTCGCCCTGGTCGATCGCCTCCCGGCAGGCGGCGATCAGCTCCAGGTAGCGGTCGCGGTCGTGCCGCAGCCGCACCGGCCCCGCCGTACCGGGGGAGCCGGGCGGGCCGGGGCGGACGCCGGCGAGGGCCTCCAGGCGCGCGGTGGTGTCGGCGAACCAGGCGAGCGCCGCCGCGTCGTCGCCGCCGGCGGCGAGGGCGAGCAGGTACGTGGTCCCGGTGGCGTGATCGAAGACGATCGCCCGGTCCGCGAAGACGAGGTTCGCGTCGGGGGTGGGGGAGCGGTGCGCGTCCGCGCCGCCGCACTCGGCCTTCAGCTCGTAGCCGAGGTAGCCGACCCAGCCCAGCGCGAACTCCAGCGGCAGCTCCGGCACCCGGGTGCGCCACCGCCGCAGGTCGCGGTCGAGCCAGTCGAGGAAGCCCTGCCGTGCGGTCCGCGCCCGCCCGCCCTCGGTGACCGTCACCGTGCCCCGCCGTACGTCGGCGCTGACCGTGCGCGCCAGCGGCCCCGAGGCGTCGCCCATCACCGAGAACCGCCCGGCCTCGCCGTGGGTGAGGCTGCTGTCGAGCCAGAAGGCGTACGGCGAGTCACCGAACAGCGCGGCGAAGACCACCTCGTCGTGCCACCGGGTGGGCAGGGAGCGGACGAGCACCTCCGCGTCGATCCGGGGCTCCGCCACGGCGGGCGGGGCGTCCGGCCGGGGGCGCGGGGCCGCGGCGGCCGCGGCGCGCGGGGACGGGGAGGGCCGGGGGATCTCGATCACGGGGCGCGGCCGGGCGGGGCCGCCGTCGCGGAGGACGCCCCGGGTGAGGTCGCGGAAGTTGGCGAGGATGCGCCGGCCGTACTGAGTGCGGATCGACTCGGGGTGGAACTGCAGTCCCCAGATCGGGCGGTCGCGGTGGCGCAGGGCCATGAGCACGCCGTCGGGGGTCCAGGCGGTCGCCTCCAGCTCCTCGGGCAGGGAGGTGACGGCGAGCGAGTGGTAGCGCACCACCTGGAAGGGGGAGGGCACCCCGGCGAACAGGCCGTCGTCGCGGTGCTCGACGGGGGAGAGCCGGCCGTGGCGGGGCTCGGGCGCGGGGCCGACGGTGCCGCCGTGCGCGTACGCGATGCCCTGGTGGCCGAGGCAGACGCCGAGCAGCGGGACGCGGGCGTGCTCGATCACCTCGCGGCAGATGCCGAAGTCGGCGGCCCGGTACGGCGTGCCGGGGCCGGGCGAGATGACGACGTTGTCGAAGTGCGCCAGGTCGCCGAGCCGCCAGCGCGGGTCGTCGTTGCGGATCACGACCGGGGGGCGGCCGTTGAGCTCCGCCAGGTAGTGCCAGAGGTTGTAGGTGAACGAGTCGTAGTTGTCTATCAGCAGCGTCCGCATGTTTCCCGCCCGCCGCCATCGCACCTGGACGGCGCCGGGCGTCCCGCCGATCGGCGTGCGCGCCGTTCCGCCCGAGCGGATGACCGCCATCAGACCCGGCCGTGGTCGTGGTCGCGAGGAGGGGCCGGTGGGCCCTGGCTCCGCTCCTCTCCCCGAGGCACCTCATCCTAGTTCAGGCCGTACAAAACGGTCACAGCTGATCGTCCGGGTCGGGCTCGGAGCCGTGTCCCGGGCGCCGTCCGTCATTTGACGCAGGCGCCGTCGGCCGGTGCGTCGCGGGAGGGGCGTACGACAGATCAACTTGACGGCCGGCAAGCCCCGATGGGTCAATCGAGCGGGCTTCGCTCCCCGATTTGCGCCAATATGAGCAGAAAGAAACGTGACGGGGGAGGACTCACGTGAACGAGGGGCGAGCAGAGCAGACGGACGTCTCACTGCCGTCGTGGAAAGAGGTGCTGTCGACGCCGCCGCCGCGGGTGGTCCCGCCGGAGCCCGCGGAGCCGGCGCAGCCCGCCCAGCCCGAGGTGCGCGACCGCCTGCTGGTGCACCTGGTCTGGGAGGTCCTGCTCGGGATGGCCGCGGCCGGGCTCGTCCTGGCGAACCTCGCCCAGGAGTCGGCCGACTACCTGACGTCCATGTTCGGATCGGCGGCGCCCCTGGGCCTGATCGCGGTGGGCCTGTCGCTGTCGCTGCGCACCGCCGCGCCCAACCTCGCCGTCGGCATGGTCGCGTCCGTCACCGCCGCGCTCGCCGTGCATCTGAACCAGGACGGCTGGGGGAGCGGGGTGGCGATCGCCGTGGGGCTCGGTGCGGCGCTCGGCGCCGGCCTGCTGCTCGGCCTGCTGGCGATGCTGCTGTCCGCGCCGGCCTGGGCGCTCTCCCTCGGCTTCGTCTTCGCGCTGGGAGCGGCCTACGGGGTGCTGGCCGGGGACGGCGCCGACCCGGGGACGCCGCTCGGGGGGTTCTCGGCGATGGGGGCGTTCGTCGCGTTCGCCGTGCTGTCGGCGGCGGGGGGAGCGGTATGGCTGATCCCCGGCGTACGGCGGGCGCTGAGCGGCCTGCGGCGGGAGGGGGAGCCCGGGCGCTGGGCCGGGCTGCGGACGGGCCTGGGCGCGCTGGCCGGGCTCGCCGGCTCCACCCTGCTCGCCGGGGGAGCCGGAATCCTTGAGGCGATGGAGGCCGGGAGCCCGCCGCCGGACGACGCCATGCTCGTCACCGTGTCGGCGCTGGGCGCCGTCCTGATCGGCGGGGTGAGCGTCTTCGGGCGGCGCGGCGGCATCTTCGGCACCCTGTTCGGTGTCGTGATCATCGTGTCGGCGCTGGACCTGTTCGCCCGGAACGGCGTGGTGGAGTGGCTCGAGCCCGTCTTCCTCGGCGGCATGGTCGTGGTGGGCCTGCTCGTCACCCGGGCGATCGAGGGCCTGAACGCGCTGTTCGACCGGGACCGGACGCCCGACTAGCGGCAAACGGTTACCCGGCATGCCATGAAGGTATGAAGCGGCAGGTAGAGGGCGATCTACGGGTAGCGTGACAAACCGCGCTCGCCGTCGTTCACCATCCCCACGGCGGCGGCGAGCGCCCCCATCCGCCCTGCCCCTATCCGTCGTGGTGCCGTTCGCGGCGCCGCCTCCGCCGGGACGGCCACCGGGCCGCGCCGCCGGCGGGAGCCGGGCAGCGGTGTTCTCGCGGGTGTTCTCGCGCGGCCGTACGGGCTCGGTGGGACTCGTGACGGCTCGTGACGCGCAGCCGGTCGGCGTCGTGGCAGCGGCGCGCCCGGCAGCCCCGGCGTGGCGGCCGGTCGATCCCTCTCGGCGTCGGGCGACCCCTGTGGATCCCTGCCCGCCCGCCGGGCACGGCGAGGCCGTGGCCCGGGTGACGTGATGCGGGACGCCGTGCGACTCTGATCCGTCTCGCCGGGGGAGGGCGACAGCGCCCTCGCGGAGTCCCCGAGGGGGTCCGCGAAGAGCGGCGGCGCGCCCGGAGAGCCCGATCTGCATCAGGGGACACGTGCGCGGGCGCGCGAAAACGAATTACTATGGACGTCGGCCCAAATCAGAAAATGCGCAAAGAAATTCGCAATCATATTGTAGCGGAAGGGACGGCAATTGTCCAACAGCGAGATCGCGCGCGAGCAGGAATACGTCGGGATGCTCTATCGGCGCGTCGATGAGCTGCGGGAACAGGCCTCGCGGCGGCTCGCG
>Ga0065720_1000111_pt1 | contig 15791 bp, 18 predicted proteins | sample Thericmetagenome_FD_59107 | JGI IMG/M metagenome (GOLD analysis project Ga0065720, IMG submission 59107) | Thermophilic microbial communities from the Joint Bioenergy Institute, California, USA of rice/straw/compost enrichment - eDNA_2 v2... | ecosystem: Engineered > Solid waste > Grass >... | reverse complement strand
GGATCCCCACCGATCAGCTCTCACCCCACGCCGGAGACCGGCACGGTCCACGCCGAACGGGCGCGACCGGCGGGTGTTGGCGTCTCCCGCTGCCCTCTCGCTGCCTCCGGCCGTGGAAGGAGTGATCGGGATAACGGAAAGGCCCTCCAGAGAGGGCCCGTGAGCTGCTGTCATTGATGGTGGGCGATACTGGGATCGAACCAGTGACCTCTTCGGTGTGAACGAATCCAGGACGTCTCGATCTACCTGCGGAAACCCGCTCATCTGCCGTCTGACCTGCGGATATTAGTAGGCGATAGTAGGCGTTAGTAACATCGCATATCAAGATCGTGACTCACCAGTGACTCATGATCTTGGCACCGCGCGCCCGCTCGACCGCCTCACGCGCCCGGTCGTGCCGGCCATCGCCCGCGTGCAGATACCGCTGCACACTCGCCAGCGACTCGTGCCCCATCAACGCCATGATCTCGTGCCCTGGCACCCGCTGCTCACCCAACCGCGTCCCGTACGTGTGCCGCAGGTCGTGCGGCGTCGGCTGCGGATCGTCGAGCTGCGCGCCGGGGATCGCCGGCCGCGCCGGATGGCCCCGCCCGCCTGGATATGCCGGGCGGCCCTCGAGCGCCACCCGCCACACGCGCGAGTACCAGCGCGAGTAGTCCAGCGGCCCGCCGCCCGGCGAGGTGATGACGAGCCCACCCGGCGGCACGGACAGGACGTGCTCCCGCAGCCGCGGCCACAGCTCCCGGTCAACCGGCACCGTCCGCCGGCCGGCCGGAGTCTTGGGATAAGGCCTGATGGTGCCGTCACGCTCGAGGACCGGGCCGATGTGCAGCAGCGCCCGCCGAGTGTCCACATGCTCCCGATCGAGCGCGCCGGCCTCCTCCCACCGCAGCCCGCAGTACAGCATCAGCTCACACATCAGCCGCCCGTCCGGCCGGCCCGGGAACAGGCGGTCGAGCGCGTCGAGCAGCAGCACATCCTCGCTGGGATGCAGCACCCGGTCCTGGTGGGCTCGCCGGCGCGGCACCCGCACCCCGCGAGCCGGGTTGTCGCGGATCATCCGCGCGTCCACCGCCGCGTCGAGCAGGGCTCGCAGCACGCCGAGGGCGCCCTCGATCGTGGCCGCGCCGACGCCGGCTCGCTCCATGTCCACCACCCACGCCGACACGTCCGGGCGCAGGATCGACCCGACCGGCACCCGCTCCCACCGCGGGGCGACGTGGTTACGCCAGTGCGACTCGTCGCGCTTGCGGCTCGCCCGTTCAAGCCGCCGGGTCTGGCCCCACCGCTGCCAGCACTCGCCGACGGTGATCCGGCCGGCGCGGGGGTCGATCCAGTCGCCGCGGCGGATGTCGGACTCCAGTTCGGCGGCCCACCGCTCGATCGCGCCTTTGAGCTCGCGTGTCTCGGTGACCCGCCGGCCGTCAGGTAGGCGTACGGTGGCCGCCCACAGACCGGATGGCAGTCTGCGGATCCAGGCCATGCGTCAGGCTCCGCGCGCCTGGTCGATCCACCAGCGCACCTCGTCGACTTCGCGCTCAGCCTGGCGGCGTCGGAGCTCCTGGAGCCGGTGGATCATGCGCTGTTTCACTCGGGGTGGTACGTCCGCCTCGAGGATGACCTGCAACGCGCGGTCGTCTCCGGCGTCGATCTGTTAAGCTGGGGTAGGAGCGTCGAGATCGGATGGGCTGTAGTAGCCGACCCGCATGAGCAGTTCCAGCGGCGAGATGCCGACGGCGCGGGCCACCTGGCGCACGCTGTCCTCGGACACATCGCTCTCACCCTTTAGCCAGCGCCGGATTGTCTTGTAGGTGACGCCGACGAGTGCCGCGAATCGAGACTGGTTGCCAGCGGTCTCCTGGTTGATGAGCCGCGAGACGACCTCGGCCCATGCCTCTCGGTCGACGCTCCGTTCACCCACACCCGCATCGTAGCGGACATGTATGTCCCAACGGGTGAGGCGATGTCCGCGCAACCTCAGCGCTATGGGTGGCCGTTCGGGCTGCGGGTGCTCACAGTATGCAAGACCACCCCTTGCGCGCGCAAGGGGTGGTCTTGCATACCCGGGGGTCCCTGTCGGCCGGTCGCTGTGCGGTGGCCCCGGCTGTGCCGGCAGCCGGGGCCACCGCGTGCCTGCCGCTCGGCGCGGCGGGCGGCCCCGCCGAGCGGCTTCGCACGCCCGCACCGGAGGCGTGGCGGGCGGCGTCTAGGCCGGCACCCAGCCCTCACCCCGCCTCGGGCCCGGGGTGGTCCAACGCGACGCCGACGGCCTCCAGGGCCCGGGTCACGTCCTGCGCCGTCTCGTCGCCCACCCGGTGGAGCCACTGCGCGGCGGCCCGGATCGACGGGCAACCACGTCGACGACACGGCCGGCACTCGGGGGCGCCGCCGTGCGGCAGGTGCGCCCGCGCGACCAGCCGGGCCACCGTGGTGACCGGACGTCGATCATCCGGCGGCGCCTGCTCCGCGACGACCACCTGCAGCGCCCAGTCGGCGCTCGGGCAGTGAGTGTCCAGACAGGCGCCGCACCCGCCGTCGCTGGCGTGGCGGACGATGATCCGATGTGCCTGCTCGATGGTCGTGCCGGGCGGCAGCTCGGGCACCATCATCGGGCGCTCCCGGTGCGGTACAGGCAGGCCTGCCCGTACGTGAGCAGCGGTAGGTCGATCCGGGTCGGCCCGACCCACGACGGCATCGTCTGCTGGTCGCGCTCCTCGCGCTCACGCTGAGCCAGCTCGATGACGCGCCGGCGGGCGGCCTCCGCCTCCGCCGCGTCCCGCTCCCGGGCCTCGCGCTCAGCCTCGTCGGCACGCCGCCGGCGGCGACTCGTCCACCACGCTCTGATACCCACCGCTGCCTCCCGTCCCCGGCCGCCCCGCCCCGGAGACCACGTCACGGAGCGGGGCTCTCCACCGTCGGCGCCGGCCCGGGGCGCACGGGGGACCTGCCCCGGGCCGGCCGGGGCGTCCGGCTGCGACCGGTGGCGAGATGTGCCCCCCGACCGGACGCCCCACGGGATAGAGAGTGCGTCAGCGCACGTGCTGTCACCAGCACTCCACGGTCAGCAGCCGTGTCAGCCGACGAGCTGACACGGCTTACAGACCGACGCGACGCCCCAGGTCGGCCACCCGTCGACCGAGCCGCGTCGACTGCGTCGCCTCGGCGATCTCAGTCGCCTCCGCGGTCGTGGCGGCAGCCCTCTCGCCGTCGCCGGTCGCGTGGTACGCCATGCCGAGATGCACCAGGTAGTCGCCAACCCACTCCGCCCGCCGGGCCTCAGGCTCCAGCTCGGACAGCCCGGCCGTCAGGTGCTCGATCGCCTCGCCATCTCGGCCGCCGACCTGCAGGGCCAGGCCGTGCTCCAGCCGATAAAACGCCGATGTCCGGTAGTAGTGCCACGGGGGCGGATCGCCGCGGTACTCCAGCGCCTCGGCCGCCAGGTCGACGCCGATGCGCAGCGCCTCGTCGGTGGCGGCCCGGTCGCCGGCCAGCGCGTACCCCCGAGCGAGCTGGAAGTAGTCGTAGGCCCGCTGGCCCACATAGGCTCGCGGATCCCGCAATGACGCCTCGGTCAGCCCGATCAGGTCGCCGACGTCGCGAGCCAGCCACGCCCTGTGCCCCTTGTACGACAGGACCGTGGCCAGCATCTCGTAGTCGCCGGTCTCGACCGCCCACGTGCATGCCTGGTCGAGTAGCGCGTCAGCGTCGGCATACCGGCCGGCTGCCATGTGCAGCCAGGCCGCGAACTGTACCCACTGCGCCGCGAGGTCGAGCAGCGCGGTACGCAGGTCGCCGTGGGCCTCGGCCAGCGCCCGGCGCACCATGTCGATGTGGGTCATGGTGGGGGCGATCAGCGGCGCAGCACCGATCGCGTCGTCGAGGCGACGCTGCTGGGCGAGGATCGTGCGCAGCGCGGCGACGGCCGCCCGGTCGAGGCGGGCCGGCCGGCCGGCGACATATGCGACCCGGGCCTCGACCTCCGGGTCGGCGTCGGCCGCATGTTCGGTGACGAGCGCGGCGAGCTGACCGCCGGCGCCGAGCGCGTCGTCCAGGAGGCGAGCAATGTCGGCACCGCCCGGCCGCTTGCGTCCCGTCTCCAGCTCCCACAGGTAGGTATGGGAGCAGTTGACACGCTGGGCGAGTTTGCGCAGAGTGAAGCCGCACTGCTCTCGGTGACGACGCAACTCGGCGCCAAAGCGCGGGTCGACGACAACGAGGGCCATGATGTCTCCCGGGTAACGGACAGATGTGGTCGCCCATGGTCGATGTCATGGTCCCTCCCGCACGAGGGCGGCCGGTCCCGCACGATCCGACCTGGCACCATCACGCTACGCCGCTGTCGCCGCCGCTGCTACGCTGACGCGCATCGGGGCCGGCTCCCGCACGCCGGCCCCGATCATGCGTCAGCCGACCTTGACGGCGTTGGTCGACCAGCGCCCGCCGCCGTCTGGCGTGTACAACTCGCACGAGTAGCGCGAGCGGACCTGCGCCCCGAACCCGTTCTGCGCGTCGATCTCACCCCAGACGAAGAAGTGGCCGTTGCCGCGGTCCTCGATCTGNGTCGACGCCCACACCGCGGTGCTCGGCGCCCGAAGCCGGTCCGTGACGAGATCGTGGCACCGCTCGGCAGCCCGGTCGGCCAGGGACGGCCACAGTGCCCAGGTGATGCCGCCAGCCGCGATGGCGAGGGCGGCGATGGCGGCGACGATCCACGGCCAGCGGGGGCGTGAGGTGGGGGTGGGGGTAGGGGTGGTCTCGGTCATGGCCCGGCAGGGTAGGGCGTCGAGGCGCATGATCGCCTCGGGTGATCGGATAGACGACAGCGCGATGGCCACCGTCCGAGGTGGACAGACATTGGTCCGAGATGGAGCGGTACGCCCGATGGGGNCGATTTCTCGGCATGCGATGTTAGGTTCACTTAAGGTTTACTTACGGTTAACTAACCCGACAGATTTTTTGCTCCGCGATTACGGCGCGTAAATATCAAAGACGATCGACGCGCCCGGATTATGTCGGTCGATGGCGCATCAATCCTGGTGACCGACCATGCGTGGCCGACCGGCGGATGGATGATCACGGCTACGCGGCGTGCCATGGTCCCTCTCCGGTCGCCAGCTGCGGGGGGGCGCCCGGGTATGGATGGGAGGATGATCATGATGCGCGTCTCGGGCATTGCGGCCCGTGAGCGTCTGCGTCGGGCGCTGCGCCGACAGACCATCGCCGAGTGGATCGCGACCGGCGTCGCCGCCATCGCCGGCGGCGGCCTGGTGTTCGTGATCGTCAGCGGGGGCCGCGTGCCCACGATCGTCATCGCCCTGCTCGTGACCGCGCTGACNGGATCNGCTGTCGCCGGGCTGACGCTGGCGGCGATCGCCGTCGGCACCCGGGCGCTGGCCGACCGGATCGACGCGACCGGCAGCCAGGTTGCCGACCACGGTCAGCAGGTGGCGGCGATGCACCGCACCCTGATGGAGGTCTGCCACCAGGTGGCACAGATCGCCGAGCAGCACCGGGCGATGCTCGACACGATGCGGGCGGCCATCCGCGAGTTGGGCCGCATGCGGATGGCCGAGCGGGACCGCGAGGCGATGGCTGCTGAGCTATCCATGGCCATGGAGCGAGCGACCCGGGCGCTGGCGATGGAGCGGGCGCAAGCCGCGCGACTGCATGCCGCATTGACCCGGCAGCGCCGGGCGCACGAGGCGGCTCTGGGGGCGGTGATCCGGCGGTACCGCGCGGAGCTCGACCGGATGGCGGTCGATAGCAAGGCGGCTGAGCGACGCGCCCGCGAGGAGGGGCGCGCGGAGGGCATAGAGCAGGGGTTCGAGATCGGGTACAAGGCCGGCCGGGCAGACCGGGGCGAGGGGGGTGCGGTGATCCGGATGCCGCGCCGTAGGTCGTGACTCATGGGTGACACATGATCTAGGTGGGAGATCGATTGAGGGCCGGTCGGAGATCATCCGAACCGGCCCTCTAGCTGCTTATATTTTCGGTGGGCGATACTGGGATCGAACCAGTGACCTCTTCGGTGTGAACTGTCGGCAACGACGTCTGATGAGGATTGGTGCGAGGTCAAACATCGGGATGAGGCTCGGAGAACCCTGGCTCGGTTGCTGGCGTTGCTGTACTTCGCTGCTGTACTGCTGCTGCAGGCCACGCTTGACCCCCGGGCAGCCAACACAGCTCTGGCCGGCTGCTTTCCCGGGCATCAGTTGCTGCGACAATCCCCGACAGGGGATCCGTGTCTACCAGCGTCCGTCGCGATCGTCACCCAGTTTGTCACTCACCCACTCGTCAAGCATCGGGAGCAATCGGCTCAACTGCGGATCGAAACAGACAAGTCCGTGCTCCGCTGCCAGTCGTGCAGCGTCAGCCGACACCTCACCCGAGCGGCTGTAGCTCATGGCAAAGTAAATGATTGGACNAGAGGTTTCATCCCGAACGGGGCCAGCCGCGAACGGGCTTACATCCTCTTCGTCGTCTTCGGTCAGATCCACCCACCGTTGAAGCAGCGCCTCTACGTAGGCGGCGAGGCGGGGCGTGGGTGCTGTCTGCCACTCGTCCTCGATGTATTTGCTGTACAGCTGCTCGAAGATGCGAGTCGCAGCTGCATCGTCGCTGGGCCGCTCGCCTTCCCACACCGCCAGGTCGTGACTCACTCGGCGAGAATGCCGTGAGAGCAAGCAAAGCAGGNGGGTGACCGCTTCGGTGCGAAAGATAGCCAAGGCTTGATGAAAGGATCGTTGACCTGCGAAAACAGTCTACACAAGCGTCGCCGCCCATAGCCACTCACATTGTCACCCACCGCGCGGGGACAAAGCGACTGCCCGCTTGCAAGTTCTGAGATCACATTACTGTGGATGGATGGATTCGCTAGCACTTGGTGTAGATTGCGATGGCACATAATTGGCAACTCGGATCTGGCGAAGGCAGAGGGCGCCCAACGCTGTAAGTAGCTCGGCAACAGCGCATATGACGAAGGCAGTAGAGATCGTGGTGGCGGAAACGAGCAGGCCAAAGCCGGCATAAGCGACCGGCACTAGACCTAGTGCGGAGAACGCCACAAGGGCCATCACCCGTCCCAGGTACTCTGTCTTGGCGTGAGCCTGTACCAGGCCAAGCAGCAGAGAGGAGGCCGGCCCGGAGGTGAAGCCGAGGACGGCGGCGATCGCGGCGGCGACCGGCAATTGAGTGGCGATACCCAGGCCTGCAACACAGACACTACCAAGTGCAACCCATAGAAGACCGATCGTAGCGGGTCGCCTCGTGGGGCGGAACCTCAGGATCGATAGTGCACCTGCTGTCGCACCGATACCGAATCCTGCGATAATTGCGCTAAATCCGCCGGCCTGCCAGCCACGTTCATGGGCTAGCAGCGCGATGCCAACGTTCAACGGCGCTGCGACAGCGATATTAAGCATGCTGACTACAAGCAAGATGGGGCCGAGGAGTGAATCCCGNACGACGTACCTGAGGCCAGCGCGAAGCGAACGCCACACTCCCTCGTGCCGATTCGTTGGTCGAGCGACGCCTATTGCATCATCAGGGGTGGTGGTTCGCAGTCGCAGCCCCCGCAGGATGAGTAGCGCAAGGCAGAACAAGCCGACGTTGACGACTGCGGCGATGTTCAACCCGCCCAGGGCTACTATGAATCCACCAATGGGTGCCCCGACGATGGTCGCGATTCGTTCGAGGGTTTGGACAAGGCCCTGTCCTGCTGGCAGATTCTCGCGCGGCAGGAGTTGTGGCGGGAGGGCCGCAGCGGCAGGCATGTGGGCGGCATCGATGGCACCGAAGATGAGTGCCACGGCAGCCAGCAGCACAACAGAGGGGCTCACTATCACAGACGTGATAGCAACAAGCGCCATGAGCAACACTCGAAGCATCTGACTGCCGAGCGTGACTCGCAGCGCACCCCAACGATCGGCTAGGGTGCCGCCGAGAAGGAGCAGGATAGCCCGAGGGACAGAGCCAGCCATCATCACGACTGATGCCTCGGTGGGGTCGCCGAGCCGGACCGCCGCCCAGGCAAGTGCCACGAACCAGACCTGATCACCTAGCAGAGACAGGCCGAAGCCGCCAAGGTAACGGCCAAACTGCCTCTCTCGCCAGACTTGCTTCGGGGCCCTCTCGCTACGCGAAGAGCTTTCTAGCTGGGAGCTATGTTCTATCGCCTCATCAGCCGCGGTGCTCCCCGCTCCACTCTGATCGGGGACAGCGGGGGAAGCAGGGGNGCCTGTGGTCAATCTCCGACTCCTTGCGATTCTCGGCCAGCGCTACCGGTAGTAAGCGCTGACGAGTTGTCGATCGGAAACGCGTGCGTGAAGACAAATACTTGCTGGCGATCATTGGTCCCGGCGTCAGCCCAGTTCCTATGTGAACGGTTTGCCCACCGCACGATGAGGTCATTCAGGTCTGCCGCGAGCTGTCGCAACTCCTCTGCTGATAAATAGAGGATTATGTCGGTGGCTACTGCGGCATCACTCCATTCAGGGCCGAACTGATCAAGGCCGTGGGCCTGCCAGTCATGCAACCGTTGCAGNTGGCGAGCGATCATTGCCTGCTGTGCAGCGTCCACNGCTGCGCGTCCTCCTGGCCCATCGAGGACGTCGCTCGGTGACCNGCGCACCCCGCCGGGCACCGCTCGCCACCAACGCTCTCTGCCATCGGTTCCCATCTCGGGAGCCTCTTCGATGTACCCATACTTGGCGAGCTGCCGAAGGTGGTAGCTCAGTGATCCGGGGGCTTCCGGGATCGACTTCGAAAGCCTTGTTGCTGTCGCTGGCCCGCCAGTCACCAGTACCTCATACAGCCGTAGCCGCACCGGATGCGCAATGGTCCGCAGAACTCGCGGATCTTTGATGGGCGAGGTCNTTCTGCCCGATTTGTCCCGAAAATCTTCCGCCATGACTAGGGACGACTTCAGTCTAAAGAGGANGTCCTAAGAAGTCCAGGTTGCGTAGTGATGGCGTGACGCTTGGTTTGGCGACAGTGGACTCAACAGCGAGCAGTCGTCCATAGGGGACGCGCTCACGAGTCACTGGAGGTCTGTTGTGAAGCTGTACGTGGACACTGCGGGCAAGCAGATGACGGTGTCGAAGGACCCGGAGCCGAAGGTTGACCAGAACGGCCACCAGCGGTCGGAGAAGGGAACGGGCCGGCTGATGTGGTCGACCCAGGTGATCGTGCTCGACGAGACCGGGGGTGAGGTCATCACCATCACCACGGCGGGTGAGAAGCCGGCGGTGACGGTGGGTCAGCTCATCCAGGTCGAGCAGCTGGAGGCCATTCCGTGGGCGACCAATGGTCGTTCCGGTGTCGCGTTCCGCGCCGCGTCGCTGAAGCCGAAGACTGGTTCTGCGGCTGGCAAGTAGGTCCTCGAACACCCTGGCTGCGTGAGCCCATCGGTGTCCCACGAAAGCGGCCTGAGCCGCTGACCTGATCAGTCCGGGAGCGTTCCTGGCGTCCATGCTCCCGGCCTGGCCACCACTGGTGGCATCTCAGAAAGCCGGCGCGGGGTCGGTACTGGCGTCCAAACCTGCCGACCCCGTGCCTTCCAACGCATCCACCCTCAGGAAGGGGGACTCGTCGTGTCCAAGTCTAGCCCTCACCGCNCCTTCGGGCGGTCCAGCAGCTCGGCGACGGTNATTCAAACCAACGTGCACCGCTCGTACGCGCGTAANGCCCGCCTAGCGGGCATCGTCACCACCGTCGTTGTCGGTCTACTTGCCGCCACGGTGGCGGCTGACCAGGTGCATCCGATCCTTGCCGCCCTCCTAGGCGGCCTCATCGGCGCCGCTACGGGCGCTGTTGTGTGGACGGTGGTTCGTATCTGGCCGGTTATCCGGCTGATCTGGTGGTGGCTACCAGAGATCACCCTCGCCCTGGGCCTGGTCTACGGGNGGACCGCGCTCGCCCGCGCCACCACCCTGCCGGTACGACTCGCCGTGGTCGCCCTGGTCGTGGGCATCCCTGCGGGTATCCCGGCGGTCCGACGTCGTCTGGTGGCGCTGGCCTGGTGTCTGATCGTCCGCCACAGGTTGCGGGTGTGTTTCGCCCAGTTCATCCGCGCCAACGCCTCCGGCAGCCTGCCGCTGATCCTGCTGGCCCGCCCCACACCTGTGGGGGAACGGGTCTGGATCTACCTCCGGCCGGGCCTGTCAGAGGCCGATCTAAAGGCACGCCTGGACAAGATAGCCGTCGCCTGTCACGCCTCTACGGTCGTCGTGGAGCGGGCCTCGGAGAAGACCGCGGCGTTCCTGCGGGTCGACGTCAAGCGGCGCGAGGTGCTGACCGAGACGATCCCGTCACCACTGCCGGGCCTGGTCAACCCCACCGCACCTTCANACCCGCGCACTACCGGCACGATGCCGACCGGGCTTGACCTGCCCGACGTGCCNGACACCCCGGCCGAGAAGCCGGCCACACCCACTGCGCCAACCAAGCCGGCTGCGCCGAAGAACGGCAGCAAACCCACCGCTACCGCTACTGCGGNCGTCATCAACGGCGCTGGGGAGGACATCTCCGACTGGATCTAACCCAGTTNCTCCCTCCCCCGAACCCATCCACCTGTCTGTCCCTGGGGCGCGGGGCCAGGCCCCGCCAGGCCACCCCGCGCCCTCCATTCCTCTCTCATCTGGAGGACGTCATGTCAGTTGCCGCCCAACCCGACGAGGGCACCGCAGTGGTGCCAGTCGGGCCGTCCCTGTCCATGTACGACCCCATCTACCTTGGCATCGACGAGTTCGGCGACCCCGTCTACCTCGAACTCGTCTACCGCAACCTCCTCGCCGGCGGTGAACCCGGCGGCGGCAAGTCCGGCCTGTTGAACACCATCGCCGCCCACGCCGCACTCTCCACCGACACCCGGCTGGTGTTGTTCGACGGCAAGCTTGTCGAACTGGGCATGTGGGAAGACGTCGCCGACGAGTTCGTCGGCCCCGACATCACCCACGCCCTCACCGTGCTGCGCCGCCTGCAGACCGTGATGAACAACCGCTACGCCTGGCTGCGCGCACTNGGCCGCCGCAAGATCGCCCCCGCCGACAACCTGTCGGTCATCACGGTGATCGTTGACGAGATCGCCTTCTACTCCGCCACNGTCGGCACCAAACAGGAGCAGGAAGAGTTCGTCGCACTCCTGCGGGACCTCGTTGCAAGGGGTCGCGCGGCCGGCATTCCGGTGGTNGCGGCAACGCAGCGGCCGTCGTTCGACATCATCCCCACCAGCCTGCGGGACCTGTTTGGCTACCGGGCCGCGTTCCGCTGCACCACACCCAACAGCTCGAACATCGTGCTCGGCCACGGCTGGGCCGAACAGGGCTACTCCGCCACCGACATCTCACCCACCAACCAGGGCGCGGCCTACCTGATCGCCGAGGGCGGCATCCCCCGCCGCATCAAGGTCGCCTACCTCACCGACGACCACATCCGCGCAATTGCCGACTACGCCGCGTGGATCCGCCGCACCCACAGCCTCACCACCGACGAGCAGACCGCCCGTCAACTCGCCACCACACCCACCACCACGTCCGAGGTCAGGAGGGCTGCCTGATGAGCGCTACTCGTGAGCGGGCGCGTGCCCGCGCCAACAACCAGAGAATGGCCCAGTTCATCGAACTGTGGATCATCGGCCTACCCGAGGAAGTCACCACCCTCGTCCGCCTCGCCCAGCAAAGCGGGCAACTCGTCTACGCCTCCGCCCCCACCTCGATGGGCGGTGGTGACCCGCGCATGCGCCGCTACCTGCGGTTGCGCACCCGACACCAGCAGTGACAAGGCCGGCAGGACCGGAAACCGCTCGGCAAGCACCCGGTCCCGCCGGCCCAACCACTAACCCTCATCGAAAGGACGTGGNCGCCATGAAGGCTACCCATCCCACCGACCGCGCCACCCGCCTTGAGGGTGTCGTCCTGGTCCTCATCCNCCTCGTCGTCGCATCATTCGCGGGCGCAGCGTCATTCACCCACGTCAAAGACTGGACCCTCGCTAACTCCCCAACGGGCACCGGCGAATGGTTCGGCTGGGCCAACGCGGTCATCTCCGAACTCGTCCCCATCGCCGCCCTCCTCACCATCCGNCGCCGCCGTCGCTCCGGTGGCCCGATCGGCTACCCCATGTTCCTGCTGATCGCCGCCGCCACCCTGTCCCTGTCCGCACAACTGGCCGTCGCCAAGCCCAGCCCGTCCGGCTGGCTGCTGTCCGCCGTACCCGCGCTTGCGTTCATGGCCCTGGCCAAACTCGTCCTCGCACCCGTCAACACCAGCAGCGGGAACAACGACACCAGCGCACCCAACGAAACCACCGAAGCAACCACCAACAGCGGTGCTGCCCCCGTCGTCGAAGCCACACCGGCGGCCGATCACGGCAGCGCCCCGGCACCCACCGCCGTCCCACCAACCACCACTTCAGAATCGGCCGAGATCGTCGACCCGGTTACCGTGCCGGCACACCTGATCCCGGCTGCTCGGTTCGCCATCGTCAACCACCAGCAACACACCGGACGGCCCATTACCCCGGATGAGCTGGCCACCCGGCTGGACACCACTCCCGCCATCGCGGCCCGGCTACTCGCCGACATCAACCCACCAGCGCCACCGGCACACATCAACGGCGCACACCTGGGAGCCGGCGCGTGACGACTTCGACGCTGGACGCCACACCCCGGCACCACACCCTGGGTCGGGGTGCGGCCTCGAACGCCGAACCCTCACACGCCCCCGGCTCCACGGCCTTCGGTCAAGCCCTCCGACGCGCCTCCTCTGGTGACTACTTCGCCTGGCTGGAGCACGTCCGCCCGGCTGCCGGCTGCACNCGCCCGATCCGATTGCACGGCGAGATCCTCACCGTCGACCCGGCGACCGGACAGCTCCTCTCCACTGTCCGGACCGCCGACCTGCCGGACGGGCAGATCTACAAGCCGTGCGGCAACCGCCGCCACACCGTCTGCCCCTCCTGCGCCCACACATACCAAGGCGACGCCTACCAACTCATCCGTACCGGGCTGACCGGCGGCAAAGGCATACCAGAGTCGGTGGCGACGCATCCGGCCGTGTTCGTCACCCTCACCGCGCCGTCCTTCGGCCCCGTTCACACCCGCCGGACCACAACCAGCGGGAAGGTGCTCGCCTGCCGGCCCCGACGCGAACCCGACATTTGCCCACACGGCGTGGACCTACGCTGCCACCACACCCACGCCGACGGCGAACCAGCGCTCGGAACCCCGCTGTGCCCAGACTGCTACCACTACCACCACCAGGTGGTGTGGAACCACCACGCCCCCGAACTATGGCGGCGAACAAGAATCGCGCTGGAACGCCACCTACGCCGCACCGCCCGCACCCTCGGCATCCCCGCCCAGACCGTGCGGCTGCGGTACGCGAAAGTCGCCGAAATGCAACGACGCGGCGTCGTCCACTTCCACGCCATCATCCGCCTCGACGGATACGACCCCACCGACCCAGACGCGATCCTTCCCCCACCCGCCGCACTCACCACCGACCACCTAACCGAAGCGGTCACCGCCGCCGCCCATGCCACATTGCTCGTCACCGACCCGCACCCCGCCAACCCCACCGGCTGGCCCATCGCCTGGGGCGAGCAACTCGACGCCCGGTCCATCCGCATCGGCGACGGCGACCTCACCGACTCGATGGCCGCCGCCTACCTGGCCAAGTACGCCACCAAAGCCACCGAAGCCACTGGCCACACCTCCCGCCGCCTCACCGCCGACATCATCGACCTCTACGCCGACCCCGACGGCACCCACCCCGAACGCCTCATCGATGCCTGCTGGACCCTCGGCGAACACTGGCCCACCCTCCGCCGCTGGGCACACATGCTCGGCTTCCGCGGCCACTTCCTCACCAAAGCCCGCCGCTGGTCAATCACCTTCCAACTCCTGCGCGACCGGCGCGTCATCTGGCGTCGCACCGAGGGCGCCACCACCGACCCCGTCGAGGGTGAGGAAACCACGCTCATCGTGGCCAGCCTCACCTACGTCGGCACCGGCTGGCACACCCTCGGCGACGCCCTGCTGGCCAACACCGCCGCCGCGCTCGCCCGAGAGCGACATGCCATCGCCCGCGAAGAGCTCGCCCACGAACAGGGCCTAGCCCTATCGACACCTGTCCCTACCGCCGCCTAGAAACCGAAGGAGGTCGACAAGCTGATGAACAACCCACCCCGACTGGCACCCAAGTGGTACTCGCCGGCTGAGGTCGCCGTGCTGCTCGGCTTTGGCCTGTCCAAGGTCAAAATGAAGATCGCCACTGGTGAACTCCGGTCGATCAAAGACGGCAAGTACCGGCGCATCCTGCCCGAATGGGTCGACGAGTACATCCGCAATCAGGTCGAGCGGCAGGAGGCCGCCTGATGGTCCGGACCCGCGCCAATGGCGAAGGCTCGATCTTTCCCTACCGCAACGGCTACGCCGCCTACGTGTGGGTCACCAGACCCGACGGCAAACGCACCCGCAAGTACGTCTACGGCAAGACCCGGGAGATCGTCCACGACAAGTGGATCAGACTCCACCAGCAAGCGAAGGCCGGACCGGTGGCGACCAGCGTTCCGACGGTGCGCAGCTTCCTCGACTACTGGCTATCGGAGATCATCAAGCCAAACCGTGCGCCACTGACCTACGCCACGTATGAGACGTTCGTCCGTCGCTACATCGTCCCCGGCCTTGGCAACAAGCGGCTAGACCGGCTGACCTCTCGGGATGTTCAGACGTGGATCAACCAGGTGGCCCGGACCTGTCAGTGCTGCGCGCAGGGCAAGGACGCCGCCCGGCCCAGGGACAAGCGCCGTTGCTGCGCCGTGGGCCGCTGCTGCCAATCGACGCCTTCGACCCGGACCGTCAGTGACATCCGGGCGGCGCTTCGCGCTGCACTCTCCCACGCACAGGCCCAAGATTTGATCACTAAGAATCCGGCTACCGCAGTCACCCTGGCCACCGTACGCCGTCGCCGGGGCAAGTCCTGGTCCAGCGACGAAGCCCGCAAGTTCCTCGAATCTGCCCGCCGCGACGGGGATCCGCTTTACGCGGCGTACGTCCTGGTCCTCGTCCTCGGCCTCCGCAAGGGCGAGGCCCTCGGGCTCACCTGGGACAACATCGACCTGGACGAACGCGAGCTGACCGTCGGCCGGCAGCTGCAGCGAGTCCGCGGGCAGCTCCTGCACCGCGACACCAAAACCCAGGCGTCGGATGCCGTCTTGCCGCTGCCGGACATCTGCATCACCGCCCTACGGCTGCGCAAGGCTCAGCAGGCCGAAGCCCGGTCGGTCGCCGGCAAAACGTGGCAGGAAACCGACCTCGTCTTCACCACCCGCTACGGCACACCGATTGAGCCCCGCAACTTTCAGCGCTCCTGGCAGCTCCGTTGTGACAAGGCGGGCCTTCGGCCGATCACCGTGCACGACGCCCGCCGGACCTGCGCCTCGCTGCTCGCAGACCTGGATGTCCACCCCCGGGTCGCGATGCAGGTACTCCGGCACGCCCGATTTTCGGTCACGATGGAGATCTACACGCAGGTGTCATCCAAGGCCACCCGCGAAGCCCTCAAACGGCTGGGAGACTCCCTCGATAGCTGAGCGCTGCTGTACTCCCCTGCTGTACCCACAGCAAAGAGGCCACTTCCATCAATGGGAAGTGGCCTCTGACCTGGNGGGCGATACTGGGATCGAACCAGTGACCTCTTCGGTGTGAACGAAGCGCTCTCCCGCTGAGCTAATCGCCCTCGGCGCCGACGACTGTACCTGATCGGCCGGACGTCGCGCATCTCCGGGGTCCC
>Ga0065720_1020241_pt1 | contig 15798 bp, 11 predicted proteins | sample Thericmetagenome_FD_59107 | JGI IMG/M metagenome (GOLD analysis project Ga0065720, IMG submission 59107) | Thermophilic microbial communities from the Joint Bioenergy Institute, California, USA of rice/straw/compost enrichment - eDNA_2 v2... | ecosystem: Engineered > Solid waste > Grass >... | reverse complement strand
TAAAGCGAAAAAAAAAAAGTTCATATGGGAATAAAAATATGGTAGTTAAATTATTACAGTTAGAGATATCTAATTCTTCAGGTATTAATAATTTTTTTCTTAACATCAAAGTTTGCGAAGAAAATGGACTTTCTCTTGTTTAAGAGAGCTCTTGAGGGCGATTTAGTAGACTTGTCAATTTTCGATAAGGACGATAGACTAGCCCACAGTAAAATTGGAAGTCTACAAGCTGTGAGAAATATTCTAGATAAAATGCCAGAAAGTGAAGACTTTCAGAGTTCTCCTCAAAATCAAGGGATTGGTTCATCTTCAACAGGCTCTTCCAAATCATAATTAGATTGCATGGCTTTTTCGTATTACATCCTTCTTGTATGCAATACTTCCAATATACTATGTCTGTCTAAACTATCACGTGTGTTAAAACAGATACTTAACAACATCCTATACCCTGACCAGACACCTACTAAAGAAAAAAATAACTCAAATTTCCAAATGTCTCCCATATTAAACCTATTGTAACCTGACACAATTCAAGTAAGAATTGAAAATAATTCATGCCTACTTGATGATAGTGGGGCTCGGGAGGAGCACAAGGGTTTTCTCTCGCTTTGACAGGCCTTTTCTTTTCGGAAAATAACAAATAAATCTTGATATATTAATTTCTCTAGAAAATGAACAAAGCATGCATAGATGACCTTGTTGAAGGTAAATTTTATTTCAAAGTTGTCTGCACACGTTGTGAGAACTCTGCCTATAAGTGTTATTGTCCTTTCTGTCAACAGGCCATTTATTCTGTTGACCATAAAACTTTTTCTGAGGGAACTCTAATAACATGCGTCAATGTACATTGTCGCAAGACATTTCAGCTAATAACTTGCCCCTCCTGTACAACTGTCCAGTTTTTTAGTGACGAAAGGTACTCTATGGGGTCTCCTTTAGATTGCCGAAATTGCAAATTTACCTTTCGATTAGTAACTTGTCCCGATTGTGGGGAACCAAATTATGAAGACTCATATTATCCTTCCCAGACTATCCAATGCAGGGCATGTCACAAAAAATTCCAACAAATTTCCTGCCCATCATGTATACTTCCTAAGTACTTCAATGAAGGAACCTACATCTATGGTTCGACTCAGCAGTGCAAAAGCTGCTCTTTAGTCTTCGAACAAATGGTATGCGGGTCTTGCAGATGTGAAAATTTCTATACTGGATCGGAACTAAGAAAAGGTCTACAGATAAAGTGCAAGAATATGTATTGCCAAAAGACAGTTGAAGTTGTAGCCTGCCCAAAATGCAAATGCCAAAATGTTTTTCCAGAAACAACCGGCAACAAGGAGATTTTACCTTTTAGAGAATGCAGAGGCTGTAAAGCTATATTCTTCGCATATGCATGCAGTACTTGCCACGATATTCAGTACTTTGGGGAGGATAATATTTCCCAGAAGTCCAAGTCAAAATGCGCTAATTGCAAGGCAGATATTCCTTCTTTTTCTCAATGCAGAAGATGCAGTAGTGTTCACATAGCTCAGGAAAAATGTCCTGGATGTGGGTTTAAAGACGATATTAATCAAGAGGACAGAATCTGCACGATCTGTCAGGTCAAGCCTTCAAATATTGCGTTGATTCCATGTGGGCATGTTAAAACTTGCATGGATTGTACTGCTCAATTAACAAGGAAAATTTGTCCAGTGTGCAGAGTTCCATACAAGGATATCCTTAAAATTTTTCTTTGAATCAGAAATGAATATGTATTATTCCATGTTGTCATTTCACATTATATATAATCTTCTAATAATAAGGGTTAGCCGAAATAAATAAAATATAATAATGAAACACTCACACCTCTTTATTCCAAGAAATCTATATAGCTATGGATCTCGCGCAGAGGACCGTTTAGAAGAACTTTACAAGAGATATATAAGTGGAGTCTCCTCCGATAAATCAACTTTAAGCAAACTAATCGATAAAGAAAGTGAAAATCCTAGTCTTTTCTTAACTGATGTCTCAACACTTAATAAGAATACCATATCCGGAAGTGACTCTAGTACCCAGATATTCCCCTCGAACTTGCTTCAAAAGACCACTATTAGAGGTGAAATTTTCATATGAATGAATAATGCAGCAGGAAATTCCCACAAGAACTTCGTGCTCAGGTCAAGCTCAACCTCAAAACTTGGTCGTACTAGTCCTCTAAAGCAAGCCACAGTGAAAGTATATAGTACTGACCTTGAGAAAGAACTAAAGAGAAGAGATTTTGTTCAAGGGAAGGAAATAAATCATAGACAATCTGTCAATGGGTCTAAGGTTTTATCAAAATCGAGGTCTCCTTCAGCCAAAAAGGATTCTAGAAATTCTCAACAAAAGGTTTTATTATCAAGGAAATCTCTGGATATAAGACTTGTTTACCAAGGCAAAATACCTAAAAAGCCTTTAGAGAATAAAAATAGGCCAAATATTCCATTCCTTTCAGACAAATTACCTCTTAGTAGTCACAAAAAAGAAACCAATACACAACAAGTCTCAAGTAATAACGAAATAACTATGAATCCTAGCTTGGTTAATATCAGAAAAAGAGCCTTCACTCCGATTCGGTTATCTTATAGTCCAGTAAAGAATGCCAAATCTCAAACAATTCCCTCTAGAGTGCCTATGAAGCCACAGGACTCTAGCAAATCACACACGGTTCATATTATGAACAGGCCAAGTTCTCAGCAAACCTCTAAAAGTCTAAAAGTAATCCCAGAAGTGAATAGCTTTAAGTTTACTACCCCTCAAAAGCCCAGAAAAGCTTATAGATCCAAAAGTATTGAGCCTATGTCTGCTTTACTTTCTTCTCATGATAAACTAAGCCTTTCCAAGTCTTATATCAAGACAGAAAGTAACCTTGATGAGAGATATGAGGGAAAGAAGTTCCTGATAGATCCTAAGCTTAGCAGAGTAGAAAGGGGAAAATTCAGTCCTAGTCCAGATAGAAAGGCCTTTAAAAGGACACCAATCCATATCTTGAATAAGAAATTCAAGATGTTAATGGTAATCTTTTTCTATACTAAATATAATCTAAAAGAAAAATTTGAGGATCAAAGACTACGTGGATAAGATACATGCTGAAGTAGAGAAGGTAGGCGAGCAATATATTCTTTAATCGAGTAGATTCATAAATCTAGGATGGGGATTAATCTCTCTTTTTAAGAGTTATTACAAACTATGGTCGAGAACCTAAGCTGGTTAGCTATCTCGACTAAAAATTGCCATACTCTTCGTTTTTTTTTTTCTATACATTAGTTGCATTAGTTGAGTACCGTATTCTGGTAAAGAGTCTCGTTATTTTAATCTTTTTCTTATATATTTGATATCATTAAGAATTGATTACTAATTATATACATAATATGAGACTAAGAAGTAATCTAGATATTCTTTCTACACAGACTATGCAGGGTCATGAGGAGACTATTGAATACGAAGAATAACTCAGAATAAACTCCACATTAGAATTGGTAAAGGATTACAAATACAATTATTTTGAACGGACAATCATCTCAATTTCACTTTCGCTTTGGCCAACATTCTCATCATTTTTCATAAGCTCCTGACGAATCACTTCTATTTGTCTATCCCAATCAGTTCTGTATATAATAACTCCCATAGCAGAAATAACAATGACAATTGCTATTGCCATAGCGAGCCAAATACCAATGACATCCATATCCAAAACAAAGGTCAAAATTAGACTAAGAACCTGGCCTATGCCATAGAGAGATATAGAATATGATATCAAAGCTTCATTAGCTTTTCCCATTCCTCTCAGGATCCCTGATATAGTGGCTTGCAATCCATCCACCCATATAAATATAATAAACATTATCATGACTCTACTCATTAGCTGCTGTGCTTCAATATCTTGGAAGAAAAATTCGATGATTCCATCCTCAAAAACCTTGAAGAAGATTGTTGCGAGAAAGTTCAATCCAAGCATGATACTTATCCCAGTAAAAGAGCTTCTAACAGCAGAGATTTTGTCTCTGGCTCCCAAGGCATTTCCAACATAAGAAGTGATAATGATCCCTAAGCCCTCACCAAATTGATAGTACATGTTAAGGATTGTAGTGGCTACGACATGAACGGCAATGGAGTTGGTGTTAGGAAGGTTACTTGCTTGGAAAGTAAATAGCTCAAAAGAAAACCATTCGAGATAAATAATAGCTCCTTGTGGAAAAGCTTGCTTGAAGAAAGTAACCAGATCTCCTAAACTGAAATTTAGTTCAAAGGGCAGCAAAGTTTGACTACAATAACCTCTCCACTTTGTATAAAAATAGATAAAGGCTATATTGATACCATCACTGAAGCATTTGGCAATGGCTGTTCCAATCAATTTTGATTCACAGATATTTGTAAAGAGCCAGGTGACCACAAAATGCAATCCCAAAGAAATACTTGATGCCAGCAATGTCACATAGAAGACTCCTTGTGCATGCATAAAGGAGCTCACAGTCCACAACAATCCAGCAAAGTATGAAGCTAAGCCGGAATATCTCATGTACTGTGCTGAGTAATATGCCAGATTTGGCTCAATTCCAAACATCAATAGTATTGACTCTGAAAAATATATGAATATAACAAGCCCTCCAAACAAGACTGTTATCAATGCAACAGCCTTATGGAGATAATTAGCACATAATTTGTAATCCTGAGCTCCGTTAGCCTGAGCCACAAGTGACTCAAATCCAGCTGCGATTGCGAAAAATAACGAATTTCCAACACAGTTCAACCACATTGAACCTAATCCCAATGCTGCCACATCTTCTGAATCTGTCAAAAATCCTATGCTTACCAATGGAGTTGATGTTTCCAAGAGAAAACCAATAACTACGGGGAAAACTGATGCAATCATCTTCTTTGTTTCCTCAAAAGTAGGCCAATACCGAGTGTCCTTGGTCTCTAGTAAGGAGGAGCCAGTTTCGGCCAGGTCTTCCATATTTCAGGCTGAACGAAATAAATTTTTATTTGAAAAAATGGATAGGAATCTCAAACACATAAATAGTTTGTTTTTCTGATCAGCATATCCAAGATTATCCAAGACTAAAGCTTTGTTGAAATATTTCATGCTCTTTATATGAATAGCGTGATTTATACCACAATGGAAAACATACCAATAAGTTGGAGTAAGCAAAAATAGTGTTGATTACATGAAATTAACGATATAAACGCTTCTTCTTTTTTATGGAAGCTGTTGCTCCTGTCCCTCCTCCCTGGGACGCTCAATGTCGCCACCTTGTTGTTTATCTCCCTCCTGACCCCCTTTCCCTGCAGCCATGTCTGAAAGTTTCTGATCGCCAATGGCATCAGAACCTATATTCTGGTCTCCTTGCCCCACAGTTTCTTTCTCTTCTTGTCCTCCATTCTGATCCCCTTTCGCTGTCTCATCTATTTTTCCTGTTTCCTGGCCACTAGTAGCGCTAGTTTCCCCTCCAGTTTTCAAGTTTTCTGTTTCTCCTTGAGCAATTTCTTCTGACTTTCCTTTGTCAGTTTGCTCTATATTTGTGGGCTGCTCTTGGCTAATTGTCTGCTCTGAAGTTCCTTCTTTGCTTTGGGCTTGTTCCGTCGTTTTGTCAATGTTACTTGTATCTTGTTCCTGTGGTTTGCTGGACTCTTGTGTTTCTTGAGGCTTACTTGCCTCTTGTGATTCTGGCTTCATTTCTTGCTTACTGGTGTCGCCTGACTCCTTTTGCTCTTTGGATTCTTTGTGTTCATGTGTCTTGCCCCATCTTGCCTCAGCTCCCTTCTTTCCAGCTTCACTGAGTTTCTGATGGGTGGTCAGTCCTCTATCATTTTCCTTGGACTTGGATCTGCTCTTTCCACCCTTTGCGCCTTTCCCCTTCGCTTGTTCGGATTCCTGACCTTCTTCAATCATTTTCTCGGTACTCTTTGATCTCTTGCCCCATCTGGCTTCTGCTCCTTTTTTCCCAGCCTCGCTTAGTTTCTCACTGGTAGTTGGTTCTCGTCCTCGAGAGGCGCTTCTTGCCTTGGTAGTTTCTTGGGTTTTGTCTCCTCCTCCTTCTTCTTCTTCCATTTTTTCTTCGAGGTGTTCTGAGCTGGGAGTTTTTTTAGTTCTTCGTCTTCCTCTTCCTTCGGGGGCCATTTCTTCTGAAGGCTCTTTACCCTTTTTGGGGATGTCTCCGTATTTGTTGACGTACTCATCTTTCTGTTTCTCGTACTCTTCTTTTTGCTTATGGGCTTTGTCTTCGTACACTTTCTTTGCATCGGCGCTAAGTTCTTTATAGGCTTTGGCTATTTGCTTAATAAGCTCTTGTTGGCTTAAATCAGGGAACTTTTTCTTGAATTCTTCCCTCTTTTCGTTCATAAAGATGAAATAGGCACCCTGAGGCTTCTTAGGAGCGGCAGGTTTATTTCCAGTTTTTGTACTCATGGCTTCGAATTCTTGGATCTTGAGAGTAAAATTATGATTTATAGACTTGTTTTTCTTTAGACTTATACTCGAATTCGAAAATGAAAGAAATTTTTCTAATTAAATTGGAATTCTTCAAGTATTAATTGGAAACCCTCGTATAATACCTTGGAATAGCATTAATTTTTGGCGCCAAATCACTTTTTGCCGGTCTTAGATAGCCTCATTCTCAATTGCTAATTTTAATGTCTAAGTTAAGAGCGTGGGCCACACCAATTGATTAAACTTTTTTTATCATTAAAATAAGCTTTCCAGAAGCTTTTTTCTCTTATGTACCATAATTTCAGGATCATAATACCTACATTTGAATTTAAGAATGCTTGGAGAAAACACTTGTCCTTCCTTTTTCTATTTTCTTTATTCATAAGGATAATTTCGAAATCTAATCTGCAAACATCTGAATGCTATTATTCCTCACTCAAAACATGAGATAAATCCCAATAGACAACCCAAATTTCATTGCATCCTTCCTATATTTCAGAATTCCAGAAATGGAACCCAGAAGCTACTAAAGCCCTAATTCATCATTTTCTATCATCTAAAATCCCTGCATCCCAGCCCAGGGGCCGATAATATTGCCCCATTAGTGCTAGACCTCTTGTTAGATCGGCATAATCATCTAGATATGAAAGATATTCAATAAAATTTATTTAAATGATAGGGAGTGTTAAAGGAGTGACAGGGCCAGAGTCCCCAACATCTATAACAGAAAAGATTACCCTAACTATAACCTACGACAAGGAGACAAAAATCGCTGATGGAAAGCCAGTCCAAATCCTCTATCAAAATGACATTATAGCCGGTAAAAATCCCTTAGAGCTAGAAGTCACCAGATGGGAGTGGTCCGATCAGGAAGATGGGCTCAAGATCTCAATTGACTTCTCTTTTGAAACTCTGGCCGATAAGGATGAGCTGTTTCTCAAAAGATGTCAGGAGAATATCGGGAGGATCGTAATTAAAACCAAGTTGCAGGACGGCAATATAATATCCTACAGTGCTGTTGTAATGATCCATAAGGATGAGAAGGAGAAGTTATGTGCGACAATACTCAGAGTATAACCATCTTGGGATCTCTTAATGCATGATGCATATCATTTCTTACAAATACAATTCTCATGGGAATATATGATATATAAAGCATATTGTAAAATTAGTGCTATAGCTTTTCCACACCAGATAAACTTCTCCAATAAGTTTTCTTTTGTTTACTTAGCTCCGAAGAGGAAATTTCCTTAGGATCTGTAATTTCTCTTTCCAATGGGAAAAGCTTGCTTATTCCTAATTCATTAATATTCACATTAGCATTAACCGAAAGTATGCTAAACCCTCCTTTAATATTCAAAATCGTATCTAGCTTTAATGCTACTTCCTTCCACAAAAATATCTGCCTAAGTCTTTTAACCTTAGTCCTGGAGTGGTCCCTAGTCTCATAGAGAGCATTATATTCACGGACGCTGATATAATTTCTCAAAGCTACTGGTTTCTTGCCCTCCTCAGAGTATTCAAGCTGAATTTGGTAAAAGAAATTGTCTTTAAATCCTTTCTTTACCAATTTTATCTCCGTATTTTTCTCCTCAGATAACAGATATGTCTCTTCAATAAATGATTTCTCCACCTTTATGCCATCTGGAAGACTAGGTATGCTACCCTTTTCTGCTAGAATATATTTCTTTGTTGGCTTTATTGGTGATTTTAGACCCAAAAAGTCGATCACAATACTTGAAACCTTTTGAACCTTTTCCTCAAAAGTACTAAAGTTATTATCAACCACAAAGAGTCTAGGGTGTCCCTCCCATGCTTCCCTTGTTTTTCTGTCCTTCTCTCTAGCTTCCTCTGGGCTTTCATAACGAGCCTCGTTATTCTGCATGTAATATTTCTCGGCACCATCTGCCGCAGTTACCATGTGAATAACCAAGTCGTATCTCTCATTTCTTATTTGAGACTCATCCCAGCCATTTTTCTCCATAATTTCGTTCCAGGATTGAAGGTCAATATAGGCTTTATTATCAATTACTCCTCGGTCACATAAAATCACAGTAGGAGTGTTTCCAATCTCCGCCAACTCAATGAATCTATCTTCTTGGTTCATAATAAACCTTGATAAAGTTGTCTGGAATTTCATATTATCCTCTCTTGTCATTCTAGGAGTGTCTATAGAAACCCCATTCCCGAAAATCATAGTGCAGCACTCAGGAATAGTAAAGACTCTTATTCCTCTTTCTCTCAGTTTTTCAGAGAGGGTAGCCAAAGCTGTTGTCTTGCCGGCACAAGGACCTCCGGTCAAACAGACTACTTTTATTTGCTGCCTTCTTTTCTTTAAAAGGCTTTGGCTGTTTTGTCTCAACAGTTGGCCTTTGTTAGCTTCAGGCGATGTAACTTTTGCTGGCGTTGAGTAATCGGAGCTACGAGTCTGATATTTTTGGAGTAAATAGTAGCTTGTAAAGCCTAAAAGGACTCCAAACAGCAGAGTCAAAATCATAATCGATTTAAAAATTCTAAGATTTTTCTGAAAAATCGAGGTTTAATCTCAATTCGTCAAGAATAGAAGACAGTAGCAATATAATTAGGAATAGCCCTTTGATCGCATCTATCTTCAAGTCATCATATAGTCTAAAAGATTGTCCAATAGAAGAAAGATATAGCAATGGCGATTTATATTTTAAAGTCATATGAACCTTGAGCAGGAAAAATGTGCTAATTAAAACTTCTTTAGGAGCATAGAAATATCCTTGTTCTAGGAATTAAAGTACAAGTGAAGCTATTATGTGGTCGATTTGCCTAGAGAACAGGATTTGACATGAATAAAAATAAATTTATTTTCTCATCAATGAAAGGAATATCCCTTTGGGAGATAGTATTAAGTCTCCTTTTATTATATTCCAGTGCAGGTAATAGTAGCTAAATATTGAACTAATAATTTAAGCTCAAGTTATCCAAGATCTTGGATATTTCGACTATGAAAACTTTAATACACAAACAAAAAGTTGGATAGTAGCAGATCCGAGCAGAATGGATAAAGTTTTTAACTGCAGTTCAAAGCCATATATTGGTGTCTTCAATGAGAGTCTCACACAAGTGTTTGTTAGAAGAACTTACCTATCTCTACCTCCTCATGACAGTGTCATCTTTAGAATTGTTTTTATACTAATTGGGGAATGGTCAGGCTCTCAAATGAAGATCACATTCGATAATAAGGAAATACCCTTATGGGAAGTCACCGATACAACCGGATTCACAAATAACAAATGTGAGAATTTTAAAGGCTTAGAACTCTCAGTATATGGGCAGGCATTCCACGCAGCCAATTCTCTCACTTTAACAATATCCTCAACCTTAAATGTCCCCACAGATATAGCCACTTGGGGTGTCCGAGAAGTCGGGTTCATCTTCATTAACAAGTCATCAACCGATACTGAAAACGTCTGTGCAGTTTCTACTAAGAATTTCCCTGTAAAATGTAATTGTGGTGACAAGGAATACAATGATGATCTAGGAGATTGTAAGCCCTGTCATTTTGCATGTTCGAGCTGTGCTGATCCCTCCCCATATACTTGTTATTCATGTGAACAGGGTTGGGACTCTGTAAATGGAGCTTGTGGATATGATAGCTGCCCTGTAGGCATGAGGGTGGCTGCTGGAAAAGTAATGAGTGATAGACAATGCCAAAAATGCATAGAGCGCTGTGATAAATGTGATTCGGATCTTAATGATTGTGACCAATGTGAGTTGAGCTATTTGTATGATCCCACAACCAAGACCTGTAGGGATTCATGTCCTGCTGGCTATTGGAATGATAGAGGGAATAGAGTTTGTCGATCCTGCTCTGCAAACTGTAAGATATGTAGCGAGATCCAATGCTTCTTATGCGAGGATGATAGTTATCCTTTTGGAAGGTTGTGCTTTGAATATTCAGATAAAGAGAAACTTATGGCTACAATCCTTGCTGTTATCTCCATTGTTCTATCCAGGTAAGCTCTTGAATTTTAAGCTAATCTTTAGTCTTGCTTTATTCCTGTTTATCTTTGCTGCTGTGAGATCTTTGAATAGGGACAATACAAAGATGTATATCCTGAACATCGTTCACATTTGGAGACTCATTGATCTGATCCAATATGTAGCCTATGCATATCTACTTAACGTGGCATTTCCTTATGGTGTGGACTCATTCTTGAAAATATTCCAATTTTCAAGACTCCAATTCTTTTCAGGTGCAATTAAAGTTAGTGGCCCTGACTATATTGACCAAACTAATGCCGCTCTCGCTAGAAGAGGTATTATGCTCATTTTTAAGTTAATTTTAATAGAAATGACGACTGTATTTCTCAAGAACTTCTTCAGCCCAACAATCACCTTCCTGGGTGTCGTTATTATCTACTTCTTAGTTTCATTCGCCTTACCCTCCGGAAAATCAACTCTTGTTAGATGGAGTTTCCTATTAACGATCTCCTACCTTGTCTGTCCTGAGCTATTATTTTCAGGATTCTTGCAGTCTTCAACAGTATCCTTCTGAATTTCCTTGGTTAATAAGTGCTAGGCTTCATTTAAAAATGGAATGCTTGGATTCAGCACAATACTGGCTCATTTCTTTATACTTGTCCAGTTAGTTCTTCCTTTCTTTCTGGTCATATTTCTATGGAAGAAACAAGCCTTATTTAGGAAAGCGTACTTCCAAGATAAGTTTGGAGTGTTCTATCTGCCCAACAAGTTAACCAACCCCTATGCAAGATCCTATCTGCCTGTGAACCTATTCAGAAAAATAGTGTTCTTTGGAATCCTGGCTTTCTCTTACTCAGATGCTATTGCCCAAGCTTTTGTGGCCTTCACTCTCTTCTTGATGGTAAAACTTCTGGATTTCTTGCTAAATCATTAGCACTTGCTTTTTGTGTTAATAGTAATGCCCTACTCCAGATTGAAAGACAATATTCTATTGCTCATTAATGAGATATTGATCAGCTTTTTCTATAGCTGCCCAGTTATCTTTGAGCTCTTGAAATTAAAGACAACTGATTTCCAGCATTCTGTACATGTTACCGGTAAATTCTGAGCAAACAAGAATAATATATTAGGTTGGTTCATGATGGTCTCTGTGGGAATTTGGTGCCTGTATTACTTCATATTAGGGGCAACATCAGTTGTGAGTTCTTCGAACGCCAAGCCCATTTACGAAACATCTGCCAGTTCAGATGCTGGAAGCATGATAGATGATAGAATTGACAGAAGTATAAGCAAAATTAGGTCTACAAATAGACAGGTCTTTAAAAAGACTCTTTCTCCTGAAAATACCCGATCAAGATCATCATCGAAAACTAATGCTCCTCCTCGCATTAGAAAGCTAAACAGAAATAATTCTTTGACAAATAAAGAAAGGGTCAAGGCTATTTACGATAACATGGAAGATAGTATTGAGTCTATGTTCGATCCTGATGTTGAAAGAACTCATTCAAGACCACCAACAAACGATAACAAAGCTGATGGCGTTAGAAATAGAAGAATACAAGTTTCAAAAGTCAGATATTATGCAAAACAATCTGCATATTGATTATTTTGTATTATGATCTCTTATAGAAAAAGTATGTATTTTCTTCACTCTGAAATATGCTAATACAGCTAACTCTTAGACATATTTGAATAAGTTTTTCAGTTACGAGATATCTGTTCACAGATAGATACTTCATACAAGCTGGAAAGACATAAAGGTCCAAAATATCAAATTTCATTCCTCTTTTTCCTTGGCAACAATTTCCTCCAGAACTCCTCACAGGGTTTCAAGGAGCCCCATCATTTCTTGTTGCTCAATTCCAAAAAGAAATGAACATATTCTATTTCTTAAATTATTTCCTTGATCTTGTCCAAGATCACCATAATCTTCTCATTGTTTGGCATGCCTTGTCCGTTAAGCTTAGAGAAGACTAAGGTCTCTTTTCCACTTGGAGGAGTCACCTTAACCTCAAATCCTCCTGCTGTAGGGCAGACAACACAGTCCACCTTACAATTGGGGAAAGCTTCTTGTAAAACCTTAGCAAGCTGCAAAGCTTTTGGATAGTAGCCTCAAGAGGTACAGTATTCAATAACGACGGAGAAGCTTTTATCACTAATAACACCTGTTGTGACTGATTGTTTGTTTCCCATTGTTGTGTGAAATTATTTAGATAATTATAATTCGACTCAAGATTCTTCTAAATTTGACTAAAAAGTTTGTTTATGAGTTGAAATTTCTTTAACTGGTGGATACATACATAATTAACTTTTTTTCAAATGTTTATTCAGATGTTATAGTTGTATAATGAAGAGATTTATAGAATTAGTGATTTCCCCTTAAAGGATATTAATTTTCTGCACAGTGGGCACTCTCTTTTCTGCATAATCCATTCAATCAGACACTCAACATGAAATTCATGCTTGCATTGGGTTCTCAATACTTTCCCCTTTTCAAATCCCATTCTCTTAATCATGTTCTCACCTTTAGAATTCATTTGTGTTAACGGTTCCGCATCAAGTCCTCCAAAGCAAATAGAACAGCAATCTTCCTTAGTACTCTTAACTTGAGATAAATCTCTGTATTGCATGGCTATCTTCCTCAAGTATTTTGGTAGGAAAAATCTTGGGTCCCAGACTTTTTGTAAATGGAGAATGATGAATTGCACTGAGAAACACACAATAAAGCTAAAGATAAAGTCATAATCTGGTTTTTGAGGGCACACATCATTTGGAACGGCCTTAAAGGCATAGATCAGGATGGGATAAGCACTACTCAACGCTAAAGTGCTGTACTTATCAAAAGCATTTAATAGGTTGACACAGTTATTGATAATCTGAGGGACAAGAACAATGGTGAGAAGGAACTTAGCGAACTCATTGTTGATAAATCCTATGCAGACTATTCCTATTACTGCTCCATTAAAGACGAGTTTGTAAGTCACATATAGGTTAAAGTTCAGTTTTGGAATTCCGTTTATGTATTGGATCTGGTTGGACATTCTAGCATATTCGTGGAATCGTTTTATAGTGACATAGTCGGCGAGGTTGTAAAAGTCGGTAATGAATATCAGCAAATGGAATGCATAAATGGTGAATCTGAGGATTCCAAATTTTGTAAATGTGCAGGAATCGTAAAAGGATTTTGCAACTATGACGTTCCAGGAGCTGATAATAATGAGTGTGAGCAAGGAGATCTTTGAGGAATTTGTTGAGGGGTTCTTCTTTATCCACAAAACCAGCTGATTGTCGGAGGTTATCTTGATGATCTGGAATAAGAATATGACGAAAAAGAAGAGCATGTTGTTGGCAGTTAGGTACTCTTCGGGAGCCAAAGCACCTCTGAAGGAGGTATTTTCGCAGATTTCTCTTCCTGAGGTTTTTGCACATTTCGAGGGTTTCATTTCTAAAGAGAGTATGATCATTTTTCCAGAAAAAGACACTAAATTCGAAAAATCTATTCTGAGTTTTACAATGACTTCTAGAGTTTTCACAGCAATTCCATCCCGATATTTCACTATCGCGGTATTCTGTTGTGGGAATATAAACTTAACGGAATGTGAGTGTGGATTACTCAGATCAATAGGTCTTCCATGAAGAATCCTAAAAGTAAGCATCGTATTATCAAAGTATTCATCTTCTATCACTGAGATAGTTGTGTTCAGACTGAGAGTCTCCTCATCAAATTCCATAGATGCTGAGATTTTACCCGTGGAGTGCTTGAGAATAGGCTGCTCTTCGTCAATGGGAATTGGATTAAAGCCATTCCAATTACCCTCAAATGTCTGAACAATCAAGTCCTTGAGGGATAAGCATGTCGCTCCTAGGGCTAGGACGCAAACTACAGCTAGGAAAGTAGTAGTTCTCATTTCCAAGAATTTTTATTTTAGAATATAAAAGTACTGACCCTGATTAAACCATTAAAGAAATCAGTAATTAGAACATCTATGCTAAAAAGATCACTAGGAATCTGTTAGAAAATCCAATCCAAAAGAACAATTTCCTGCTTTTACTTCATTTCATCTACATATATCTACACATATAGAATTCCTTCTCCAAAATCTAGAAGCTTAGTTTCTTTCCGACTGGCAGATAATCTCTCTGAAAAGAGAGTCTTACTAAGCTTCTATATCTAAGTAAACAAAAAGGCAGAAACTATTATAAAAAATTAAAGAAAAGATGTTTTAGTTACACAGATTTTTTGCCTGCACAAAGGACATTCCTTCTTAACAGCAAGCCAATTGAATGTACATTCTGAATGGAAAAGGTGATTACAAGGAGTTTTCAAGATTCCTTTCTCCAAGTGAACCTTCAATAACGTATTGTACTTGCATGTCTCTATTCCTCCCTGTCCCTCTGGAGAAAGAGGATCAAGACAAACAGCACATTTCTCAGCTGCATTATAGATCTTGATAATACTTATTCCCTTGTTCAGACTGAGCCAGTTCTGAAGGAAATTTGGAACTAGATATGTTGGGCCATGTTTATCTTGGAACTGTAAGATTTTTATTTGGATCCCATAACTAATGAGGAACCCCATAAATTCCTTAACAGCAGGCCTGAGGGCACAGACACTGTTTGGGATCAGCCGGAAAATGAAGGGGGCAAATATATAGAGTGAGCTGTATATCAAGTAATTTGTTCCTTCAAAAGAGATCAGCTGATTCGAGATATTATTCAAAATTTGGGGAACAAAGAGAGTACTGAATAGAATCAGGACACTCGGCTTCAACATTATTGAGCCAGCAGCCAGGGTTTGAAAAATTAAGGCATATAAACAAAATATGTAAAAGCTCATTCTATATGATCTTGAAGCTTGTGCTCCGTTACTTATGGCTCCTGTTCTCGAAGGGCTGGCAATTTCTGCTGTTCGGGTATCGAGTACAAGGCTCACGAGCTTGAAGGCATCTAGGTAAATGATATATATGTGAAGAGTAAAGAGTATATATCGATAATATCCGATTCGCTCAAAGGGGCAGAGTTCAGAAAAGAGATTGGAGATGAGCAAGTCCCAGACTACTAACAGGATTAAAGTAATCAAGGATACTCGATTATGGCTATCAATGGAATGCTTCAAGAGAGAGGATAATTTCAGACTGTAGATGATCTTGGTCACCTGGAGCCCGCATATCACCAAGAATAGGAATATTGAGACTGCATTACATTCCTCAACTTCATACATTGTCCCAACAAATGAATATAATGAGGTAATTCCCTCGAAAAACCTTGGTGAAGTTTGGAGATTTAAAATAAACTCAATCTTGGGGACCGTGGCAAAATGTGCACTAAGCTCCAGATCAATGAGAACATTTTCTTGCTTGCTTCTCGAAGTTTCGTAGTATTTAGTAGCTGTGGCCTCG
>Ga0065720_1003833_pt1 | contig 15802 bp, 14 predicted proteins | sample Thericmetagenome_FD_59107 | JGI IMG/M metagenome (GOLD analysis project Ga0065720, IMG submission 59107) | Thermophilic microbial communities from the Joint Bioenergy Institute, California, USA of rice/straw/compost enrichment - eDNA_2 v2... | ecosystem: Engineered > Solid waste > Grass >... | reverse complement strand
CACAACAGACGATCGTTCTGCGGTGGCCGTCTTCTATGCCCACACAACGCGCGATCTATATCAAACCGTAACGAAACGGATCATGTTCAGTGACGAAGATCTACATCACGAACTGGGACTGCCCTACTAGCCTGTTCGCCCACGGGGGTTGGTGAGGCGGCCAATGGATGGCGAGGGACCAGGAGCATGGGCCGGCTGGCCAGCGGCTCACGGTGATGAGGCCGCCGACGAACGTCTGGGTGCGCTGCTGCTAGAACGGGGCACGGTCGGTGCTTGCCCGGAGCACCGGCCTGGGCGTAGGCCAGTCGAAGACCTCAGGGGGAGCACGGTGGTTCAGTGGCTTCGCGCCCACCCGGAGTCTTCGGTTCATAGGGATCTCTGTCGTCTCGCTGTCACCAACCTCTGTGGGTGGGAGGCAAAGCTGATCGACGGGGCCGAAGCGAGGCGCGTTCGTCCCGCGAGACCGCGCGGCAGCGTCGGACCCGCGGTCCAGCCTGGACCAGAGCTCGTAGCAGCACGTGTCTCCGGTTGAGTCGCCCGGGAACGACAGGTCCGAACATCCCGGCTGGCGTGATCATACGTCACTCTGCTTGGCCCCGAGCCCGCTCGCTCCGGCGGCGGGTCGCCAGTCCTCGCCCACCTGCTTCGGGTGACGATACATGTGAGAGTATGTAAACGTCCAGTCCGGCTTCGGAGCCTCTTTGAGGACCTTCTGCCACCAGGCGATGAGTTCATCCTCGAACGCATAATCGAACGGATCACCAAGCTGCTGCTCGACCTCGGCGGTCGCCTCGGGCGAGGCGAGCAACCAGTCCAGCGTCGCGCCCAAGGCGGTAGCGACGTCAACCCGGTCAACGTAACCCAGTTCGTCGCGTATGCGGTCGCTCATCCCAGCGCGGTGGTCGGGCCCGTGGCGATAGAACGGATGCGCGGGAGTCGCCAGTTCGTAGGGCATGTCGATGATTTCGATCTCGGCACCCATGTGCCGGGCGATGTACTCGACCCGCTGGCGTGTCGTGTAGAGGTCGTGGTCTGTCACGACATAAGTAGCGCCAGCGGCGACCGCGGGGTTGTCGACCGCGAGTAGCGGGGCTCTCGAGACGTTGTGGACATAGCCCCGCGCCTCCAACCGAAGTCCGCCGTCGGGCAAAATGATCTTGCGTCGCCCATCCCGGATTCTTCGAACAATCGACCACTCGGGCGAACCCGGCTGATGCGGTCCGTAGAGGTTCGGGTAGACGATGTAGGTCGCCGTGAAGCCGCCCGCCTCGTGCGCAGCGAACAAGGTGCGTGATGCCTCGGCGATACGCCAGGCCAGGGTATCGCCGTCCTCTTTGGAGCTTACGAGGTAGCGTTGGCTTTCCCGAAGGATCGCCGGCCGTCCGAGGGGGCCCCAGCGGGGGTGGGTTGGCGGCAGCACGGGTCCCATCATTCCGCCAATGGCGACCACGTGGCCGGCGCGTCCGCGCAGGTAGTCAACGAGATGCCGCAGACGGCCGTACTGCGCGATCACGACGTCGAAGCTGCGGCCGTTGAGCGCCTCGTTGATGGTTTCCGGAAAGTGTGGATCACCGTGAATGTGTTCGACGTCGGCGGGCAGTGGGACCTCATGCTTTCCACTGTGGAAGACCGATGTCTGGTAGCCGCGTCGTACCAGGCCCTCGACGATGTCCGGCCCCGTAGGACCGGTGCCGCCAACCACCAAGGCAGTCGTGCCCGAGGCGACTCTTCGTCCTGCTTCGTCCATGTGATGCATCCTTTCGCCGTGTCAGCCGGCTGGCTGCATCGGTGATGAGCCCTTGCGTTGCCGGCGTGTTGCAAGTTTATATCGTATACCAACCCGTGATGGTCGTGCAGGCGACACATCGAGGACGCGTACGAGGAGGGAGCACATGACTGTAAGGCCGCTGCGAAGAGCGCAAGGCCTCATCTCGGCCGTCGTTGCGGCAGCGCTCCTGGCCACCGCCGCCTGCGGTTCCAACTCTGGCGGAGACAGCCAAAGCTCTGGCAACACTACTGTTAAGATTATAATTGCCCCGGCGATCAACGTTGCGGTCCCCAACCTTGCGGTGGACGCCAACACCGGCGCGGCTCATGGAATCACGCTCGAACGGGTGGCGGCGCCGAGTGGTGGCAGCGCGGCGCAGATGGCTGCCCTGATCTCGGGCAGCGTGGACATGGCCGTGATGGGGAACAACACTGCGGTTGACGCGATCGCCCAAGGCGCCGACGTGCGGATCATCGCCGGTTTCGGTCCGCTGCTGAACACCCTCACGATGTCGAAGAGCGCCGCAGCTCGAACCGGCGTCGCCGAGAACTCTCCGATGACCGAGAAGCTGCAAGCACTTCGAGGGCTCACCGTCGCCGCTCCAACACCCGGCTCGGCCGGCTACTTCAGCTTCATGGTACTGCTGCGTTCTGTGGGTCTCGACCCCGAGACCGATCTGACCATTGCCCCGATCAGCGACAACAACGCGGTCGCCGCCGGGCTGAAGCAAGGCACTTATGACGCGGCGTTCGCCTCGATGGGTGCCGGAGAGGTGGCGGTCGCCGACGGTGACGCGATCACCCTGGGCTCGATCCCCGCTGGCGACTTCCCCGTCTTCGATGACTATGTGGGAGCAGTGCTGGTCGCCCCGGTGCGGCTCATAGAGTCGAACCCCGACCTCATCAGGCGAGTACGGGCCACGTTCATCGACGCACAGAACATGGCCGTCAACCGGTCGGCCGAGGCGGCGGCTGCCCTGAAGGCGAACTCGCTGTCCGCGCTTCCGTCTGCTGTCTTCGACATCTGTTGGGCTGGGATGGCGTCCGCGTTGACGGTGTCGCCTGAACTGACGTACACCCAGCAGAACTGGGAGAAGTACGTATCGCTGTTCAGCGAATACACCGAGGCTGACTACAGCAGCCTGGACCTCGACGGCGTGGTCGCCAAGGTCGCCCAGGGCGCATAGTCGACGAGTCGGTGGGATTGCCGGTTCCGCTGGTCGGTTCTCGGCAATCCCACCGACGTCGTGTGTTGGGTCTCCCCGCGGGGGATGTCGCACCACGCCGCTGGGCCGGTTGGCAACGCAGCCGGTCACGCTCGAGTCCGCTGAATAGGCGATTGCCATCGCCGTCCGCGCTCCCAGGTTCGGTGGTTGGCGCGACGCGGTCGGACTGGCTCCGAGACATGCCCGCGGGGCTTGCGTCACCAGGCGTGGGCCAGGAGGTCCATGACCTGGTCAGCGTCGATGGATCGGGGGATTTGGGTGATGGCCCAGTCGTCGAGCGCGTGGCGGGCGATCTCGGGAAGGCTCTCCTGGACTACACCGATGTCGCGCAGTCGCGGTGGTACTCCCATCGTCCGCATCAGTTGGGCGACGGTTTCGATGGGGTCCGCGCCGGGCTCGGGGTGGGCGTCGGTGGCGTGCAGGATCTGGGCGAGGTTCGCCAGGCGGTCGCGGGTCACGGGTTGGTTGAACCGCATGGCGTGGGGCAGCAGGACGGCCTCGACTACTCCGTTGGCGCCGCCGGAGCGGGGCCCGATGGCGTGGGAGAGGGCCTGGGCGAGTCCGCCGCCGTAGGCGTCGCTGCCCTGGCCGGCGAGCACGGCCGCGACCATGAGCCGGAGCCGGGTATCCGGTCCGTCGGCTGGGTCGAGCTGGGGGAGCCAGCGCACCAGCAGGCGCAGGGCTTGGACGAGCAGGCCCTCGGCCAGAGGGTTGTCCACGGTGGACTGGAGGCTTTCGATGCACATGGAGAAGGCGTTCAGCGCCGAGGCGTGCACCAGGTCGCGCGGGGCGGTCATCGCGACGTCCGGGTCCAGGAACACGGCCTGGGCTCGGGTCTTGGGATCGTAGAGCGCCAGCCGGTCACCGGTCACGGGGTCCCGGACGGCGCTGCCAGCCTTGGCGTAGGCGGTGGTGGGTGTGCTTGCGATGACCCAGGTGGGGATTTTGGGTGCTTCCAGTCGTGGGCTGCGTAGCCGGCCGTCGCGGTCGCGGTAGGTGCACAGCTCGCGCACGGGTCGTTGTTCGGCGAGAAGGATGACCGCGGCCCTCGCCGTCACCACGGCCGAGCCGCCGCCGAGGGCCACGACGGCGTCGGCCTGATGGTCGGCCAGCGTGTCGCGGGCGGCTTCCACGGCCGGGACTGGGCTGTGGGCGACAACCCCGTCGAAGTGGCCGGCGAGCCGGTCCCCGAGCACCGACGCGATCCGGCCGAGAATGGCGGTTTCCCGCTTCATCGAACGTCCGTAGACGAGCACGACCCGCCTGGCCCCGAGCCGGTCAAGCTTCCGGGGCAACGCGTCGAGCGCGTCGGGACCGCAGAAGGTGCGAAAGGCCGGGGTCGTGTGCCGAAGACGAAGAATGCTCATGGTTATCGATTCCTTAGAGGGTTGCCTCGTTCAGATCTACAATATATTATCTTCTCCGCTGGGCACAGTGACCCCGAGGAGAGACGTATGACCGAAGAGCGGACGAGCACGGATAACCCAGAGTACGGGAAGATGACGGACGAGGCCGTCGAGCGGCTTCGCAGTCGGTTGGGGCGTGTCTACAAGATCGAGCAGCCGTACCTGCGTCACGTCAACCAGGACAGCATCACTCACGTCGCCCGGGCCCTGGGTGACACGAACCCTCTCTATCTTGATCCGGAGTATGCGCGGGGAACACGGTACGGCAAGATGATCGCGCAGCCGGCGTTCTGCTACGGCGTGGCCTGGGGGAGCTGGGACCTGCGCCGTGGACAGGGACTACCGGGCGTCCACGGCCTTCACTCCGGAGACACCTGGCACTACTACCGGCCCTTCTACGAAGGCGACGTTGTCCATGCTGAGAAGGAACTCGTCACGTGCGAGTTCAGGCAGGGCCGTCAGGCGTCCAGGATGCTGTACCAGGCGGACGAGATCCGGTTCTACAATCAGCACAACGAGCTGGTTGCCAAGCAGTACATGCCGATGTTCCGCTTTGAGCGAACGGACTCCAAGAAGACCGGCAAGAACGCCAAGGTAGCGAAAGCGGTTTACACGGCCGAGGAGATCGCCCAGATTGACCGGGAACTCGAGAGCGAGACGCCTCGGGGCAGCAAGCCTCGCTACTGGGAGGATGTCCAAATTGGAGAGCAGCTCGACCCGGTCGTCAAGGGCCCGCTGACTGTCCCCGACATGATCGCGTGGCTGCAAGGGGTCGGCTCACCCCACGTCCGCTCCGGCAAGCACTGGCTTGAGTACCGTAAGCGCTCACCGCGGGTCGCGGTCGTCGACCCGGCAACCGGCATTCCGCAAGCGGTTGAGCGTGTCCACTGGGACGAGTACATGGCGGCCGAGATCGGGATGCCGACCGCTTATGACTACGGGTCTCAGCGCGGCGGCTACGCGACGTACTTCGCCACCCTCTGGGCCGGAGACGACGGCTGGGTCGCGAGTCTTGAGGTGCAGTACCGAGGCATGGTCTTCCTCGGGGACGTCTACCGCATTCGGGGCCGAGTGGTGGACAAGTGGCGCGGTGCGAAGACCGGAACCGGCTACGTGAAGGCCGAGATCTCTTCGATCAACCAGAGGAACGAGAACGTGATGCCGGGCAGTGTGATCTTCGCACTACCGAGCGTGGAGACCGGGCCCGTTCAGTTCCCCGTGGATGTCGTCGCCGACGGTCGGGCGTAGGTTGCCGGCCTATCCTGGCTGCAAGCGAGCCAGCGGGCGTTTCCCCACGCAGAGGAGATGGTGATCGTGGAGCAAGCAGGCGAGTCCGCGCCGCGACCACTCGATGGCGTCCGCGTCGTGGACCTCTCGCAGATCGCCGCTGGGCCCTATGGCACCTCACTGCTCGGCGACTTCGGTGCCGATGTGGTCAAGGTCGAGCCCATCGAGGGCGACAGCATGCGGTACGTCGACGAGGGCTTTGGGTCCGGGGAGAGCGCCTACTTCTACGGCGTGAACCGCAGCAAACGGTCCGTCGCGCTGGACCTGAAGAGCGAGGCGGGCTATGAGGTGTTGACCCGACTGGTCGCTGGGGCGGACGTCTTCGTCGTAGCGTTCCGCCCCGAGGCGGTCGCCCGCCTGCGCATCGACTATGAGACCCTGCGAGCCATCAACCCGCGGCTCATCTACGTTACGATCACGGCGTTTGGCGAGCAGGGGCCTCGGGCCAACCAGCCCGGTATGGACATCCTCGCCCAGGCGCTCAGCGGGATGATGGGTGTGACGGGTGAGCCGGGTCGTGCGCCGGTGAAGGTTGGTGCGCCGATTGCGGACTTCATCGCCTCATTCCTGCTCGGGTTCGGTGTCTCGGCCGCGCTGCGCCTGCGGGACCGGACCGGGCAGGGGGACCGGATCAGCATCAGTTTGCTGAACGGTCTCTTGGCCACCTTCGCCAACTATGTGACGGCGGTGGACCGGTCCGGTCTTGTCGTCCGCCGCCAAGGGGGCGCGCACCCCCAACTTGTGCCGTACCAGCCGTTCCTCGACTCGGAGGGCCGCTACTTCGTACTCGCCTGCCTGAACGACAAGTTTTGGGAGCGAATGCTGCCGGTCCTCGATCCCTATGGGAACTTCCGCGATCCCCGCTACGCCTTGAATCAAGACAGAGTCCTTCACCGCAGGGAGTTGTGCGGGCGCTTGCAGGCCGTGTTCGTCAAGCATCCGGCGAAGTACTGGCTGGAGCAGTTCGAGGCCGTCGGCGTTCCGTGCAGTCCCATCAACGACTTTGCGGAGGCCCTGGTCGATCCACAGGTCGTGGCGAATCAAGGGGCCATGCACCTCACCCATCCGACGCACGGTGACTACCTGGTGCTGAACAACCCGATTCGCTTCGAGCGTTCACCGACTGGCCCATGGGGTTATGCTCCGTCCCTCGGCGAGCACACTGACGCCATCCTCGCCGAGCTCGGGTACTCGCGGGAGGAGGTCGAGCACCTGAGGGAACTCGGGGTTGTCCGCTCCTCACCGTCACGTTGACGGTCAGTCTCGGTACGTCTGAAGGGATGAGTGTCGGCAGATGCATGAGCCTCCTGTTCTAGAACGAACCAAGGATGGGATCACCGTCCTGACTCTCAACGAGCCCGAGCGGCGTAACCCGCTGAGCCCGGCCGTCGTCCAAGGACTGACCGAGGCACTGAACCGGTTGGTCGATGATGACGAGTGTCGCGTGGTGGTGCTCAACGGGGCCGGCAAGGGATTCTGCGCGGGCGCGGACCTGCGGAGGGTGCGCGAGGCGACGATCGTAAGTGACCGCCAGGACTACCGCGCCATCTCCGAACTGAATAAATTAATCTGGTTTTATCCAAAGCCCACTATTGCCGCGGTGCATGGGTTCGCCATCGGCGGGGGGTGCAACCTCATGACGTGGTGCGACTTCTCGGTGGTGGAGTTGGGAACGCGGATCGGCTATCCCGAGGTCGCCCTGGGGATGCCGGCGGGGGCCGTGATTCCGACGCTGCTTAGGACGGTCGGGCGGCGGGCCACGTTGGAGATAGCCCTTCTGGGCACCGAGATCGATGTCGCCCGAGCGGCCGAGCTGGGCTTGATCAGCCGGGCCGTCGAGCCTGGCCAGGCGTTCCCGGTGGCCATGGAGATGGCGGAGACGCTGGCCGCACGTGACCCGGCGGCGATCGCCTTCACCAAGGAGACCATCGCCATGGTGTCCGATATGGACTATGAGCGCGGAATCAGCTATGCCCGCGATCTCCGCGTGATCGCACGGGCAGCGGCTGAACCCCGTGGCCAAGCGCCCAGCCCTGCATCGTCTTGGTAGTGGGAATGGTGCACATGGGTCCGCTTAGTGGAATCAAGGTTGTCGAGTTCGGCGCCCTCGGCCCGGCCGCCTACGCGACCATGTTGCTCGCCGACATGGGGGCGTCTGTCATCCGGATCGAGCGACCGGTCATCGACCCGGCCTACATTCGCGACTACCGCTTCGAACACCACCTTCGCGGCCGTAGGTCGATCATGATTGACCTACGCGACCCCCGCGGCCGCGACATCACGATGCGGCTTGTCGAGACGGCCGACGTGCTCGTCGAGGGTGGACGGCCAGGCGGCATGGAGAGGCTGGGCCTCGGCCCGGAAGCCTGTCTCGCGCGCAACCCGCGGCTGATCTACGGCCGACTGACCGGTTGGGGGCAGACGGGACCGCGGGCGACCACGGCCGGACACGACATCAACTACATTGCCTTGGCGGGCGCGCTGCATGCAGTAGGCCCGGCCGAGGGGCCCCCGCTGCCGCCGCTGGGCTTGGTTGGCGACTTCGGAGGCGGCGCGTTGTTCCTCGCCCTCGGTGTCTGCGCGGCTCTCTTCGAGCGCGAACGGTCGGGCCAGGGCGACGTCATCGACGCCGCGATGGTCGACGGCGCCGCCAGCCTCATGACGGCGTACTACGGGCAGTTCGCGTCGGGCGAATGGCGCAATGCCCGAGCGAGCAACCGTGTGGACGGCGCCGCGCCCTTCTACCGTGCGTACGAGTGCTCGGACGGCAAGTACATCGCCATCGGAGCGATTGAGGATCGCTTCTTCGAGATCGCGGCGGCGGAGCTGGGCGTCGACATCGCGTCGTTCGGCGATCGCTTCGATCGCTCGGCGTGGCCGCGACAGGCCGAGCTCCTGGCGAAGCTCTTCCGGACCAAGCCCCGCGACCATTGGGCCCAGGTCTTCGCGGCCACCGACGCCTGTGTCACGCCGGTGCTCGATCTAGCCGAAGCGCCGCACGATGAGCATCTGCGAGAGCGGGGGACCTTTCAGGACCGCGACGGAGTGCCGATGCCCGCACCGGCTCCCCGGTTCGCTCGAGCGAGGTCGACGGTGGGGACACCGCCGCGTCGGCCCGGACAGGACGGACTCGCCGTGCTGCGGGAGCTTAGGTACGGCGAAGAGGAGGCCAGGGCACTGGTGGAGCAGGGAGTTGTCCGCGTGCCCGAGGCGGTTCACGACAATATAGTCTAGACAGATCGCTCCTTGGTCACTATGGCCGAAGTTCCGCAGGCCTAGCGGTCAGGGTCTGACGTTCCACGAGGAAAGCCATGCTCGACGTTGTAACCACTGGTGAGAGCCCAGGTAGCGCTTCTCCTGACCCGGGTCGATCATCGCCGATCTTTGAGGTGCGGGACCTGGCCATCGGGTTTGGTGATCGTGAAGACATTCTTCGCAATGTCTCGATGGAGGTCGCGAAGGGTGAGTTCGTCGTCCTTCTCGGTCCGAGCGGTTGTGGCAAGACCACACTTCTGAACCTGGCGGCCGGGTTGCTCACGCCGCGGTCGGGCTACGTGCGCTTTGCCGGGCAAGAGATCAAGGGAGTCAACACGAACGTTGGCTACATGACGCAGGAGGACACGCTCCTGCCGTGGCAGTCGGTCCAAGCCAACGTCGCCCTGCCGCTCAAGCTCCGTCGCGTTCCGAAGGCAGAGATCGCGGCTCGCGTTCGCCGCTACCTCGACCTGCTGGATCTGACGCACGCGGCGAACCTGTTTCCGAGCCAGCTGAGCGGTGGCATGCGGCGTCGAGCGCTCCTGGCCCGGAGCATGATCTATGAGCCGATGCTGCTGCTGATGGACGAACCCTTCGCTGCCCTCGATGCCCAGATGCGTCACCAGTTGCATCGTGAGCTTCTCAGCACGGTGAAGCGGCTCGGGCAGACGGTCATGTTCGTCACCCACGATATTTCCGAGGCGGCCAAGCTGGCTGATCGTGTCCTGATCATTGGCGGCGGCCCGCCCGGGGGAATCGTCGAAGAGATCAGGGTGCCGTTTGGCGACGATCGGGATCTTGACACTTTGCGTTTCAGTGAAGAATACGCGCGGGTCGAGAGGCAGTTGAATGAGGGCTTGATCAGGGCGAGAACGAGTGCCCGTGCGCTCGTGGCGACGAAGGAGTCCCAGCCATGACCCAGGTGCTTACCGACCGCCCAACGACTGGCGGCGCCAATCAGGTAAACCCGACACTTGCGCTTAAGCAGCGGCGGAAGGCGCGCCGTCGCCAAGTGAAGGTGATCGTCCTTCAGGCGCTCCTCCTTCTGACGGTCGTGCTGGTCTGGGAGTTCGTGTCGGGTCGGTACATCAATGAGCTGATGATCAGCCGTCCTTCGAAGGTCTTCCCGACGTTCTGGGAGTGGGTGAAGGACGGGACCCTGCTTGAGAACGCGTTCAGCACGTTCCGCAGCGCCGTACTGGGTCTGCTCATCGGCGGTCTGGTTGGAGTCACGATGGGCGTCATCCTGGGGCAGTCGCGGTTTCTGGCCGAGATCTGCGAGCCCTTCATCACCGCCTTGTACACCATGCCGAAGCAGGCCCTGATCCCCCTGTTCATCATGTGGGTCGGTATAGGCTCGGCACTGGGCACCCTGACGGCCTCGGTCATCGCATTCTTCCTGATTTTCTTCAACACCTTCTTTGGCATCCGAGACGTGCGGCAATCGCTGGTCAACTCGGTCCAGGTCATGGGTGGTAGTCGGCTCGACGTGCTGTTTCGGGTCCGCTTGCCGTCAGCCCTGATCTGGGTCGTAGCCGCGCTGAAGCTGGCCGTGCCACAGTCGGTCGTGGCCGTGGTGATCTCCGAGATGCTCGCCGGCGACCATGGGCTCGGTCATCTGGTGTCGCTGCATGCCGGCATGTTCAACTCGGCTGGGACCTACGCGGCGTTGCTCGCTTTGTTGATCGCGGGTTTCGTCGTCGATCGCACCGTTAGTTGGGCGGTGAAGAAGCCGCTCGAGTGGAAGGAGACGTCAAACGGAGACGTGTGACACTTCGATCGGGCCGTACGCCTACGTCGACATGTATGCTTGCTGCCGTCACCGAGGAAGCGCGCAGCGAGGAGTCGGGTGGTGGGCAGGCGTAGCCGGGACGACAGGCAGTCTGACGACAACCTTCCGGAGAGCCTCGTCGCCTACGCGGAGCGGCGCATCAAGGCGGCTATCACGGAGGGCACTATCCCGCCAGGCTCACGCCTGTCCGCCCAGAAGTTGGCCGCCGAGTTCGGCCTGTCGCACATCCCGATCCGCGAGGCGCTGACGGCGCTGGCCGCCTCAGGCTGGGTTGTCCATGATCGTGGTCGTGGCTTCTTCGCCCGAGAACTTTCGTCCGAGGATCTCCTTGACATATACCACTGGCGGGCTGTTCTCGAACGCGAGGCGCTTATCATGGCCGTCCCCAAGCTGACGGACGATGATATCGCCGAAATGAAGCACCTCCAGGACCAGATGGCGGAACACCTCAGCAGCGAGGACCGGCTAAAGTATCTGGAGCTGAACCGCCAGTTTCACTTTGTGCCGTTCCGGCGCGCTGGGTCCCGCCGGCTCGTACGCATGCTCAATTATCTCTGGGATAGCGCGCAACCGTACACCTCGCTCGGTGAATCGGACAGCACCAAGGGCTACAAAGAGCACATCAAGCTGATTCAGCTTCTCGCCAAGAAGGACACGGAGGGCGCAATCCGGGCGATAGACGCTCACCGGAGGGTACGCACCGATGTCGTGGCCCGCTGGGAGGCCGAGCGTAAGCGCTAGCTACTTTGCCTTGAAGAAGTGGATCGACATTGGTCGGCGTGTCGCCTTGTGGATCTTCCGGGTGGCTCGAATCATGATCTCGGGTCCGTTGTGAGGAGTGCCGGGAATGCTGGTCACGCGCAATCTTCAGCCGTCGTTGTGGGAGTCGGTGCTGCCGGATGAGGTGCGGCGGTTGTCGCCGCTGTTGGAGCGGGTTGACCGGTGGTTGGACGACGAGGCGTTCTTCGCCCCGTTCCGGCCACACTTCAGCGCGCTGCTCGGCAGACCGAGCATACCGATGGAAGTCTATCTGCGGATGATGTTCCTGAAGTTTCAGTACCGGCTGGGGTACGAGTCGCTGTGCCGGGAGGTGTCGGACTCGATCTCGTGGCGGATCTTCTGCCGGCTGAACCTGGATGATGCGGTGCCGGCTCCGTCCACGTTGTCGAAGATCACGACCCGGTGCGGCGAGGACGCGGTGCTTGGGCTCAACGAGGCGCTGCTGGCGCGGGCGGACGCGGCGAGGTTGGTGAAGACGGGAAAAGTGCGCGCCGACACCACCGTGGTGTCGGCCAACGTTGTGTACCCCACCGATTCCGGCCTGCTGGCCCACGCCGTTACGCGGATCGGCAAGCTGGTCGGGCGGATCAAGGCCGCGGGCGGGGCCACCCGGACCGTGTTCCGCGACGCCACCGAGACCGCGGTCACGATGGTGCATGCGATCGGGGCGAAGCTGAAGCTGCGTACGGCGCAGGCCAAGGAGGAGGCGCAGGCCACCGTGCTGCGGCTGACCGGCGAGNTGGCCGACCTCGCCGACCAGGCCATCGCCGACGCNGGGGCGGTGCTCGACAACGCCCGCCGCGCCNTGGGGCGAGTCGCCGGTAGGCAGCGCGGCAGCCTACGCAANGCGATCAACGAGCTGTCCACAATGGTCATCCGGTCAGCGAAGGTGGTAGCCCAGACCCGCCAGCGGGTGGCCGGGAACAAGGTGGACTCGGCCACGAGGCTGGTCAGCCTGCACGACCCCGACGCGCGGCCGATCGTCAAGGGCCGGCTCGGCAAACCGGTCGAGTTCGGATACAAGGCCCAGGTCGTGGACAACGAGGACGGCCTGGTACTCGACTACGACGTCAAGACCGGCAACCCGGCCGACGCCGAGCAACTCGCCCCCGGCGATCAGACGCATCCGCAAGCGCTTCGGCCGTACCCCCGACAAGGCGACCGCCGACCGTGGCTACGGCGAGGCCGCGGTCGACCGCGAACTCGAAGAACTCGGCGTCCAGACCGTGGTCATCCCCCGCAAAGGCAAGCCCGGCAAGGCAAGACAGGAGGTCGAGCACTCGCCCGGCTTCCGCGACCTGGTCAAATGGCGAACCGGCAGCGAAGGACGCATCAGCCACCTCAAACGCCGCTACGGCTGGAACCGCAGCCTCGTCGATGGACGCCACCGCACCACCGTCTGGTGCGGCTACGGGATCCTCGCCCACAACCTGGTCACAGTCGTCCAGATCGAGGCCAGGACCGCATGAACAGCGCCGCGGGTGCACAACCCCAGCCCACACCGAACCGAATCGACCGACTCGCCCGGGCGAGCACAGGCACGGCGCCTTCACGACCCGATTTTCAAGGCGAAGTCCGGGCGGCAGCCATCGCGTGATCAATGGCATTGATGGCCTCGCTTGTGGATCGGACGTACCTACTATATATTCTATGTAGCGCTGGTCCCGTGCTTAGGAGACGCCGGGACGGTGGCGATGCAAATGCTTGTGCCGATGGGAGAAGACATCATGACTGCCACCGACGCCACCGCGAGATTGCCGTTGGCGGGAATCAGGGTCCTTGATTTCACGCATGCGGCGGCCGGGCCATTCGCGACCATGCTGCTCGCCGACATGGGGGCGGAAGTCTTCAAGATTGAGAAGGCGGGGCGGGGCGACGGCGCCAGGCATATGGGCATTCCGATGTTTGGGAAGCTCGAGAGCGACTACTACCTCTCGATCAACCGGAACAAGCGTGGGCTGGCCCTAGACCTCCGGTCGCCTCGGGGGCGGGACATCGCGCTGAAGTTGGCGGAGCACTGCGACATCGTGGTCCAGAACTTCCGTCCCGGGGTCATGGAGCGGCTGGGACTTGGCTTCGCCGACATCGCCCCACGCCGCCGAGGCATCATCTACGGCTCCATATCTGCGTTTGGCGCCAAGGGCCCCATGAGCGATCGTCCAGCCAACGACATCATCATGCAGTCCGTCTCTGGGTTGATGGGTGTCACTGGCGAGATGGGTGGCGGCCCGGTGCGGGTAGGTGCGCCGATCAGTGACTACGCCACGGGGTTGTTCTGTCTGGTCGGGTTGTTGTCCGCGCTTCACGTGCGCGACCAGCACCCCGAAGGGCAGCACATCGAAATATCCATGCTGGATAGCAGCATCGCCCTGATGGCGAACTACATCCCATCAGTCGTCGCCCTTGGTGTGCGAATCCCACGCCTGGGCCGTGCGCACGCGCAGATCGTGCCGTATCAAGCTTTCGAGTGCAGCGACGGCAGCTACATTATGGTCGGTGCGTTCACCAACGCGTTCTGGCGACGGTTGTGTGAAGCGCTGGGCCACCCCGAGTGGGCGGAGGATGAGCGGTTCAAGACCAACGCCGACCGGCTGCGCAACCGGGACCTCTTGTTGCCGATGATCAGCGATCTGTTCCTCAAGCGCAGTCGGCAAGAATGGCAAGCCATCCTCGACGCGGCTGACGTACCCAACTCGCCGGTCCTCGAGCTCAACGAGACGCTGGAGTTGGAGCAGGTGAAGGTCAACGAGACCATTCAGTACGTTGGTGAGTCAGACGTACGGTGCCCGACCGTACGGTTGCCTATTCGCTCCAGCGCGTGGCCGCCCTCACCCAGCTCAATGCCTCCGCGGATCGGGCAGGACTCGTTCGCCATACTGAAGGGAATCTTGGGCCTTGAGGTGGAGGAGATTGAGGCGCTGATCGCTGAGGGTGTAACGGCCGTCGCCGACGACGCCGTGGATCACACCTCAGCGTGAGGCGAATTCGATGCGCGGCAACCAGGCAATGGCCGTTAAATGGCGACCAGCATAGGCGGTTGGGCTTCGAGCCTGCACGCAGCGCTGATCGGCGCCGCCACCATCGCCGCTCGACCTTTGCTCACTTACCGTGCCATCGATGTCGGGGCCGGCGGTGTCGAGATCGGGCTGATGGCAACGAGCTTCGCACTCTTGCCGGCCATGCTGGCCTTCTCGATCGGGCGGCGCATTGACCGGTCAGGTCCTGGCCTGTACACCATCGGCGGGAACGTTCTCGTGCTGGTCGGTCTGCTGGGGGCCATGCTTGGGGGCGATCTCCCTATCCTCTACCTCAGCTCGGCGCTGATCGGATTGGGCCTGGTCATGGCCGTGCTGGCTCAGCAGGCCCACGCTGCTTTGGTCGACGCGAGCGTGCGCGACCGCGCCTTCGGACGCATGACGGCCGCGTTCGCCCTAGGGATGGCGGCGGGACCCATCTTGGCGGCGTTGGGCGCTTCAGGCCTCGGTCCGTACGTTGATTGGTCCCCGACGACGCTCGCCCTGAGTGTCTGCCTTGCGCTCGGAATCGTCGCCTTGCTGCCCGCCTCGTTCGTGCCTCGCCGCTCGTCGGCCCCGAGCCGCTCAGCCGAGGAACCAGCCGCCCACCGCGTCGCGTTGCAGATACTGCGCACGAATGGCATGTGGCAGGCCCTCCTGGCGGGCGCGGCTGTGCTCTCGGTCCTTGACCTGCTCGCGGCTTTTCTCCCGCTCTGGGCAAACGATCATGGAGTCTCGCTGGAAGGGGTCAACCTGATATTGGGACTCCGTGGGTGTTGCACGCTCGCGTGCCGCATCGGCTACGACCGGGTCCTACGGGTTATGGGACGGCGGCTCTTGCTGATCACTTCTCTGGTAGCCGCGACGGGCGGGCTGGCGGCGCTGCCATTGGTCGGGCTAGCCGGCGCCATCCCCATCATGATGGTGCTGGGCGCCGGGCTCGGCATCGCCCAGCCTCTCACGATGTCCTGGATCAGCATCGTGGTTGTCGATGGCCGCCGGGCAGCGGCGCTCGGGATCCGCCAGACGACCAACCAGCTGGCCCAAGCCGCCCTGCCAGTTTTGGTGGCTGCCATCTCCGGCCCCTCGGGCGCTACCGGTGTCTTCTGGGGCTCGGCGATTCTGCTGTCCGCCTCGGCCTTGGCCATACACCGTTCGCCCATGACCGGCTAGGGCGTGTCTCCTGGATCTTTGACGGCGGGTGGGATAGACCACTTTTGTGGTTGGTCGTCATGATTTGACGGATGCGGAGTGGGCTCGGTTGGAGCCGTTGTT
>Ga0065720_1020239_pt1 | contig 15810 bp, 15 predicted proteins | sample Thericmetagenome_FD_59107 | JGI IMG/M metagenome (GOLD analysis project Ga0065720, IMG submission 59107) | Thermophilic microbial communities from the Joint Bioenergy Institute, California, USA of rice/straw/compost enrichment - eDNA_2 v2... | ecosystem: Engineered > Solid waste > Grass >... | reverse complement strand
TTTTTTTTTTTTTTTTTTTTTTTTTTTTTTTTTTTTGCCTACTCTAGTTGACAACTGCCAACGGTCTGTTCGTCTATCCTGCCGAAGCGAGCAGCTTACATATCCCATCAGGTGGGCCGACTACACGCTGCACAGCAGGAGCAGCAGCAGCGCAGCGCAAGTCGTGTTTTATTTGTAATTTGTACCTACGTCTTCCAAGCCACGCACACTCAATTTATTCATGCTACCATCATCTACCTGCCAACTGCAGCCACACCTGTTGTTACCGTTCTCGGTCCAGGTGCAGCTCCATGCCAGTCACGAAAGCAGAAGCAACCTGGGATGACGAGGCTAACGAAGGTAGCCATGAGCCGGGGACCGGGAAACTCACAGCCCTACCTCACGTATCTCACATAAATGAGGGGAAAGGGAGGGGGGAGTTTCTCCAGCATAGCCAAGCACAAGCAGATAAGCAATCGCCTAAGCAAGCAGAGTGCTGCCGCTGCTAGCTGTATGTACGTCTTTCGGCACTTGCAGCGCCGCTGCGGCAACCTCACGCACCCAGCCCCCCCGTTCATCGGTCGCCAGCCTGTGCGCCACATTTTCTTTTGACTTCCTCTCAATCTAAAGCTATTACTGGGCTCTCGAATGTTGCTAGGTCCAGGTTGGCTGGGTTGCGGTTGGGGTTGGGTTTTGGGGTCGGCATACGGAATTGGATAGGCCGGTTTATGTACTCATCTCATGGTGTCATCAACACTAAGTGGTCATTTGGCTTCGAACGGTGTTGTTAGGATGATACCTTGTGTCTAGATGCCCTCGTTCATTGCTCGACATTGAGAGGTTGCCTACTAAGGATGAAAGACACTCGGGGACAATCTTCTGGAGTTAGCTGGTCAAAGTAAACGAGGCCATCATCAACGCCGATACCGCTGCCATCGCGGTCTACATACCTGGTCCTTGCCATGAGCAACCCAACAAAGAATTGCATGAGCCCTACCGCACCATTCCAGTCATAAGCATGCCCCAAATAAGGCTGGTCTCGCGGGCTGCCTAGCTCTATGGCTACCCTTTTCCAACTGTTTCAGACGCGTTTCTTGTCTTCCCATCGGACACTTTATCTGTGCTCCCTGTTTCGCTGCTGATGGCTCGTCTGTTGTGCAATCACACGTGCACACGCAAAAGCTTGTGGGAAGGGAGGCAGAAAACAAAGGGAGGCTGAGGGTAGAGGGAAAAGGGACACAAGCAAGTGGGCAAGGCTTCGTGCAGGAGGGGCACTAGTCAGAACTCTCCTAAGTGGGTATGTATTCTTGGACTTGAATGTCCCCTTCCGCGCCATGACCGCGGCAGCCGCCGGATGGGTTGAGGATCCTGGCCGGGGAATACCGGGTGCGAGTCCGAGTGTTCTGGAAGGGGAAAGAGGGCTTTTATCGATCGGAGTGAGATCAGTGGACTTGAGGAGCAGAACAGGGCTCTCGATCTAGCGAGTGAAGATGCTGAACAACGAGATGAGGCGGCAGAACATGACGGTTCCATCTCCTGCTTACACTTACTCAACAAGCATCTCCAACAACGTGTCTCCCAAGACCTTCTAGGCTATAGGCCCTCACATGTTGACTCTCCTCAACTTATGGACCGCCAGACCAGGTAATTAGCCCTGTACTCTCCTCTGCAGATACCTATCGCCTTTTGCGTGACGATGAAACCAGTCCGCTGGCTGGCTGCTGGCAGGATATTTGCTCGGTGCGTGGTCGAATGGTGACACACTAGGAATTACTCGGCTGACTTACCTAGTGCCTACTACCTAATGGTGGGTCTTTTGGCGCAATTACACCATTTCAGTTCTAGCCCTGTGCCCTGCTAAGGCGTAGAACACACAAGAAAAGCAGTTTTGGAGGGCATTCGCTTCGTTGCCTGTTGTTTACCAACCTGGGCGCTGATACTTGCTTACACACAAAGAGGAAAAGATGATGCGATCCACGTGTTGTTGAGTCAGAAATAGTTGGCTTGGTTTGGTTATTTTCATATCACTGTCGTTGGTGTCTCATCTCAGAGAAGATAGGACGAAGTACCAAGAGTCACGTCAGCAACAAGTTTGTTTGACCAGCCAAATCAAACTCCCATAACCCAAACCAAGCCAATGGTTTGTTCGTCACCCAGGTCTGGGAGCACAATTTCTGAGCAAGCTGGCCAGCTCTTGGGCGAACCAAGCCCCCAAACCCTTCCAGCTCACCAAAACCCGGGGCCCCCTTCCGCACCACAGCTTTACGCTTTCTTTGTTCCACAAAACTGTCTTGAGCTTCACCGGATGATGAGCTCAGCCGGGTAGCCAGAGCTTGACACCCCTGCAGGTGTCCGACACCTTTTAGGTTGCTGCTCTCCATCGAAGAGTGCCAGCAAGGAAATCCCTGCTTACTGGGGACGAGGTGTTGGTTTACTTGATTAAGGGATGGGTGATGACAATTGCAACAACGGTCAACGGTCAACAACACAAGGATTATGACGTTTTGGGGAAGAGCTGGCGTGGTTGTAAACTGGATCTCTGTTCTCTGTGATTGATATTGCAAGGTCATTGCCACTGCTACTGCTACTCCCTCAAAGGAGTCGCAAGCACCTTCCAACTAGCGCCGCTCGATCTGTGGCCTCCAGCACGACAAAGCTGTATGGACGAACCATTTTACCGACCGTTGGATCATCTAGACTGATTGATTAAATTGGATCAGATCTACCTGGACTGGACTAGGAAGACAGACGAGATCACCACTCAATGTGTACATGCCGGCTGCTTGCCTGCCGGCCGATGTACATACACATACCTACCTGAAACTTGAACCAAGTATTCGTCAGTCCGCCAGTAGTCAGTCACTCACCCAGGCCTGTGTTCGTACACACACACCGGAAGAAGCCAAGGCCAAGCCGGAAGAGAGCCGGCTACCTGTGTGGCATCACGACGGCTGGTCCTCGAGCTTGCATGCTGTCTCTTCCTCTTTTCCACTCCTTCTTCCTTTCATTCACTCTGGTTACTCCTCATTCATCACAAAACAAATACTTACACTTCTACTTACCAAACATCACACCACATACCAGGTCAACGGACGGGGACGAGGCTCCTTGTGTCCTTTCTGTCCTGCTCTGCCCTGCTGTTTTGTCAAAGGGTACTGAAATTGGTGTGTGGCTTGGTGATGATATACAGTTAAGGACAGGTAGACGGGTTGGTAGTTGAGTATTTGCTTGAGGAACTGGACTGGGACTAGGACTGAATCGTCCTTGAGTCTTTGACTTGGGGTCTTTGCTTGAATTTTGTTAGTCAAACACAAACCAAGCCAAACAACAAGCAGCTAGCAAAAGCAAAGCAAGCAAGCCAAGGTAAAGAGGCATCTCAACAGGCACACACCCCCTCAACACAAGCACCCTTTCTCGCCCCCTCTTCTGACTTACACCAAGATCAACACTCCTCCTCTCTCAAACCCCCAAACTCAACTAGCCTTACCGTCACTATCACCAACACAACCATATGCATGCACACTTCCTCAGTTATTGACCACCAGGCTGAGCCAGCCCACCATCTAATCACCTGTTATATTCTATCGCTCTCTCAAATACGTCCCCGGCTCTGCCTCCTCAACTCGACCTACTTTATTTTGTCTGTCTATACAGAAGAGCGGTGGAAACAAGACAGAACCTGTGACCGCGAGACAAAACAGACCAGACAAGGCAAGACAAAAAGATTCCAGGGTCAAACGAACGGATAGTGCCCGCGCTGTCCGTTCGTCCAGGATCTGGGATCCGGCGCAAGTCGATTCCTCCTGGGATCCTAGACAAGGAAAGGAAGTAAGACAGACGCTGCGTCGAAGAGCCCGCGGAAGCTGGAGAGTGTGAACTGGCGGTCTCGTCACATCCCATTCAGTAGCTCTCCGACTGATTCATTGATCCATTTTCTTGCTCTCTGGACCTGCAGGCTGGTGCATACCGGCGGCGACGACAGGCCCAGTGAGCGAATCAAAGGTTGAAAGAGAGAAGGCGAGTAGAAGACGGGAAGAAGCTCTCTTGTCGCGCTCACTCGTCTTCGTTGTTTTTTGTTATCCTTTCTTTTACCACAAGATCACACACAACAGACACATGCAACGGGAAAACGACCTCATAACCTGCTCCCTGACACTGGTATCTAACAACGTCTGTGACAAGGGGATTTGGTACTTGACAACGAGACGAAGGCAGCGGGGACAATAACGACAACAGAAGCATCAACGACAAACTTGCTCGCCTTGAATCCTACAAACAGCTTTACTTGCCTTGGAGAGAGCAAAACAATTTGCAGCAGTGGGCCCTTTCCCAGCTAGCAACTCACCTGCGAGGTCATGCCGAGCTTAGCTTGCCCCAGCACCTTGTTTGCGAAAAGCTGAAAAGGACGCGCGAGACACACCCTCTGATTTCTTGTCTTCCCTTCCCCTCTTCCCCCCCTCTGTTCAACTCAACCTGACCTTTCTGGCTAGTTACCTCTCTAAGTAGCTGGCTGTCCTCCTAACTGCCTCACTTACCCCGTATCTTGTGTTCCCACATCCAGTACACTGCTTTGGCATTGTCTCCATTCCACATATCTCCCCTTCTCTCTGCTACGGGACTCTTTCTCCAGCTTTGATCTCTTTTCCTCTTCCTTTTCTTCTTCTTCTCTTCTATGCAGCCTCGCTCTTTGGATCAGGCTTGCACTTGAACTGTTTGTTGCGCTACTGTCCCCAACAACGGACATCGACAATAACATCATCTGAGCCTGAGTTCTCCAAGACATGTTCATCGAGGATTCGCTGTCAACAACAACATCGTTGTCGTCATAATCGTTCAGGTCATCAAATCGAAATGATGAAGGTCGCTTCTTTGCTTAACCCCGAGCCACCGCCGGCGAGGGCTCCGCTGCCGTCTGCTCGTCCGCAGCAGTCTGATGGGCTGGGGGCGGGTTCAGGGCGTGGGGAGGAGAGAGACGGCATCAACCACAATGGACAAAACAACACAGTTCTATCGACGTCAACATCAACCGCAACTTCATCAACTATCCAAATCCCAGCTTTAGTTGAAGCCAATCTACCACAAATAGACCCTCCCCACATACGCCAACCCCAAGAACCCCCTCGTCTTCCGATACCGCCGCCAACCTCAGCCCCGGCCCCCAGTGGTCCCATCCCCCCTCCCCCACGATTCTCCCCAACAACCCGTTCAGCAGCCCGCGAAGATCGTGTGCGCTTCCCCCCATTCGACATCGACGTGCTGGACGAGCTTGCCCGACGTGAGGTATTACGGTTTCAGGTGCGCCCTCTGGGCTCGATCAGGGAGACATGTCGACGCATTCCGTATAATAGCGGGAAGAAGGACTTCGGGGTTAAGACAGGGAGGGATTTTTTTGAGGGTAGGTTACGCCAAACAACTTACTAGAGGAGAGTGGGAAAGGAGAGAATGGGGAGAAAGGGGGCTGACAGATAGCAGTGTTCCAGTATGACTTTAAGGTGCCCGGCGATGAGACGACGTATACGGTTATGTGGGATTATAATGTGGGGCTGGTGAGGATGACGCCTTTTTTCAAGTGTCGAGGGTATACCAAGGTACGTTATTTTTGACTGTCCCTACCCCTGAGCGATGCTAATGTAGATAGACCACGCCGGCCAAGATGCTCAGCCAAAATCCTGGGCTCAAGGACATCACGTATAGCATCACTGGAGGGTCCATCAAAGCACAGGGTAAGCTTCCCTTTCCATTCAGCTAGAATCCAATGCTAAATTGATTTTTTTTTTTAGGCTACTGGATGCCTTACTCCTGCGCCCGCGCAGTCTGCCGCACCTTTTGTGCAGCCATTTCCGGGGCTCTCATCCCCCTCTTCGGCCCACACTTCCCACATGAATGCATCCCCGAGAACGCCCCTGGCTATGGACGCATGGTAATCCCTGAGGAGATTGTCCACCGTGCAACGACCGAGTCGAGGGCGATGAGGGCTGAGGCTGTGGGGTATCATCAGCCTCCTCGACACCATCCAATGCAAGGGCAAGTTTCAGCCCGCCAGGGGGTGTATTACGGTATGGGAATGAGCGTTTCCAGGCTGCCGCCGAGTCCACGGCCAAGCAGGAGTGTCAGTCCTCTTCCACACTCCCGGGAGAGGTCTCAACAGCGATATGGATCTGTTCGCGAGCGCATAGTACACTCAAGGCGGAGGTATCCTCCCCCTTCTCTCCGGCAATACACCAGCTATTCGTCTGATCAGCAGCACCTCTATGAACGGGATAAGTTCCTTCCCAGCCCGTACGACACTGATGATGGTCCCGAGCATGGGCATGGCCCTGCGCCGAGAAAAGTTTATCCCCCTCCTCCGCCGACGTCGGCAGGGGTAAGGGGTCTCCCTCCTCAGCATTCGCCTATGCCGGTGCCTTCTTCTACCCGGCGATGGACAGCAGTTAACCATGCCCCTCCACAGCCAACTCCTCAGCCCCCGCCGCACCCTCTTGTCCCCCCACTGACGTCCTCGACTGGGATGGTGCAGAGGGAAAGGCATTGGCGTCCTGGTCCTGGTCCTGGTCCTGGGACCCAGCGGGCTTGGAGGGGGTACCACTATCCCCCTGAACCTTCTCGCAGCCAGGAAGAGGATCACTATCGTCAGCAGCAGCAGCAGCAGCAGCAGCAGCAGCAGCGTGAAGATCAACATCAGCACCAGAACCAGCAGCAGCATCAACAACAGCTACCCCCCATCCGAACGCTCCAGGCTCAAGACGCTCCTCCTTCACTCTACCATCCTCATCCTCATCAGCAACAGAGTCACGCCCAAGCCCCCTCCTCCTCCTCTACCTCCCCCTCCTCCTCAAGCTCAAATTTCACTACAAACACAACTACATCATCAAACACAACAACAGTGAGCAGCCCAACAACCACTACCCCCAGCCCCAATCTCAATCCAAACCCGAACCCCGACCCATGGCTGTCTGCCGTGCCCAGGGGTGGTAACGCAAGAAGTGGATTTATGACGGGTCTGACACACGCAACTAGTACAGCCAACTCTGTCGGTAAGATGAGAAGGGAGATTGATGATGAGAGGGAGAAGAGAGAAGTAGTTTTTGTTTGGCGACACGGTCGAAGGGAGACTCATGGGGAAGAGAAGCAGGCGTTTGAAAGCAGAAAACGGCAGTTTGATGAGGATGTAGATACAGGCGAGGAGGAACATCAAGGCAAGAAGCCTTTCACGAGGTCTAGCAAGCCTCATACCTTCTCCCCAAACCCCTCATCCCCTGCCCTCACCCGAACTCAAGACCTGAACAGCAACGTCTTCAACCCCATAACCGTTAACACCTGGTCTCGATCCCCTCCAGCAGACCAAATTATCAAGCCTCCAACTGAAAAAGATACCAAACCAACCACCCTTCGAACTCTAACCCCGTCTTCCCCGTTTTCCACAGCAACGGCTACCGTCACTCCTCCAGAGAGTAGACCGTCAACTTCTTTGTCACCCTCATCTTCTCAGCCGGGCTCGCCGTCTTCACTCAGCAGTGCTCGGGTCCCAGGGAGGGAGAGCCCTATGAGTATGGGTATGAGTGAGATTTGGGATATGAGAGAGATTGCAAGGAGGGCTGTGGCTGTTGCTGTCGCAGCCACCGTTAATAATGACGCTTGGGGCACTCAGGGACCGGTAAACGGTCACAGTCTTGGTGCTGACGGAATTGGTAGGGGGGAGAATCACATCCACAGGGAGGAGATGGAGATGAGGAGGGAATCAGAACGTGAAGCGGCAGCGACGCTGATGAGGTTGCATGGTTGCGATCGGAGGAGTGGCGAAGGCCTTGACAAAAGCACTCATTCTGGCTCATATTCCACAAACAACAACAGCCGGTCCAGCGTCCCGCCGCCGGGAAGATCTTCTCACCAACCGCCTTCAGCTGGATGCTCGCCCAACCAGATCCCACGTCCATATTCCTCAACTCCCCCATCCCCATTCCTATCAAGGAGTTCACAACCCCGTTCAACGCCCACCTCGACCCCAATAGCCATCGAAACCGCTCCTACCAACACCATCAACGGCAACAATCCTCGTTCCTTCGAGACAGGGTTTGCTCCCACGCCAACAACACCAATCATACCCAGTGGATGTGCAGGAGATGGAACGAAGCAGCCCCGCTCTGGTATCCATGAAGTTGTTGTGACGGGTGGGGCGGAAGCTGACCGCCCTTCAAAGACCTCCGCAATTGGGGGCACAACATCCAACGGAGAGCAAAACCACAACAGTGAAGTCGAGAATGATGAGAAGACGGTTTCCGTGCGCTGTAGGAGCCCAACTCCTTCAAGCAGGCCCGGGACGCCGACGTCTGCTAGGAGCAGCAGCAGCTGGATGGCCAGATCAGATACCAAGTTGAAGAGGAGGAGGTTGAAGGCCTAGGATTCTGCTCACGCTTGGGTGGAAAATGATGGGAGAAAGAAATTGGATAAGATTGGATAGCACAAACGGTGGCATTGTTTGAGTAAAAAACATTGGACATGGAGGCCAAGGAGTGGGAGATTACATAACACATTGGTGTTGAGTCGAACAGGCGTTGATGGCAAGGGAAGAGTTGCTGGGTTTCTTTGATGCATTGGTTTTTTTTTTGTTTGCTTATCTACGTAACAATTCTGGTTACGTATCAAGCTCTCATCGTTGTTTTGCCGGGAAAAGAGTAGTTAGCAGATTGGAAAGGTGCAGAGTGGTATTTAACAACTATCCTCATCTAGCTCATACGCGAGCGTATGTACCTACTTCTCCCACAACACCAACACAGGTCTGATCAACTCCATTTCCCCACCCTTCCCCAATATTTCTACTTGCTCTCCCTCTTAGCCTTCGCCTCTTTCCACTCCTTCACCCACTGCTCTGCCCTCCCCCTCGGCACGACAAACACCCTGACCAACTCATCCACAACCTCCACGCTCCCCGAACTCAGCACCTCTAACAACGACATCTTCCGTCCCACCTTCACCAACCCCCCCTTGACACTCTCCATATAACACTCGACCGTATTACTCGCATACTCGCCACTCTTATCCCACGGCAGCGGAAATACATACCCAAAGTGCTGCTCCAAGCTCTCCCGCTCATTAAATCCCTTAATAAAATCGCTCTCCGCATGGCACGGATAGAGCAAGAGCGTTGGAAATTCCAGCGAGCTCTCCGGATCGAGCTCATCCGGCGTCAGACGGATCCGAGCATCCTCCATGTCCGGCGGCTTGCCGGTGCTGCGGGTCTTGATCCCCCTCGCCTGCAACGCCGTCTTCAAAAGCATCTTCTTCTTCCTTTCCTTAGAAAGCCTCTCCTCCTCGGCGCGACGCTTCTTCTCAATCTTCTCTTTCACAATCCCAATCTCCTTACTAACCTCCAACAAGGCCTTATTGTTGGGCTCCAGCTCCAGCCCGCGTCGACAACTGTCCTCTGCCTCGTCGACCCTCTCCACAGCGAGCAACGCCTTCGCACTCCGATAAAAAGCCTTGATATTCTTCGGGTTCAACCTCAACGCCGCAGCACAATCCGTCCAACAACTCCGATAATTCTTCAGTGCCAAGTGGCACGCGGCCCGATTAACATACAGAGTCTCGAGCAACTGCCGTTCCTGTTTAATCGTCTCTTCATCCTCCTCCACCTCTTCCCATTCTTCTTCTCCTTTCTTTGCAGTCCCCTCCTTCTTCACCTTCCTCTTCTCCCCCCTCTGCCGCCTCCTCTCCTCCTGCGCCAAAATGGCAACCCCCTTCCCATAATACTCCCTCGCATCTCCCCACTTCTTCTCCCTAAAACATTCATTCCCCTGCTCCTTGAAGTTGGCTGCGTTCTCGAGGGGCGTACCCTCATACGCTAGCGCCTGCAGCGCAGCGAGCTGCTCATTTTCTTCGGTAGCGCCATCTTCCAAGGAGGTCATGAAAAGAGGATGCTTGGAGAGCTCCTCGGCCGTTTCCTCGACTGATTTCGGGGGAGAGAGGCCGGGAATTGGGGCGGGGCGCTGGGGGCCGTAGGTTGGGAGGTCGTCATCGTCGTTGTGGGGTTTGGGGGGATTGGAGTTGATATTGAGGGACTGAGTATCTTTTGTGACTTCTTCGACTTTGTCGGACATTTTGGAGGTGTTTTGGGAATTAAGGTAAAAGTTGAGATGCGTTGTGGTGGGTGGAAAAAAAAGTGAAATCGCTCAGATTCTGTGTGATTCGATGCGTGTCGGTGGAGAGAATGCGGTCTGGCAGGATCCAATTCTGCTTCTCTCAAAAGATTTATCGCTAGCTCAAGCAATTGTGTGAGCTAGCTAGCTTCAAGCTTCTGAAAGCTCAGAGATGAGCATTGATGAGTGAGATGAGCGAGTGAAGTTCAAAGTGGAGTGCACCACGAAAAATAAAACAAAAAAAAGTGGATCCACTTTTGTACCCCGCCATCACCACCGGCATCACTTTCGCCGAGAGGGGTAGGTACCAGATGTACTATATTTCATAAAGTTGTATTTACATCAGGATATATGCTTTAGCTACAAATTCTACAAAGTGGTAGCAACAATGACCCAACTAACTCGGGCAATATAGACGCGCAAATCATCTTCACATGCCAAATAATCCGTAAAGTAAAGCTACACCAACAAATAGACAATCCTCACCCCACCGGAACCAAGTTACCCATAACACCCATCCGAACAAGACCCTCTACAATCAGAAGCCCAACGCCGCAGCCGAACCCATGATCAAAGCAAGTCAGACCTGCTCCATCTCAACAATACAGCTCATGGATCCTGCTCATTATCCGATTCAGGCTCCACGCCAGAGGCAAAGACGCCAACGGCAAGCTCTCCATCAAGACCCCGATGCCGGTCGACATTCCTAGCATTAAACATGTCGCGCATCAATAGGCTGGTTCTTAACGACAACCAGCTGCACATCCTCCAGAGTGGCATTAACCATCTCGAAATAAGCAGGCTAATTCTTACCGAGCAGTTCTTCATCATCGGCAAAGGCTATCATCACTATCATTACGATCATCGCATCCAACATAGCGCGCGCATCGGGATCCTCCTCTGTCTCATTCTTAATGAGACTAGCGGGACGACGCCCAAACATGCTCTCTAAACGCTTCATCGACACACTCGACCAGGGGCTTCATTTCCTGGAGAAGTAAGAGTTCCTCGCGGGGGGGAGGGGGGGACCTCCAATCATGTCCAGAGAGCGGATGTCCACGCCGACGAGAACAGACAGGTAGTCGCGTGCCAGAGACTGAGAGGGCTTCTGTTTCGATGCGCTTTGTGAGCTCCTCTAGGTGAAGCTTCACCGAGTCGGTTGCTTGCTGGAACATGGTGTGGCGGTTGACCTCGACGTGATTAATCATAATCATCTTCATGCGGGCATAAGAGACCGGGGCCTGTGGTGTGGAGGTTAGCATCTGTCTACTGAAGCCACGCTCAGGCGCTTTCGTCGTAGCCTCACGGTGAAACTTTCTCAAGCAAAGGTTCGGGTAGTACGAACAAAATGTTCAAGAGCATATAAGAGCCTGGCAACTCTGGAACCCATCTCAGGAGGTCTGTCTGGATCGTTACAAGTGATTATAAATTAAACCCCTATTATGTCACAGGGTTTTGTGACGCTGAATCTTGTTTTAACATAACTATTAGTAAAACCCTTAAACATACTTCATGTCGAAGTGCAAAAAATAGTTTTTTACATACATTCACACAGTAAGGATTCAGGTCATATTTAATTCAACGCTTCTTTGGAGTACCAATAGCAATAGCCATAACTGCGTATAGTACAATAATATTATTCGAGGCTATTAGAAATTAAAAGCCAAATACCCGGATCTTATTATTTACGCCCTTGCGTATGGCACAAGCATAGGTTTACTTGGAGACAAAGCGGCACTTACCGCTCCTCGTCTAAGAGGGCGCTAATGACCGAAGACTTGCCAGCGCCAGTGTTGCCGACCACACCAACAATGGTGCAGGTTGGCTTACAGTGTTCAGGAGCCGGTCGATGGACTCTAGCCAGTGCGGGGCCTGCGTGTTGTTGCAGTTGGACAGCTGCAGAGACACCTTAAGGTTCTTCAGAACCCTGACGTCCTTTTCCAGGGACGCCGTATCCTCCGAGTTCAGTTCGACCAGCCGCTGGAGGAAGCGGATGGCCGTGGGGTTTTCGCCCGCGGCGACACCCCTGGGCTCGACTTCGGCCGGAGGGGCAGGCGGGGCGCCGTAGCTAGCGGCAGCAGCTGGCTGGGCCTGACCCAAACCCGGGCTGCCCACGGGCTCTTGTTTCATTCCCGACGTGACGTCAGTGGCCGATGCTGGCGGTGACAATACCGATGGATGCCTCAGTCGAGGGTATACAACGGCGATTCGCTGCTTGGTTATGCCGTCTTATGCGGGGTAACTCACAGCGACGGTCGCAACGAGACCCTAGACCCAATGGAGCGGCCAAAATTCCAAGGGATCGGGTGGGGCGATTTCGTACAAGCTCGACGCGTCAGGTCATGGGAGCTGTGAGCACTATTTAAGTGGCGAAGACAAAGGTGGCGTTTTTTTTTTCAATGTTGTAGTTGAACAGTGTTGTAAGAGGAAAGGAAAAAAAATAAACAGTCAAATTGTGGAAAAATTGGTCAATTGGAGGGCAAAGTATGCGAAGTCTGCAATTGTATGCGCGGGGGGACGCGATTTGGGAACTACGCGACATCCCGTGACTGCCGGCGTACCCTGTATCAGCCCCCGATCGTGGGGTTGTTGCCTGCTGAGGCCTGCAACTGCGATCTCTTGGCACTGCCCCACCAAGATCTCGGTGAGCGCCGTGATCTCAACAGCTTAAGCCTTCGGAAACCGGAACCTTCTGGGAGCCCCAAACTGTTGGTTTTGTTGTGGTGGCTATTCTACCTGACTTGGTAAACAAATACCAAAATCCGAGCATTGAGAGGCTCCTACAGTTGTTCGAAGTCAGCTGTTTCGCTGTGTCCTTGCTCAACAGCTCATTTGAGGATTAGTAGCCCCGCCAATCGCGTAACGCGTGTCTGTGGCAACAGCTCGTTTGCTCTTCTCAGATCTTGGCGTCGATGACAAACAGTGATTGTTTCATAATCCTAAGGCGTAGAAACACCTGCCTGAACTATCTTGAAGTTGAACCGATGCTATCTCTACTGTGCTTAGGATGCTGCCTGTGGTAGTCGGATATCGGTCCAAGATGAGCTTGCTGGTTGTGAGCCTTTTCATCAGCATTGTCCAGCATATAGAATATGCTAGTGAAGCTGGGCTACTGATCTGGATACTCAAATTCACCCTCGAGCCCAATCAAACTCGATTCAGAAGGTCCGTGTATAATTATAAATAGCAAGGTCAGGCGGTTCTCTAATGGAGAAGTGCTCTGCGCTCTGGAGACGAAGGCCGCTAGACGATCCCTCCATTCAGGTAAAGCCTGACGGTAAGATCTACAAAGTAGCACCCGTTTTCGTATGACAGAGACATAAAACGTACTGCCAGACTGGGAATTCAAACGCGAATCACTCAAGTCAGATCTCTCCTCCACGATATCATAATCTTTTGTTGCGTGTTGACAGCGGCAATGTCTTACAAAACCCTAACCCTGACATAACCCCCGGGCGAGCGTATGTATCCACCACAACTCGCGACGCTCAAGACAACAAGCGGCTCGACAGCACAGCTGCGACCAACTCAACGTCATCGCCACAATAATTCCACACAATTCACCGACCAATTAAGCCAATTGTCAAGGATACCTAAAATGTCCCTCCTAGCGAACCCCCTCGTCACATCAGAGCAACTGTTCCAGCGGCGCTCGGTCGGCGCGCTGCCGATCGAAATTCAAGATGCCATCTTCTTCGCTACCCAGTCCCTGACCCAAGCCGCCGGCATCCTCCTTGAACTTCCTCAATCCGTCACAGCACAAGCCAATGTCCTTCTAGCGCGCTACTGGCTAGTCGAGAACATGATGGCTGACGAGTTCAGCGTACGCACCCTCCTCCCCCTCCTGCCCCCTAGCCCAGAGGCTAACCGTTCCCAGGACGTCTCCGCCGCAATCCTCTACCTCACAGCGAAGCTTTCCTCACACCCGCGCTCCCCGCGCGAGCTCTCCGCCATCTACTCCTACCTCCTATCCAAATCCTCACCGTTCTTCCGAACTCAACAATTACAAGACCTCCCTAAATACGTCCCCCCGCCCGAATCCCACTACCAATCCTTCCGCCCGCGCCTCCTGACCCTTGAATCGCGCATCCTCGCCGCCCTCTCCTTCAACACCCACGTCGCCCTTCCTCATCCCCTCGCCATCACATACCTGCAGTCATTAGACTTCTTCTGTCACCCGCGCCGTGAAGCCCTTGCCCGACGGACGATAGCGTATCTCAACACCGCGTTGCTGTCCCCCCAGCTGTTGTATACCACACACCAGCCGCATGCACTGGCCGTCGCGGCAATATATTGCGCGGCGAGAGACTTGGGGGCAAAGATGCCTGAGTGTGAGTGGTGGGAGGTGTTTGATGTGGAGAGGGAGGAGCTGGGGTTTTTGGTGGTGGGGATGAGGAGTGTAGAGGGCTGGGCGAGGGAACGATTGATGGTAGAGGTGCCGACTAGTGAGGGGGGGATGATCACGAGGGGGGATGTGGAGAGGGTTTTAAGAGAGAGGGAGGAGAAGAGGGGGTGAAAGGATAGTTGATGGGCGAAAATGGGGAATATGCCATTCTTACGTTTTAAGAGCCCAGTGTGACTCCGGCCGCAGCGAGTACAAGGAACCTTCGGGGCAGGGAGGTATGTTCCTGGAAGATTACCGAAATCAGGATGTTCAGGTTTCTAATGTTGAAACCGCCTGCTGATGCTCCCCAGCTCCCAGGGACCAACTCAACTCCACCGACTAGCCACAATCTGAGGGGCATTCAACACTCACTCTCCCCTCCGACCATACTCTACGTCCAATCAAGGCTAGTCGAGACCTTAGGGAAAACACAAAACCTGAAGGATCAATATTAGAGATCTTCCGAACCCTTAAGGATGACAGGACTAAGGTCAGCAATCACTGTCATGCAACAATGCACAGCAGGGTTCGAACGTCCCAGACATGGTCCGCATCGTGGTCCATTCTTATATGCCAACTGGAACATCGAGCAGTTGAGATTGGATGACGACAACATGTTTGCCCTGGCCGACGTCGCTGCCGCTGATGGGAGGTTATTGAGTTCATTTGGATTATGGGGTGCTTTCCTGATTTATCATGCTTTAGTACACAGACAACAATCTTGAGAACATGACGCGCAATAAAATAATGTATGATGCCTAACGTCCATGTTCTCGCTGCATGACTAGCTTATTTTCCATAACCGTTATTAAGTCGTCGTGTCTTCCCTGCTTCGCCTTTCTCTCCTTTAGAGCCTTCAGAATGTCGTAACCTACTCGGCCACCTTTGGCTCCCCGTAGGTTCATCCAGTTCAAATTTCCCTTCGATTACCAACGCTCCTGAATTGCTATTCTCATGTTATCACCTTGGTCAAGAGTCCTCTCTCATCTAAGTGCTGATCAACCACTGTTGTCGAGTCGACCCGGCCCAAGTTCACATCATCCCATCCTGACAAAGAACCCGACCCCCATACAGACGTCCAACACGCCTTCCAAACTATACATACTACTTCCAGCACAGCGTCTTCCGACAACCACCCCTTCCCACTAAATGGCCAAGCGGTAGGGGGAGTTAGCCTACCTGTGAGGATGAGTGATAGAATCCCACGGCTACAGGGTTTCATCTTAGTAGGGGGCGTCATTCCACCCGCCGCGGGAAGTTTGGCCCTTCCCCCTGGGTTGGGATAATGTCGACGGCTGTTCTTTTCTGTTCTTT
>Ga0065720_1002459_pt1 | contig 15818 bp, 11 predicted proteins | sample Thericmetagenome_FD_59107 | JGI IMG/M metagenome (GOLD analysis project Ga0065720, IMG submission 59107) | Thermophilic microbial communities from the Joint Bioenergy Institute, California, USA of rice/straw/compost enrichment - eDNA_2 v2... | ecosystem: Engineered > Solid waste > Grass >... | reverse complement strand
AAAATCAATTGCTTTCAGTGCCGCCATTATTTCGTCACCTGGGATCCCGACTTCCCCCGCGGCTGCAAAGCTTACGCGTTCAAGACCCACATGATGCCGAGCGCCTTGGTCTACTCCTCGTCCGGACATCCGTGCTTGAAGTTCGAGCCGAAGGCGAACCGGAAGCCCGCAAAATGAAAGGAGAATGCTGATGAACCGACCGGCAATCGCCCCGTCGTCCGGCCGTCTGGTGTATGCGCTCAGTTTTGTGCTTTTCTTCTCGGTGATGAACGCTACCATGTTCAACGTCGCCCTGCCCGCCATCGCCGGAGAGTTCGCCCTTACGTCGTCTGCCGTGAGCTGGGTGGTGACCATCTACTCCGTCCTGTACGCGCTCGGTTCGCTTCTGTTCGGCAAACTGGCCGACCGGCTGCCGCTCAAGCGGCTCATCACGGTCGGCCTGCTTACGTTCGCCGCAGGGTCGGCTATCGGCGTGTTCGCCGACAGCTTTCCGATGCTGCTCGCCGCCCGCGTCATTCAGGCGGCGGGCGCTTCCTGCGTTCCGGCGCTGGTCATGCTCATCCCGATTCGCTTCTACCCGCCGGAGCGGCGCGGCCGCGTCATGGGCACGATCGCGTCGACGCTCGCGTTCTCGGCGGGGGTCGGCCCGATCGTCGGCGGATTCATCGCCGGACAATTTCATTGGACCGGCATGTTCGTCATCTCGCTGCTGGCGCCCGTCGCCCTGCCGTTCATCCGCCGCGCCTTGCCCGACGAGCCGGTGAGAGAAGGCGGGCAGGTCGACTGGTACGGCGCGGGACTGCTCGGCGCCGCGGTCACGCTGCTCATGCTGGCCGTCACGCTGTGGAACGGCTGGTATCTGGCAGGATCGGCCGTCCTCGCTGGATTGTTCTTCCTGCGTTCGCGGAATTCGTCGCATCCTTTCGTTCAGCTGTCGCTCTTCCGCAACGCGGATTATGCGTACGGGCTGGCCGTCAGCTTCTCCGCCCTGTTCGCGGTCTTCGGCTTGTTCCTGATGACGCCGATCATGCTCGGCGACCCGAACGGCCACGGCCTGGGAGCGCAGGCCATCGGCTTCGTCCTGTTCCCCGGCGCGATGTCGGCCGCGCTGCTCGGACGGTTCGGCGGCGGTCTCGTCGACCGGCGCGGCAGCCGGTTCACGCTTTTCGTCGCATTCGGCTTCATCGGCGCCGGCATGTTGGCGCTGTCGCTGCTGTCCGCCGCCGACGCCTGGGTCATCGCGCTGCTCCTGCCGCTGATCAACGCGCCGTTCACGTTCGTGCAGTCGGCGATGGCGAAGTCGGTGTCGTCCGCGCTGCCGCGGGATCAGTCCGGCGTCGGCATGGGAGTGTACAATCTGGTCAACTTTCTGTCCGGCGCGATCAGCGGCGCCGTCGTCAGCAAGCTGATCGAGTTCGACCTCAGCGGCCTGAACGCCGCAACCTTGGTCCGGCCGTCGACCTACGGCGCCATCTACCTGCTGCTCGCGCTGCTGATCGCGTTGACCGGCCTGCTGGCCTACGTCCGGCTGGAGCGTCAGCCGAAGCCGGCGCCGCAGACAAGCCGCTCCGCCGGCGGGTTGTGACGGCGCGTTCGGGTCGGGGCATTGGCTCGCGCGGCCGTCAGATGTAGGGCGGCTCGCTAACGGAACCTCGTTCCGTTAGAGCGGCCCTGCACCCGGCTTTTGGCGCGCTAACGGAACCACGTTCCGTTAGAAGCGGGCTGTGCCGGGCGGTGCGGGCCGTCGGCTCGCGCTAACGGAACCACGTTCCGTTAAAGCGGCCCTGCACCCGGCTTTTGGCGCGCTAACGGAACCTCGTTCCGTTAGAGGCGGGCTGTGCCGGGCGGTGCGGGCCGTTGGCTCGCGTTAACGGAACCTCGTTCCGTTAAATCGCACCTGCGCCCACACCTGCTGCCCACTAACGGCACCTCGTGCCGTTATCCCCCGCACCGCCCGCGATAGAAAAAATCAGGCGGAGCTGCATCAAGTGCAGCTCCGCCTTCAATGTTCCGCGGCCAAACCGCCGCTCAGGTCCGGGAATCCCGAACGGTACGCACCATCGTCCGCTCCGCGCCGCGTCGACCCGCGCCGCCCGCGTTGCACCCCGCTCAAGCTCCCGCATCCGTGTACCGCGTCCAGCGCGGCGCGCCGGGCGCGGGGCAGCCGCGGTCTTTCAGCTTCGCGACGATCGGGATGATACAGCCGCAGACCGCGCAGGTGTGGCCGTCAATCAGCTTCGGGCAGGACCGGCAGAGGCCCAGCCGCATCTCATAGACATCGTCCGGCACGCACAACCCGCTTTCCGGCGCGAACATCGGCGCGGCGAGCATCGCCCGGATGCGCTCCTCCGACACGTGCGCATCCGACCGGCAGCCTCTGCACGGGCGTTCCGCCGTCATCCTGCGTCCACCCCGCGGCCGTCCCGGGCATCTTCAATGCGTCTCTTCGTCATCGCGCACTCCCCCACCAGCCGCTTCGGCGTTGCCAGAGCGCTCCGTCATCCGCGCTCAACCTGCAGTCAGCTCGAGCACCGTAACGGACATCGGCGGCAGCGTCACATCGAGACGCCCGCCCTCAAGCTTGAAGCCGTTGAACGGCACCGGCTTCACCCGCTCGGGCTCGTCGAACGTGTTGTGCCCGTCGATCCGGTCCGACGTCAGCGTCGTGCCGACCACGTTGACATTGCCGCCGCCCAATCCGCGCAGCTCCACATCCACGCTGGCGCTGCCCTCGAAATCGAGATTGCACAGGCTGATATGAATCTTGCCGTCCGCCGCGCGGGATGCGGAAGCCGACACCTTCGGCAGCTCGCCCTCCGGACCGGTGCGCTCCACCGACTCCCAGGAATCGAGCAGTTCCGCGTCCTGATGCACCTTGAACATGTTGAACACGTGGTAGGTCGGCGTCAGCAGCATCCGCTCGCCTTCCGTCAGGATGACGGCCTGCAGCACGTTGACGAGCTGGGCGATGTTCGCCATCCGCACCCGGTCAGCGTGCTTGTGGAAAATATGCAGCGTCGCGCCCGCGACCAGCGCGTCGCGGATCGAGTTCTGCTGGTACAGGAAGCCCGGGTTCGTGCCCGGCTCGACGTCGTACCAGGTGCCCCATTCGTCCACAATCAGATCGATCCGCTTGTCCGGATCGTACACGTCCATGATGGCGGAATGCTTCGTGACGAGCTCGTCCATGAACAGCGCCTTCTTCAGCGTGACCCACCATTCGTCCGTCGTAAAGCCGGTCGCGGAGCCTTTCTTCTCCCAGGGGCCCGGAACGGTGTAATAGTGCAGCGACAGCCCGTGCATGAACGGCGCGGCCTGCTTCATCAGCACTTCCGTCCAATGGTAGTCGGCCGTGTTCGCGCCGCACGCGATCTTGAACAGCTTGTTGTCGCCGTAGTTGCGCAGGTACGTCTGGAACTGGCGGTACAGGTCCGCGTAATATTCCGGCCGCATGTTGCCGCCGCAGCCCCAGTTCTCGTTGCCGACGCCCCAATACTTGATGCGCCACGGCTTCTCCCGTCCGTTCTCCCTGCGCCAGTTCGCCATCGGCGATTCGCCGTCGAACGTAATGTACTCGACCCATTCGGACATTTCCTGCACGGTGCCGCTGCCCACGTTGCCGCTGATGTACGGTTCGCAGCCGAGCAGCTCGCACAGCATCAAGAACTCATGGGTGCCGAAATGGTTGTTCTCGATGACGCCGCCCCAGTGCGTGTTCACCATCCGCTTCCGTTTCTCCCGCGGTCCGACGCCGTCCTTCCAATGATATTCGTCCGCGAAGCAGCCGCCCGGCCAGCGGAGAACCGGAATCTTCATCTGCTTCAGCGCCTCGAGCACGTCACTCCTGATCCCGTTCGTGTTCGGAATCGGCGAATCTTCCCCGACCCACAGCCCTTCATAGATGCAGCGACCGAGATGCTCCGAGAAATGGCCGTAAATGTTGCGGTTGATCGTGCCCTTCACCCTGTCGGCATTGACGACTACCCGGCTTGCCAACGTTCATCGCTCCTTCATTTCGCTGAAATATTATCTTCCGCAAGGCGCGCGATCCTCATATGCGAAACCACGCGAATCCTGCCTGTACTCGTATTGTAAAAGTTTGAACGCCCAGGTGAAATGATCTATCATAATCAATAACTGATCTTTCGTCTTCAAACGGGAGGTGGCGAGATGTTCCGTTTGATCCGGTGCGGCTACAACGTCGTCCACCCGGANGGCATCGTCATCGACCGGCCGCACGGCTCGGGCGATTATCTGTTCCTGTTCTTCCGCAGCCGCATGCTCGTCGAAGCGGNCGGGGAGCGGCATCTGACGGACAAGAACACCTGCATCATTTACCGNAAAGGAAGCCGCCAGTATTANCACGAAATCGAACAGCCGATGGTGCACGACTGGTTNCATTTTGACGGCGACGATGCGGAGGATTTTTGCCGGAGACTGAACCTGCCGCTGGATACGCCGATGAAGGTGCATGAACCGGTGTATGTGTCGCGGAAGGTGAGCGAAATCCAGGAAGCGCTCGTCCAGAACGGGCTGTACCGGGACGAAATCATCGACGCGACCGTCCGCTGCCTCCTCATGAGACTCAGTGACATCCGCAACCGGATCGAGCCGAACAAGCCGGTCAGCAAACATTACGATCTGCTCGTGTCGCTGCGCAACGAAATCTACAACAACCCGTCCGTCCATTGGACGGTCGACAAGCTGGCTTCCCGCGTCAACATGAGCCGGTCCTACTTCCAGAAGCTGTACAAGGAACTGTTCGGCATCTCCGTCATGAACGACATCATTCACAACCGGCTCGAATTCGCGATGTACCGGCTGAAAAATACATCCGACAGCGTCCGCGACATCGCCGCGCAATGCGGCTACGAGAACGATGTCCATTTCATGCGGCAGTTCAAGAAGTACATCGGCCTCACGCCCGGTGAATTCCGCTCCGGACGGGCAAAAACGGCCGCCCGGGCGAACCGCGGCGGCGCCAACGAAACGAAGACGCCTTATTTGTGAAAAAGCAGGGGGAGCCGAAATTCCAACGAAACACAGACGCGCTATTCACCCGGAAACGAATTAAAAAACCGCCGAAACGGGCAAATAACGACGCTCCGTTTCGTTAGCACGTCCAAGGACATCCTTTTCGACAAAATAACGCTTCTCCGTTTCGTTGGGACGGGCCTCGCCCGCTTGCATCCGAACAACCGCCGGAAACCGCCGCCGCAAGCTCATGGAACGACTGCGGCCGATCCGTCCGGTACCACCGGAACAGACCGGCCGCATGCCAGGCCGGGCGCCTGCGTCGGCTCAAATTTCGATGCCCGCCGTCCGCACGACGCGCCGGAACGCTTCCTTCGGACGGTGCTGCGCGTCGAACAGCAGCGGCCAGTTGCGCCGCCCGCGCACCGGGAAATAGCTCAGCCAGGTGTAGTCGTCCGCCGCGCCCCAGAACGTGACGCTCTTGATGACGTCGCGGTACTCGCGGTAAAGCGAGAACAGCTGCTCGTACAGCTCCGCCTGCCGCTCCACCATTTCCGGCGTCGGCTCCTGCAGATCGGTCCGCCGGTCGTCCCAGGCGTAGACGGACATGTCCAGTTCCGTCACGTGGATGACGAGGCCGAGCTCGGCGTACTTCTCGATCGCCTCGCGCACCTCGGCGATGGACGGCGACGCCAGATTGTAGTGCCCCTGCATGCCGATGCCGTGGATCGGCGCGCCTTGGTCCTTGAGCCATTTCACAAGACGGATGATCTTGTCGCGCTTCGCGGGATTGCATTCGTTGTAGTCGTTGTAGAACAGCAGCGCGTCGGGATCGGCCTCGTGCGCGTATTCGAACGCGCGGACGATGAACTCCGGCCCTGCCATGTCGTGCCATTTCGACGACCGCAGCCACTGCTCGCCTTCGTCGGCGACCGCTTCGTTCACGACATCCCAGCAGTAAGCCCGCCCTTTGTACCGGCCCGCCACCGCGTGGATGTGGTCGCGCATGCGCCGGAACAGCGTCTCCTTGTCGGCCGGACCGCCGCCCGGCGCCTCGAAGAACCAGTCCGGCGTCTGGTTGTGCCAGACGAGCGTATGCCCGCGCAGCTTCTTGCCGTGCTTCGCGGCGAAATCGGCAATCTTGTCCGCGTTCTCGAACGTGAAAACGCCTTCAGACGGCTGCGTGTTGATCGGCTTCATCTCGTTTTCCGCGGTAATGCTGCCGTACTGCGCCTTCAGCAGCTCCGCCGCGCTGTCCACCGTCCAGATGTTCACCGCCGCGCCGATGTCGAAGTCGTCCTTGAAAATTTCCCGCAGCTTGAGTTCGGTCATAGCCGGTTCACCTCACCGATTGTTATCCTTGCGCAGCCGCACCCGCGATCCGCAACCGCCGACCGCCGAATGCGGCTGATTCACAAGCAGAAGTCGTTGGCGTTCAACNTGCGGCTGGCTGCCGCGTGCTGAACTCATCACGGCAGGCCGCCTAACGCTGACCGCCGGCCGGATCGAACCCGAATTCGCGCAGATTCCCGGCATCGTCGCAGCGACTGTTTCGGCTTTGTTCGGCACAATGCCGCACAGAGCGACAATCTTTTATTGCCCGGGAAATGACGCCCAAGACTCGACGTGCGCCGGAGCATTCGCGCCGCAGCCGATCCACGCGGCGCGGATGGGACGAACGGCCGGCATTCGGCACCTTAATAAATCTTGCGCCCGCGCTCGTCCGGTATGCCGGATTTCCGCCAGAAATAGGTATTGATGACGTCGCGCCATTCCTCCGCATGCTCCGCCTGCTCCTCGAGCCGCTTGAGCACCTGCAGAAACCGGCCGGCGTCGATCCGGTCCTTCAGGCTGAGCCACCGCTCCACCAGCCCGCGCGCCTGCTCCGCGCCTTCGAAATGAGTGTCGTAGATATGCTGAATGACCGTCTTGCCGGAACGCAGCCGGTGCGTGTACGGCACATGGTGGAAGAACAGCAGCAGCTCATCCGGGCAATGCTCGAGCGATTCATAAATGTCGCAATGCGGCTTGTGGTATTGGGCCGTATAGCCGGTCCCCGTCCTCACCGTCCGGTCGACGCCGACGCCATGGCAGTCGGCGAAGTGGTAGGTCCCCCACTTCGAATATTCGTACCCGTCGACGTTCGGGCCGTAGTGGTGGCCGGGGTTGACCATCCAGCCGACGCCGAGCGGGGCCGTATAATTCTCGTAAATGCGCCAGGAGTCCAGCAGCATCTCCGCAATCGTGCTCACCGTCTTCGGATCGCCGCCGAACGTCAGCCGCACCCATTCATCGGTGATGTCCTCCGCGGACAGCTCCGGATTCCACGCCAGCCGGCCGAATCCGTACAGATTCGCCTGCGCCAGCAGGTGCCCGGTCCAGTTCGGATCGGAGCCGATGTTGGAGACGCCCGCGATGCCGCCCGCCGCGCGCCCGAACGCACTGCCGCTCACGATGCGCGCCACGGTCGTCCCTTCGCCGCAGGCATGCGTGTCGAAATCGAGCACTTCCTTCCATTGCGGCACCAGATAGCAAAGGTGGCGCTGCTGGCCCGTGTACTCCTGCGTAATCTGGAGCTCGAGCATCTGGTTCGTCCGCGTGAGGCCGCCGAAGAGCGGCGAGACCGGCTCGCGCACCTGGAAGTCCATCGGCCCGTTCTTGATCTGCAGCAGCACGTTGTCCTTGAAACGGCCGTCCAGCGGCACGAAGTGGTCATACGCCGCCTTCGCCCGGTCCGTCGTCCGGTCGCGCCAATCCTGCAGGCAGTTGTAGACGAAACAACGCCAGATGACGATGCCGCCGAACGGCTCCAGCGCCTCGGCCAGCATGTTCGCGCCGTCCGCGTGATCCCGGCCGTAGGTGAACGGTCCCGGCCGGAATTCGGAATCGGCCTTGACGAGGAAGCCGCCGAAGTCCGGAATGCGCCGATAGATCTCCGCCGCGCGCTCATGCCACCACGCGCGCACCGCCGGATCGAGCGGGTCCGCCGTCGGCAGGCCGCCGGCCTGGATCGGAGCCGCGAAGTTGATGCTGAGCAGGATCCGGATGCCGTATTCGCGAAAAATATCGGCCACCGCCGCGACATCGGGCAGCAGTTCGTCCATGACCAGTTTCGTTTCCGTTTCATGCACATTGACGTTGTTGATCGTCAGCGCGTTGACGCCGATCGAAGCGAGCATCCGGGCATAATCGCGGATGCGCGTTTTGTCGGAGATGAAGCGTCCATTATGGAAGAAGATGGATCCTCCCGCATAACCCCTCTCGATGCTGCCGTCCATGTTATCCCAATGATTGATCATGCGCAGCGGATTGCGCGGGCGATCCGCGAAATCCAGCTGCGCGAGCGCGTGCGCATTCAGGCTGCCGACTGCCGCAAGCCGGAGAAAATGGAACGCGCCGTACAGCAGCCCGAGCGCCGTTCCGCCCGCGATCAGCACCGCCTGTGCGCCGCCCGTGCGAACGGTGCGAATGATGAAGCCTTCCGCATGCACGGCATCGGCTTCCCGGCGGGCCAGCAGCCCGAGCCCGGCGGCGCGCTCCGCCGTGACGGCGACAAGCGCCCGCTCCGCGCCGTCCGTGTCCGCTGCGTCCGCATCCGCGCCGAGCGCGTCGACGACCGCCGGCCGGACGCCGAACAGCGACGCCAGCGCCTCCGTAAGTTCGCGCCGGACGGTCCCGAACAGGCCGTCCCGCTCGGGCATCACGATCCGGCGGCACCAGCCGGCCAGCGCCTCGGCCTGCCTCTCCGGCAATAGGTCGTACCGGAGCCAGGCGTCATAACCGGTATCGGAAGTAGCGTTCGCGACGGACATGAAGAAATCCTCCTTATGTACGCTTAGTGATGACCCGTGATAGGATAGTTGCAGGAACCTGTGCTGCGATCGGTATTCCGCACATGAACGCGGCGTCAAGCCGAATGAAGGAGGCTGCGTGCCCATGGCTTTATTCGAATACGATCATCTGGTGCCCGAAGTGATCCTTTTTGTCGACCGGCGCTGTTACCCCGACTGGAAAATCATCCGGAAGCGGATCGACTTCCATGACCTGACCTTCGTCGTCGGCGGCAAGGCCGACTATTACGTCAACGGCGTGAGGCATACCGCCGAAGCCGGAAATTTGATCTACATTCCTCCGGGATCGGTTCGTGAAGCGCATACCTATGCCGACTCGCCGATGCACTCGTACGCGTTCAATTTCCTGTGGCTCGCGCCGAACAACGAAACCCGGCTGCCGCTCGAGACCATTACGAAGTTCCGGCTCACGGGACCGCTGCTGGAGCAGATCAAGGCGTTCAACCAGATCTGGATGAGCAAGCAGCCCGGCTACAAAATGCAGGCGCGCGGCCAGTTTCTGCTGATCCTCCATCGGCTGCTCGTCTCGGCGCTGCACCGGACGGACGATCTCGCCCCCGATCCGCGCATCGAGCGGATGAAAGCCTACCTGGCGGAAAACTACGCCGAAGATATCGACATCGGCCGGCTGGCGGAGCTCGCGGGCCTGCACCCGGTCTACCTCGGCCGGCTGTTCAAACAGCAGACCGGCGTCTCATACCGCGCGTTCCTGAACACGATCCGCGTCAACAACGCCGAGGCGATGCTCGCCGCCGGCGGCTTCACCGTCAGCGAAGTGGCGGAGCGCTGCGGTTTCAAGGATGTCGCATACTTCAGCAACGTGTTCAAAGCGGTCAAAGGTTACCCGCCTTCCTTCATCGCGGCAAAGGGCTGGTCGCCGGAAAACATTTAAATTTTTTATATCGTAAAAACAGAACGCCGAAGCGTTCCGTTTCCCTTTCATTATAGAAATGTAGCACCGAAAACCGCCATAGAAGAACAATAGATCATTTGTAATTTTCCAAGATGTTTTTCCGCCGCAAAAGCGCGCTCACGTTCTCGACGCAAGCGCGCTGCGGTATTCCTTCGGCGTCATGCCCGTCACTTTCTCGAACTGCGCCGCGAAATATTCGGGATTGCTGAAGCCGACTTCCGCCGCGATTTCGTAGATGCGGAAATCCGTCTGGCGGAGCAGCCGCTTCGCCTCCTGGATGCGCAGATCCAGCAGGAAGTCGTTGAAATAGACGCCGTACGTTTTCTTGAACAGCTGCCCCAGGTAAACCGGGTTCATGTAGTATTGCTGCGCGATGGACTTCAGGCTGATGTTCTCGCGGAAGTGGCGCTCAATGTGCTGCTTGATTTTGTGGATCGAGCCTTTCACCTTCTCCTTGCGCAGCTCCGCGAGATAATCCGACGCTTCCTGCACGAACGCGGCCGCAAGCCGCTTCAGCCCCTGCAGTGTCATCGGCCTCTCCTGCCAATCCGCGAGCGCCGTGCATCCGGCCAGCGCACGCTCGTCGCCGTCCATCGCCTGCACCGTCCGGTTGACGGCCCGGATCATCCGCGCGATCGAAGCGGCGACCGCGTCCGGCGCGAACCGCGACGACCGGAACGTGTCGAACATCTCGTCCAGCACCGCTTCCGCCGCCCCCGCATCGAGCTCCTCCATCGCGTGCAGCAGCCGGTCGAACAGTTCGGGCGCCAGCTCCGTCCGGACGAGCGTCAGGCCCGCGGTCTGCCCGGCGGACAATACCGCCTGCCCGTCAAGCGCGTATTTGAAATCCATTGCCTGCTTGGCCGATCGGTACGAATGATGGATCCGTACCGGCGCCGCGGCCGGCTCGCCCACATACAGGCGGAGGACGCCGGCCTGCAGCCGGACGGCCTGCCTCAGCTTCTCCGCGGCCGCTTCCCAGTTGTCCGGATGCCCGCCGCCCGGCAGCAGCAGACACGCGGTCCACTCGTCATGCTCATGCAGCAGCGGTTCCCGACCGCCGGTCAGCGCGGCCGCCGCCCGCACCAGCTCCGCCTTCCAATGGCCGGCATCGGCCGCCTCCATGTCCGGACCCGTGCCGAGGTCGTTCACCTCCGCTATGATGCAGCACAGCTCCCGCCCGGCCGGCAGGCCGAGGGCGGCCGCCGCGCCGGGAATATACGCGTCATCCAGCCGTCCCGACAGCAGGCTCTCCAGCAGCGACAGATGCAGCGCCGGACGCTCCGCCTCCAGCAGCTGATCCCGCTTGATCGAATCCGCGACCCGCTTCAGCGTGTCGGACAGCTCCGCCTCGTCGATCGGCTTCAGGATGAAATCCTCCACGCCGAACCGGACAGCCTGCTGGGCATATTTGAAATCATTGTATCCGCTGATGATGATGAATCTCGGACAGCCGATCTCCTGCTCCTTGACCGTCCGGATCAGCTCGAGCCCGTCCAGCACCGGCATGCGGATGTCGGTCACGACCAGATCCGGCTGCTCCTCCCTGATCATCTGAAGCGCTTCTTCGCCATTCTCCGCTTCCGCCACAATCTCGAATCCAAGCCGGTTCCACGGGATCAACCCCCGCAGCCCCGTGCGCGCGAACACCTCATCATCGACGAGCAGCACCTTGTGCATGGCAGAAACTCCTTTCACCCTGTTGATTCGCTCTTCTGCTCCGGCTCGAATACGCGCTCATGCTCGGCTCAANGGCTGGGTTTGTAAACGCTTTCAAGTATTCAGTATCCTTCTGCGTCATATTACTTCCAGTTTACCGGATTGAACAGGAGGAAGAAACTTGAAAATTTTAAGTTTTCCTTGAAATAATTAAAGGATTGATTTACTTCCCGGGAGAATCATTGTACATTTCTAAAAAGCAGGATTCCAACTCCGACATCTGATCCAGGGGGGCGTTGATGATGAGACAAGGGGGCGGCGATCGACCGTTGCGCCGCGGCGCGGCGGCGCTCGCGGCCGTCATGCTGCTGATGCTGATGCTGGCGCTGGGCTGCGCGGCGCGCGAACCGGCGGCGCCGGAAGCGCCGGCGGACGGCCGGACGAGGGAGAACGCCGACGCGCAGTCTGACGCGGCGAAGGCGGGCGATGAATCCGCAGGCGAGGACAAGCCGTCGAAACCGGCCGTCCAGGCCGACATTCCGTCGCTCGCCGAAGCATATGCCGGCTTGTTCCCGATCGGCGCGGCGATCGAACCGGAGCACACGGAAGGCCTGATGGCCGAACTGCTGAAGAAGCACGTGAACATGCTGGTGGCCGAGAACGTCATGAAACCGTCGAATTTGCAGCCGACGGAGGGCCAGTTCCGCTTCGAACAGGCCGACAAAATTGTCGCGTTCGCCAAGGAGAACGGCATGGCGTTGCGGTTCCACACGCTCGTCTGGCATCAGCAGACGCCCGACTGGTTCTTCCGGGACCTGGAAGGCAAACGGATGGCGGACGAGACCGNCCCGGCGAAGCGGGAGGAGAACAAGAANCTGCTGCTTGAGCGGCTNGAGAAGCATATCCGCNCCGTTGTCGAACATTTCAAGGACGACATTCAATCGTGGGACGTCGTGAACGAAGTGATCGAGCCGGCGGACCCGGACGGCCTCCGCAACAGCGAATGGTACCAGATCGCGGGGATCGATTACATCGAGACGGCGTTCCGCGCCGCGCGCGAAGCGGCCGGTCCGGACGCGAAGCTGTACATCAACGACTACAACACGAATGAGCTGGCGAAGCGCGAACGGCTCTACGAGCTGGTGAAGGAGCTGCTGGACCGCGGCGTGCCGATCGACGGGATCGGCCATCAGACGCACGTCAACGTCGACTGGCCGTCCGCCGGCTCGCTCATCGAATCGATGCGCAAGTTCGCCGAGCTCGGCCTCGACAACATCGTCACCGAGATGGACATGAGCATCTACGCGTACAACGACCACAGCGATTACGGCCGCGACATTCCCGAGACCGTGTTGCAAAAGCAGGCCGACCGGTACCGCGAATTTTTCGAGGCGTTCAGGCACCATCGGGATCTCGTCAGCGCCGTCGTCTTCTGGGGGATCGCGGACTCCCACACATGGCTGCACGACTTCCCCGTCCGGGGGCGGACGGACGCGCCGCTCCTGTTCGACCGGCAGCTGCAGGCCAAACCGGCCTTCTGGGCCGCCTTCGAAGCGGCGAATCCGTGATGCGATGGAATGCAATTGAAGGCGGCGCATTGACGGGCACATGAATTCCATTGGAGGAGCATGCCGAAATGACCGAAGCAAAGCAAGGGGCCTTTCATACGGGACAATACCGCAACGTCATCGCGGAGTTAGGACTTGCCTCGGAGCAGGAGGCCGCCGAACGGCTGCAGGAGACCTGGAATCAGCTGTTCGGCGAGAACGGCGATCATGAAGAGACGCGCATTTATTACGAGGCCGGGCCGGACATGGGCTATCTGCTCGACACCGGCAATCTCGACGTCCGCACGGAAGGCATGTCGTACGGGATGATGATGGCCGTGCAGATGAACCGCAAGGACATTTTCGACCGGATCTGGCGCTGGGCGATGACCTACATGTACATGACCGAAGGGGAGAATGCGGGGTACTTCGCCTGGTCCTGTCTGCCGGACGGTTCGCGCAATTCCAATGGTCCGGCGCCGGACGGCGAAGAATATTTCGCGCTCGCGCTGTTCTTCGCTTCGCACCGCTGGGGCGACGGCGAAGGCATCTTCGATTACGGCCGGCAGGCGCGGGATCTGCTCCGGACCTGCCTGCACAAAGGCGAGGACGGCGTCGGCCGTCCGATGTGGAACCCGGAAAACAAGCTGATCAAATTCATCCCGATCTGCGAGTTCACCGACCCGTCCTATCATCTGCCCCACTTCTACGAACTGTTCGCCCTGTGGGCGTATCCCGAAGACCGGGCGTTCTGGCGGGAAGCGGCGCAGGCGAGCCGGGCGTTCCTGAAAACCGCCTGCCATCCCGTCACCGGCCTGGCGCCGGAGTATTCGTTCTATGACGGCACGCCGAACCATGTGCGCGGCTTCGGCCATTTCTTCAGCGACTCGTACCGCGTGGCGGCGAACATCGGCCTCGATTGGGAATGGTTCCGCGCCGACCCGTGGAACGTGAAGGAAGCGAACCTGATCCAGGCGTTCTTCGCGGACAAGGATCCGGCCGATCTGCGCCGGTACACCATCGCGGGCGAGCCGTTCGACGAGCCGGCCCTTCATCCGGTCGGCCTGATCGCGACGAACGCGATGGCGTCGCTGGCGGCGGACGGTCCGCATGCCCGCCGGGCGGTCGAGCTGTTCTGGCGGACGCCCGTCCGCACCGGCGACCGGCGCTATTACGACAACTGCCTCTATTTCTTCGCGATGCTGGCCCTGACCGGAAACTACCGGATCTGGATGCCCTCCGGGTCGTAATACGCCGGACGGCGTTGTGAAGAATCATAGCTTGCCCATATGAAAAAGCCGGCCGAAGGGCCGGCTTTCTTCGTTATCCTTCCTCGCGCCGCATGACCGCGGGCTTCGGCTCCCTGAGCGTCCACTTCAACATCGGCGGCGCGGCCAGCGTCGTGAAGACGATGACCAGAATGACCGTCGTGTACATGTCAAGCGGCACAAGCCCGTTCCCGAGACCGAGCGCGGCGATGATGAGCGCCACTTCGCCGCGCGACACCATGCCGGACCCGATGATCAGGGACGACCTCCCGCCGAATCCGGTGATCCGGGCGCCCAGCCCGGCGCCGATCAGCTTCGTAAGCACGGCAAGAACGCACAGGACGACAAGCGCCAGCCATTGATCGGACAGACCGTCGAACGACACGTGCAGTCCGATGCTGACGAAGAAGATCGGCACGAACACCGGGTACGCGAGCCGCTCGACCCCGCGCTCCACCTTCTCCTTGAACTCGGTGCGGGATACGGCCAGTCCGGCGGCGAACGAGCCGATGATGCCGGCCATCCCGGAATATTCCGCGGCGAAGGCCATCAGCAGGACGATGATGACGGCTGCGCTCAGCACCGGTTCAGTCACCGACAGCTTTGACGACAGCCGAAGGAGGAACGGAATCCCTTTCCACACCATCAGCACGGCCAGGACGGCGAAGGCGGCCATCATGCCGAACACCGATCCGAGACTGACCCCGCCGGCCGTCAGCAGCCCGAGGACGACGGCCAGCCCGATAACGACGAGAATGTCGTCCGCGATGGCGGCGCCGAGCACGGTCGTCGCCTCCCTGCTGCCCAGTTTCCCCAGCTCCCGGAACGTCTGGACCGAAATGCTGACGGAGGTCGCCGACAGCAGCAGCCCGAGGAAAACGGCATGTCCCTGATCGAGCCCGAGCCACAATCCGGCCGCATAGCCGCCGGCAAGCGGGAACAGAATGCCGCCCACCGCCACCGCCAGCGACGACGTCCGATTCTCGTTCAGCATCTTCAGGTCGGTGTCCATGCCGGCCAGAAACATGAGCAGCAGCACGCCGATTTCGGCGAACACCTCGATCCAATGGGACGACTCCACGAACCCGAGCACCGCCGGCCCGACGAGCACGCCCGCCAGCAGCTTGCCCAGCACGGAAGGCTGTCCCAGCCGGACTGACAGCTCTCCCATCAGTTTGGCGGCCGCCGCCATGACCGCAATCTGCAGCATCGCTTCAAGCAGAAAATCCAATATGTTCCTCCCCTTCCAACATATAAAAAAAGCCCGTCGTTGACAGGCTCCACCATGCAAATCCGTATGAAGTTTCCGTGCACGGTGAAGATTATAGATTACCTCGTCCATACAGTCAAGCAAGCGGTTGGCGCCGCCGCCATGAGGCGGCTCCGCTTGCGCGTACGGAACATGGCGACCCGGAGGTCCGGCGATGGGAAGAAGAGCATGCAGTGTAACGATCGGCACCGATCTGGCCGGCGACATCCAGACGAGTCTGGCGTCTCCTCCGGATCTGGTCTGCCGAACCCTGATCACGGACGCGGACTGCGCCGTGCAATGCATCTATCTGGATTCAATCGTCGACAAGAAGACGATCGACGACTTCATCGTGAA
>Ga0065720_1020237_pt1 | contig 15820 bp, 9 predicted proteins | sample Thericmetagenome_FD_59107 | JGI IMG/M metagenome (GOLD analysis project Ga0065720, IMG submission 59107) | Thermophilic microbial communities from the Joint Bioenergy Institute, California, USA of rice/straw/compost enrichment - eDNA_2 v2... | ecosystem: Engineered > Solid waste > Grass >... | reverse complement strand
GCTCGAGCGGGTCTAGCAACGGTGACGGCGAGGGCTCCAGCTCCGATGGCGAGGCTACTGGTACCGCTACTGGCTCTGCCGCCTCGAGCACGCCCACCACCGATGCCGCTGGTGCCATGAAGGTCTCGGGTGCCCTTGCTGGCTTCGCTGGTCTCGTCGGTGCTCTTGCTGCTCTTTGAGAGGTGGATATGAATTGGTAGGAAGGTGTTATTTTGTTCTTCTCGATCAAGGTTTTTCTATACAATAGGGGATGTTATAGGCTTGGGGCTATTGTTTAATTCTTAATGGGGTTTGGCTATGTTTGAATCTAGGTTTTATGGAGCAGGAGTAATGTGGGGATGGTTTCTTGGAATGACTTGGAGCGTAACGTGGGCCTATACCTAAGAATCATGAGCGTGTTTAAATGTTCAAAATGAAATAAAAAACTACCGATAACTGTTTTCAAGTCCACTTGTCATGAGTGAAATCTTTTGGCTTTACGAACGTTTCGGTTCTTTCGGTCTATATATACCAAGAACAAAGAGTGAGACATGATTACGAGTTCCTCCTAGGAACCACTGGCTCGATGTCGGTAACCCATGGCAGACCGAGCTGTTTCATCTCAACGGCCAGCTGGAAGAGATAGTCCAGACTGTTTACACACTGTCAGTCTTCTCGTCATTAAGCTAGGCAGGGAGCAGGCCTTCCCCGTCAACCTCGTCAACATACCTTTCGCACTGGGTCTTCGCCTTATGCACAGTCTCTCCCCACACGTAGACACCATGCCTACGGACCAGGACGGCATACGTGTCCGGGTACTTGTCCATGGCCTCTTCCAAGAACTCCGTAAGATCCTCCTCATGGGCGGTGTTCTCAATCACCGGAATCACCAGCGTATCGTGATACCCGAGGTTCCCGGTCTTCCCATATCCCCTACCAAAGCCCTTGATCTGTTCGATGTTGTTGATTCGGAACTCCCGGTCCTTGCCGGGGCCCTGCTGCTCCAGGATCAGCGTCACCAGTACCGCCCAGTGCGAGTGTGTGTGGATACAGCAGCCCGCGCCGCGCTTGTTGAAAGCGGCCAGGAAGAGGGGAGTGCATTGGCTCGGCTTGTGGTTGGGCGGGCTGCGAAGGTAGATGCGGTTGCGTCGATCGAGGGATGCAGCTTGTGCGGCGAGCGAGAGCACGTAGATGTCAGAAGGTTTCATGAGCTCCTTTTGCACGCCCGAGGGGGCGATGTAGACCAGGTCGCTAGGCAGAATGACATTGTTAGTTTGGGATTGGTTGTGGGGGGTGTGATGGTGTTGGGTTGGCTGTTGAGGTGTGGTTAGGATGGTGGGGTAGGGACGACGATGAGAGCGGTGATAGTGGTAAAAGTGTTGAGGGGCTCTGGACTCTCGTGGTCATACCCGTCCCGGATCGAGGCTCCACCGCCGGTTCCCGTCACCCATCCGAGCGTCCAAAACTTGGCGCAGAGCGCCGGGATCAGGTTGGCCGGGTGCTCCGGGTCATCGGACTGGACGAGATGGTCGTTGTTGTTGGCTGGTTGGGGGTTTGGCGGGGTCATGATGACGCCTTTCGTTGTGTGACTCGTTCTGTTGAAAAGTTTTCTAAACAACCACAAAAGCCAAGCTCTGTTTCAATGGCTCCCAGGGCCCTTTCCTTGCACTCAGAATGAATGAATCACGGAGTCAAAAGACCAATCAAACAAGCAAAGACCCTCAGAGAAACGTCCCTGCGAGTGCCGGCAATTTTTACGGAGCGGCAGTATCAAGTTTTCAATGAGGCTATTTGGGGCTAAATTGCGTCAGCTAAAAAGGTGCTCCAACTTTCCGGCGCGGCTTTGGGACGGGACCCTCTTTGCTGCAGGGCAAGGCTGCTAGGGCGGGAGTCGGGGAACTCGCTGAGTTGCAAGCATGCAGGCTCTTAATCAGCAAGCAACCTTGAGTCCTCGATTCCGGCATTGAGGTGCCGTTGGATCCACAGAATGCCGGCCTGACATTGGATCACGATTCAGTTTACCTATTTAACCCAGAGCGTTGAGGATGGACGCTCGGTCAATTGACGCTGAAGCGTCCCTAAGAAGGATTCTACCTCGGTGCCCTCCTGGTCCATGATATGCCTTGATATACGTGGCCTAAGAGCTGTGCTTCCTCACTGGCAGCAACCGAAAGCTGCATGGCTTGTGAAATCAGATCATCGACATTGGGGCTTGGGACGACGATAAGATCCAGACAGCGAGTTGCCATATCTGGTTAACCATGCCGTGCCGTTCCTGAAATCAACGGCGGGCTCATGCCGGACCCTAACACTCTGTCATCATGCTGGCCCTGTTACCCGTTTCAGTGAAACAAAGGAGACACGGTCTCATCTCATGATGGATATCAGAATTGGATGTTCTTTGGGACCCAATGGTTTTACCCTAGTCTTTGTCTACATGGATAAGATTCTGTCAAACCAGTATGCTGGATGACAGCACAACATATTGTGGAGGGAAATTTGGAGCGCAGATCTGAATGCGTCCCTGTTTGCAAAGAAAATAGAGATATTTCACAATAAGAGCACCCGATTGATGTAGCCTAATATCGGGATCCGAAGAACCAGCACAAAGACAATTCAAAAGCCTTCTTCCCATATCAATTGAGAGGACGAGAGTTGGAAAATGAAAGTCTGCCATCTTTGCTTGTGATGATGGTTCATGGAGCAGTTGTGGAGATTGTGGCTCTCTCGGACCAATAGAATCGAAGGTTCTAACACGTTCCATCATGGCGCTAGGACCAACAGGGTGCGGCCAGGCTGACCCCAAACGGACCCCGCTGGCGCCTGCGGTTGCTCTGGTCGCATCAGCGAGAGCTCCAAAAGCTCAGCATCCGTTTCTGTTAAAAAGACACGTTGTCAGAACCTTGCCCACCCGAACTTCAAATTCACCACGCTCATCTTCCTGCACGCAGCTTGGTGACTTTCCCCTTCGTCTTCGAGCTTTGGGAGCATCTCTCCATTGCCACATCGCATCACATCTGCTGTGTTGGTCGGCGTTCTTTTATCCCCTCCCTTTCATCATCGTCGACCGCTCGCCAAGCATCTGCCATTGCATCTCTCCTCACTATCGCTGTCGTCCTTGTTTAGATTGCCTGCCTACTAGATCGCGCGAAGTAGCGCTCGATTTTGAGAAATGAGATTCAACGTCGCTGCTGCTGCCGCTGGTGCGGCGTTCCTGGTGGGTGGCGTCAACGCCGAGGACCAGAAGGTTATCAAGGACGAATCGGCCTCGTCCTCGTCCACCTCAGTTGCCGAAACGGCCACCAAGTCTACTCCCGAGCTCCCGACCTTCACTGTAAGCTCAGCCCATTGCTTGTTGCCTCTTGAATGACAAGGCATGGCTTGTTCTAATACTTTGTATGCAGCCCACTACCCTGAAGGCTCCTTTCATCGAGCAGTTCACCGAGGGCTGGGAGCAAAGGTGGAAGCCCTCTCACGCCAAGAAGGACACAAAGGGTTCTGATGAGGAGTGGCGGTACGTTGGTGAGTGGGCTGTTGAGGAGCCCATCGTCTACAAGGGCATGGAGGGCGACAAGGGCCTGGTGGTCAAGAACGTCGCTGCTCACCACGCCATCTCGGCCAAGTTCCCCAAGAAGATTGACCCCAAGGGCAAGACCCTGGTTGTACAGTATGAGGTCAAGCTGCAGAGTACGTCGATGCCATGTTGAACGTTGGGTTGTCTGGACACGGGTCAGGCTAACTGAGGTTCTTCCATACAGACAGTCTTGAGTGCGGTGGCGCTTACCTGAAGCTTCTGCGCGACACCAAGAAGTTGCACCAGGAGGAGTTCTCCAACACCACGCCTTACGTCATCATGTTCGGTCCTGACAAGTGCGGCCATAACAACAAGGTGCACTTCATCTTCAACCACAAGAACCCTAAGACCGGCGAGTACGAGGAGAAGCACCTTACAGCTCCTCCCACGGCCAAGATTGTCAAGACGACTGAGCTGTACACGCTCGTCGTCCACCCCAACAACACTTTCATCATTCAGCAGAACGGCGAGACGGTCAAGGAGGGTAGCCTCCTGGAGGACTTCAACCCTCCGGTCAACCCGCCCAAAGAGATTGACGACCCTAACGACAAGAAGCCTGATGACTGGGTCGACGAAGCCCGTATTCCTGATCCCAACGCCAAGAAGCCGGATGACTGGGATGAGGATGCGCCGTACGAGATTGTCGATGAGGACGCCGTTAAGCCTGATGACTGGCTCGAGGACGAGCCGCTGACCATCCCGGATCCGGAGGCTAAGAAACCTGATGACTGGGATGATGAGGAGGATGGCGACTGGATCCCGCCGACCGTTCCCAACCCCAAGTGCGCTGAGGTGTCTGGTTGTGGCCCGTGGACCAAGCCAATGAAGAAGAACCCGGCCTACAAGGGCAAGTGGACGCCGCCATACATCGACAACCCGGCCTATAAGGGTCCTTGGGCTCCTCGCAAGATCCCCAACCCCGACTACTTCGAGGACAAGCACCCGGCCAATTTTGAGCCAATGGGCGCTGTAAGTCTCCCAGACTCACCCGGTTCAAACGAACGGGCAAGGTTGTTGACTGACTATGTAACAGATTGGCTTTGAGCTCTGGACCATGCAAAACAACATCCTCTTTGACAACATCTACGTTGGCCACTCAATTGAGGATGCCCGCAAGTTCGCCGAGGAGACCTTCTTCAAGAAGCACCCGGTTGAGAAGGCGCTTGAGGAGGCCGACAAGCCCAAGATTGACGACACACCGGCTTCCCCCGACGACCTCAAGTTCCTGGACAACCCGAAGAAGTACATCACCGAAAAGGTCGATCTCTTCCTCACCATCGCCAAGCGCAACCCGATTGAGGCCGTCAAGTTTGTCCCTGAAGTGGCTGTCGGCCTTGGTGCTCTCCTGATCTCGATCATCGCTATCATCGCTGGTCTTGTTGGTGCGGGCTCCAAGCCGGCGGCTCCGGCCAAGAAGGTTGAGGGCAAGGAGAAGGCCAAGGAGGAGGACAAGGACGGCAAGGCGACGACGACGGGCGCCGAGACCACCAAGTCGGAGGTGACCAAGCGTGCGGGCAAGAGCCAGTCGTAAGGGCAGGCTTGGCGCTCCGGGGTCGGAGGGGGTCTGGATGTATTCTTTGACCAAATTATAACCGGACAAACATGCGGGATCAGGCCAGCCGTAATTATGGTGCTGGCCGGACGAGACGACAGCAAGGGCACGTTTTCTGCTTTTTATTGTTCTGCTTGTGTTTAGGGTCTTTGGAGTCCCAGGGCGTATTGAACATGTATTCTAGGTCTCTCAAAATACCGTGATAACAGAGGTTTTAGTATTCCTGAACATTCAGGCTTCTAGGTATCATAACTCCTCGCTTTCCTGCCTAGCCGTGCGAAACCGAGGTGTTGGGCGGCGGTCCGAGGAAGGCAGGTGCCTCAACACAATGGGCGCATGGATGTTGCGGCCCTGCGGGCGTCCGACGAAGGTCCCTCCTTCTCCCCAGATCGCCGTCTGGGGGGCCCGCAGGAACAGGGTCGGCGGGACCAATTGGGCGGCGCTGATTGGTCTTCGGCAGGACGCGGCTTTGGCAGACTGCGGGGACAAGCCCACGGTGGTCCACCGGTCGGGTCCCTTCCCCACATCCGGGCGTGGCAGCGGCACTTGACCCCTCCCGGACCCTCCCGGACGCTGATTTGGGATGGTGTTTTGTGACTTCTTGGAGTCATCTTAGGAGTGCTTGGCGGGGATACATGCAGATGCAGTCCACAGCGAGATCGCTGGTCGGATAAAGGGGACATCTGGAAGCATTTTTGAGTTGATACCTTGGAAGGAGGGGCAAATTTGGACCTTTTTGGTATGTACTGTGCAGGCTAGAGGTAGATAGCCGACGGTACAAATTCACGGACTACCTGCCACCCGCAGACACAAAGAAAGCCACCAGTCAGTGGCCAGCAAGTGTTCTCCGTCCTCTAGTGCCAGACTGCCAACAGGCCAGCATCTCCAGCATTCCCGGTTCCCCACGTTTGCAGGTTCTCACTTTTCAGCAACGGCCAACTGCAAGGGGGGCAAATTCCCAATCATCCTCGTGGTTGCTGCGCGTGTGCCATCCCGTTCGGTGCCAGTCGCTCTGTACGCATCCGTGCTTGTTGCACAGGCCGGTTTGCAGTCCACGTTTACACTACCGGTGCATTGTGGCGGCGATCTACTTTACGGCTGCTGTTGAGCTGCATCGTTGACCGCTCCCGTTCGCGAACAACCTACACAGTAGGCCGAATCTCGACCAGTGACGACCGCTTGGCCAGTGACGTGCCGTAAACTTACCGCCTTTGTGCTGCCATCCGTCTCTTTAACTTACACCTTCAGCCTTTTTCCCCTTCCCCCCTCCCTCTTCTGCCCCTTCCCCCCGGACTCCCGCAATGCGTCGTCTCGCAACCAGAGCCGCCTCTTCTGCGACTGCCGGCCGTGTTGCCTCGCTCAGCTCGTCCAGCGCGCCTCGATCTGCTCTTTTGCTGTCTTCGTCCGTCTCGCCTCTAAGAAGGATGTCGCCGCCGTCGCCCAAGGCAGCCACCTCGGCTGCTGCCATCCGGAGGCTACATGCCACGGCCCAGCACTTCCAGAATATCACTCCGGCCTTTGGCCTCAACAGCACCGCAACCAGCTACCCGACATCCCACGACAAGGTCGAGCAGTATGAGACCCCGTGGTTCATCGACAACGAGTTCAAGCCCTCGGCCACGACCGAGTTCATCGATGTCCATGACCCGGCCACCAACAAGCTGCTCACTCGCGTGCCGCAGAACACAGATGAGGAGCTCAAAGCTGCTGTTGCCTCGGCACAGAAGGCCTTCGAGTCATGGCGCAATACGACTGTGCTTCACCGGCAGCAGATCATGTTCCGCTTTGTGGCCCTGATCCGCGAGAACTGGGACCGTCTGGCCGCTAGCATCACCCTTGAGCAGGGCAAGACTTTTGCCGATGCCAAGGGTGATGTGCTACGCGGGCTGCAGGTTGCTGAGGCTGCCTGCGCTGCTCCTGAGCTGCTTAAGGGCGAGGTACTCGAGGTTGCCAAGGATATGGAGACCCGTACGTACCGCGAGCCCTTGGGCGTCGTGGCCGCCATTTGCCCCTTCAACTTCCCCGCCATGATCCCGCTGTGGTGCATTCCCATCGCCACGGTGACGGGCAACACCATCATTCTCAAGCCGTCTGAGCGTGACCCCGGCGCGGCTATGATCCTGGTCGAGCTGGCCAAGAAGGCCGGTTTCCCCGAGGGCGTCATCAACGTGGTGCACGGCGCCCATAAGACGGTTAACTTCCTTCTCGACGAGCCCGCTATCAAGGCCATCAGCTTCGTCGGCGGCAACAAGGCCGGCGAGTACATCTTCAGCCGTGGCTCGGCCAACGGCAAGCGTGTGCAGGCCAACCTTGGTGCCAAGAACCACGCTGCCGTTCTTCCCGACGCCAACAAGAACCACTTCCTCAACGCAGTCGTCGGCGCGGCCTTCGGTGCCGCTGGCCAGCGCTGTATGGCCCTGTCGACACTCGTTACGGTTGGTGAGACCAAGGACTGGCTGCCCGAGCTGGCTGAGCGCGCCAAGGCACTGCAGGTCAACGCCGGCTTCGAGCCCGGCGCCGACCTGGGCCCCGTCATCACACCCCAGAGCAAAGCCCGCATCGAGTCACTGATCGCCTCGGCCGAGGAGGAAGGCGCGACCATCCTGCTCGACGGCCGCGGCTACAAGCCGGAGAAGTACCCGGACGGCAACTGGATCGCGCCGACCATCATCACCAACGTCAAGCCGCACATGCGATGCTACCGCGAGGAGATCTTTGGCCCCGTGTTGGTCGTCCTCAACGTCGACACGCTGGACGAGGCCATCGACCTCATCAACGCCAACGAGTACGGCAACGGCGTGGCCATCTTTACGCGCAGCGGCGCCACGGCCGAGAAGTTCCGCCGCCGCATCGAAGCTGGCCAGGTCGGCATCAACGTGCCGATTCCTGTGCCGCTGCCTATGTTCAGCTTCACGGGCAACAAGAAGAGCGTTGCTGGCGGTGGTGCCAACACCTTCTACGGCCGGCCCGGCATTAACTTCTACACGCAGCTCAAGACCGTTACAACCATGTGGAGCCAGGAGGATGCACTGGGCAAGAAGGCCGATGTAGCCATGCCTACACACAGCTGAGGGAATGATGAATTGATCATAACGAAAGGATTGTGTTAGTTAGGTTGGCAGGCTCTGTTATGTATTTATGATAGTTGGCATGGAAGCTGGAGTTAGAACAATAGCATTGTTTTCTTGGGGTTGAATCTGGATTCATCATTTCTCTCGAGGCTGCGATTATATGATACCGCGTCAAAGATGGGAATGAAGACACTTATCAGTCACATGCTGGGCTGAGATCAGTTCCCAAGGAACTGCTTTTGGGAACTCTTCAAAGTACGACAAACAACCGAGTATAGGGACTGGCCGGACTGGTAGAAAAATATAATGTCTATTGCCTGGCAGAGCCGGGTGGTTTATCTGATATACAGGCGATGCAAGCCTTTCCATTTTCATGCCCATTCCCCAAAAAAGCCCAGACACCCAAATGCCTTTTATTGTTCCTAAGCATACTCTGTTGCAAACCCAAGCCCAAACAAAACAAAAAAAAAAAAAACAAAAACACCAACACCTTTGCCATGCATGCAACATTCCTCATTCCAGGCTATGCATCCAACCCAAGACATCAGACCTATTAGACAAAGACCATCTCACGCAAACTCAGTAATCTAGCGCCTCGCCGCTCAAGATGCCCCTCAAAATGCCTTCTCCCAAACCCTCCACAGCAGCCTCGACCTCCTTCTCACCTACACAACTAGCAACTCTCTTCTCATCCAGCGCCAGGCCACTGCCTGCACAGCCGCCAGCGCCAAAATAAAACACATCCTTCTTCTTCCTGCCACCGCGGCTCGGCGTCTGCGGGGCCGATGAACACGTGAACGACCCGTTCTTCCCGTCCATGGGGGCAATGAGCGACAGAGCCTCTAGCGAGCCAACCACCTCACGGAACTCGGAGCTCGATAGCGGGTGTAGAAGCGAGTCGCGCTTGCAGAGATGGCAGTAGGCCTCGTAGAGGGACTTAACAGTCGGTGCTGAGATGGTGGGGCCGCGACGTGAGGGGGTAGCGGTCTGTTGCTGCTTCTCCAAGGCGGCGCGGTTGCGCTTCTCAATGGCCAGCAGCGAGCAGAGCGCAGCTTTTTGTTGGAGATTGAGAGTCTTGAGACGCTGGGCGGGGCCGTTGCTGAAGGCGGCGGCGGTGACTTTGTTGAGATGGGCGATTGTCACACGCGGGGCGGTCTCGATGGTGAGGCTGGCCAGGGACTTTGTCAGGGCCGAAGCGACGGAGGATGGAGTAGATGGGACAGGTGTTGCCAGGTTGCGGTTCTCGGCGAGCGCGACCTTACGCGACGGGGTAGACTGGAGCAGCTTCTCCTTGGCCTCGGCCTCGTACTTCATGCGGGTTTCGTTCTCGACCAAGTCGATTGCGCGGCGGCAGATCTCGAAGGCACGGCGCAGATCACCTGTTTGGCTCGAAACCTTGCGAGAGCACAGCTCAATTGCAGCTGGGTGAAAGAAGGGAGTGAAGTCCTTGTTCGGTGAGTCCTTTGGGACCAGACTTCTCAGCCGGGTGATGATAATATTCTTGACCTGGGCTGCGGTGTAGGGTAAAAATGGAAGAAGCTCCGGCTTGAGATTGCGCGACTTGAGACGCGGGAGGAAGCGATCGGTCAGGTCGAGCGCGTTGGCAATACCCACCAACGTGAGCCGAGATGTCGGTTGCAGGGACCACTCGAAGACGCGGTACAGGCTCTCAGGGTCTAGAGTGAGGATGTGGTCGATCTCATCCAGAACGACCAGATACACGTCAGTGGTCGGCTTCTTGCGGATAAAAAGCCTCTGAAGGGCAGCAATAAGGTCGGCCTCGATCAGGGCTTCCTCGACAGCGAGCTGGTCGAGCAGAGTGATGTATAGGTCCTTGGAGGACTTGATGCTCATGCAGTTGATGTAGGCCTTGCGGATCGACTTGGATTCGGACGCAACCTCATCAGTAATCTTGGTGACCATGGCACTCTTGCCGGTACCGGGAGGCCCGCTGACATAGAGACAGCCACCAGGGTGGTCGGTACTGCAGCGAGCCAGGAACGTCTTGAGCTGAGCGCGCTCCTCATCACGGCCGATCAGGTCCCCAGGGTCCGCACTGCGAGAAAAGAGTTGCCGGGCCTGATGGTAAATGGTCTGAAGCGTGTTTGGAGTAAAGGGAGTTTGAGGTGTTCCTCGACGCGAGATACGGCCGACCGACATGACGCGGTGGCGCGGCGTGGTGGCCGCTCCCCTGCTGGTGGTAGCGAGGGCATCATAGTGGCGCGGAGTCGACGGAGTGACTGGAACAATGGTCGGGGTCGGCTTAACAGTCGCCGTCGAAGCCCGGCTCACCTGGGCCTTCTTAGGAGTCGAGTCGGCCTCGGGAGACTCGCGCCGGGGCTGCTGGTTCTCCTCGTTTTCAACATCGTCGATCGTGGGAGAAGGAAGCTTCTTTTCGGCGGCGCTTGCACTTCTGAGAAGACGGCGAGGCCGCTTTGCCGGAGACTCGGAGACAGCTGCAAGCTGGGCGAGCTCGCTTTCCGCTTCCTTGGAGTTGCGGGTTCTCTTTCCGAGTGTCGTGGACACCATTGCTGTGATCTGGTACTAAGTCCAATTAACGTAGCAATTGGGTAGACAGGAAGCAGCAGACTGGCGATACAGTATTGAGGGAAGGTGTTGATTCGGTTGGGATTGTTGATGATGTTGTAGAGGAAAGCGGGAGGAAGATGGGACCTCCTGGCGCTAGTAATTGAAGAAGGATGCATCGCGAACGCGACCGCGACTCAGTGGGCGCGATGCGCGTACAAAGGTAAGAAGAACGCGACCTAATTAAACGCGTGGCTGGTGCCACGGCATGGCGCGCGGCGCAGGGCTCCCAGTGGGGCACATGTGGCTCGTGTACCATCAGGATCCCTTGGCATCGGCTTATATAATTCCTGGCATGCGTGACATACCGTATCTTATCAGCCCCACCTTGATTCCCCGCATATCGTCATCAAGCGTGTGGAAGATGGCGAACTCCGTTGGTCCCAAGATCAAGACTGCGGGCCATACACTGGCAAGAACATGGATGGGGCCGGCCGAGATGCAGTTCAGATGCAGGAGAACCCAGGTCACGATGCCCATGATTCAAGGGGGCAAATGGGGGTTGCGATAAGGTTCAGTAATGCTGGTGGTTGAGCTTCACCTCCAAAAAGCAAGCCACTCGCTTGGTCAGCGCCACTTTTGCTGTTGTATCCAAACAATGGAGCAAGATAGTCGCGAATTAAAGGATCCATGTTGTTGTGGTTTCTGTTGCGGTCCTTGCAACAACCACTGTCTTACAACAGGGCTAACTCACGTCTTTTCGACATCAACACTTGGCTGAGAACTACTAAGCCCTGTCCAGATTTAAACTCCAAACTCAGATCTCACCACCATCATGGGCCCAAACCCTCCGGCAGAGGGCTACAATCCATCCGTCGAACTCCTCCGTACAACCGAATACCCTCAGCTGTCTAACGCCGTCTACCTTGACCATGCCGGCACAACGCCCTACGCGCGGTCGTTGATCGACCGCTTCGCCCGCGACATGACGACTACCTCGATGCTGGGCAATCCGCATTCGGCTTCATCCTCATCACAGCTGGCCACAGCGCGCGTTGAGGATACCCGAGTGCGCGCCCTGCGTTTCTTCGGCGCTGACCCGGCCTTGTTCGACCTGGTGTTCGTCGCCAACGCAACCGCGGGGATTCGGCTCGTCGCCGATGCTCTGCGATGCGACCCATCTGGCGGGTTCGATTACGTCTATCACCTGGCGAGCCACACAAGTTTAGTAGGTGTCAGGGAGGAAGCAAAGCGGAGTGTATGCGTGGACAGCGCGCAGGTTGAGGGTTGGCTGGACAAGGGAGCATCTCCTTTCGAAGGTGATAACTTGGAGGGAGAAGAGGATCGGCCAATTTTGTTTGCTTACCCAGCCCAATCGAACATGGACGGCAGGCGATATCCCCTCAGCTGGCCTGGGAGGTTCCGCAGGAGCCAGGAGGCTGCTAGGCGGAGAGCATATACCTTACTAGATGCTGCCGCGCTAGTATCTTCCTCGCCGTTAGATCTTAGCGACGCCGAAACGGCCCCCGATTTTACGGTGCTCAGCTTCTACAAGATTTTTGGCTTCCCAGACCTGGGAGCCTTGATCGTCCGGCGAGGGGAGGCCGAAGAAATATTCCAATCGCGGAGGTACTTTGGTGGAGGTACAGTCGATATGGTTGTCTGCTTAAGGGAGCAATGGCATGCTCCAAAGACTCAGTTTGTACACGAACGGCTGGAGGATGGAACGCTGCCGGTCCACAGCATAATAGCACTTGATGCAGCATTGGACGTACACCAACAGTTGTTTGGGTCGATGGCCGGCGTTGCGGCGCACACAGCGTTTCTGACGAGAAGACTCTACCGCGGACTACAGACGTTGAGACATTGCAACGGGGAACCTGTTTGCGTTCTCTATTCGGCAGATCCCGATAAAATGGAGAACGGACAGCGTAGCGGTCCTATCATTGCCTTCAATATCCGCAATAGCATTGGCGATTGGGTTAGTCTTGCAGAGGTTGAGAAGCTTGCGACGTTGAAGGGGTTCCATATCCGTACCGGCGGTGTCTGCAATCCGGGCGGTATTGCATCAGCCCTGGGACTCCAACCATGGGAGATGAAACAGAACTTCAGCGCAGGCTTCCGCTGCGGGACGGACAACGACATCATGGCTGGAAAACCCACAGGAGTGATCCGGGCCAGCCTCGGTGCCATGAGCACCATCACTGATGTAGATAGTTTTGTGGCCTTTGTGGACGAGTTCTACCGTGATGTGCGAGCACCGTCATTAACTCCTCTGACTAGACAGCTCGCTCCTCCAAGGGAATCCCGACCGTCTCTCTATATCTACAGCCTCTCCATCTTTCCAATCAAGAGCTGCGCCAAGTTCGAGATCCCGCCTGGGGTCGACTGGGAGGTAAGGCCAGAGGGTCTTGCCTGGGACCGGGAGTGGTGTCTGGTTCATGAGGGTACTGGCCAGGCACTCAGTCAGAAGCGGTACCCGAAGATGGCACTCATCCGACCCCGTCTTGACTTGGAGCAAGGCTTGTTACGGGTTCGCTACACAGGAACACTGCCTGACAACGTCCCCGAAGAGATCAGCGTCCCATTGTCCAAAAACCCTGCGCTATTTCAGCGTCCTACGGCCTCACAATTCAGACCGTCGCGCGTATGTGGCGAAGAAATTACCGCCCAAACGTACTCCAGTCCTGAGATCAACAGCTTCTTCTCTGCCGTTCTCGATGTACCCTGTCAGCTCGCACGCTTCCCGGCCGGCGGTCAAGGGAAGAGTATGCGACACGCCAAAGCACATCTGCAGAAGCACCAGCTCTCGGGCTCATCCAGACCCAGCCAACCGTTAATGACCGCCAATATGCCAGGGGCATTCCCCGACGGACCTCCATCTCCTCCCGACTCAGATTCGGAGAAGAGGGTTCCCCGTGCAGGGCCAGCAGCACCTCGACGCATTCTGCTTTCCAACGAAAGCCCCATCCTGGTCATCACCCTACCCAGCGTGGACGCACTTAACCGGGAGATTCAGTCGCGCACTTCTCATGTCTCCTCGCCGAAAGAAAGCAAACCCATTTCACCGGATGTCTTCCGCGCCAACATCGTCCTTGCCTCTTTTGAGCCAGAAGCAGTCCAGCCCTACGCCGAGGACTTGTGGGACTCGCTACATATCATTGACAAGCGTGGCCGGGCACATGCCTTGGACATGCTGGGAGCGTGTCGTCGGTGCTTTATGATCTGCATCGATCAGGATACCGCTGAGAAGAGGGAAGAGCCGTTTGTCACGCTCTCGAAAACGAGACGGTTCGATGGAAAGGTGTTCTTTGGGGTGCATATGGGGCTTGCTGAGGGGGCAGAGGGAGTGCCAACGATCAGGGTTGGGGATACGGTTGCTCCTCGGTATGACTGAAGACAGCAAGCGGACAGTTTGAGGGTAGTGTAAGTGTAGAGTTGAGTTGGCGTCGAGCTGGGGAAGATGGTTAATGTTGGTGCATGGGTTCAAGGGGTGTTAATGGAGTTGTTAGTGCAGGGGACTTGTGTTTTGAGCATGATATGGAGTCGGTATGAATGAAGCAGAAAACGGCACGTTTTTTTTTCACTGCATTTTCTGACTAGAAGAATCGAAATGAAACTATGGTGAAGCCTACGGATACTATTAAAAGATATTTCTTCCGTGGGGAATCTGCAGGGTAGGCAGACAGCCGCGTTCACCTGGCTGGTTTCTGCTGGCGTTTGACTCCTTGACTTGGGTACCAGGTTAAACCGTCCAAGTGTACGAGAGGTGAGCGATCAATTCAGCTGGACTCCAGGTCTTGCCACTCACAAAACCATCACCTCATTCCCCTCTATATAACTGTATCAATAACGATCGGCACTTCAGACTCTCGTGGTCATCCGCTCCTTTCTGTGTTGGTTCCAATCAGCTTTTCGATTCCTTCTGCTCCCGTCCGGATGCAGGGATCTCGGGAAGATCCGTTGTGTTTGGGCAACTGGATGCAAACAAACTGCGAGTGGGATTTTAGTCTGTGCGTGGCTGGCTGGCTGGCTGGCCCCGGATTTTTTTTTTTTGGAACTTTGGGCACTTTTGAATTTTTTGTCGCCTTTTCCCCGACTTTTTAACACGCGCTTTGCTGCGTTTTCTTATGGATTCGTTTCCCCTGTCGTCCAAGTCCTGATGTAACATGACAACCACCACGCGTAATCGTGTATCATCATCGCTAGCTCCTCTCCTACCTCACTGTTTCCTTTCCTGGAATTCCCTGACGCTAACGCTATGACCACGGCCAACCTCACCCTTGGGTCCGGTACAGACCCCGCCGCGGACCCAACGACCACGACGCTCTCCATACCCCCCGACGTCTTCTATGACCGTCAGTTTAAGGCTGCCTTTGAAACCGCGCATGCTTCTGGCCGTCTGAAACCCCTCGTCTTCCCTATCTCCTTTCTCGGCAGTGTCATCCTGCCCGTCCTCTACCTATCTGTCCCGCATACTACTCGCCCATGGCTCTACCGTCTGCGCTGGGCCGTCGCTGCAGCCGTTGTGGCCCTCAATGTCCGTCTCATGCAGACGACGTCGGCTGCTAATGAAGCCATCGCCTACGGTACGGGATTAATAGCTGTCTGGGGCACTATCTGGGCGCTGAGGATGCTTATATTCACGCGGCCGCAGTGGGAGGCAGCGAGGATTGTGCGAGTCCCCAAGGGAGAAGCAGAGGAGGGACGTGAAAAAAAGGTTGTCAAGGCCGACGTGGCCCTTGACGAGTCCGTCGCCGCCGCCCTGGAAGACTACGACTACGTCTGGCAGCCGTATCCTGCCAGAGCACCATTCTTGACTCGCCTGGGCTGGTCGATAGACTTGTTGATCTGTTTTCGAGGTGCGGGTTGGAACTTTGCCATCTCGTCTATTCCACAGCCCCCTCCCCCGTCACCTCGTCTTTTCCAATCTAAACAGCCCATCCTCGTCCAGATTGCGTCCATTCCCCTTCACTCTCGAACGGGAATCTTCCGTTCGCAGACCTATGCTTCCTTCCTCCGCGACCGCCTTTTCCGGATGCTTGTTTCCTGGATGGTCCTTGACGTTCTCACCATCACCCTTCGTAAGGACCCCTACTTCATCTTCGGACCCGAGCC
>Ga0065720_1020236_pt1 | contig 15825 bp, 17 predicted proteins | sample Thericmetagenome_FD_59107 | JGI IMG/M metagenome (GOLD analysis project Ga0065720, IMG submission 59107) | Thermophilic microbial communities from the Joint Bioenergy Institute, California, USA of rice/straw/compost enrichment - eDNA_2 v2... | ecosystem: Engineered > Solid waste > Grass >... | reverse complement strand
GGCCCTCGGCAGCCAACGCCTCGGCTCTGGTTACGGCTTGTGCCTTCAGCTCATCAGAGGCATCCAAGAGAGGAAGGATGGCCTCGAGAGCACCTTTGGTGTATGCGTAAGCCCCTTGTTCATCCGTGTAGACGACTGTCATCATCTTGCAGGACGAATCGAAGGGGTATTCGGCAAGGAGCTGGCGATTGCCAGGCTCCAATAGCGTTGGCTTCCCCATGCCCAAACGCATGGCCAGAACCTGCAAGGCAATCTCGGTGGGTTCGCCAACAGCGGTGTAGGCCGATTCAGTCTTAGTGACTAGAGAGTTGTTACAAAGAGCAACTGTCTTAAGAAATGCCGTCAACAAGGAGGCCTTCGTCTTGTCAAAGATGCCCCAATTGTAAATCTCATCACCCACATGAACGCTTCCGCTCGTGGGGTCGAAGGGATGAGTGGTGTTCCGGATGTCCATCTCTGTGCCGTCGGCAAGCCAGAGTTGCTTGGCAACCATCTTACCTTGGGTCAGCGTGCCCGTCTTATCGGAGCAAATGTTGGTCACGCCGCCAACAGCCTCGAGGGAAGCCAGCTTGCGAATTATGACGTTGCCCTTAGCCATAGCACGAGTGCCGAGTGCGGTAGCAATGGTAAGGACAGCGATTAGAGACTCTGGGATGACGGCAACAGCCACGCAGATGCCGTAGATGAGCACCTCGCTCGTCACCTTCCAGCGACTGACGGAGAAGACGATGATGGCCAATGTGATAGCCAGGGCAAAAAGGAGTAGAGCAAATTTGCTCAAGGAGACCTGCATCGGGGTGCCGTCCAGGCCCAGCAGAACGCGCAGTCCGTTGCGGAACCGGATCCAAGCCTCCTGGACACGGCCGGAATCCACATCGGCCGTCTTACCGGAGCTTCTCTTCAGCATAGCCGCAATTTTGCCGACCTCAGTCATCATGCCAGTAGCGACCACAATGCCAGTGGCACGGCCTCGCGTGACGGTACTAGCCGAGTAAACCATGTTGGCGCGATCGCCCAGCGGGACGTCGCGGTCCTTAAGGATAATCTCGGCATGCTTGCTGACGGGTACGGACTCGCCCGTGAGCAGAGCATCATCCGTGGACAGGTTAATACTATGTACGAGACGAAGATCGGCTGGAACGATGTCTCCAACATTCAAGCGAACCAGGTCGCCTGGAACTAAGGTCTCTGCCTTGATCGTCTCGGCCTTACCATCCCGGATAACCTTGCACGTAGGGGCAGACAACGCATAGAGCGCCTGGATTGTCTGCTCCGCACGGTAGTCTTGGAAAAATCTAGGGAAAACGATGAGAAAGCTGGACTGGCGGCATGTCTGGCCGGGGTAGCACTCACCCGACCACGATGTTCAGCAGGATGACTGCTGCAATGACGCCGCCCTCAATGTGGTCACTGATGGCGAACGAAAGAATCATGGTCATTAAAAGGACCTAAACTTTTTAATTAGCCATGACGTTGAACTAAATTGACAAAGCGATCTGAGAAACGGTCGCACGGCAGCAGTATCGCGACAGTGATACCAGTCACGTAGCACTCAGCAGTGTGAGACTTACAAGAGTTAAGCTGTTGCTCACTTGTCTTATGAGTATCGTGAGCGGGGATAGCCCTTTAGCTCCCTCAACCTTGTTGAGGCCATGCCACTGAAGGCGACGGCCAGCCTCGGCAGGGTTGAGTCCATTTCTATACTGGTCAGCAATGCATTGGTGGTGATGTTGAGCGTCGGTAATTCGTAGTGAGGTCACCGATGCGAGATCGAGATCGGATAGTGGATCCAGCAAGTCGTAGGGTGGGGGAGCCTCAATTACACCCAGACCAGCACTAGACATCATTCACACAGGGACCTCAGAACGCTGTGATTGGCCTGGGACAGCACTTACTCGGCATCAGTATCGAGAAGAGCGCACACATCGGGCACAGATAGCGTATGAGCGATTTCTGGGAAGAAAGAGGGAGCTGTGGCGGCGACAGTGTCAACGGTGCTCGCGAGCGAAGCACGGCCCGTGCCTACAGTGATAGGAGTGGCATCGGCATCGGTATCGGTAGCGGCAGCAGCACCAGGTTCAGCATCGGCATCGGGCCCGGCCGTGGCATTCACGAAGGTGCCGGCAGGGGTCGGCGATAGAGAGATTGTAAAGGCTATAGAACTCTTCGACTTTGGGCCACATATAGGAGGCTCCGTCTGCGCCTCGACGTCAAGGTCGTTCTCTGTCCCCATTCAATAGAGTGTGTCGCCGATGATAGCCCAGCGAGTCTACGCAGGGGAAAAAGAGGAAGGGAAGGAAAGGGAAGAGAAGGGGGTAGATTCGAGAATCCCCAACGGGCGGCCAGGGTTTAAAAGAAGCATGACCTGCTTGGTACCAAACCCGAACAGTCAAAGACGGCCCTTGGACTCATGGTCTCACCCGCAACGGTGTCTGGGCGCGCTGCTCACGACAATCCGCCACGGCAAACAACGGACAGAACCTGGAAGGCCAGAAGCTGTTCCTGTCGGTTGTCTGAACGCCTGCGGACGTTGTGACCTTGTTTCCAGCCTGCCAGCTTCTGACAGATGGTGCCGTACTCTCATTGGCTAATCGCATCGCTTGTCAGCCACGGTACCCCACCCAGCTGGCAGACCACCCCGGCAGTGCAAGACCTTGGCAGCGCTCCTGATTGGCCGGGTGTCTTATCCGGTGCTTCTTCGCCCGCATGCCTGGAACGCATGCGCCTTGGCAAGCTGCAGCACACAGCCAAACAAGTCACCTGCTCCCTTGATTGCCTGATAGCCTCACAATAAGCCCAAGATCTTCAGCTTGCTGTCAAGTCGTTGAGATACCGCTTATTTGTTGGCCTGTCTCGAAAACGCAGTGTTCTTTCCAATGAATGATTCTTTGATGTTGACCGGTCTTAATCCTCAACGTCCCACTGTGGGACAGTCTGACCGCTCTGGCGTCATCGCTCTCACACTTGTGTACCCCTCCTCCTCAACGCTTCTGGAAGGGTTCACTTCTGTTCTGTGACAACGCCCGGTCACCGACGTTTCAGTCCTCGAGATATGCGCGTCGCCGTGATTATCGTATCCGATTCGCGCCAACACCGCACCCGGGATCCTTTCCAGCATTCTGACATGGGTGAGACCGCGAGACCGTTGGTCCGCTGCCCCGCTCCGGTCGTGACAACCGCCGGGCTTCCGGTTCAGAAACCTTGATTGATCCAGGATCCTACAAGATGCTACCCGTCCTGCGTCATCACCCGGAATCGCCAAGCTGTTTCCCCGCATCTGGTAATCCAGAAGCGTGTTCTGGACTTCTAACCTCTATCCAATTCCAAGCCCTCAATTTCTGCAATCACGCAGCTCGCCCCTGTCGGATGGAAGTTGTTATTTCTCATTTGTAGTCTTCGCTGTAAGATCCCGAATCACATTTGCGCAAGGTTTGCTAGAACCTTCTTTGCTGCTGGTGCTCGTGTACGACAATCCAGGCATGTCAGTAACCAAGACAAGCAAAACATCTTGGCAGTTCTCAGTTTATCACTTCGATTGTTGAGAATGGAAGGTGATAACAGAGTTGAAAACGAGAATGCAAGTGCTCCGGTCAAGGTTACATGAAGTTACACACCTCTCCCCTCCTTTCAGATCGTTGAAGAGAGATATTTTGCTCACAGACTCTCTGTTCTTAACGGTTGATGCTTCGAACATGCACAGCCACAGCCCTCAGAATCAAGGGCCGACAACTTCTCAATTGACAGCCAAGAACACAAGTGACTTCAACCACACCGTCATTGCCTGGTTATTCCGTCGGCAGCTCACACTTTCTCTAGATCTATTGCCTATAGGAACATGCCTTTACCCGGGCTTATAGTTTGCGGATGTATCGTCGGGATGAGTACATATTCTGTAGTTTTGAGTTTGACGCTCCTATTAAGCTAACATTGGCCTGCAGACAATGCAGCCTATTAGTTATTAGAGCCTTTCTGACTCAATGTCCTTTCCCCAAGAACACCCTTGATCCCCACAACCTCCATAAACACCAGACTCTTGCTCAGCCATGACTACCAGCAGCACCTCGCCTTGGGGCTTTTTCTGACTTGATTGTAAATCGGCAAGTAATCTCGAAAGTTGACGTATGGCGAATTTTTTACTCCCCAAAGTCCGAGACTCGATATCACGATTGAGACTTGGTAGCTGTCCAGCCTGTTCTCACCTGCCATCTAAGGCCCTAAAATTATCTTCACCAAACACTGACATCTAACTCAGAATCATTCCTCCCGATAAGTAAAGCCCAACCATCCTACAATTTCCCCTAAGTAGATGCAGCTTCGCCACGGAAATGGTCACCGTCGAGCCAGTGTTACCCATCAGCCCTACATCTGAGCTTCCGAAGCATTCAAGGGCGTGTAGCTCAGTTGGTAGAGCGTTCGCTTAGCATGCCTTCACCACCTGCGAAAGGTCTTGGGTTCGATTCCCAACTCGTCCATGCCCTTTTGTTATCGGGATGTCCACTGCTTTCCACATGCCGATTGGCTTTATTTATCGTTCTTTGTTGGCGAGTAGAAGTGGCTCGTGACAGCTGCGTATGATAGTAACGCCTTCTGTTTATATTCAGAGGCTCATGGTTTTGTTTTGGTTCACGATAGTAACTATTGTGACTATGAATCGCTGATTGGTGTCAATAGAGCCCCCAGCTCCAAAAAGGCGTGACAGAGTGGTAAGGCTTCTTGTGTTACCGATACAACACATGCCACATGGTTGAACCAAAGGATTTCTTAAGTATACTTCTTATGAAGAATGCACAATGCAGATCAGGCGCGAGGTTTCAGCTAGAGTTTGGTCAGAGCCTTTGACTCATCTTGTTACCCTGTTCAATTTTTCAATTTCAAAACAAACAGTTTGTGCAACAGATCCCATAATATCCAGCAATATCTCAAAATCATATTGGAGCCAATTAAATACCTAGCTAAAAGTCTAAGGGACAATCAGTTATCTCAGCCGTAATATCCGAGAACACATCAACAAGACCATCAAGATGGGATCATTAGTCTTCGTAACATATGAAAAAAGCCCAAAAATGAGAACGACGCTTCTTAACGGGGATTGAGCCCGACGTGGGGGTCGAACCCACAACCTTGAGATGACGGAGAACCTTGTTGAGGTCAGGGAGATCCTTCTTAAGAGTCTCACGCTCTACCGATTGAGCTAGCCGGGCGGATCACTCTCGCTCAGAGTAGGTGGTAGGACTGGATGACTGTATTGAACAAGGCCGGAAGTGAGCCAGTTAAAGTCTGGTCTTATGCGTGTGGTCGGAAGGGGGAAGATTTCTTTAGCTCCAAAGGTCCGAAGTTTCACCTCAAAACAAGTCCTGACTATATCTTCAGGGTTGTGCCCTCGGTTCAAGGTGCGTTTGTCTTCAAAGAATTTGAAGGGAAGACAACAAACTTAGAATCAAAAGGCAAATTGAAAAGCCTAAAGAGCAGTTATTACAAAAATATAGGCATAAACAATTGAGGTCCAACTTAGCAGGATGAGGTGAGGCCCAACCGCTCAAAAGGCAAAATTGAAGAACATTGCCCAGTAACAGGATTGAACTGTTGACCTTCGCATTACTTAGTATAACACTGAGATGTTATATTAGTACGACGCTCTAACCAGCTGAGCTAACCGGGCAGAGAACTTTTTGCGGAAGAGGTTAGTTGGGTCAATCATGAAGGCACTCGGCCTCCGAGCACTTCGGAGAATCTGCTGTTTCCCAGGCCTATGCCAACTTTGGCTCACACCCAAGTAGAGATGTAAGATGTGGTGCTGGCAAGCTGTTCGTTGAGATGTAAGACTTGCTTCTTTGCTCGAAACTATGGAGAGCTGGTTACGCCCTTGAGAAATGAGTATCACAGCTTTCTAGACTTGAGAGATAGATCACAAGATTCAACCTTGTCGCAGCCATGACTTATCACCACTGTCAAAGTTAAATTATTGTTGACCATGGGCTTGTGACGCTGCTGGCATCGTCGTTTGACCCCTAGCCACTAAGTATCCGACATTTACTCGATTACTTGGGGTAAGAACCAAGTTGTCTGCATCATGTCTGGCCCCACCACATCCAACAGAAGCTCTCAGGGCATAGTTTTGAGTAGGGGCATATCTTGGGATTTCAGTTCATAAAACGAAACAGTTATGGTAAATCGTCGAATATGTCTTTCATCGAGGACGAAAGACAAAGATTCCGTAATATCGCGGGAGCACCGCAAAAGCGCAGCGAGTTGCACGACATCGACCGCAATCACATGCAAAGACGCAAAATGAGCCTTTTTCAATTTCCAGGCCAAGACGCTGGGGAAATGGCAGGGTTGGAGTAGCGCGGTTGCAATCCGGTTGCTTGAAGACGTCACCGCTCTCGCTAGCATCAAGCCACAGCGTGGAGGGATACGGAGTTAAGACTGTTTGAGCCGAGTGGGTGGGCATCTCACACTTCTCCGCAACGTCTACCTAATTCTACGCATCCATTGCGTAATGGAGCAAAACAGTATTCTAATAATTCCGGCGGTGCACTCCGATGCAAGAGTGAATCTCGTCACTAGATATGGAAACGATCAAATTGCGACGAATGCCGTTGGGCTAGGGCGAAATGGCTGTTTGACCATTTGTCATTGATGTGGCATTGGAGGTCCAGAAAGGCACTGAAGCAATGAACTAAACTGCAGTGCCATTGGGGGACATGGCGCCATCCTGGCCGTAACTTGAGACGAACAGCCCATCTCAGGGAAGAGAGTCGGATATTAACCAAACAATTTCCGTGTGTCAAGACTCATTTGTCTAAAAAGTCGTGGTGCTGGGAAGTTGAAGTCAAGGCCAGCCGAGGTTGAGACTTGTCCGAGTTGACCGTTAGCGAAGTTGCCGTTCCCTCCGTGTTAGTGTAGGATTCCTTCACTGGTTTAGCAGCGGCTCTGAGGAAGCCAAGTGTGGAGACTCTGGTGCGCTTTAAGAGCTGGATCGTCATTCTGCCTGAACGTCAAGCGTAACAACTCTCCAGGATCACCTCATCACAAGCTTGGGGACTGCACTAGTCTCGGAGCCAAGGGCGAGTCATGTTTGCTTGCGCGGGGGAGGCAAACATGGCTCCGAGAAGATGTCGGGGCTCAGGCAGCGGCGTTCCTCAGATTGATAAGGGTGGGTCCAGGAACAAAGCGGAGACAAATCAGAATGACAGAACAAACAACGGAGCGTTGGCGCAGCGTGCAGAAAAGAGGGGCAGCATGCCGCTGCCATGTGGGAAAGGGAAGCACAAGACACGAGACGACGCGCCGCTCTTCGGGATGCCAGACACTCGGAAGGCCAGCGAGAAATGGATATCCCCAGTCATTGATTGGGCTCTCACGTGGACGACGAGCCTTCAGGCGCCCATTCCTGCTGTTGCCGATGGAAGCTCTCTAAGCAACGGGAAGAAACGGGTGTTGGAGTGGGGTGTCGCCAGCTGCAGAGGACGGGCCAGCGGGTGTAGGGCAGCGTGGGGAAAGCGGGCTGCAGTGGCGCAATGGTGTGGTTTTGACTCCAGACTTGCCTTGTGGGTCCTCCGGGCTTCGGGGGCCAAGACGTCCAAGAGGGGCCAAAGACAGAGCCAACCCGCCAAAAAGACTGCTGGCAATAGCGATTCCCTTCTTTGATTGGCTGAGAGAGGCCGATGGCGCGTGGAGAGTTTGGTCGTGTCAGCAAAATCGGTGCCGGTGAAAACCCCCCGGATGCCCTCCGCCGACGACACTCCGTCCCGCCTGCCCTTGTTTGACTTCAACCCTCTCGCTCCCAGTCGTCGTGCTCTTCAATTGACCATTTTCCTCATTTCCAGCTCAAAGAACCATTTCGACTCCTGAAACACATTCTTTTCCCGTTGCGTCCCCAGTGTCCAGTCCATCAGCCAGTCTCACGAGGGAATAAAAAGCTTGAGAACCGGCATTGCCGAAGCGAGTCATCACAACCTCAACTCTTCAACTCAACCGTTCCTTAAGGAACTTTCACCTCCAAACACTTTTAATCTCCCACACAATGTTCGGCACCAAGGCCCTCCGCGCCGCTCAGCATGCTGTGCGCACCCCTTCGATTAAGTTCATCGGCAAGCGGACAATTCCTGGTATGTACCGTTCCCGAAGAACAGCAGAGCTAACTAAAGACTGACCGCGATGACTCGACAGCTGTTGTTGACCACACTCCTCAACCGCATCCCGCTTCGCCGACTAAGACTCTTCCTGCCTCTTTCCTGAGCTCCCACGCTACCTTTAGTGTTTACCGCGACCATGCTCAACAGTTTGGTCCCCTCCGCAAGACAATCACCCCTAATGCTGGCATTGGCGGCTCTCCCGCCGTTGCCCTCGGCCCCGTCGAGCCCCCGCAGGGTGTCTACTTCGACCGCAATGACCTGCCTGAGCGGTTCCGTCGCCAGCCCCTAACTCCGGACGAGATTGAGGCCATTGAGACTGGCGGTGCGACTCTCTTTGCATGAACGCCCATCATGCACTGTTTAGTGTTTTTATCATTTTCTGAGTGTCCAGAGCTAATTGGATACCTCTCTTTCAGGAGGCCACCTGCTATACAGGGGCTCGTATCTTTAAGGCGCCAGCCGTTACTTTATGACACTGGCACGGAGAACTGGACGGAGGCGGGAGTTCTCGCGAGATTCATTAAGCCCCCAAGTTATTGGGCGCAAAGCTCAGAATAGCAGATATTGAACGGGGGCTCGAGCACTCCGTGTAAGACTTTTTAACAATTATCATGGACGCTTCTCTTGTGGTATGCACACGGATTAGCAGTTTGGGCTATGGGGCAGAGACAGGCGGAGATTTGACTTCTGCATGCAGACAGGGTGATGGGGAGCATTTTCTGGCGTATACCCGGGATTTTGGCGCCGAAACGGATCGGCTGGGAAAACATGGGCTAGCATAGATAGCACATTTCAATTCATTTTGCATTAGAACTTCCAGGTCGTTGGTCGAGATCTCGTGACTTTTGGTGATATCTTTTTTTGCAGAAGGGTCCCCTCTATGGTTGAAGGTCGGGTCATGTGTGGGGAACCCGACGCGGATCTTCGAGAGCCCCACCATGGCCAGGGCTGTCTTGGCGAAACTCAGTGAAATTTCCTTGAACCTTTCAACATCCGACAGTTCGAGCGCGCCACGACTGCGAAGTTGCTGGTCCCCGTTTTTACCAGCAGTAGAATCGATTTCTTCGACATCTAGAGCTCCAACACTCACTGGACTGTCTGCATAACGATCTGCTCGACACTGCATTCATCAGCAATAACCAGCAAGCGAAAACCTAACACAAGGACACGGCAACTTCAGCAGTCGCAAGCGGAACAATGAGGGGATTTGGATCCGACTCATCGCAAGCCAGCGGCGAAGAAGCAAAATGCCCCGTCAACCACAAGACCCGTGAGCTCTGGCTGCACCAAGCACGCGCAGCCCAATCCGCATCCACATCCGCTGCCCCCGCATTACCACAGAGTGTTCAAGTCGCCCCAGCTTCTCAACCCAGCCAACCCTCGTCCTACTCCAGCTCCTCTTGGTCGTCCTGGCTCCGAATCCCCTTCTTCTCCCAACAATCGCAATCTGCCAATTCAACGCAACAGGCCCAACCGCCCAAACTGTCAGCCCCCCTCCTCGACGAAACCCGCGTCATCTCCAGCATCCCCCGTACTCCTGACGCCACGCCCTCCGCCTGCCCTGTCAACCATGAAGTCGAGACCGGCGCCTCGCCCACAGGGCACTGGGTCTATCCCTCCGAAAAACAATTCTTCGAAGCTATGCGCCGGAAAGGGCACGACCCACACGCGGCGGACATGAAGACCGTCGTGCCGATTCATAACGCGGTGAACGAGAGGGCTTGGGCAGAGATTCTGCAGTGGGAGGCGCCGTATGTCGAGCCCGTGAGTAAAGGCGGTTGTGGCGGGCCGAGGTTACATAGTTTTTCCGGGCTGGGAACGCAGCATATGAGTCCGAGAGCGAGAATTAATACGTTGTTGGGGTACCAGGCTCCGTTTGATAGGCACGATTGGGTTATTGATCGGTGTGGGAAGAAAATTGAGTATGTGATTGACTTCTACGCTGGGAGGAGTGATGGGGGGAATACGGGGAAGCTGAATTTTTATTTGGATGTGAGGCCGAAGTTGAACAGTTGGGAGGGTTTTAAGATGAGGGCGTTAAGGGCTGTTGGGTTGTCGTGAGAAAGTGCGGGTTGTGTCCTTGATTTCGGGTGTGTATTTGTAAAATATGTACCATACCACTCCATTTTTGCAGGGCAGTGTTTGGGATGGATAGCTGGCAGTATGAGACGACTGAGCTCAGGGGCTCTGGAAAAGCCCATGATTAGCTTACCCGACAGCATCGCCACAGTTACACTTATGTTCAGGTCCTGACTGTTTTGAACAGTAAGCTCAATTTCGAGACAAGGAAATATGGGTTATCGTCACTTGCAGAGCAGTTCGAAGGCTAGGATGAATGGTATCCCTTCAATCTTTCTTCAAACAGACTCTAAACAGACGACGGTGTTCTCCCTTCAAAACAAAAAATGGTCGACGATACTGGGAAGCATTTCTGGATTGTTGAACATCTCTCAACCTCCTTCTCTCTTGGTAATAAAACATCAAAGTTGTCAATTGACTGAGACATCTGTTGATGCTTATTGTCAGCCCTCATTCCACGGTCGTTGAGATCCCTAGGGAACTACCTACACCGCTTGTCACTATGGGGGGATGCAGCGGATCGGCCACGCTGAAGTCAAACCATTCAGGAGCTAACATTAACATAACAGAGGAAAGAGACCAGACAGGGCTAGACACCTTACCTCCACAGAGCTCTTGTTCAGTTTGATCAGGGCATCCCCCTGCTTGCACACTTTCATTTTCCACTGTGGAAGACTAAATCAACCGTTTTGTTCATATTAGACAGCTGTTCACCCTCATCCTCAAACCAACGCTTTAGCCAAAAGATGTGCACATCACGTCCGAAAATCTTGGGTGAGCATGTCACTCTCATCATCGGTGCTGCCAGTCAGGTTGCTGCTGAAATGTAATTGTTTTGGATTATATCTCCGCCAGCAAGCACTCTGTGAACTCGGAATGGGAGAAGGAGAAAGAATGCAAAACGTTTTTGATCACAGCTTGGAGGTATGGCAGTTTGCGGACCTCAGAGTCCTTGATGGTTGATAAGATCTCCCTGGTTGCAAGGGTTCGGTCGATCTCATTCTGGAGTTTTTTGTATGCAAATGGTGTATTGATCAGCATTAACAAAGGGTATCAGATAGCAGCTGTGGTTGTGATCTCGTGAGCCAGGATAGTCCGGAGGTTCTCTGTTGGGGCAGCCCCTTTCGCTTGAACGACCCCAAAATGTCTGGCATATGGTGTACATCTGGTTTGGATCTTTCGGCGACGACTTTCTAGGACATCTACATGTGTTAGTGGGTTGTGTAAGGGTTGGGAAAAAAACTTACTGCATGAGGTGACCCCAGCCCAATTGGTCAATTTGGTACAAACCGAAAGGCTGGATGAATGATATTGACAAGCCATGGGTACTCTGCAACTACTTGCGCGAAGCACATCGCTTTTCCTGACAGACTAATATGTCCTTATCTTGTTCCAGATATCTAAACGGGTATTCAAACGCAAATGGCTGATGTCATCCTTGTCACATGTGACTAACTAAGGCTAATAACTGTTGACACAGGCAGTTACATTGTGAAATACTGGATTTACTTGATGGTATATACGGGGTCGGATATCATTCCCTTTTAAGATATTTCATTTCCAACAGTTTGATAAAATTGGCAATCCCAAGCGCAATTATGGCTACGATGTTATAGACGATGTCTTTGCCTGTGTACCTGGAAAGAAATAGCTTCCTCATTTCGGTGGGTGTAGTATCGTCGCGGCAAGTGTTCAAGGCAGGCTTCGCGGGTTCAAACTGGAACATCTTTCACCCTGATGTGATGAGAGCTCAACTAAGCTCTTGTAACTCTGGTTCAACATACAATATGCTCGTGTGTATCCTGAACTGTATAAAAAGATGCTGAATCACATCCGGATCCTCTGCAATCACCTGACGAGGGCCAATTCGCACTGGGGAACCTGAGACTCGGTGGGCTAATGAAGCGCAGTTTCTATGAAGGCCGTATTAGAACGACGCCATACTTCTCAGTTAACTTCTCCAGGACTTAGCCCATGTTTGCCACTGAGAATCTTAAGTTGGTCAGCAATTGATGAATCTTGCGAGTAGCGGCTGTAGAATGTATCGGAGTTTTCACCATTGCCAGAAGACACTCAAAATGAGGATGAAAACGATCCCAGGAAGAAGATACTCTGCCAGCATCATCCTGGATATCTGTTTAGCTGAAGTCTGATGGGGCCTTGTGAGCTGAAGTTTGAGTGAAAGACTCTGAGAGTAGACTGTTGCTGTTATCTCTCAACTACCCACGTAATCATCCTTGTGCCGAGGCTCTCAGTCCATGTCACAATCATACCTTCCCTGATCAGAATGACAGAAAGATATATGCACTCCAAGGCTACAAAACTAATAAAAATGCTAACATAAGAATTGTGAATATACTAGAGTTCACTCAGCCATGTTTTCCGTGCGATGGTGATGCTGCATGAACGTGGGGTTGCACAATATGCAATGGAATAAACCTGATTGGAGAACTTTCAAGAGTGGCTCTATAATAGATGTTGAGCCTCTCCTTTGTGCCCTTCGTATTTCAGCTCTCTCAAAGTCATGCCGACGCATGTCATGCAACATTTCTACACTTGACCAAATAGCCATCCGCACGAGTTGTAGGCAGGCTGAGTTTGTAACTCCCGCGCTCTGTGTGCAACCTATACCTCTATCTCATCAATTATGTAAATACTAGTAAGATTGCATTATGGCGTATCTCATGTTGGACGTGGAACATTGGGGACTTAAGAGTCTTGAATGTAAAGAAACGCGAACATACAAAAAGTCGTCATGAAGTCATTACGTCGGCCAACCCTTGCCCAATGATGTTTCCAACATTACCACATCCATGGACAGCATTCAAAACAACATAGGCAGGTGCTCTATACAGTGTATCATAATGGAACGCAGTCGATATTTTCTTAATCACTCTTTGCCTCAGGTTGACTGTGGTGAAATAGTCTTGGATCTTTCTCTATGGGATGTACGACTAGGATTAGTTAGCATCTTTCCACTTTTGACTAAGAAATTCGAGAGGAACATACTTCTTCTCCCATCTCCTACCCTTACGCGGACAGGTAACCTCGTTTCGAGAGCATTTGTTTCCAAATCCCAGCCAACCGCCGCCAAAGCAGCAAACAACTGCTCCTTCTGCTCGTCTGACACATAGCCCAGCGGCATCTCGTTCTCATAATGACTCTGCAAGCCGTCCTTGAGTGCAGAGTCGAAGTGGTAGGCATGATTGACAGCATCGAACCAAGCAGCCAGGGGCGTCTTAACGCCTTCTTTCAAGGCAATCTTCATGTAAAACGTCCCACCGCGATGCCATATCGCCATAAAGTACGTGCTCGTTTCAAAGTCGTACCGATGATACCCTCTCGGGTTCCAGCTGACCAGTTCGCCGTATGTCCCAAAGTCGCAGAAGCCATGGTAGTCGCCGCTTTTGCTAGCCAAATTGCCGCGCGATTTGCATAGGATGCTTTCGCGCTTGGCAACCTGGTCAGGAGTCAACACCGTGCCATGATCAAGCCATTCCCGGAAGACGATGGTCGCCCGCTGGCGGTTGAGCGAACGCATTTTGACGCTGCGCACAGCGCGATAGTTCATCGTCAGATGCACCCCCGCTAGCAATATCATGAGGAACCACACCACCTGTTTATCCTCAACCAAGCGAACAACCAGCGACCCGGCCAGCATCCCTAATAAACTAACGACTGTCTCCTGCGACGCTTCTTTCGCATTCAACTCGGCCAAATTCCCCGTCAGCGCAAAATGCGCCGACAAACTAGCCTTGCTAGCATTCGCAGCGACACCACACAATGAACGCAGCACCCCAGCAGAGACGATAACACTCAGTTTCGGGAAGTACGGCAGCGCGGGGGTCAGCAGGTCCAGGAACTGCGCCGAGTCATTGAAGATGTCGGCAAGGAAGCGGTAGAATTTGCACTCGGGCTCGATGGCGCGGCCCATGCGGTGGGCAAAGAGGATGGTCGCGATGCGCGAGATGGTGTCACCCGTTATCTTGAGGATGAGGGCGCCAGTTGGGGAAGAAGATGAGTCGCCTACGCCAAGACCCTCGAGCACAGCGCGGTTGGCGAGCAGCGATGTGATGGAGGAAGCAAAGGCTTGTAGGGAGTCATAGAGCTGGTAGGAGAGGTAGTCCTCGGTCACGGTGTGGGGGAAGCCGGCTGGGAGGAAGGCATAGAGGATAGATTTGCCTAAGGGGACTTTGGTTTTCTCCTGTTGAGGGCGTCAATCCATGTCGGTAAGCAGAAATCAGAAGGATCGGAGAGTAGCATTTAGACTTCTACGAACCGTCTGAAGCTGCTCGCGGGCGCCATGCTCAGTGTAAGTGCAGAGCACCTCACCCGCCGCGTCGATGTCGTAGAAACGGCGGCTCATGGCGCCGCGTAAATCGCATGCTCACCGCGACTAAACAAGACAAGAGCCGAATCAGGAGGATGAAACCCAGATATCAAGACGGAAAGGTCTGGACCCGGGAGCCCGCGATCTCTGCTTTTGGATTGCGGCACGGCATCTTGGCGCGTGCGTACGTTCCGTCGCGTCCCGCTGTGCCCCTTGGGGCCAAGTGCTGCCCACGAGCGGCTCTGACGTACTGTAACACAGACTAAGGCTTATCGCTGCTTATCATCTAATCGATAATTGTGATAAGAAGAGGGCCCACCAAGCCGACATGTGCCTGATGGCTTGGGAACCAGAGATGACATGCACACAGATCAGACTCTTTGCTGCCATTAAGACTTCTAGAAGCCGAGGGAAGTATAAGACGCGAAACTATTCGCAACATTAGTTGTTAGATAGGGTAACTTTGCCGCGTGTACACATTAGCCAACCAAGCAGCAAGTAACCGCTTGCGTCTAAATCATTCCTTCATCACTGGGATCACCTCTTGACAGGCGTGCCGTCCTCAGCAACTAGATACTCATCCGTCTTCTGCGGACCTTCGCCCACACCAGTCATAATTACACGGCTGACACCGCCCTTCAGCAGCCCGGCCACAGCCTCATCCAGTGTCACAGCCGGCTGCTTCAGGCTCTCAACAATCGACTGCTTCCATCCGTCAATTCCAGCACCCAGAACGCTGTACAGAGTGCCGACAACAATGTCCGTATCCTGCTCCAGGTAGTATATGACGGCATTCGGGCCAGCATCGAAAGTATACGCGGCCACGGTCCTACCAGCAGCGTCGTTAATCTGCTCGACGGCGCGAATGGCAGCCCTTGAGACATCGTTCATATAAAAGATAGGCGGGTAGGTATCGGCGCAGGTAGCATGGAATGAGTTCGAATCGCGCATGGTGATCTCTGCAAAGGTAGCAAAGTCCCTCTCCTTGATAGCCTTCTCCATAGCCTCCATATGCTTCGGCACAACGGTAGCAATGCGCTCCTTAAACAACCCCGATGTGGCCACAGTCTGCTGCATGCCCGACGTCGAGCTGACGCCCTTCTTGGCTGCTGACACGACCAGAATCAGCGCCCGCATTTCGGGCCAGTGCGATGCCTCAGCCACCTGCACGGCCAACGAGTCGCTGCCGTCCGCCTTTTCACCCATCCGCCACGCGACATACCCGCCAAATAGGCTGCGGCATGCCGACCCGGAGCCCTGCCGGGCAATCAGGCTGAG
>Ga0065720_1020235_pt1 | contig 15833 bp, 12 predicted proteins | sample Thericmetagenome_FD_59107 | JGI IMG/M metagenome (GOLD analysis project Ga0065720, IMG submission 59107) | Thermophilic microbial communities from the Joint Bioenergy Institute, California, USA of rice/straw/compost enrichment - eDNA_2 v2... | ecosystem: Engineered > Solid waste > Grass >... | reverse complement strand
GGTGGCCTTCCTGGGAAGGACGCTGAAAATGAGGGAGCTTCCCGGCATCTTTTTTACGTCGGCGCTCACGTCCATTGCGATATTGGTCATCATTGCGCTCACCAGCATTTTTAACCAATACATGATTCTCGAACAAGTTCCGCAGCGACTGGCCGAGGCTGTTGCTCAGATTACGGACAACAAATACGTTTTTTTGCTTCTGGTGAACCTGGTGCTTTTTCTGGTCGGCATGTTCATGGAAACGAACGCGGCCGTGCTGCTGATGGGACCGCTGCTTGCGCCCGCCGCCTTCAAATTCGGCTTGGATCCCGTTCATTTCGGCATCATTCTGGTGACCAACATTGAGCTCGGGCTTATTACTCCGCCGATGGCCGCCAATTTGTTTGTGGCCGCGAAAACGAACCGGAGTTCGCTGATCGAAATGCTTCCCTACGTGGGATGCTTCTTCCTGGCGGCCACCGTGGTTTTGCTGATGGTCACTTATATCCCGGCCTTGTCCATTTGGTTTAAATAACATTATTAAATAAGGAGTCGTAACAGGCAATGGACTATCCGACAGTTTCCAAAGCGGCGGTTGTTCGCAAATTCGGGGAAGAGATCAACATCGAAGAAGTTCCGGTTCCCCGCGAATTGGAACCCCGCGCTTTGCTGGTCAGGATTGAATGCTGCTCCATATGCGGAACCGACGTTCATCTGTGGGAAGGTTCCCTTTCCCTGAAAGTGGATTTGCCGGTCATTCTCGGCCATGAAATGGTCGGCCGCATCGTGGCCATGGGGCCCGGCGCCGATACGGATTCCGTCGGGCAGCCGCTGAAAATCGGAGACCGTATTATCTGGTCGCACACCAGCTGCGGTTCCTGCTATTTTTGCACGGTGCTCAAACAGCCCACCTTGTGCGACAATCGGCGCGCCTACATGTATGAAAGCATGGAAAAGCCCCCGTATTTGATGGGCGGATTTTCGCAGTACGGGTACGTCGTTCCCGAGTCGGGCAGAGTCAAGGTTCCGGATACGGTTGAGGATAAGATCGCCAGCCTTTGCAGCTGCGCGTTTCGCTCCGTGATCAACGCCTTTGACCAGACAGGTCCGATTCGCCCCTCCGATACGATACTCATTCAGGGCACCGGCCCGCTCGGGCTGCTGGCCATCGGCGTGGCCAAAACGGCGGGCGCCAAAAAAGTGCTGGCGATCGGCGCGCCGGAATCCCGGCTGAACCTGGCCCGCGAGTTTGGCGCCGATTCCGTCATCTCGGTGGAGGAGAGCACCGTTCAGGAACGGAAGGAGTGGGTGCTGCAGGAGACCGGCGGCCGGGGGGCCGATATCGCTTTCGAATTCTCAGGTCATCCCGCCGCTTTCCAAGAAGGGCTTGATCTTGTCGCGAAAGGAGCCCGCTATATGGTAGTCGGTCAATTGGGAGACGGCGGGATCAGCATCCAGCCTTCCATGATCACGAAAAAAAATTTGAAGGTGCTGGGCTCTTTCTCGGGCGATATCAGCCATTACTGGAAAGCGCTCCAGTTCGTTGCAGACCATCAGCACATCCTGCCGTTCCATAAACTCATTTCCAACGAATACAGTTTGCGAGACGTCAACGTGGCGATCAAAAGAATGCAGGCTTTTCAAGAGATCAAACCTGTTCTTTATCCATGGCGATAAATTGTCCAACATCGGTGGAGGTGATCAACGATGAAAGAAGATATGGAACATTTGCCATTGAAAGGATTGCGTGTCATAGACGCTTCCACCATCCTGGCCGGACCGATGATTGCCACCTACTTGGGGGATTTCGGGGCGGAAGTGATCAAAGTCGAACATCCCAACGGAGATCCGCTTCGTCAAGCAGGGAGGCAAAAAGACGGGAAATCCCTGGAATGGAAACTGGTGTCACGAAACAAAAAGCCAGTCACCTTAAATTTGGGCAAACCGGAAGGCCGGGATTTGTTCGTGAAACTCGTCAAGGTCTCCGACGTGGTGATCACGAATTTTCGGCCTCCCACTTTGAAAAAATGGGATTTGACCTATGATGTGCTGTCCAAGGAAAATCCCGGGCTGATAATGGTCATGGTCTCCGGGTTCGGAATCGACGGACCTTACAGCGACCGGCCGGGATTCGGCACCTTGGCCGAAGCGATGAGCGGGTACGCGGATATCAACGGGTATCCCGACCGCGGTCCGCTTCTTCCCAATTTCGCTCTGGCGGATCAAGCCACCGCCTTGCTGGGAGCCTTCGCCACAATGGTGGCGATCCATGAACGGGAACGCTCTCCCGACAAAAAAGGACAATTCATCGATCTTCCCATCTATGAGGCGCTGATGGCCATGCTCGGAAACCAGGTCATGGAATACGATCAGCTCGGCATCATTCCACAGCGGATGGGCAATCGGACACAATGGACCGTACCCAGAAATCTCTACCGCACTTCGGACGGCAAATGGGTGGCCATTTCCGGCAGCTCGCAAACCATTGTGGAGCGGATCTTCAAGGCCATCGGGCGGGAGGATCTGATCGACGATCTCCGGTTTAAAGACAATCAAGCGCGGTTGAAGAACGCGGATGAATTGGATCAAATCATCGCCGACTGGATGTCCCGGCGCACCCAGGAAGAAGTCCTGGACCGCTTTTTGAGCTATGAATGCGCCATTGCTCCCGTTTACAATATTGCAGACATCTGCAAAGATCCGCATTTCAATTACCGGGGCAATATCGTGGAAGTGCCCGACGCGGACTTCGGAAAAGTAAAAATGCTGAACGCGGCCCCGAAATTGTCCCGGACGCCGGGGAAAATCCGGCATACCGGTTTGGAAAAAGGGGCGTTCAATCAGTCCGTCTACAAAGAAATCGGCCTAACCGAGCAAGAGATCGAGCAGCTGAGAAAAGAAGGAATAATTTGATCAAAGGTTGCTGAACAGGGAGGTAATGTCATGAAAGAATACAAACTTTACATCGGCGGAAAATGGGTTGAATCGGTGACCGGAGAACGTACCGAATCGATAAATCCGTACACGGGCGAGGCTTGGGCCACCGTTCCCGTAGGAAGCGAAGCCGATGTGGACCTGGCTGTCAAGGCGGCCAGGGAAGCCTTTGAAGACGGGCCGTGGGCCCGCATGTCGCAAACCGAAAGAGGGCGCTTGCTGATGCGCCTTGCGCAACTGATCGAAAAAAACATCGATCATCTTGCCCAGATTGAAACGCGGGATAACGGCAAAGTGATCAGGGAAACGCACACCCATATGAAAGCATTGGTGGATTACTACATTTATTACGGAGGAATGGCCGACAAAATTCACGGGGAAGTGATTCCCTTAAACAAAACGTCCGTATTGAATTACACCTTGCGGGAACCGATCGGAGTTGTCGCCGCCATCACTCCGTGGAATTCGCCTTTGCTGCTCACGACCTGGAAGGCGGCGCCCGCTCTTGCTGCCGGCAATACGCTGGTGATTAAACCTTCTTCCACCACTCCGTGCTCCATTCTGGCGTTCGCCAAGCTGGTTGAAGAGGCCGGATTTCCTCCGGGTGTGTTTAATGTGGTCACCGGCTCAGGCAGCAAGATCGGGAACTAGCCCAACATCCCGGAGTCGACAAAATCTCGTTCACGGGCGGCACGGAGACCGGACGAACACTGGCTTCCATCGCGGGAAAGCACATCAAACGGATTACGCTGGAATTGGGAGGAAAATCGCCGAATATCGTCTTCGAAGATGCCAATATGGACAACGCGGTGCTGGGCGTGATGGCCGGCATCTACGCCGCTTGCGGACAAACGTGCAGCGCCGGGTCGAGGCTGCTTCTGCAGCGCTCCATCTACGATCAATTTTTGGAGAAATTGGCGGAACGGACACGGAAAATCGTATTGGGCGATCCCAGTGACTGGAATACGGAAGTCGGGCCGTTGGTCAGCCGCGCCCAATTGGAAAAAGTCCAATATTATGTGGGCATTGCCCAGGAAGAAGGAGCCAGCGTGATGCTGGGCGGAAAACAGCCCGATAACGAAAAGCTGAAGAAGGGGTTCTTCTACCTGCCCACCGTTTTGACGGATGTCAAGAACGAAATGAGAGTGGCCAGAGAAGAAATCTTCGGCCCGGTTCTTGCCGTGATTCCGTTCGATACGGAAGAGGAGGCGATCCGCATCGCCAACGACAATGATTTCGGACTGGTGGCAGGTGTATGGACGAACAACATTTCGCGGGGCCATCGCATGGCCAAAGCCATCAAAAGCGGCACCGTCTGGATTAATACCTATCGCAACGCCAACTACGCCTCACCATTCGGCGGATACAAGGCCAGCGGATACGGCAGGGAAAACGGTCTGGAAGTGATCAAAGATTATACGCAAGTCAAAAGCGTTTGGGTGGAGACCGCGGAAAAAATGAGAGATCCCTTTGTTGTTGGATAACGGGGAGGAATCCATGTTTTATCGAAGCTTATTGTTTACCCCCGGCAATCGTGAAGACAGATTGCTGAAATCGCTGGACAGCAATGCCGACGCTTTGATTTGGGATTTGGAAGACGCCGTCCATCCCAATGAGAAACCGGCCGCCCGGGAAACGATCCTGCGTGTGCTGAAACGGTTGCCGGGCGAGCCTTCCAAGCCGGTTTACATTCGGGTCAATGCTGAGACGACCCCTTGGTTTGAAGAAGATGTCAAACTGGGGAGACACGCCGGTATCCGCGGGATCATTCTTCCCAAAGCGGAAAGCGCCCGTCAAGTGAAAGCCGCCCTGGAGCTTCTGGACGGAAGCAAACATATCGTGATCATCGTGGAAACAGCGGCAGGTCTTCGGGATTTGGAAGAAATTTTAAAATCCGGACATGTTTCCGGGGTGGCGTTCGGTGCTCTCGATTTTGCGGTGGATCTGAACCTGACGCTGACCGAATCCGGGCTGGAACTGGTTTATGCCAGGTCCCGGATTGTCCATTTGTCCGTTGCCCGGGGGATTCGGCACATTTACGATTCGGTTTATCCGGAAATTCATGACGCGGAAGGGCTCCGGCGTCGGGCGGCAATGGCCAAAAGTATGGGGTTTAGCGGGCAACTTGTGATTCATCCGAAACAAATCGAGATCGTTCACGAGGTGTACAGTCCCACCCCGGCGGAGATCGAATGGGCAAAACGGGTCGTCGAGGCCGCAGAGCGGGAATCGCAAGGTATGGGCGTGTTTGTGCTGGACGGCAAAATGATCGACAAACCGGTCATCGAAAAGGCGAAGCAAATCTGTCAGTTGGCCGGAAATTTCGGTTTGGCATGATCATGTTCGTGCAGAGAGGGCGCAAGACAAAGGGCCGAAAGGACGGTCATGCGCCCTTGTCGTTTGTTTTGAAATGTCTTTCAGTTCTTTGGTCTGATAAAATATGCAATAATTTATGTAAAAATAAACACGAAGTATAATATATACACATGAAAATTTGAAATGTTAAGTCAGGAGCGAGCGGAAAATGAAGGTAACCATCGGGGACGTCGCGAAGAAGGCCGGCGTTTCTAAGTCCACCGTGTCACGTGTCTTAAATCAGAATTATGATTATATTACTGAAGAAACCCGGGAAAAAGTATTGAAGGCCGTGGAAGAGTTGGATTACCGCCCGAACGCGCTGGCAAAAGGTTTGAAGCAAATGAAAACCAACATGCTGGGCGTCGTCCTCGCCAACCTTCAAAATCCGTTCTGGTCCAAAGTCATGGAAGGAATCGAAGACATTTGCCAAAGCTGCGGATACAGCTTGCTGATCGCCAATTCCCGGGACAAAATGGAGAAGGAAATTGAGAATATGAAAAGTTTTATGGTACGGCAGGTGGACGGCATTATCGTCAACCCGACGCAGGAAGAGAATCCCTTTTTCCGAGTCCTCATTGAAAGAAAGTTTCCTGTTCTCTTCATGAACCGCAGAGTAAAAAATGTGTCGGCGAACATGGTTTTGATGAACAATATCAAGGGCGCCTCCCTCGCGGTCGAACATCTGCTCAGTCTGGGTAAACGGAAAATCGCCCTTTTCCTTTATCCCCCGCAAGGGGTAAGTCCCCGCATGGAGCGGATGGAAGGATTCAAAAAGGCGATGTCGATGCATCGCCAGAAGGTTCAGCAGTCATGGATCCGCATTGTTCGCGATAAAGAAGACTGCAGAAGAGAAATCCGGGATTTGTTTCAAAACAGCCGTCCGGATGCCATCTTTTCCACGAACAGCGTACTCACGCTGCAAATTTTCGAAGTGCTGAACGAATTGGAGTGCAAGGTGCCCCGGGATATTGCCGTTCTCGGCTATGACGAGACGGAATGGGCAAAGCATCTGGATCCTCCGCTGACGACCATTCAACAGCCGGCTTATGAGATGGGACGTGTTGCTGCGGAGCGGCTGATTCAAATGATCAGAGGGGAACGTGCCGCCGAACCGTCCACCATTTTGCTGGAACCGACCCTGATTGTGCGCAAATCTTGCGGGGAGGTGACAAGCCCTGTCTGAAAGCGGATGTACGGATTGAAGCCCTAATGTCTGTGCTCAATCGGGGTTTTCAAAAGCATTAAGAGGCCTGGCGCTTGTCCGCAATATCGCCTGCCTTTTCCTTTCATTTCGCCGAGCCATTCCCGAAGTCCCCATATCCCGAAGTCAAGGCCGGAGCAGCAACTAAATTGTTGCAAATGGCCGCCGGGGTCATTTATGATTGATTTTGTTCATACCGTTACGCGTTACACCGCGGCGAAGCAGCGGCATCGGCTACCTCCTTCAGAGGTCCGGGTTGCTGCCATATTCATTCCAATTGCAAAGGAGAAAAAGAAAAATGGCTGCCAGCACCACGATCATTGTGCGGCTCGAAATGGACAAGTCCGCGGTAACGTTCGGGGAAGTCGCGTCGGCCATCGGCGCGGCGGGCGGGGATGTGATCGCCATCGACGTCATCCGCGCGGGAAAAACCGTCACGACGCGGGACATTACCGTCAACATTGCCGGCTCCGACTACGAAGGTGTGGTAAGTGCGCTGAAAAATCTTCCCGGGGTTAAAGTGATCAACGTATCCGACCGGACGTTCCTCGTCCACCTCGGCGGGAAGATCGAAGTGCAGCCGAAACTGCAAATCAAAAACCGGGAGCAGCTTTCCCATGTTTACACTCCCGGTGTGGCGAAAATTTGCAAGGCCATTCATGAGGAACCGAAAAGAGCGTATTCCCTCACCCTGAAGCGCAATACGGTGGCGATCGTGAGCGACGGCACGGCGGTGCTTGGTCTCGGCAACGTCGGGCCTTACGCGGCCATTCCCGTCATGGAAGGAAAGGCGATGCTGTTCAAGCAGCTGGCCGGAGTCGACGCTTTTCCGATCTGCCTGGATACCACGGACACCGATGAAATCGTGGAAACGATCAAGCGCATCGCCCCCGTGTTCGGCGGCGTGAACCTGGAAGATATCGGCGCGCCGCGTTGCTTCGAGATCGAGGAAAGGCTGCAGCGGGAGCTTGACATCCCCATTTTCCACGACGACCAGCACGGTACGGCGGTCGTGATATTGGCCGCGTTGTTCAACGCGCTGAAGCTGGTCGGCAAGCAGCTGTCTTCGGTGAAGATCGTCGTCAACGGGGTCGGCGCGGCCGGCGCCTCCTGCTGCAAGATGCTGATTGCGGCCGGCGTGCGCGAACTCGTTCCCGTCGACCGTGAGGGTATCATATACCGCGGCGGGCAATACGACAACCCGGCCTGGCGCTGGCTTGCCGGCCAGCCGCAGGTGGCGGACAAACCCGGAACGCTGTCCGACGCGATCAAGGGAGCCGACGTGTTTATCGGCGTGTCGCGGCCGGGCGTCTTGACAGTGGAACATCTGAAGAGCATGGCGTCCGATCCGATCGTATTCGCCATGGCCAACCCCGATCCGGAAATCGAACCCGAACTGGCTGAACCCTATGTGCGGGTGTTTGCCACCGGGCGCAGCGACTATCCGAACCAGGTCAACAACGTGCTTTGCTTCCCGGGCATTTTCCGCGGCGCGCTGGAATGCCGGGCACGTGTGATCAACGAGGAAATGAAGCTGGCGGCGGCCAGAGCCATCGCATCCGTCGTCCGCGACGAGGAATTGAACGAAAACTACATCATACCCGGGGTGTTCAACGATCAGGTGGTCGCCCGCGTTCGCAGCGCCGTTATTCAGGCTGCGATCGATTCCGGTGTCGCGAGAAGGGTGCCGGCGGATTTCCGGAACGCGAAGACGAGCGGCAACGGACGTTGAAGCAGACTACCGGCACGCCATTTGTCATAAGAGGCGCAAGGCGGCGCGGATCGCAAGGTCCGCGCCGTTTGCCGCAAGCAGGTTTTTTTCATCTTAAGATCTTTCCCCAAATCCGGAGCCAATCCCCGACCTTCCCGCCTTCTTATTCCCAAGAAATATATTTTTATATATCAATCAATATTTATTTTTGTTTTTAAAGTTTATTTTATTAAATTTGATGATTTTCATGCACGTCTGTTGCTTGATTGATTGGCTTGTGTTGATTTAACGCAAAAGCGACGATTGATTTCGGCACAAAACAACAATAAATATCAGAAAATGAAAAATAAAAAATTGACATAAGAAATAATATGTGCAAAAATAATAACAAACATTTGTCAAACGTTAATGTTTGGCTGCTGTCCGCGATTTAAAAGAGGACGTTGGGAGGTGCTCGGCTTGCCGATGAACGCAGAAACGAGGGATTATGTTGCAAAAAATTAATTTGGAAATCGCTTTCATGCGAGCTTTTCATATCAAATAAAAGCAGAGGCGGGCTCCCTGCAGTTCATTATCGACTCGGGCTATTTGCCGTACACGAAGACCATGGCCGAGTCGCCGCAGCTCAAGGAACTGTGGGCGAAAGAACCGAACCGCCAAACCGCATTCGAACAGCTTCAATACGCGATCGACACAAACAAGCATACCGCTTGGCCGCAAGTGGAGCAGGAGTTCTTCTCGGCGATTCAGGCGATCATGTATGACAACGCCGACATCCCGTCCACGCTGGACAGATTCAAAAAGGAAACGGAACGGATTTTTGCGGAGTCGAACTGACCGTTTGACACGACCGACAGCGGAAAGGCAGCGACAATCATGACGATAGAGAGGCTTCTTGACGAGACTTCTTATTTCGTGGCGGGTCATCGGGGATTCAAGTCCGCTTATCCGGAAAACACGCTGCTCTCCTTCCAGGAAGCGTTGAAACTGGGCGTGGATATGCTGGAGTTCGATCTCCGTTTCAGCAAGGACAGGGTCGTCGTGGTCATCCACGACGACACCCTGGACCGCACGACGAACGGCACCGGTAAAGTGAGCGACCGCCGTTTGGCCGAGATCATGCAGCTGGATGCGGGGGGACGTTTCGGCAAACCGTTCGAAGGGTTGAAAATCCCCACTTTGGAAGAGCTGTGCGAACTTCTGCGCCCGTATCCCGACGTGCTGCTGAACGTGGAGATCAAACCGGCCGCCGACGCGAAAGATGTCGCCGATGCGGCGATCGCCACACTGCGGGAATACGGTTTTCTGCCGCGCTCTGTGTTCACCAGCTTCGATGCGGACGTCGTCGCCCACATTCATGACGTTTACGGTTTGAAAACGCAAGGTTTTCCGGGGGAACTGATGCACAATTTCGTGCCGGGTACGGACGGAACGTACTCCAAAATGTGGGCGGTCGGCATCAGCATGAAGCTGCTCACGCCGACGCTGGTGCAGCGCTTCAAGGATATGGGAGTGCTCACCTGGTGCTATTGTCCGGACGATGACCGGCAGGTTTATTACGCGATCGGTTGCGGCGCATCGCTCATGACCTGCAACGATCCGCGCCCCGCCTGCGGATTCGCAGGCAAATCAGAGGCCAACAGATCATCGGCGAACCCCCGGGGCTCCTTTAGGTGTCGTACGCTTAGGCCGCTGATATCATCAGCGGTCTAAATCTTTTGAAAAACTTTCAACGGGGTTGGGCGGCGCTTAAAAGCGCCGCCTCCTGTTTTCACAGCGCCTCGATGATGTCGCCGGCGATGAGCGAAGCCGGGGTGGGGCGCGCCGCGGCGGCGCGGTCTCCCGCCGCGCCGTGCAGCCAGACGCCGAGGGCGGCGGCCGCTTCGGCGGCGAGCCCTTGCGCGAGCAAGGCGGCGATGACGCCTGCCAGCGCGTCGCCCGAGCCGCCGGTAGCCATGCCCGGGTTGCCCGTCGTATTTACAAATACGTCGCCCGCCGGGGTGGCCGTCACGGTGCGGGCACCTTTCAGCACGAGGATGACGCCGTGCCGCATCGCATATTCGCGCGCCAGGCCGACGCGGTTTGCCTGCACCTCGCGCGTCGGGAGGCTGGCAAGGCGCGCCATTTCTCCCGGATGCGGTGTCAGGATCGCGGCGCCTTCGCGTTTCGGCCAACCGGCGAGGCCGCCCGCCTCGGCGATCATGTTCAGCGCGTCTGCGTCCAGCACGAGCGGGCAGCGCGCTTCCGACCACAGCCTTTGCAGCCACGCGGCGCCGCCGGCGAAACGGTCCATGCCCGGGCCGGCGACGAGGGCATCCTTGTCCTCGGCGAGCCGCAGCAATTGTTCCGGATCCGTCTGCGACCAGTCGCCCGCGCCGCCGTCGCGCACGCCCGCCAGCATCACTTCGGGCGCCTTGCCGATTACGGCGCCTTCCAGACGCTCCGGCAGCGCCCAGGTGACGAGCCCCGCCCCGCCGCGCAGCGCGGCTCTGGCGGCGAGCAGGCCGGCACCGCTGAACCGGCGTGAGCCGGCGACGATCAACACATGCCCGTACGTGCCTTTGTGGGAATCCGCTTCCCGCTTCGGCGGCACTTCCAGGCCGAACCGTTCCGCGAACAGGCGCGGACCGGCCAGGAAAGTCCGCACCGGATGCCGCCGCGCGGCCTCTTCCGGAATGCCGATGTCGCGCACGATGACTTCGCCGGCATACGCCGCACCCGGATATTGGGCCAGTCCGATTTTGCAAAAGGCGAGGGTCACCGTCAGGTCCGCACGGATGCATGGATCCATGACGGCGCCGGTGTCGGCGTCAAGCCCGCTCGGAATATCGACGGCAATGATCGGAAGCCCGCTTTCGTTCGCCTCGCGGATCAATGAAGCGTAGGGCTCGCGCGGCGCTCCGCCCGTTCCTGTGCCGAGCAGCGCGTCCACGATGCCCGCAAACCGTCCCCATGCCACCTGTCCGGGCGCATAGACGGAGGCGGCAAAGCCGAGTTTGGCGGCAATGTCCCTTTGCAGCGCCGCTTCGCCGGCGAGCCGTTCCGGCGGCACGGCGTACATGAGCTCCGCACCAATGCCCATCGCCCGCAAATGCCGGGCCGCAACCAATCCGTCGCCGCCGTTGTTGCCCTTGCCGACCAGAATCAGCCACGGCTTCTGCGCCCTTTCAAACCCCCGCCGCCGCATCCAGGCGGCAATTTCCTCCGCTACGGCCCTGCCCGCATTTTCCATCAGCACGACGGAGGGTATGCCGATCGTCCCGATTGCGTGCCGGTCCAGCTCCCGCATTTCCTCCGAAGTGACGAGATACGCCGGGTTGTATTCACTGCCCGATGACGGTTGTTCGCGCAAACCGTTTCACCATCCCTGCCGCATATCGTTCCCGCATTGTCCTGCCGTGCGGTCTTTTTCAACTATTATAACAGACGCGCTGCAGGGGCGGCATACGGTGCCGTGCCCTGGCGCATTTTTGCGGCACTTTCGCAAACGGGGCTTCATTGGGAAATAATGCCCATTTTTGTTGCGTCGAGGAAAAATGAGAGGAATCGCGGCGGAAAGTGTCGAATGGTTTAAAGCGACCACATGATTCAAAAATGGCCTTGCAAGCGGCGGTATCTTTTACCGCAGCGATCCGCCGGCCGATTGGGGACCGAATTCCTTTGAAGCCGGGGCGCGATCCCCGTTCGTTTATTTTGCGCTGACCATTCCGGTTGTTCGCCGGGAGCGCCCGCTTCATCAGTCTCGGCAAGGAGGAAAGCGTGACAAGGAAATGTCGGGTGCGCCGTACATCATATCCACAAAACTTCACATACCGGAAACAGTCGACAAGCTGGTGACACGGCCGCGTCTGTTTCAGCTCTTGGACGACGGAGCGGACCGCCGTTTGACCCTTGTCTGCGCCCCGGCCGGATCGGGCAAAACGACGCTGCTCGCGGAATGGGCCAAACGGCAGCGGACCGACTTGGCGTGGGTGTCGCTGGATGAGTACGACAACGACTTCCGGCGTTTCTGGGGCCACGCTGTGGCCGCCATCGACCGGGTGAGGAGCCATTTTTCCCATCGTTTGGAGCCGGCGCTCGCCGACAGCCAGCCGGCCAACTTTCAGACGCTGATGGTCCAGCTCATCAATGAGCTTCACGCTTCGGACGCTCCGCTTGTCCTGATCCTGGACGATTACCATCTGATCGGCAATGCCGATATCCACAGGGCGTTTGTTTATTTTCTGGAACGGCTGCCGGCGGGGGTGAGATGCGTCGTTTCCGCGCGCCATGAGCCCCCGCTGTCATTGCCGCGCTTGGAATCGCACGGACAGCTTCTGCGTGTCCCCGCGGAACAGTTGAACTTTACGTTCGGGGAAGGACGCGATTTTTGCCTGCTGATGGGCGGGCGGCTTCCGGAAAGCGCTATGCGTCTGCTTCATGAACGGACCGAAGGCTGGGTGACCGGGATGAAGCTGGCGATGCTGTCACGGAAGGAAGACCGGGATTACGGCAGGCTGCTGGATCTCATTGCGGATAACCGCATCAAGCTGTCGGACTACTTGTTCGAAGAGGTTTATCGGCAATTGCCGCAGGACAACCGGCAGTTTCTGCTGCAAACGGCCGTTCTGAAAAAACTTTGCGGTCCGCTCTGCGAAGCGGTTGCCGGAATCACAGGCGGCAAGCTGATGCTGGAAAGGCTGGAAAAAGCCAATCTGTTCCTGGTCTCCCTGGACCGGCGCGGCATTTGGTACCGATACCATCACCTGTTTTCCGAATTTTTGCTGCATGAACTGGAAAAGGAGGAACCGCAGCGCATCCCCGAACTGCACCGCCTGGCGGCCGATTGGTTCAGGGACAACGATTATCCGGAGGATGCGGTCGAGCATTACCTGGCGGGCGGCCATGCCGAGGCGGCGCTGGACTTGATCGAAAGCCTTCTGTCAACCATGATCAACAAGCGATGGGAGACGCTGCTGCGCTGGATGACGGCGATTCCGCGGGATGCCTTGGAGCGCCGGCCGGTCTTGTATTTGTCATTCGTGTTCTTTAAGCTGGCCGCGCAGGAGCCCGATGTCGACGGACTCATCGAGCGCGGGGAACAGCTGTTTCCCGAAAACGGCGCCTCCGGTACCGCCCTGCTCGCGTCCCTTTATTTGATCAAGGCGCTGCACGCCGCCGATTATTTGAGAGACATAGAGCTGACGATCCGATATATGAACGAATGCGTCCGGCTTGCCCCGGAAGGCCTGCCGCTGCAGGAAATCGAAATCAATGTGGGCGAGATGTCGATTTTGAACGCCTTCTGCCACATGAGCGCCGATTTGGCGCAGATCGAACGCTTTTTCCGCGCCATGATCGAATTGTGGCAACGCGACGATCCGTACGTGTTCACCGGATTTTTCTTTGTCGGTTTCGGCGAACTGCTTTATGTGCGGGGCGAATTGGAGGAGGCCGAAAAGCAGGTCAGAAAAGGTATCGCGATTGCCAAACGGAAACGCAGCGGCAAGCTGCTCGCCCCGGCCGCTTCCGCGCTTTCCGTGATATTGAACGCGACAGGACGGGCTGCCGAAAGTTTGCGCGTGCTGCATGAAGCGAAATCGCTTTTGCAAAAATGGGGATTTCTTTACTGGTGCGATCAGCTTTATCTCAGGGAGATCCGTTTCGCAGCCGCGGAAGCGGACGCCGGCGCCGCAGACCGGCGCGCCGGGCAGCACGACAAGATCGAAGCGTGGGCGGAGGAATACGCGCTGACGTCGAACTGGAAAGAAGACGAGGATCGGCATCCGTCCGAATTGTTCGCGGATTTGACCTTCGTCCGGGTCCTTATGGCGCTGAACCGTCATGACGAGGCGAAGGAGGCGCTGGAACGGCTGGAAGGCTGGGCGTTCCGGCAACGCCGCTGGGGGGAACATCAGGAAATTTTGCTGCTGAAGGCATTGTGCTGCATGCGGCAAGATCGCGTCGGCGAAGCGATGGCCGCGCTCGACGAGGTGCTCCCCGTTGCGGAGCGGAACGGCGCCGTCCGCCTGTTCATCGACGAGGGAGGGCGGATGATCGAGTTGCTGAAATGCCGGCTCGATGCGGGCGGCGGGAACATGCCGTTTGTGCGGCGGATGTTTGAGGCGTGCCGGAACGGGTCCGCCGCGCAGGAGGAAAACGGCGGCATCAACGCCATTTTGACAAGCAAGGAACGTCAGGTGCTCGAACTGATGATCACCGGCATGCCGAACCGGCTGATCGCGGAACAGTTGAACATTACGCGCGGCACGCTGAAAACGCACATCAATCACATTTACCAGAAGCTGATGGTGTCCGACCGCTGGAGCGCGGTCAGCCGCGCGCGGGAATTGATGCACCGGGACGTTTGACGGTCTCCCGAGTGAATGGCCGGAAGGACGGCGAATGACCGGAAGCATTGCGGCATTGGCTGAAGTGCGGTGGCGTATGACCGGAAGCAATGCGGCATTGGCTGATATTTGGCGGCGTATGACCGGAAATCCGGCGGAGACATAACCCGCGGACGTTCACCGCCGGCCGGTCGTTGTCCGCCGTCAGGGCAGGGAAGCGCAAGCGGGGGTGGAATTTCCCGGCTTTCCCGCGGCACGTGTAAGACGATGGTCAACTCGTCCAAAATTTGGTATAATATTCATAATGTCGGTTTTATAAATTTTGAGGTATGGCGAAGCACGCCTCCAGTCCGTCGCAATGGCGGATTGGAGGCTTTTTGTGTGCCGGCGGAATCTGAGTTTTTGAGAGGAGCGGGATGTGAAGTGAATTTCGAACGGGAATGGGATTCGTTTTTGCAAAGAGAGATTCAGGCGGCAAAAGGCCGGCGGCTGGAGAGGCTGCAGGGCGAGCTTTTCGGCGAGAAGAAAATGTTCAGGGAGGTGCTCTGGCCCGTCTTCCAATCTTTCGAGCATTTCAGCCTCGAATATGAGCTGAAAAGCATTACGGGCGTCACGATTTATGTCGACGCTTTGTACCATCCGCTGCGGCTGGCTTTCGAAAGCGAAGGATTCGTGCCCCATGCGGAGAACATCACGCGCGAGCGATTCTCCTTTGAGCGCATGCGCATCCGCACGCTGGCATTATACGGGTACAAGCATGTGCCGTTCAGCTGGGACGAACTGGACAAGCACGCCGAATCGTGCCGCCGCTTTCTCTACGAGATGCTGGGCAGGTACACGGGTTCGGACGATCACGCCGTCCGGAATTTGAGCGTGTACGAGCGCGAGGTGATTCGCTGCGCAAACCGCCTTCTTCGGCCGATAAAATTGCAGGATGTTTGCGAGTGTCTGGGATTAAAGAAAGAGGCCGCGAGGAATGTGTTGCGGAGTTTAATGGAGAAAAAGCTGGTCCGGCCGCTGGGGCAGGGGAGCAAGAGAATCAAACTTTATGTGCTCGAAGAGCGCGCCGGCAATTACATATTGTGAATATACGGCCATCAACTCAGAGTCGGTCAAACCATAGGAGGGCATGATCAGGGGCAACAGGTAGTGAAAAAACGGAAAATCCGCTTTACAACGGACGTGGAGCGGGCAAACCGGGAGTGTAAGGCGGAAAATCCGCCTTACAGCAGGCGCGGACCGGGCGAACCGGGAGCGTAAGGCGGAAAATCCGCCTTACAGCGGGCACGGACCGGGTGAACCGGGAGCGTAAGGCGGAAAA
>Ga0065720_1004473_pt1 | contig 15834 bp, 9 predicted proteins | sample Thericmetagenome_FD_59107 | JGI IMG/M metagenome (GOLD analysis project Ga0065720, IMG submission 59107) | Thermophilic microbial communities from the Joint Bioenergy Institute, California, USA of rice/straw/compost enrichment - eDNA_2 v2... | ecosystem: Engineered > Solid waste > Grass >... | reverse complement strand
GTTCGTGCTGCGCAAGGCGCTGGCCGCGCCCCTGCCGGTGCTGCTGGTGGTGAACAAGACCGACCGGCCCGACGCCCGCATCGCCGAGGTGGTCGAGGAGAGCCACGACCTGCTGCTCGACGTCGCCGCCGACCTCGACGAGGAGGCCCAGGCCGCGGCCGAGCGGGCGCTGGACCTGCCGACGCTGTACGCCTCCGGGCGCGCCGGGGTGGCCTCCACCGTCCGGCCCGCCGACGGCCAGGTGCCCGACGGCGACAACCTCGACCCGTTGTTCGCGGCGCTGCTCGAGCACATCCCGCCGCCGTCCGGCGATCCCGAGGCACCGCTGCAAGCCCTGGTGACCAACCTCGACGCCTCGGCGTTCCTGGGCCGGCTGGCGCTGGTGCGGATCCACAACGGCCGGCTGCGCAAGGGGCAGCAGGTGGCCTGGCTGCGCGAGATCGACGGCGAGCCGGTGGTGGCCGGCGCCCGGATCACCGAACTGCTCGTCACCGAGGGCGTGGAGCGCCGCCCCACCGAGGAGGCGGTGGCCGGCGACATCGTCGCGGTGGCCGGCATCGCCGACATCATGATCGGCGACACCCTGGCCGACCCCGAGCACCCGGACCCGTTGCCGCGCATCACCGTCGACGAACCCGCCATCTCGGTGACCATCGGCACCAACACCTCCCCGCTGGCCGGCAAGGTGCCCGGCCACAAGCTCACCGCCCGGATGGTGCGCAACCGGCTCGAGCAGGAGCTGGTCGGCAACGTCTCGATCCGACTGGTCGACATCGGCCGCCCGGACGCCTGGGAGGTGCAGGGCCGCGGCGAGCTGGCGCTGGCGGTGCTGGTGGAGACCATGCGCCGGGAGGGCTTCGAGCTCACCGTCGGCAAGCCGCAGGTGGTCACCAAGACCATCGACGGCAAGCTGCACGAGCCCTACGAGATGCTGACCATCGACATCCCCGAGGAGTACGTCGGCGCCATCACCCAGCTGATGGCCGCCCGCAAGGGCCGCATGGAGGACATGACCAACCACGCGGCCGGCTGGGTGCGGATGGACTTCTCGGTCCCCAGCCGCGGGCTGATCGGCTTCCGGACCGAGTTCCTCACCGAGACCCGCGGCACCGGCATCGCCAACGCGGTGTTCGACGGCTGGCGGCCCTGGGCCGGCGAGATCCGCGCCCGGCACACCGGCTCGCTGGTCTCCGACCGCGCCGGGCAGGTCACCGCCTACGCCATGCTGCAGCTGGCCGACCGCGGCACGTTCTTCGTCGAACCCGGTGACGACACCTACGAGGGCCACGTGGTGGGCATCAACCCGCGCGCCGAGGACCTCGACATCAACGTCACCCGGGAGAAGAAGCTGACCAACATGCGCTCCTCGACCGCGGACGTGATGGAGACGCTGGCCAAGCCGATCAAGCTCGAACTCGAGCAGGCCATGGAGTTCTGCGCCCCCGACGAGTGCGTGGAGGTCACCCCGGAGATCGTGCGGGTGCGCAAGGTCGAACTGAGCGCCTCGGCCCGGGCCCGGGCGCGGTCGCGGGCCAAGGCACGCGGGTGACGGCCCGCCGAGCGTGCGTGCAGTGCGTGGCAGCCACGGCCGCCGGTCCCGGCGGCTCGGTGCACCGGAACATCGCGGCGCGGTCGCTACCCTGAACTGCGTGCCAGCCACGCCCGCCCGCATCGTCGCCGCCCTGTCGGCCCTGACGATGCTGGTGGGGGGCTGCACGGTGAGCCCGCCGCCGGCGCCGCAGAGCACCGAGACCGCCCAGCGGCCGGCCCCGCCGCAGCCCCGGGTGATGCAGATCATCATGGCCATCGACTCGATCGGGCCGGGCTTCAACCCGCACCTGGTGTCCGACCAGTCGCCGGTCAACGCCGCGGTCGCAGCGCTGGTGCTGCCCAGCTCCTTCCGGCCGGTGCCGGACACGGCGTCGCCCACCGGCTCGCGCTGGGAGCTCGACACCACGCTGCTGGAGTCGGCCGAGGTGACCGACGAGGACCCGTTCACCGTCACCTACCGGATCCGGCCGGAGGCGCAGTGGACCGACAACGCCCCGATCGGCGCCGACGACTTCTGGTACCTGTGGCGGCAGATGGTCAGCCACCCCGGCGTGGTCGACCCCGCGGGCTACGACCTGATCACCGGAGTGCAGTCGCTGGAGGGCGGCAAGCAGGTGGTGGTGACGTTCGCCCAGCCGTACCCGGCGTGGCGGGAGCTGTTCAACAACATCCTGCCCGCCCACATCGTCAAGGACATCCCCGGCGGATTCGGGGCCGGGCTGGCCCGGGCGCTGCCGGTGACCGGCGGGCAGTTCCGGGTGGAGAGCATCGACCCGCAGCGCGACGAGATCGTGCTGGCCCGCAACGACCGCTACTGGGACACCCCGGCCACCCCGGACCTGCTGCTGTTCCGCCGCGGCGGGGCCACCGCCGCGCTGGCCGACTCGATCCGCAACGGCGACACCCAGGTCGCCCAGGTGCACGGCGGGGCGGCCGCGTTCGCGCAGCTGTCGGCCATCCCCGACGTGCGCACCGCGCGGATCGTCACCCCGCGGGTGCTGCAGCTGACGCTGCGCGCCAACCAGCCCGAACTCGCCGACGTGCGGGTGCGCAAGGCGGTGCTGGCGCTGTTGGACGTGGACCTGCTCGCCGCGGTCGGCGCCGGCGACGACAACACCGTCACCCTGGCCCAGGCGCAGGTGCGCTCGCCGTCGGATCCCGGCTACGTGCCCACCGCGCCGCCGGCCATGTCGCGCGACGCCGCGCTGGAGCTGCTCGCCGAGGCCGGCTACGAGCTCGAGGATGCGCCCACCCCGCCACCCGGCCCGCCGGGTGCCCCACCGCCGCCGCAGCGGCCGCGCATCGTCAAGGACGGGCTGCCGCTGACGCTGGTGCTCGGTGCCGCCGCCAACGATCCGACCTCGGTCGCGGTCGCCAACACCGCCGCCGATCAGCTGCGCAGCGTCGGGATCGAGGCGTCGGTGCTGGCCCTGGACCCGGTCGCGCTCTACGGCGAGGCGCTGCCGGAGGGCCGGGTGCACGCCGTCGTCGGCTGGCGGCACGCCGGGGGAGACCTGGCCACCGCGCTGGCGTCCCGGTTCGGCTGCCCGGCCCTGCAGGCCACCGAGGTGGTCACCGACCCGGCCGCCGTCCCGGAACCGGACGTACCGCAACCGGACGGCCCGACCGGCACCCCCGGCACGGCGCCGCCCACACCGGCGTCCACCTCGGCCCGGCCGGGTCCCAGCCCGTCGGCGACCACCACGACCCCGGCCACGCCCGCTCCCGACAACGGGGCGCTGGTGCAGGCGCCGAGCAACATCACCGGCATCTGCGATCCCGAGATTCAGCCCCGCATCGACGCCGCGCTGCAGGGCCGGCAGGACATCGACGAGGTGATCGCCGCGGTCGAACCCCGGCTGTGGGCGATGGCCACGGTGCTGCCGATCGTGCAGGACACGACGATCGTGGCCGCCGGGCCCAGCGTGCGCAACGTCAGCCTGACCGGTGCGGTGCCGGTGGGCATCGTCGGCGACGCCGGGATCTGGCGGAAGGTGCCCTAGCCGGCCGGGATGTGCCGCAGGGTCTCGACGATCCGCGCGACATCGCCGCGGTAGGAACGGCCCTGTCTCCGGATGGGCCGGAGACAGGGCCGTCGATGCCGGTGAGCCGACGCCGCCGCGGTGGTTTGCCGCGCGTCCGGTCACCGGTGACCGATCAGGAATCCGATCCAGCGTTGTCGCTGTCGGGGTGCCCCGACGCGCGTTCGGCCTTGGCCGACCGCAGACCGAAACTCGCGGATCGCAGGTCCCGCTTGGAAACCCGGGGCGTGGTGTCCGCAACCGGCGCTTCGTCACCGGCGTCGTTCACCGAATCGGGCTCGTCCTCGGGGCTGGAGACCTCCTCGACCCCGTCGGAGGGCGACGGGGCGTTCCGCGATCTGTCGGCGTCGGAGCCGGACGGTGAACTCGGCTCGTCCTCGCCGTCGACCACCGGCCCGACGGCATCCTCGTCCGCCGGTCCGGTCCCGGTGGGGGCCGGGTCCGTTGTGGGAGCGACGTCGCCGACCACCGGCGAGGGCGGCACATCGGCGGTCCGGGCGCTCTCGCCGACGACCGGATCGACGGTGGTCGACCCGAATTCGGTGATCTGCGCCGCCACCGTGGCGTTGGCGACGGTGGGCTGCCAACCGAGGGCCGCGGCGATCGCGTTACGGATGTTCAACAATGCGGCGAGCGGTCCGGCGGGTGAAAGGAGCCCCGGTGCGTCGAGGAGGCCGGCGAGCTTCGGGCCGTAACCGCCGTTGAGCAGACCGTCGATCAGCGTGGCGGGTGCGTTGAGCACCGCATCGATCACCGCGCCCGGATGGCCGGTGGCGAACGCGTCGAGCACGTTCTGCAGTGCTGTCCCGATGGAGCCGAGCGCGCTGACCGGTGGTCCGAAGATCGCCACGGGCAGCAACAGATTGACGACGGGCAGTATCTCGCGGACCACCGTGCCGAGATTGGTCAGCGCCTGCACCGCCGGGACTGCGATGGCGTTGAGCAGTCCGATCAACGGCATGCCGAGCGACACCGGAATGTCGATGATGGTGTTGACGAAGCCCTCGACGTTCCCGGCCGTCAGGTGTGCGACCGCCTCCTGGAGCTTCGCCGGGGTGTCGATGAACAGGCCGTGGGTGAGCAAGGTGGCTGCCGACCCCAGGGTGTCGACGAGGTTGCGAATGTTCGGCAGTTGGTTGGCTATGACCTGCTCGAGGATCGGAGCGGGCGACACCAGCAGGATGTCGGCCAACTGTTCGACGTTTGCCAGGGCGCGAGAGATCACTTCGGAGTAGAACTGCCCCGGGTTGGCGGTCAGGTCGACCGCCTGCGTCGAAAAGGCCGGCGCAGTGATCTCGGGGAGCGGGGTCGCCGTCGGGGCGAACGCGATTGCTCCCGCGCCGAGCATCGCCACACCGGTGCAAAGACGCGATTTCACGACGTGATACATGCCACTCCTTGTTGGGTCGTGTGACTCGTACCGGCTCTATATTTACCGCAAAGTCAGTTAGCTGTGAGCGCGACTGGGAACCGAGTCCGACGGTGCCGACGCGCCACCGGTTCGGTTGCACGACCCGTGATCCCTTTCGCAAACTGGGATTTGGTCTGATGTTCCGGGACGCGACGAGGTGGCCCGGCATCCACCGACGCTTTGCGATGTCGGTGACAATCAAGTAGATGCGGCCGGCCACCCCGGGTCCGCGGTTCACCACCTGCCGGCGCGCTGCACCTTGTCGGGCCGACCGGCGCCCAGGGTTTCGGTGCGCAGTGTGCGGCGGGGTGTCGTGGCGGTGCCGGCTCGGTCGGGGGCCTGCGTGACGGACGGGTGCCCGTTGCGTGGCCGACCGGAGCGGTGGCGAGCTTCGTCTTCGACGGTGTCGTCGGTGCCCGGCGGTTCCGTCGTTTCTCGCAGGGACGTCCGGTGGGTGGTGTGCGGTGCAGGAGGCGGAGCGTCGGACGGCCTTGCGGTCGGCGGCGGTTCGGTGAGTGTCCGGTCGATGTCGGCGCCGATGGCCCGTGCGACGTCACGGCGCAGCCACAGCCCGAGCGCCACCGGGCCCGGACCGACGGGGCGCGCGGTCAGGAGACCGGGCAGCGGCAGCAGGCCGAAGACCTTCGGGCCGTAGCCGCCGTTGAGCAGCCCGTCGACCACCGTCGCCGGAGCGTTGACGATCGCGTTGACCACCTCGACCGGGTCACCGGCGCCGGCCGCGTCGAGCACCTGCTGCACCGCCACACCGGCTGCGCCGAGCGTGGACAACACCGGGCCGGCCAGCGCCAGCCCGGCCCCGACCACGGCACCGACCAGCACCTGATCGACGACGTTGGCGATGTTGTCCACCACCTGGATCGGCCAGCCCAGTGCCGCGACGAGCGGATAACCCAGCGGCAGCGCGAATTCCAACGGGATCTCCAGCAAGGCCTCGACGAACCCCGCGACGTCGCCGCCGCCGAGCCGGTGCAGCGCACGGGCGAGCTGGTCCGGCAGATACCCGGTCAGCCCCTCGGCGACGGTGCGCGCCGAGTCGGCCACGATCGCGAAGAACTCGGTGGCGAAGGCGATCTGGTTCGCGGCGACCTGGGTGAGGATCGGCGTCGGGTGCTCGGCGAACACCTCGATCATGGTGCCGATGTTGGCGGCCGCCCGTTCGATGACCTCGGCGTAGTAGTCGACCGGGTTGACGACCGGCTGGATCGCCCGGGTCACCACCGGCACCGGCTGCGGCCGGTCGGGCAGGGGGGTGACGGGGCCGAATGCCACGGCGGCGGCGCCGGCCAGGGCGACACCGGTGGCCAGGCGGGACTTCGCAATGGTCTGCACGTCGCTCCTCACATCGGTTGTGGTTCAACGGGACCGGCGCGAAATTTACCTGAGCGGAAATTCAGGTGGGGAATCGCTGGACAGCGCGAGGCCCCGGTGCCGGCGACCGTTCGCCGGAACCGGGGCCTCGGGGGCGGGTTATTCGGAGTCGCTCGAATTCGAGCCGGCGTCACCACCGGCCTTGCCGGCCGCGGCCTTCGCGCCGGCGCCGGCCTTCGCGCCGACCCGGTCGCCGCCGCGGACCGAGCGCTCGGCGGCCGCGCTGGTCGGCTCGGCGCGCTTCACCTCGGAGAGCCCGGAGCCCTTGCCGCCGGACCGGCCGTTCGACGCGGCGTCGTCATCGCCACCGCCGACCGCGGCATCGTCCTCGGCAACCTGCTTCAGGGCGTCCTCGTCGGACTCGACGTCGTTGTCCTCGGTGCCGGTCGCACCCGCCGCCGAGCCGTTGTCGCCGCCCGTCGCACCGGCGCCGGTACCGACGGTGATGTTCTCGGTCCCGGTGACGACGCTCTGGGGCACGCTGGCCGCCGAGGCCGCCTGATCGCCGTTGTCGATGTTGTTGACGGCCTGCGGTTTGAGCGCGTCGGCGATGCTCACGCGCAGGTTCTGCAGGAAGTCGATCACGCCGAATTCGGGGGTCAGGATGCCGGGCGGCGGCATGAGGCCCATCAGGGGCGGGCCGTACTCGCCGTTGACCAGACCGTCGAAGATGGTGCCCGGTGCGTTGACCAGCGCGTAGGCGACCTCGAGCAGGTTTCCGGCGAGGGCGGCACCGACGACGTCCCCGATCACCGCGTTGACCGCCCCGAGCGTGCTGAGCACCGGTCCGGCGGTGATCAGGAGCCCGCCGACGATCACGGCGGGGCCTACTTCCTGGATGACGTTGTTGATGTTGTTGAACACCCCCAGTACCGGCGGGACCACGCCCGTGACCAGACTGAGGAACGGCATAGTGGCGACATCGACCGGGAGGCCGAGCAGGGTGTTCAGGGCCGTCTCGACATCGCCCTCGGTCAGGGCGGTGAACGCCGTCTGCAGCGTGGCCGGGACCTGGGACAGCGACTCGCCCAGCGCCTCGGCGGCCTGGCGGACCGCATTGACCACCAGTTCGAAATTGGCGATCTGGTTCTCGACGATCTGCGACAGGATCGGCGCCGGGTCGGCCAGGATGGCCTCGATCACGGCCTGGGCGTTGTCGGCCGTCCGGTCCAGCACCGCGGCGTAGAAGTCGATCGGGTTCGGGACCGCGGTCAGGCTGACGGCGGCCGAGGAGGTGTTCGGGACCGCGACATCGGGCAGCTGCGGCACCACCGGGCTGATCGCGATTGCGCCGGCGCCGACGAGCGCGACGCCGGTGGCCAGATAGGACTTCGCGGCGACCTGCATGGTCACTCCTTTGTGTTGCTCCAACAGGTGTCTTCCTGAAACTTACCTGAGAGTCAATTCGCAGGTGGTTGTTTCGGCAAAATTGACCCTGCCGTCGAGCAACTCTTAGAGGTGCCCAGAGGTCGGCATCGTTCCTGCTCCGTTCCTATCAGTGGGGTCGCTCAGCAACATGAGGAGCTGAGTGAGGCCTAACTGAAGGTAGCTGTGCTAACAAGTTCGGCGGCGGTGCGGAATCCGCTCACTTTGCCGAGGCCCCGGGAGCGACCCCAAATTCCGCCGTGGCCAGCGCCTTTACCAGTGTGACGCAGCCTTTACCGGTGTGACGCAAGGGACATCGGTGCACACGCCGTGCACAAATAGGGCCCCGCCGCCGCGGGATCTCCCACGCGGCGGCGGGGCCTCGGGCCGTACGGATCGGTCGTCTCGGCCGGCCCGTTCGGCCGGTCAGTGGGCGNCGTCGCGCGATCCCGTCCCGCCGTCCCGCTGACCGGGGTTCNGGGCGCCGGCGTCGGTCGCCGGCCGCATGCGCTCCTTGGCCGGGGCNCGATCGATACGGTCGTGGACCGGGCGCAGGCGCTCGCCCAGATCGCCGCGGGCGGGCGGCCGGCCGGCGGTGCGGTTGGCGGGTCCGGAATTGGCCGTGGTGGCCGCCTCGTCACCGTCGCGGTCGGCATCGGCGCCGAGTTCGGCTGCGACGGCGGACAATCCGGCGTCGGCACGACGGTCGTCGGCGGTGTCGTCGTGGTCGGCGCCGGTGCCGGGCGTCGCCGGACCGTCCGGCGGTGTCGTGGTGAGGGTGACCAGGCCGGCGGCGGCGCCGTCGACCGTGGACTCGGGCGCCCGAGCGACCAGGGTCGGGTCGATCGCCTGGATCCGGACGGGCTGGAGCGCCATCGAATCGGCGATCCGGCGGCGCAGGTCCAGGGCGAACCCGATCGGGCCCTGGTAGGGCGTGAGCAGCCCGGCGGGGCCGCCGACCCGGGTGGGCCCGTAGTTGCCGTTGAGCAGGCCGTCGAGGACGGTGGCGGGCGCGTTGATCAGGGCATAGGCCAGGCCGACAGGGTCGCCGGCGCGGACGGCGTCGGCCACGTCCTGGATGGCCCGCCCGACCGCCCCGATGGTGCTGACCAGCGGATCGACCAGGGCCCAGGAACCGCCGTTGCGGCCGGCGGCGGCGATCACGCCCAGCGCGGAGATCAGATCGCCACCGGACCGCAGCACCCAGAGGGTCACCGATTCGACCAGGAGCGTGGCCGGGGCGACCAGCTCCATCGGGATCTCCACCAGCGCGTTGAGCGCGGTTTCGATGTTGCCGTCCACCAGGTTTCGGATCGCGGCCTGGAAGCGATCGGGAACCGTGTCGGTGACCAGTCGGATCAGCCGGTCGCCCGCGAGCTCCACCGCCGCGACGAGATTCTCGAGGTTGGCGGACTGGTTGCGCAGAATCCGCGCCAGGATCGGAGCCGGATTCTCCTCGACGACGGCCCACAGTGCGCGCAGGTTCTCGAGCGTCCGTTGCAGCACCTCGCCGTAGTAGGCCAGGGGGTCCGGCATCGTCGTGGCCACCGGGGATACCGGCGGCTCCGTCGGGGGAACCTCCGGCCAGTCGGGCAGCGGGGGTACCGGGGCCTCGGGGTTGTCGGCGGGATCGAGTGGGCCGATCTCGGTCGGCGTCGGCGCGTCGCCCATCGCCTTCCGCAGGGTGTCTGCCAGCGCCGCCACGCGCTCGTCGATCTCGCTCTCCGCCAACCCTTGCTCGCTGAGGAGTTCGGCGTAGATGTCCAGGATCTGCCTCGGGACCAACATGGGCTGCGACTCGTAAGGCTGCAAGAGCTGGTGGAGGTGGTCCCGGAAATCGATCTGTTCGAACGCCGGCTGCCAGGTCGACGGCAGTGTCGAGAGTTCTCGGAGGAGCTCGACGATCTCGGCGATCTGCTCCTGATCCGGCCAGGCCTCGTCGTGGGAGTCGGGCCAGGCCGAGCTCGCCGCCAACGCGACGGCCGCTGCGGGGAGTGTGGCATGCGCTGGTTGCGGTTCCGGCACAACGGGACTGACCACCAGCGCGCCTGCGCCGACCAGTGCGGCGCCGGTGACGAAGCGGGTCTTCACGGGATGTGGCACGGTGTTCCTCCTCTCGGGCTCTCGGGCGTCGAGGCAGCGGTGGGGATCGGGCCCGGTGACGGAGCCGGGCGCGGCGCGCGAGGGGAACCCGAAGGGGACAGCCGGACTCGGCGATCCACCGACGTCGCTGGAGGGTCGGGGAAGCGGGTTCTGCGGCGACCGGCACGGGTTCGCCTCGGCGTCGGCCTCCGGACGTCGCCCCATAATTTACTAGATCGTGATTTTGCTGGAAAGGTGAATGCAAAAGTGGCGGGCGGCCCGATTTCGTGGTGATGCCGGTCACTGGCGCCGAAAACGCGGCAGGTAAACCATGAGCTAATGCCTGACGGTCGGGCTGCGACAGTGTTTTCGGATCCGATTCTTTACGCGAGCGCGGATTTGCTGAATTTTCGCTATGCGGCCATCTGGCTTGGTTCTGCGGATTTGCGCGGCCAATGGTGAAACGCAGGAAAACCAGCGTGGGTCGGAATCACTGCGGAGGTTGCGGCTTTGCCGGTGCGCTCCCCGGCGAACCGGGCATCGAAAGGCGCTGCCTGCGTTGGGAATCCGATGGGGGTGCGCGGTACTGGTGCGCCCCCGGACGCCGAAGGCCCCGCCACCAGGGGCTGATGCACGTGGCGGCGGGGCCTGTCGGTGGCCAGGTTCAGGCGAAGACGGCGTCAGTCGTTCGAACCGCTGTTCGAGCGCTTGCCCGGCTTGGCCGAATCCCGGTCGGCACCGGCCGGCTTCGATGCCGTATCGGTCTTGGCGGCCTGGCGCTCGGCCTTGGCGGCCTCGCGGGCGGCTTGCCGTTCGGCCTTGGCGGCCTCGCGTTCGGCCTTGGCCGACTCACGCGCCGCCTGGCGCTCGGCCTTGGCGGCCTCGCGGGCGGCTTCCCGTTCGGCCTTGGCGGCCTCGCGAGCGGCCTGCCGCTCGGCACGAGCGTCCTGCACCGCCGACCCGGCACCGGCCTCGGTGTCGGTGCCGTCCTCGGTGGCCGGCCGGCGCTCGGGAGCCGGCTGCTCGTCGGCCTTGGTGTCGGCCGTGACCGACAGCTGGACCGTCGGACCGGTGGTGTCGGTGGTGGTCGCGGCCACCAGGGCGGCCCGCGACTCCCGGGCACCGGAGATGCTGTTGAGCTCCGGCCCCTCCTCGGGTGCGTCGACGAAGCGGCCGAGCGCGTCGGTGAACGCGTTGGTCAGGGTGGTGTCGATCCCCAGCGCCGTCCCCGCGGCCTTGTCGGTGAGATCGGCCAGCGTGTCCAGCCCGCCGGTGATCCCCTGGGCGATGCCCGCCAGGCCCTGGTTCAGCGCGGTCGAGCCGCCCTGGACCAGCGCGGCGAACGCCGCCACGTAGTTGGCCGGGTTGAACGGGTTGGCGGCCACCGCCTCCAGCGCGGTCAGGCCCGCGGCCACCAGTGTGCTGTTGATGGCCAGCGCGGTGCCGGCGGCGGTGTTGACCGTGTTTGCGATGCCGTCGAGACCGATGGCCACGCCGTCGGCGAAGCCGGCCAGGGCCTGGTTGACGGCGGTCGAGCCGCCCTGCACCAGGTCGGTGAAGGCCGCGAGGAACCGCTCCGGCGAGAGGACCACGTCGCCGACCCGGACGTCGAGGTCGACCGCCGCGGCGGCCAGGACGTTCGCCTCGGCCTCGTCGTCCTCGGCCGGCGGGGCGAACCGCTCGATGGCCGAGATGAACGCATCGGTCAGGCGGGTGTTGACGGCCAGCAGGGTGGCGGCGAAGTCGCCGGTCAGGGCGGTGAGGGTGTCCAGCCCGGCGGTGGCGACCCCGGCGAGGCCGACCAGGCTGTCGTTGACCGCCTGCGAGAACCCGCCGACCAGCGTGGCGAACGCGGCCGCGTAGGCGGCCGGATCGAACGGATCGGCCGCGATGGTCTGGCCGGCCGCCAACGCGGCCTGGGTCAGGCCGGTGTTGATGGTCAGCAGCGTGCCGGAGATGGTGTCGGTGATCTCCTGGGCACCGAGCACGCCGTCGGCCACGGCGATCGCGAAGCCGTTGAAGAGCTGGTTGAGCGCGTCCGAGCCGCCCTCGAGCAGGTCGGCGAACGCGGCGGCGACGGTGCTCGGGCCGGGCAGGCCGTACAGTGCGGCGAGCGCGTCCGGCACGGTGTTGCCCGGGAACAGCTCGTTCAGGCCGGTCAGGAACGCCCCGGTCAGCGAGTTGTTGATGGCGTAGGCGGTCCCGGTGCCGATGCCGACCAGGGCGTCGAGGCCGCCCAGCCCCAGGTTGACGGCACTGGCCGACCCCGCCAGGGACTGGTTGAGCGCGGTGGAACCGCCCTGGACGAGGGCCGCGCCGGCCGACAGGTAGCTGGCCGGGTTGAACGGATTGGCGGCGACCGCGGCCAGCGCACTCAGGCCGGTGGCAGTGAGGGTGTTGTTGACCCCCAGCGCGGTGCCCGCGGCGGTGTCGGTGATGTCAGCGGTGGTGAGCAGGCCTTCACGGACCCCGGCGGCGAAGCCGACCAGGCCGTGGTTGATCGCCTGGGCCTGCCCCTGGGCGAGGGCGACGATCGCCTGGGCCAGACCGGTCGGCGTGTACTCGGCGGAGACCGCGTTGGGCTGTGCGGCCTTGGTGGTGATGTCGGCAGGAACCGGGGCGATCGGGCTGAGAGCGATCGCGCCGGCGCCGACAAATGCTGCGCCCGCGGCGAGCGACGAGCGTACGGCTAATTGCATGGTTTCCCCTCTGGTCATTTCGAACCCCGACTCAGCAAACCATACCCTGAGAGATCGCTGAGTAATCAACAGCTTGCGCTCAGGCAATTACCGTGATGATTCGGCTGACTCGGCAAAATTAGCTGGAAGTGCAATTGCGAGCCCTCGTACATTCCCGGGGCTGTCGCTGAAGCGAAGTAGCTGGCTAATTAGGGTTAGCAACGTGTACAGCGTTGCTGACCGGTCGGTTGAGGTGACCTTTGTGCACGCAACGTCGCCTTTGACGTTGACGTTAATCTGCGCTCGTTCCCCGTCTTCGTGGTGCGTTCGGCGCCGGGCCGGTGCTGTCAGCAACGCTCCCCGCCGCCCGTCAAGATCGGTCTCTAGCTGTGTATTTCTTCGCTGGAACCGAGTGGCTGCGATGCAACCCGCCAGTTGGGGCGGTTCGGGCGCGCCGGGGCCGCCAAGGCGTTTCCCGTGGTCAGCGCGCCGGCGACGGCAGGCGGTGTGATATGCATCACATTGTTGCCGAGTTTCGGACCTGCACGCCGGGATACCCGGCGCTCAGGATTCGCCGGCCGGGCACCCCTGGTCGGCCGGACATCGTGCGAAGGCTGTCGCCTCCAGGACTTATCCCGATAGCTGTATGGTGTTCGGCGACGCCGTCGAAGTCGTCGAACCGCGGTTGCCGGAGTGGGCGACCGCGGGGCTCGCGCGGCGAATTCAAGGTCATCGAGCAAATGTGTCAACGCCTGATCTCGAGTGTGCTCGGCAACGGATGCCCGGGCGTGGGCGGCGGAGCTTCGTTTCGAGGACGGCGGGGCCGGCGCCGTCGTGGGGCTCCCCGGATCTCGGGTCGGGCCGCCCGCCACGGACTAGCCTGAACAGCGATGTCCGCACCAGTACGTCCCCGGCTGCTGTTCGTGCACGCCCACCCGGACGACGAGACGCTCACCACCGGCGGCACCATCGCCCACTACCGCAGACTCGGGGCCGAGGTGCACGTCGTCACCTGCACGCTCGGGGAAGAGGGGGAGGTGATCGGCCACCGGTGGGCCCAACTCGCCGTCGGCGGTGCCGACCAACTCGGCGGGTACCGGATCGGCGAGCTCACCGCCGCGTTGCGCGCCCTCGGCGTGGACGAACCGATCTTCCTCGGCGGCGCGGGTCGCTGGCGCGACTCGGGCATGGACGGCACCCCGCCGCGGCACCGCTGCCGGTTCGTCGACGCCGACTTCGACGAGGCCGTCGCCGAACTCGTCGCGATCATCGACCGGCTGCGGCCGCATGTCGTCGTCACCTACGACCCCAACGGCGGGTACGGGCACCCGGACCACATCCAGACGCACCGCGTCACCACCGCCGCCGTCGAGGCCGGCGGCGCCTGGAAGGTGCCCAAGTTCTACTGGACCGTCGTCGCCTCGAGCGCGGCGACCGCCGGACTGGCGGCACTCACCGAGATCCCCGACGACTGGATCCGCCTCGAGGAGTTCCCGTTCGGCTTTCCCGACGACCGCGTCGACGCTGTGATCGACGTGCGCGACGCCCTGCCGGCCAAACTCGCCGCGCTGCGCGCCCACGCCACGCAGGTGATGGTGGCCCCGGACGGGCGGTCCTTCGCGCTGTCGAACCGGATCGCCCTGCCGCTACTGCCCGAGGAGCACTACGTGCTGGCCGCCGGCACGGCGGGGGAGCGCGACGCCCGCGGTTGGGAGACCGACCTGCTGTCGGGCCTGTCCCTGCACGAGGACACGGCCGGGCGGTAAGCTCCCGAGCGACAGCGGCGCAGCGAAAGGAAGCGGGCATGGATCCGGATCTCGATCCCAACCTGCAGCACTGGCAGGACCGCCTCGACAACTTCCAATGGGTGGTCGGCTCGCTCGTCGGCCTGCTCGACAGCATCCCCACCTGAGCGCGCCCGTCGACGACCGCCCCGCCACCCGGGCGGCCCTGCTCGTCCTGCTCGCCGTCGACGGCGTTCTCTCGGCAGTCCTGGCCGCGTTCTTCCTGCCGCTGCGCATCGGACTGGTGCCGTTCCCCGTCAGCGCGCTGATCAGTGGTGCGCTCAACGCCGCCCTGGTCTGGGTCGGCCTGCAGTGGTTCGGGGACCGGTCACGCGCGGCGGCCGCGACCCCGCTGTGGACCTGGCTGGCCTGCGTCGCCGTGTTCACCGTCGGCGGGCCGGGTGGGGATGTCGTGTTCGGCACCAACGGACTCGGCCAGTACGCGCTGCTGGTGCTGCTCGCGCTGGGCGCGGGCCCGCCGGTGGCGGTACTGGCGCGTCACCGGCGGTGACGGGCGGCCTACCGCTTGCCGGCGGGTGACCCGGTCGCCCGGTGGCCGGCACCGATCCCGTGGTGGCGATCGGCGGGGCGGAGCTTCAGCGCACCGCCGTGCGTCCCCGACCCGCGCCACGCCCCCGGCCGGACCGGGGTGTCCGAACCGGGGCCCTCGGCGGCCCGGTCCTCGAGCGCCGGGTTCGTGGTCTCGGGGTCCGAGATCGCCGGGTCGTCGGTTTCCCCGGGCTCGGGTTCCCGGTCCTGCTCTTCGGGCGCCTCGGTCGCCGGTTCCCCCGCGTCGGGGGGCGCGGCACCCGGATGCTCGGGTTCCGGTGCGGGGTCCTGCGGGCCCGGCTCATCGATCTCCGGCTCATCGATCTCGGGTGCTTCGATCCCGGGTTCTTCGGGCGCCGGCCCTCGGTGCGCCGGGTCCGGGACGCCGGGCTGTTCCTCGGTGTCGGTCTCCGTCGGCGTCTCGGGGGTGGGGGTGCCATCCCCGTCCGCGATGTCCTCGCCGACGCCGGCCCCGGTCCCGACGACCGACATCCCGGTGGCCGAGAGCCCCTGGAACGGTGGAATCGGCGGCAATGGCGGCAGAATCCAGCCGAGCTCGCCCCAGATGAAGTCGATCCCGGCCTGCAGCGTCGCGCGCAGCACGTTCGACACCGCCTCGCCCAGCCCGATGTAGCCGCTGATCAGATCGGCGAAGCTGTAGACGACGCTCTGCGCGATCGGTTCGATGACGTCGTAGTAGAGGATCTCGATCTGGCCCGACAGCCACCAGAACCCGGGAACCCAGCCCACCGCGTAGGCGGCCAAGTCCACCACCCAGGCCACCCACGGCTCCACCGTGTCGTAGGCGGTGATGATCGCCTCGCCCACCCCGGGCAGCCCCCAGCCGGGCAGCAGGAACTGGGCGGTCACCGCACCCGGGTCGCCGGAACCGGCGTCGAACGGGGTGACGGCGGCGGCCAATTCGATCCGCGGCGACGGGCCCGCCTCGGGTCGGGGCAGGCTCGGGCCGACCACGGCGGCCG
>Ga0065720_1020233_pt1 | contig 15838 bp, 9 predicted proteins | sample Thericmetagenome_FD_59107 | JGI IMG/M metagenome (GOLD analysis project Ga0065720, IMG submission 59107) | Thermophilic microbial communities from the Joint Bioenergy Institute, California, USA of rice/straw/compost enrichment - eDNA_2 v2... | ecosystem: Engineered > Solid waste > Grass >... | reverse complement strand
TCCACCAAAGTTCCTAAAGATACAACCCAAAGCATAGATACACGAATTTCTTAAGAAAAATGCCCGTCAACCCAGACAGCGCAAGGGATAGCGGGTATTTCATTTACCTAGTAACTGTCGAACTCGGGTAGAAGATACGTGCTTTCTGGGTACGCCGCACGAAAAAGCCCGATCCGGGGGATCGGGCTAGATTCGAACGTTAATATAAGCAATTTTGCTCGGGTTGTTACAGATATTCTGAGCGATTGTTGACTGGCAGCATCTTACCATACAAATGACTCTTTAGGAATATTTGTAATGACTAGTTCTTTCCCAAGAGCACTTCCTCCGGCATTATGCTGAATCCGATACTCTTCCATATGGTATTGTGCGTATACATTTCTAATCAGTTCACAATCATCATAAGTAACAATCCAAGGGTTATCTTTTAAATGTTTGCTTATTATTCGCTCAAAGTTTCGATGATCATCCTCCTTAAAAAAATTAGTATAAAGTCTATATCCTTTAGCCACATATGGCGGGTCAATGTTAAAGAATGCATTGTTTTTTATTTTTTTCAGATGTTTAGTTATTAATTCACTAGCATCATAATTAAACAGATAAATTCTATCCTTAAGCAACGCAACTTTCTCTATTCTTTTACTAAGATCCGTTTTATTAAAGCGACAATCGAGTTTATATTTTCCAGCTTGTGATTGCCCGCCAATTGGACCTCCTTTTATAATTCCAGAGTAGTTTACACGATTTAAGAATAAAGTAGCAAACCCATCACTGAGGGTGTCTGCAGAAGGATCATTATAAATTGCAAGTTGCCTTTTTCTTTCCTCAATTGTAATGGGGGTATCATATATCTTTTTCACCAGTTCATCAGTAAAGTGGAATAGTGAATACCAAAAGTTATATATATGCCTGTCATAATCATTTAGTACCGCCGTACTCACAATTCCATTGCTCAGCAAGCCAATCCCAATACTAAATCCACCAGCAAAAGGCTCTACATACGTTCTACAATCGTAATTATTTTTCTCAATGAGCCTAACAACCCTCTTGTATATCTTATTTTTCCCACCCGGGTAACGTAGAGGTGAAAAAGAAGTCGCCATCATTTACCTCTCATAATCAAGTTTCTGTAATCCAAGAAAGTGTTAGGCAACCAATCTGACAAATCAATAGGGTTTAAGTACATTTTATTAGTACTGCTAATTGGTTTTTTTAGGATTGGCGGAATAACCTCAAATTCAATTTTTCCCATCTGAGATAAATCCGGATCTTCTGAGATAAGCTTCTCAAGCGGGACAAGCCATTCCTTTTGCTCTTTTATTGAATAGCCATAAGGTAAAGTCCCATTCTTGGCATAATTCAACAATTGCAGCCCAAGTTCTCTATTAAAATAACGATGACTTCTTTGATTCCAAAAGTTATCAAGGCAGTTCTTACATGAACGGGAACAATCACATTTAGAGAGGATATTTTGTGCAGTCTCTAGTATATCTCCAAGATGTTGTCCAATCATAGATGAATAGCCTGCACCACTAGATAGTTTATCATAGAAGTACATCTCAATATGTGAATTCCCATCATCTTTTATTCTCGGACGCCAACCACCACTAATCTCGTTATAATCAATGTCAAGGACTATAGACACTGCTTTTTTTAGAGCCTCATGCAGCGTTGTTACTGCAGACGAAAAAATGCTTTTCTCCTCTGCACTACTGTTGCTAACTAGCTTTTTTGTGTCATATGAAATATCCAACATAAACATATCTGTCAAAAATTCAAACCCTAAGAATACATTATTTGCTACCTCATCATGATTACACACACGGCTATCATGATACGGCTGAGATACCAAAGTACGTCCAGGATTGCTTGGATCTGATATTTCTGCTCCGCCACATTTCTTGCATATATTAAAACCGTGCTTGTTATTCCCCATATTAACAGTTAGTACTTTTCTATTGGACAATTTTGCATAGCTAATCTTGCTTTCTCCAAACTGTTCAAGTTTTTCGTCCTCTGGTACATAGGCATAATAGGGCATTTCTGTAAAAGAGTATTCTTCGTTCTCATCTTCATATCTAACCGCATCACCTCTTTCAGGCGCAAATCCCCAGGGACGCAACATTTTCTTTCGTTCAATCGACGCATGACAATAAGGACAACTTGATCGTGCATAATCTTCTTTATCTACACCAAACCAATTGCATTCTGAGCAAATAATAATATCGTGATAATAGTCACTATTCGTAAAGTAAAACTCAGCTTGATTTGTTTCATATCCTCGCGGTCTTGGATTGGCATAGATGCCACCACTTTTATATATTTTTTTATCAATAGTTACAAACCTTCCCGGAGCATATTCACTAAGCGCTAATGCAATATCCCTTTCAGGGGCATATTGAATTTCACGATTATTCCTTCCGTGACTCGAACCTTTCTCTACGTAAAACTTTACGACATTCTTTGGAAATGAGTAGGACGGAATATACCCCTCACGATAAAACACATCAAAAGCAGATGCTTCTTCATACTCACTGATTTTATTTTCATCCAACACATTTTCTTTAATCTCTTTAAATTTTCTTATAGATTCATCCATGTAAGGCTGTGTTGCACTAGTAGATTTGACATACTGAATGTATTTTTCGCCATAATCCTTACAAAAACTGATTATTCCAATATCAGCTATGCTGTCGAATTGTGTCCTCATTTCTTCTGTGGACATGAATCCATTTAGAGCCATCATGTTGTAATGTCGTTGCTTTATCTTTGGATTGTTGCGATCAATCCATGGTTTTCGTGGAGGACCAGATATCATTTCATTTGGGTGAATGAAATAATGATGGTCATGTGGTCCACCTAAAGCATATGTGACCACTGTGGAAACCCCCGCATTTCTTCGTCCTGCTCGGCCAGCTCTCTGCTGATAGTTTTCCCTCATCGGAGGGATGTTCCGAAGGCCTACAGAAGTCAAAGCACCAATATCAATCCCAACTTCCATCGTTGTTGTACAACTTAATACATCAATTGAATCCTCTCCAGACTCTCCTGCACATATATCTTGGAACTGCATCTCATACTTTTCCGTTCTGCTCCAAGTGTCACTTCTTGTTTCTTTATGCGTCAATTGAGCAGTATGTTCTTCTGTTCTGATTTTTTGAATCTGAAACCCTTCACTTAGAGCATTTAGTATTGGAGTTCTCCAAAAATCAAAACGAGACAAATCTTCTGCAGTAATAGCTACAACCTCCGTTGAAACAAAGCAAGCACCACAATACTCCCCAATTTTAAACGGTGAAATCTTACCGCACTTTATGCATCGATACCATGAGAAATTCTCATCTGTAGATACTATCTTTACCGATGAAAGTTTGATATAGTACCTATTATTTCTTGATGACCTTGCAAAGAAGTTATCCCTTATTAGTTCTATGGTTTTCTTCATTTTGGGCAAATCAATGTCAAGAACCTCTTGAATTCGACTTAATAATTCTCCATCTATGTCAGAAATAAAAGCCGAGTTCAATCCAAATTCTCGAGACTTGCTACGTCCTGGTAACTGTTTACGAACTTCATCTGGTATCATTTCTCCAATCGCAGCTGCTTCATCCATTACGTCCCAGAACAACAACACCATCGTCTGATACAGAAGTTCTTTATCAATTTCAATTCCTTCATCTTCAATATCTTCTATTAAGTAGTTGAATTGTTTGTTCGTGGGCGCAAGAAATCCAAGCCCAATATCTTTAAAAGAACGCGGACTTTCTGTAAAGAACATCAGCAAATGTTCGTAGTATTCTTCTGGCAACGACTGAAATTCCCTAGCCATTTCTTCAAAATCAATTTTACCGCCTCGCCCTAAAATTCGATTTTTCCTTTTTTCGAATTTCTGTTTATGTTCTTCAAATATTTGCTTGTCTCCGGCATTAAAGAAAGAAAGTCTATGATAATTGCAAATCTCCAAAAATGCCGGGTATAGCTCACTGAGCGAGTATTCCTTTTCGCTGTTTTGCATCAACTGAGATGCAAGAATAACTGCCTGTCGGAAAGCATCTGCATCAGATGACTTTGACAAATCACGGGCAAGTTTGGCAGCATTCTGTCTGGAATCGGAAAACAAAAGGACCTTTTTTCCTTGATTTATCAAGTTCCTCTTTTGAGGCGGTTGCAGTTCGAACTGGACTTTAGTCAAATTGTAAAAAGGAATATTTCCTTTTGTGGCAAGGTCGATTGGTTTCTTTAAAGTCATATTCTTACAGCACTTGGGACATTTATTAAAAGTATAAGCTTTGGTTTTTTTATCTTCGGTATCGTTGTAAATTACCTTTAGAAGACTATCATCATTTTGAGGCGTTAAGTACAATTTTCCTGTTAATGGGTCAAGATATCCCAACTTTTCATCTTTTCTTCTCTTATGGTTGGATGGAACAATATACAACAGCATTGCTTTAAGGGAATCCTCATCACCGACCAAGCCAGGCCGAGGAAATACATACCAATATGGTTGACCATCTTCTTTTTTGAAAAATACACGAAAATATAAAGCCCCACACTTAATATGGTTGACGAGTTCATAAACTCGCCCACCACATTCGCATTTTTCTTTTGGTATTGATATAACTTTTCCCAAAGGAAGTTTCTCACTTTCAGAATAATACGCATTCTTGCATTTTGGATTTGAACACGCATAAATTCCCTGTAAGCCACGCAAAAACATGTGCAAACGAACAGGAAATAAAATGTTATCGTTTTTCTGAGCAAGAGGAACTAAGGCAAGTAACGCATCCAGTGCATTTCCTGCATGTCTATGATCACCAAATAGTTGTTCTCTTAGAAAACTATATGATTTCGCACCATCTCGACAAAGCTTTTTCAGTTTTACGAAGGCTTCATATTTCGGCAGATTCTCATAGAGCCAAGCTTGTGCTTGCTCATTATCAATGTTTTCTGGCAAAGTTTGATTAAATACAGTTTTTGCGAATGTTTTAATTTTTTTCGCGATACCTTCCCCATAAGCTTGTTCTGATCCGATCGAGGCAAGAAGTTCGACATCTGTGATTACTTCGTATTTATCTGGGATATCTTCCTTTTCTCCGAATAAAAACATACAACCGGTATGCTCTTTTCCAGTTAGCCCCGTGTAAAATGCATTTATAGCATCATGGTCATTCTCAGGCATGCTAGCCGTGGTCAAAATAAACTGAACTCTCTCAATAGTTATATTCAAGCGGTTGAATAATCGCTCCAGTAACAAGGCGATTTCTCCACCACTTGATCCGCGATACATATGTGCTTCATCCAAGACTACAAGAAGCTTATTTTCTCTTGATGCTTCAAGCCATTGTCTAGTTTTCTCCCATATATTCGATTCCCGCTGGCGCATCAGCATAAATTCCAACATAGAGTAGTTGGTAATTAAAATATCTGGAGGAAATACCTGCATTTCAAACCTTGTGATAAGTTCAGCATCAAAGGGATCAGGATTTTGAATATTATTTTCCAAATTGTTGATAAATTTTTCTACCCCTTTTTCTCCACCATATCTAGCAGGGTATTTGTGTATACTTTGAAGCCCTTTAATATTGTTTCGTTGCTTTTCCTGGATTGCTTCATCAGCTGACTTATCCACTAAGTAATTTGCACGAAAAGTTTGTGCGAGTTCACGGTTACTAGATGTCTTGGACTCACCAGAGTAAGGGGTTCTGCCTGTGTACATTCCAAAATGAGGGATACGTTCAGCATTTGTTTCGGTAGTAAAAATATCTTTAAATTTCTCATTACCCAGTATTTTTCTAATTCTTGAGAGTTGATCTGATACAAGCGCGTTCATAGGATAAATGACTAGCGTCCGTACCGCATCCATCTTAAACGTATTCGGGCGTTTTTTTGCTTCTTCAAATGCTTTAGCAAGTATCGGCCAAAGGAAACACTCTGTTTTACCAGAACCCGTCCCCGTTGAAACAAACAAATCTTTTCCAGACAAGAAAGATTCCAATGCCTTTACTTGATGTACAAAGGGATCAGGATATACTCCTAAGTTTGCATCCGCAAGTTTTATAAATGCCTCTTTAACACCCGGTTCAATGGAATGTGAATTTTTAATACCATCCGGGAGTTTCTTGTAAGATGCTGATGTTTCAATAAAAGGCTCGCGTGCAATATTGGAATAATTGTTACACTTCTCGCCTAAAAGATCGTTTTCATATAACAGTAAGGTTTCACTGTTGGCAAGATAGTCTGACTTTATATAGTTTCTCAACCGATCTCTAATAGCCTGATAATAGAATTGAACACCGTTTGAATTGTGCATAATTACTAACCTCCTATTACTTTTATACCAAGGCTACTTAGTAATGCTGTTATATCGGCGATAAACTCTTTCTTGAACAAAAAATTGGTTTTGTTGAAAGCATTATTATACGGCCATGACATCAATAAAAGAAAAAAATACTCTCTATTAGGCAAGTGTCCGTTCAACTTTAAAACCACATAACTGTCGTCCTTATCAATCAATTTAGCAATTGATGGATTGCTATAGTAAGCTTTTAAGGCGTAATATAATCGTCTATACTCAAATGAGGACAGTGAATCACCTTTCATTTCTCCAACTTCATTTGCGAATAAGATGGCACCAGTGGGTTCTCTAACGACTCTGTAATAGGAATTATGTTCAACATTTCGAGCAACTGAATAATCAGTTACTATATTTCCAGACCAAGAATGTGAAATGGCTTTTTTCGATAATGGATTGAAAAACTGCAGTTCCTCTATTCTGATATCCGCTTCATAAAATTCAGCAATGTTATATTTTGCATGAACATAATCTGTTACTGATAACTCATCTCTAATTAAGAGTTCTCTGGTAGTTACTGAGTATTCTGTTGGTGAAGTAAATAATCCAAGTCCATTAACTGTATATAATTTGTTAGGAATCCCAAAGTATAAAGATGTGTTGCCAATATTCAAGGATCGCCCAAAATAAGCCGTTTGATTGCGATTGTTTTCATTAGTGATAAGATAACCAGTTTCTTCATAGACTCTACGCATATGGACTGGAAATCTGAGGTTAGGGTTATTTGAATCGATAAATTTATCAATAATACCTGGAAAAAGTTCGTTGTATCTTTGCATCAGTTCATTGATAACTAGAGTTTGATTGTGTTTTGTTGACCCATACTCTCCATTATTTGCTGTCCATAAGCACCAAAGCCCTAATGAAGAGTAAAGCAATCTGTACGTAAATGAATTCTCCGATTCACCAAAATACCGATTTATTCTCATATCATTGGACATCGATATTAATAATTCATTCATTGAGCAAACCACCCTAATAGTAAATTCTTAATTGGACACCGCCCTGCGTGACCAGCATATTTGTTCAATTGATTGGAAATATTATAAGGGTTTATCTGTAAGACATCAGTACAATACGGAAGTATTTCAAATGCTAATAACCGGCAGAGATCATCTTCATTTTTTACGTAAGAGCAATAGCGTTCAACTAAGCTTTGCCTAAAATCTAATTCCATAAGGATTTGTTTTAATATTCTTTGATATCTATTCCATTCGTAATTTAGTTCGAACATTTTGCTCTGTTCTTCTAGGCTCGAAGGATCTTCAGTTAAATTGACTGTCAAAGATAGCGCACTTATTCGATCCAAGTTAAGGTAACGACAGTATTCAAGAAACTCTTTTGAAACATAGTTGAGAGTCCTGTTGTAGGCAACTGTAAGAAAGATGATCTTATCTCTATGTTTCTCGAAAATCGGTATCAATTCAGTTTCATTAAAGTTTCCTAGAAAATTGGCCAAGCCAACAATTCGATCTGCTGTACTAAAAAAATGATTGATATGAGTTGAAGTTATATTTTGATAGTAAACAAGCATTTTAGCATTTTGATTTCCTATAAGTGTATTTGCGGTACACTTAATTAGATTCAATCCAACTTTGTGACTTATGATTATTGGGAACCCTTGAAACAGCACTTCACTTAAGTGTTCTATTAGAAGCCTGAAATACTCAGTGTTCTTCGTTAACCCAATATTTTCAAGGTTATATGATAAGTATTCTTTAAATTCGTCAATATCAGAAGGAGATTTGGGTATTGGCAGTTCACTAATATTTTCAATAATTTGTTCTTGATCAATTTCAATTCGGATACTTTCATTCTTTTCGGTTAGAATGCACGCATCTTTAATTTCGCTTAGTTCACCAGACATAATCTCGATTTTCTTTTGAAGCATTGCATTCTCATTTAATAAAAATTCAATTCGTTTTTGATTATCGTCTATAGTATCCGCATAATCCTCAACTGCCACAATTTTCTTCTTTATTTCGTTAATTTCAGCGGAACTTTTCTTTAACTGTTCCTCAACCGAATCTCTTTGCTTACCTCTGCTGGAATCAAGATTTACTTTTAGAGTTCGAAGATCAGATTCCAGGAGCCTTAATTCTTTTTCAATGTTTTCTTTTACTTCCTTAATTACAGAAGTTTCTTTGTATATATTAATGAACGCACTTAAGAATCCTATATATTCTTCAGAATAATTCTCATTGACAAGCTTAAAGTACAGCTGAATATTATTTGAAAAGTTTGACTGAGATAGTGCTTTTATTATTGCAACTTCTTTACTGTTACCTTCTTGTATGCACATATTAATTTGCTCTTGCGTTATTGATACCCAATCATGAATATGCTGCTCAATGAGATTTGAGATGAAATTGTGATTATGAAAGTTAAGCAAAATAGATTCAACATGACGTTTCGTTAGTTTGTTTGGTCTAAAGCCTCGACGAACTTTCGCAAATTCTTTTGGGTATCTTGAAAAATATGAAATTGCATTCTGATGAGGTATTAAGGAACATATGAATTGCAATTCTTCTTTTGATAATTGAGGAAGATACTTCATAATAGCCCCTCCTCAAAATAATGTCTTACCACTGTATTTATTTTTCCATCAATCTCACATTTTTTAATATACTGAAGTGCGAGTGTACTTAGTCTATTTTGATCGATTTTTGATTCATCAAAATTCTCTGTTTTTTTATAATGAGCGAGAATGTCGTCGAGTAACTCATTTCCGCACTTAACGTGATGTTCATCCTGAACAATGTAAGTGACAGGATAGTTATGTTTATAACCAATAATTAAAGAATCAGGGGTCATATATACCGTTTGATTAACCGTCAATTGAGATACTCCATAACAGTTGAACATAAAGTACGATAATCCATCCTCAGGAACTTTGAACACATTCGCTTTTCTCGCGTAACTTTGAATATGTTTTTTATTGAATGTTATAGAATCTTTTTTTTCTATTATTATCTCAGCGTTTTTCTTGAATATAATTGACTGCGGTAACAGATTTATTCTTGAAACATTTGATGTTACAAGTCGGATATTCTCTCTGGGGACATTAGTATTTCCTTTTGGAATCAAGTTAAAGCTGGAATATACGTAAATATAATCAGCGTTCACATTGCATTTATTGTCCGTAAGATAAGTAGGAGGCCAAAGAATCGTTAATGCCTCACTTGTCTCCGCTTTATAATTCCATGATTTTAGTAATGAAACCAAATTTTTTGATAAATATTTAATACTCAATACCATCCCTATAAATCTCATATCCATTGTTTTAAATTCGAAAGTATCTTCTACATCAAATTCATTCAAAAGAAACTGATTCTTTAAGCTCGATTTCTTTAGCGGAAAAACAACAACGTATTTTATATTTGTATAAAGCACACCTCCTCTCACATATTTACATCTACCTGCTTGGTCATGTCCCATCATTCTGAAAAAGATCGGAGTGTTACTCCGACTAAAAAACAGACGCTTGCTCGTTTCCTCTTCGCTTGAAAAGGATAGATAATAAGATGATGAAAATCTCGCAAGAGGGAATAGTGTAACAGTATCTGGTGCAAAATTTTCTCGGTTAATTTTGATTTTTAATAATGTTCTGTTCTTATCCTCAGTATTGAGTTCTATAAAGACGTTATTTTTCTCGCAATCTTCTATCTCATCCACACTAAATCGCAAACCTAAGCAAAAATTTCTATTTTTATTGTCAAAGTATATCTCTCCAACTTCACGGCTTTCTCTCTTGAAAGACAATCTATCTGTATTTCCAGTTAATTGACCTAAATAGTATTCACATTCGACATTATTGTTTCCTCTATGATGTCTAAAATGAACTGATCTTTCTGTGCTATAAGCAGCCGCAACATAGACCTCTTCTTCACAAACAACGCACACATACCGATTTGGCTCAAATCCTTGATTTATTGCTGCTTCTTTTGCAGTAACAACCATTTGAAGTTTTCTATCATAAGCTTTACGTATTGTATTTTGCGTGCCCTTTCGCATAACATCAATCTCCAATCGAAATCCGGGCAATTAGCATTTACAAATCAATCAATATTGTATTACTTGCCTTATTGCCTACCTATTCCTTCAGGACTATAAATTCAACATACATCAAGTAATCCTATGCCTCATCTCCATGAAGATGAAGTCCTCAGGAAAACAGGTTCAAACATATCAGTACCTCAAATCAATTCCAAATGAAATTATCCCAAATAAATATTCTCATTGTGCCAAAGTAAAAAATGCTTTGCCGGTCGTTCATCAAATCTATCAGGAATTACCGCCAGCTTCTTCCCATGAAAAGCGTAATACTCGCGTCCGTCGCCATATTCTTCTTTAATTCGCTTGCTAACCTCAATTCTCAGTTCCTCATTCACTGTGATGTATCCGCGATCAAATAATGCATGGAAATCTCTTCGGAGCAACAACCCATTACTGGTTAAATGGGGACCCTTTTCAGAATAGGTTTGATATGGGCTGCTTCCAATGCTGGGAGCGTATTACCACCAATAATAGCACCAACGGCGATGATACGCCTCTGTAACCAATATCTTAAATGTTCCTTGGCATATTCTCGGATATACGATTCGACCGGGCCCATATCGAGCAATGCTTCCACTTACAGTATTTGGTTGGGGTTGATCAATTTGACGCTCATTTAAAAACATTCATAACATTATCGTACAATTGCATACCCAATGGTGTGTTTGTATCGTAAGTTTTTCGAACCATATTTTTATATTCATTCCAATCTTCTGGCGCTGGAATCCAATTTTCTCGACTAAAAAAGAATGGCTTTGGCAAGATAATGCAACCGAATTTTTGGATCAGGGGTCCGTTCTGTAATCACTATTACGATATTTATAAATTGCATTCCTGAATGCCTTGTGATTTGGCATTCCATTTTTGTTTTAAAAGCTTCCCATGCCAAAGAAAGTGGCAAAAAAACATGCCGAACAAAGAAACCGCCGCCCACAATGAAGTTCGATGGACTGTGCAATTTAAACAAGAACAGCTCATTCGGTTTAAGTGCTCTGAATCCTTGTTTTCCACCTGGACGCCAAAAGTTCAATTCGTCTGGCTGTTCTCTGACAAGAAGATTGAACCAATCACTATCAGTCAAATTTACATAAATCTTCATCGTATCTTCACCCCCGCCCCGCCACATCCAGCACAAACGCCGGCAGCGGTTCGCGCATCGTCCATTCCATGCTGATCGGTGCCGAGCCGCGGTGGCTGCGGTAATCGGCCAGCCCGACGCAGGTGTAGGGCATCGTCACGCCGCTTTCGTTCCGCTTCTTCTCTCGGACGAAGAACAGGACCGGGTGCCGAGTCTTCCCCTGATTGATATACCGCCGCCCTGTCGGCGAATCGACCGTCGTACGGCTCTGCGACTGCCAGTGGAAAACCCGCTCATTCACCGCGTAATCCTGGTACATCGTCGTGGGCGAGTAATCTTTCTCGGACTTCACCAACGTGACGAAGAACACGTCCATGTTCCGATCCTCTACATAGAGGACCCCTTCCTGGAAGTGCCGGTGCTTCCACGCCTGATGCCGCCCGAGTGCGGCCAGAATCTGGTCGGTTGTGTAGTTGCAGTACAGGTCTAACGGAATGTCCTCGTCGAGCCCGTCGACCGGCCGCCCGACGATGTCGATCCGCTCGTACTGGTACCGCAGCAGATCGCACAACTCCGCATAGGCCAACGGATGCCCGATCAGCCAATACAACGCCTCTTCTACCGTGCGGAAAGGCTGCCCCTCCAAATCCGACAATCCGACATTCCAGAACGTGTAGTACAGCATAAGCAGCATTTTGCGTTCGGCCACATTTAAATCCGCCAATTCCCGATCGAGGCCTTCGCGAATCCGCTCCAACACCCGCAACGAGAACTGGATGAACCGCGCCGAATTGCAGAACGACAACCGCTCCAGCCCGGCGGCCAACACCCGCTCCCGAGAATCGCCGAGCGGCTCCTCGCAAGCCACAACCTTCTCCCGCACACCCAGCCCGTAGACCGTCACGTCGCGGCGATACACCTCGAGCGGCTTCACGTGGTAATCTTCGAAAAACTCCCCGACCTGCCAATCCCGATGGTGCGCGAAGTAGTCGACGACCTTGCGCCGGATGTTCCGCAGATTGTTGATCGAAGCCCGGATATGCGCGAGGATGATCTCCTGCGCCTTCCGCTCTAGGATGATGGAGCAACCCTTCGGCACATTGGCGAACCCTTGCTCGATCTCACGCACGATCGACCGGCGAGTCCGCGGCAGGAGCGCCTGGTACCGCTGCTCGAAGTTGTACTCCCGATGGGCCTGCCCGACGAAGTCGAGTACCGTCAGCGCTTCTTTGCCTTCGCATAGCCGCAGTCCACGGCCGAGCTGTTGAAGGAACACGGTCAAGCTTTCCGTCGGCCTCAAGAAAAGCACGGTGTTCACTTCCGGGATGTCCACACCCTCGTTATACAGATCCACGACAAACACAAAATGGATCTCCTTCTGTACCAACCGCTTCTTGACCGCATCCCGCACGTCGTCCGGCGATTCGGCGGTCAGATACGCGGAGGGAACGCCGAAGGCATTGAACTGCTCGGCCATAAACGCGGCGTGCCGCTGGCTCACACAGAACCCGATCCCGATCACATCCCGAATGTCCGTGCAATATCGCTCCACCGCCTCGAAAATGAACCGCGCCCGCTCCCGGGCCGTCCGCTCCTGCAGTACGAAAACTTTTTCCAGTTCGGCCTCGTCGTATTTGCCGAATCGCCATTTCACTTCGCTTAAGTCGACCGAGTCCGTGACACCGAAATAGTGAAAAGGACTGAGCAGCTTGCGCTCGATTGCTTCGTATAAACGAATCTCCGCGGCGACCCGGCCGTCGAAATAATCCGTCACCCGCTTCCCGTCCGCGCGCTCTGGCGTCGCAGTCAATCCAAGTAATATCTTCGGCTGATAATACGACAACAACTGTTGGTATGACGGCGCAGCCGCGTGATGGAATTCGTCGATGATGATGAAGTCGTAGAAATCCGGCGGCGTCTGTGCGAACAGATCCCTGGAGTTCAGCGACTGGATGGAGACGAACAGATGATCAATCTGTTCCGGCATCTGCCCCGCTACCATGATGTCGCCGAAGTTCAGGTCCCGCAGGATCGACCGGAAACAGGCCAGACTTTGCTGCAAAATCTCTTTGCGATGCGCGACGAATAGCAGCCGGTTCGGCTTGCCGGGATTTTGCCGGCAGTACCGGCGGTAGTCGAATGCGGAAATGACGGTCTTCCCCGTTCCCGTCGCCGCCACGACGAGATTGCGGTACCTCCCGTGCACCTCCCGCTCCGCCTGAAGCTTGTCGAGGATTTCCTGCTGGTAGTAGTAAGGCTGGATGTCGAAATAGTACCCCAGTGCGCCGTGATCGTCGGATTGCCAGGAACGCTCCGCCTTCAAGGCCTGTCGCAATTGCTGTTCATGCAACTGCGGGATGAACGTCACGAACTCCGGATTGTTCCAGTAATGCTCGAAAGTGACCTCGACCTTTGTAACGAGATCCGGAGCATCTTGCTGGGACAGCCTGACATTCCATTCGAGCCCTGAAGTCATGGCCGATTCCGAAATATTGGAGGATCCGATGTACAGCGTGCTGAAGCCGGTGTGCCGCCAGAACAGATAAGCCTTCGCGTGAAGGCGGGTCGTTTTCGTATCGTAGGAGATTTTCACTTCAGTGTTCGGCAGCTTGACCAGCTCCCGGATGGCTTTGTAGTCCGTCGCCCCCATGTAGCTGGTCGTGATGACGCGGAGCTCGCCGCCGCGCTGCGTGAACGCCCGTAGTTCATCGAGCAGCAGCCGAAGGCCGCTGAACTTGATGAACGACACCAGGAAGTCAATCCGATCGCTCGTGACGATCTCTTTCTTCAGTTCTGCCATCATGCTCGGCTCTCTTTTGTCTCCGGTAAAAAGAGAGCTGACGGACAGCGGGGTGTCGGGGCGGACGCGCGATTGGGGCGCCTGAGCCCGACTTTTGTCGATCAACTCCAGCAGCATCTCGGCGTCCCGGTGAATGAGCTGCCCCTTGAGGCTGGCGATCAGTTCGGGATCAAGCCTGCCCGAGGCCGAATTTTCGAGATACTCAATCGTGTATCGGATGATGGCGTTGCAGAGCGCGACCCGGTCCCTGACCACCTTATCTCCTTGATCGAGGTACTCCATGACCCGCGCGAGCAGACGCCCCATGTATTGTCCCAATATCGCAGCCGATTCGGCACGGTCCAGTTTGCCTTTATCTGCGTGCCAATCGTCATTCAATTTCGTCAGTTCGGATTCCAGGCAGTCATTGATGACCTGCTCGTACAAACCGGGTTGAAGCATGTTGCCACCACCGAATCCTTTTCCTCGACTTCCAATATTCGACACCCGCGTTTGATAGTCCTTCTTTCCCGCGTCGAACGGAGTGGCCCAAAAATAATAAACAACAACATAAAGCAAGTGACCGTAACGAGCCCTTCCAAAAAAAGCACCATTTCAACTCCTTTTTTTCTACGACAGAACAATTAACATTACAAAAGTCCGATAAGGACCGCAGCGCGGCATTATACTGCTGTAACGCGGTATGCACGTTACAGCGGCTTCTGCTCGGCTCCTCGTGCCTCTGTAACGTGGCATACACGTTACAACAGCTTCTGTCCGGTTCCGCTTGACCCTGTAACGTGGTATCCACGTTACAGCAGTTTCTGCTAGGTTCCCCGCGACTCTGTAACGTGGTATCCACGTTACGGCCGATTCAATACAGCTTCTGTTTGGCCAGTCGCAGAAAAAAGCCAGAGTACTCACGATGGAGTAGTCTGGCTTTTATCACCGGGTTATAGCTCGCATGATACAGGCAACCCCGCCTCAAGCAGCTTCTGCCGCCGGATACGGCGCAACAGCGCGGCAATCAGCCCGCCTCTTGCATCTGCCGCCGCCACAGCCGGGCATACAAGCCGTTCGCCGCGAGCAGCTCGTCATGGTGGCCTTGCTCCGCGATCCGCCCCTGATCCATCACGACGATCCGGTCGGCGTGCCGCACCGTCTTCAGCCGGTGGGCGACGACGATCACCGTCCGGCCGCGCACCAGCCGGTCGATCGCCTGCTGGATCTCCGCTTCGTTCTCGGGATCGAGCGAAGCGGTCGCTTCGTCGAGCAGGATGATCGGCGCATCCTTCAGCAGCGCCCGGGCGATGGAGATCCGCTGCTTCTCCCCGCCCGAGAGCGTGCTGCCGCCTTCGCCGACCATCGTGTCGTAGCCGTCCGGCAGCTTCATGATGAAGTCGTGGCAGCCGGCGAGCCGCGCCGCTTCCTCGATCTCTTCCCGGGTCGCGTCGCGCCGTCCGAACCGGATATTGCCGGCGATCGTATCCTCGAACAGGTACACGTCCTGGAACACCATCGACACCTTCTGCATCAACGCTTCCGGGTCCATGCCGCGGAGATCTTCCCCGCC
>Ga0065720_1020232_pt1 | contig 15840 bp, 18 predicted proteins | sample Thericmetagenome_FD_59107 | JGI IMG/M metagenome (GOLD analysis project Ga0065720, IMG submission 59107) | Thermophilic microbial communities from the Joint Bioenergy Institute, California, USA of rice/straw/compost enrichment - eDNA_2 v2... | ecosystem: Engineered > Solid waste > Grass >... | reverse complement strand
GCCACGGGCGTTGTAGTTGGAGCCGCCATAGGCATTAGCCTTTGGACGGCGCTGCTCGACATAGATGGTCTCGCCGCAGACGGTGTGGGGGTTGGCATTGATGCAAGCGTTGTAGCCGGCAACAGTCTTGAACTCGACGAACGCGCAGTTCTTGAAGCAATCGGTGTCAGTGCGAACCATGAAGCAGTTGCTCGACTTTATGGCCTTACCTTGGTACGGTTGATGTCGAAGTACACCAGCTCGCCAAAAGACTCAAGGTGAGCCTTCAGCTTGCCCTCCTCGACCTTCTCGGTGACGGACTTGACATACGCCATGGTGTATTCCTTCTCCGCAGCGGCAGCTTGAGACTGGCGGTTCTGGCGCTTGGTCTCGGCAGTCTGCCACTCGTTACCGGAATCCTTATCCTTAGTTGAGGTTTGGGTCGGAGTGTTCTCGGACTGCTGCTGAGGAGCAGCAGGGGCGGCCTGCTGAGCAGGGGCCGGGGCCTGCGCAGGGGCAGGAGCGCGAGGGTGAGCCTGCGTGGGCGGGGTAGCAGGCTTAGGAACAACCGGAACAGCGGGACGAGGAACGGTAGCAGCCACACGACTAGCCCACGACATAGGCTTTGGGGGCTCCTTCGGCTTCTCAGGCTGGGCGGGAGCCGGAGCCGGAACCGGGGCCGGAGCCTGCGCAGGGGCCGGAGCAGCAGTAGCAGCAGGAGTAGGGCTGGGGTCCTTAGGCTCCTCGGGCTTCTTAACTTCCTCCTCAGCAATCTCCTGAACGGTCTTTTCAACATCAGGTTTGGCCTCAGGTTCCTCAGCCGGCTTCTCCTGAGCCTCAGCAACGGGCTCAGGAGCAGGAGTAGCCTCAGCGGCCGGGGTCTCAACGGCAGCAGCCTCCTCGAGCTTCTCGGTAACAGCGGCTGTGTCCAGCTGGGTCTGCTCCTGAGCAGGAGGGGCGGGCTCCTCAGCAGCGGGGGCTTCAGACTTAGCCTCAGCTTCAACAGGAGCGGCAGGTTGCTCAGCGGGAGCCGCAGGTTCCTCAACAGGAGCTTCAGGCTCCTCCTCCACCTCTTCTTCGAGATACCTCAGAATGTCGTTGAGCACGAAGTAGCCAGACGGCTGCTGGGCAAGCACGAAGGTCTGGACAAACTTCTTGGGTTCCTCGCCCCTGTTGGAGATCTCGCCGATGACCTGGATGACGATGTTGTCGCCGGAGCCCTGGGCATCGACGTTGGAGATGCGAACCTTGGTGTCCTGGAACTCCAGCTCCTTGATGCGGTTTTGAATGGCCTGTTTGTTTTTGATGGGTCAGTCCCTGGTTTGGGTTGGGTAGCAATGGAAGAAAATGGGCACACGACTTACATGACGACCGACTGAAACAGGAACCACCTTAGCCTCGAGGCCAACCACGAACTGCGATCCCTTGCCGTAGAACAGCTGCCGAGATGGTCAGTCGCACAAATCCAGATGGTACCTAGGACGGCAGCGGAAGTACTCACGTGCAGCCTCTCGGGGGATTTGCTCAGGGTTGTGTAGTACTGTTCGACAAAATACCAACCGACCTCGTCCTTGGGGAGATCGCGAGCCGAGCTCTCGGTGTTGGTGTTGTTGGCGGCAGGCGCCTCAGTCTTCTGGGCCGGGGCAGCCGCGTACTGGTCGTGATTAACATTACCGTTGGTCGCCATCTTGGATGGGCGCGCGGTGGTTGGTACAGTGGGGGAGTGGGAGTGGTTGTGCTGGGTGAGATCGAAAGCCGGGATTCAAGGTTTCGACTCGGTGCGCGAGGTAAGAAAGCGGAGCCTAGGATGCGTTCCTAAGTGCCCGGGGGTGTGTGGTATCGGGCTGAAGTATCGAAGATCGGATTTGGAAGATGGGAGATAGGGCTGGAGGGACAGGGTTAGCAGAGAGTTGAGTTGGCTGGGAAAAGGCTTCCCGTGATGGATTCCAGAGAGGAATTGGAGAATTGGGGGCGGCATACAGTCGGTTCAACTGAGCTCCTAGTCGGCGTAAATGAGCGGATGGGTGGATGAGCAAAAGCACTGGACTGGGTGGGCGCCAGACAATGTGGGTGCAGCAGCAGTGGGCACTGGGGCACTGGCTCTGGGCTGTTTGTTGGTGGGAGAGTGGGAAGTGGAAAGTGGGAACGGAACAGAGATGATGAAAGTGGAAGTGTGGGAGGGGTGTGCTCGGAGAAAGCTGGCTGCAGGGAAAACTGCGAAAAACGTGCGAGGACGGGCGGGAAAAAAGGGAGACAAAAGACGCTGCTCGAGGCACGTGGAAACGGAAAGGAGAATTGTGAGCTCGTGGGATCGCTGGGGCGAAAGATGGGATTTGAAGGAAGTCGTTCTGCTGGAACACAAGCAGAGTGCTCGCTGGGCTTCCAGGTTCTGGCCTCGAGCACAAGCAGAAAATTGATTTTGGGCGTGCTTTGCCAGCCCACAGGCCCACAGTCTACGGAAAGTTTTCTTGGCAAACCTAAAGGCAAGGTGCAGCAGTGTGGGCTGTGGGCGTGAGCGTGGATGTGTGGGTGGTCAAACCCCTGGTGCGGCCCGAGCGTCTGGTCTGCTTACATAAGCCACGGGGGGCCAGAGCCTGGAGACTTCATTGCCATCATCTGGTTTTTATGCATCTCTTCTGTTTGACCATCTAGAATGTCGATGAAGGATGTCCAAACTATTTTGTCGATTCTCGCTGAGAGATGCAACACAGTCATTCATGGTTACAATATCACCAAATCTGATAGCGGGGCAACTGACTCAAGGCTGCCAGGTGGCCATCTTCGGACCCGGCTTGGCTCTGCTCTGTGCCCAACCTGGACAAGAGACTATGTCCAGCTCTGGGATATTGCATCTCAGGCCATTGAAGCATTCAGCACATAGATCCTACTTCTGGATAAGTAGATTTACGTCAGGATCTCTCATAGTGTGGCTGATACCTGTATTGTTAGATTTTTGCACTGCGTCTCGCAGCCTGTTCGACTTCGGATGCAGAACATGTCGAAGCCGGAGAGCTTCCGATTCAAAGTTGGCCTGCCTTATGGCTTTGTGGCTCTGGCCAGTGCACGGATCAGATCCAAGGGATTGGAACGCCATATCAACCAGTCGTTCAGTTTCACCCTTGCCTTTCGACAAGATCCAATAACAGGGCGCAGGCCTTTGCAGGAGCTTGACCAACAAGAGTCGGCCAAACAGTGGGACATTGATACGGATTACATGTGCTCCCATCATCATGATGCTCAGGCAATGAGTATCTCAACATCACAATCGCCCTTTTTTGTATATCTAGATTCAACCCATGTGGCAACCATAACCCTAACCCTGATAAACCTATTCGGTAGCGCCAAGTAGGTGGCTTGTGCTAATTCGGCGTCCCGGGGACTTGGCAGATCAAATGCTCGTCCGGCAGTTGATCCTATTGTTCAGAATGTTGTGAACATCGCGTCTCACAGGTACGGTACCCACTGTTCAGTGCACTAGAGATGCATGCTGAAGGAGCTGGGGTCCGAGACGGGTGAAGAGGCTCGAGGATCGCGTCGAGACTCGAAAGTTTATACAACAGCCAGCTCGCCCTTCTTTTCGGCACCGACACACTCTCTGTCACTCGCCGGGCTCGCAATGGCACGCTAGATTGGCTTCTGCCAGTGGCTCGGCAGCTCCCAAGTCATCCTCACCCAGCTCGCAGCAGCCTTAACCACACAGCTTTCCCCGCACTCTTATGTTCAAACTGGTTGTTTCTCACCGGGCCGCTGCGGAGCTGCGAGTGTGCAACCAGAGAAGCCAGGAACACACTCACAAACACGCCCAGACACAGACATAATCACAGCCGATATCGACGTGAACCACACCCCCGGGTTGCTGTTGTAACACGTTTCCACAACCTTGGTGGGCGTGTGCATGCTGCCCTCGTACGGAACGCCACATATCCCACACCATACAGGTGGCAGTAACGACGAACGCAACTCCGGCTGAACAGTTGACAGCTCGAGTGCAACATCGCCAGCCCAGGATCCCAGGCACTGCATGGTATTGTGCGGCATGCATCCACATCCCCCAGATCCATCCCCCACACATTAGGCAACTCGGTGTGGTTGTTGGAACCTGGACACGCATCTTCCTATCAAATCTGAGCGAGATCCGACAGAGATCTTCCCGCGACAGCCTGCTTACCTTCCTGGGTTAACTAATCGGCACACGTGTTTGTAGCACGGGAATTTGGCGCGTCATCACGTTGGGGCTCTGGAGAGACATCCGACTTTCCGAGCAGCAGGCCCGCGACTCCGCTTACTCCGCGATCCGTAATCCGCGAGCCGATTGCTGAGTGACCTGACCCCCCGTGTTGTGTGTGAGCCGGGACACCAGTTGATGACGAGCTGATTGCCCGTTCCGGTCGTGTGGTCACATTCACTGATCGCCCTTGTCAACGCGTCAACGCGGGCATTCCTCCAGCCAGCCATGGTCTACTGTGGCAAGGCATCGCAGGGCTGTGAAAACTGCCGCATTAGACGTATAAAAGTAAGCTTATTTCTGTTTCTCTTGCCCATGTGGTGTCACCATTTTTCTCAGTTGTATGCTTATCCTACATTTCATCTTTGACCCGCCTTGGCGCCGTTTGTTCTCGATCTTCTCACAGGGCAGGCCGGACAAGGATGTTATCTGTGACGTCTACACACCCTGCATGGCTTTTGCATCGGATCTTGAACCTAACCTGCTCATGTTCATCTCCCTCTCCCTCTCCACAAACTAGGCACTGACCCGAGCCAGTGTGACCGTGTATCCCCCGGATGCACCCAGTGTATCCGGGCTCGCAAGCCATGTCCTGGCTACCGGGACCCAATCTCTCTCATGTTTCGAGATGAGAGCAATAAGGTCATCCGGAAGGCTCACGCCCAATGGGGTTTAACAACACCAGTGAGATCGAGGGAAACGTCTGCACCCGCACAAGGCCCTTCCGCCGCAGATGTAGATGCCGAGTCTAAGTCGGGCGCAGTGGTCTCAGCAAAAAACCGCCTATCAACTGAGGGGGTTGGAAAGAGCTTACCTAAAGAAATCTCTGCCACGCCTGTTGAAAAGGCTATCCAATTTTATCTCGAACACTATGTAATCGGGTTGCCAGACGAGCCCAAGGTTGGCCAAGAACTCCAAGGACGCAGATGGATTCACTCGCCCGAGACACGAGATATCATGGCGGCTGTGGGATTCTCTGCCCAAGCAAACCTACATAATGACAGAGAGCTGAACACGTTAGCGAGGCAACATTATGGAAGTGCTCTCCACAGCATCTCGTCGAGGATACAAAATATCACCGATATAGACCTTGAGGTTATCTTACGTGCCGTCGTCATGATGGCCACGTACGAAGTGAGCTACCACTATTTAAAGAGCGTCTGAACGTTGACTAAGCCTTCCTAGGTTGTTAGTAATCCATACGAGCCAGTAGGCCCAGCAAGAACGCATGTCATGGGCGGAGCAGCAATCTTGAGCACAGTGCTTTCACATCGTCCATCTATTAACGGAGGTGCTCGCGGCCTTATCCAGATGTGCTTCACCATCCTAGCCCAGGTCCAGCGATCTCTACAACACTCATCCCCCCAGCCGACCCTCGCCATCCCGTTTACTCCAAAAGGCATTCTCTCCGATGGCAAAGCCTTCCCCAAATCCATTTTCGAATGGATTGACCTCGCTTCTCGATTCGTATCATCGGAAGACAAACCTGCCGCCCAGCTCCTCCCTATTGTCCTCCGTCTCGTCAAGCTTTCAGCCCGAGTCCACAGCCAACCCTTAATGGATGGCGACCCCCAAACTGCAAACGTGATTCACGAAGCCCTTCAACTTGACGACGCTCTCGCGGCCTGGGAAGACCAGGTACGAACACACAACACAAACACCAACACAAACGGCAATGACTCCACTACAAACACGAACATCTGGACCGTAACAGAAGACCTCCTCTCCAACTACGCCCCTTCCCCTACAGCTGACCCCGTCCCTTCGCAAGCCGTCTTCGACGGCGCCTACCATGTCTACTCTGACATGTTTGTCGCCCGAACATGGAATCACTACCGCTGGGCACGTATTTTAACGTGTCAGATGCTGCTTGAGGCTGCGTTTCGGTTTCCCATGACAAACACCACCTCTTTTCCTAATGCATTGATCTCGCCAGCGAGGATACAATCCTCATTGACCGTGATATCTCGTCTAGCCCGTGATATCCTCGTCTCGACCCCGTCTCACTACCGCCATCCCTCCTTACGACCAAAGCACTGGGCTTGTTCGATCTTTGACCGTACCCATGGTGGAGCAGTCATTGGATTTGCGGGGGTCCCGACGCTGTTGTTTGAGATTAAAGTGGCTGGGTGTGCGCCGGGCGTGGAGGCAAAGTGTAGAGAGTGGGCATTGGGACTGCTGGAGACGGCGTGGAAGGATACGGGGATGGGGCAGGCCAGGTTGCTGATGGAGATCGTAGAGGGGATCGTGGAGGGGGAAAGGAGAAGGTCGGATATGAAGAATAGGATGGAAGGGATTATTCCGAACGGGCAGGGGAATGGGAATGGGATGGGAACGCAGAGGAGAATGGGGTTTGCAATGTTGGCTGTGAGGTAGGGATAGTATGGCATGATGCATGATAGAAGGAAGTATGATGAAGGGAAGTGTTGGCAGAGGAGATACTGGTCGAGAAAGGATAATTGGGGGGCATGAGGCATGGGCTATATGGCGCATAGCATTTGGGATACACATGTTTAGAGGCATTTTTCTTCTCATAATGGTTATTTAGAACTCTTGTCAAACACAAGCGTCTTGAATAAACCGGAGAATGCAATCCGTGGTAATTTGAGATAAATTTAGACGCCTTTACCCCTTTTTCAATGAGTAGCCCCCCCAACCCCCACAAGACCTATATCGTCTGGAAACGAATTGATTTTCTCATTCCCCCTTTTGGACGCCTGTATACTAATGCCTAGATCTCAGTCCTGGTTAATATTACTCCCGTCGACCCTGCTTTTATACTTCTTCGCCCCAATAACATCATCTGGCCGCCATGTCTCGGCAAACGCAAACGACGGATCGGGCTCCGGATACCCACCCAACTCCCTTCTCAACCGCAACACCTCCTCCCTCAACCTCCTCGCAACTTCAATCCTAATCTCCCTCGCCTCCTTTCCATACTTCAACTCATCTGTTGGCAACTCTCCCGGCATCATCTGCTTCAGCAAGATCATTGCCTTTTCCCCGCCCTCCTTCACCAACCTTTTCCTTTCCCTCTCGACAAGCGCATCCCACTGCCTCTTCAAATCCCCAAACGTCCTCTCATAATCCACCACTTCCCCAAACACCACCCGTACCTTTTTTCCGATCCGGGGCAAGAATTTCGGGAACCCCCTGTCCTCTGGCATTACACGCTGTGTGCCATCAATGAACATGGGCACGATATCAGGCACCGGGTCAGACTCTAAAATGAGCCGGGCAGCGCCCCATTTGAAGTAGCGAAGGTCGGTTGATGCGTGTTGGTGGACTAAGCCTTCAGGGAAGACGTGAACCCAGGCATGGCGGCGGAGTTTCGGGAAGGAGAGGGGTGATGGGTGGGTGTCTGTGCCGTCTGTGGTATACGTTAGGGGTAGTGTGGTTGGTGAATTAGAGGAGAGGAGAGGATTGGGGGTCGAGAGAAGGCGGATGGCTTGGGTTAGGGCAGGCTGAAAGGGTCCGCCGTAGGGAGAGTGCTTGAGGCGATGGCAGGGGAGGACTTGGCCAACTGTGAAGAAGGACGCGAAGAGTCTGGGAGAGTTAGGACACCAAGGAAATGTTTAAGGGAGTAGGAGCATACTTATTCTTGAAGCAGATATCGGCCGCACCGAGGGTCCAGCGGAGGTTGTCCGGATTGAAGGCATATTTAGTGAGAGGGAGCAGACCCCAAACTACGGGATCATCGACACTGGTTGAGAGGAGAGTGTGAGATTGGGGTCGTGGTTGAAATGTGACTGCGTCGACAGCCACTTACACACTGATGTGGTTGGAGACTGAGGAACGGTCAGTGATGTAACCTCAAGTCAATGGGAATACAACATACCAGTCAGGAGACCGCGTTTTCGATTCGCGGGGTCTTTGCGGCTGTCCAAAAGCTCCAAAAAACGGTCCAAACCGTGGACCTCGACCTTGTTGAAGCCATACAGAAAAACCCGAGAGATGACGCCGGTCATTCCCATGACCAGGGCTGACTTTATCTGCCATGAGAGGCTGGGCCGCTGGGGGACCGGCGATGAGGCCGACATTGTGGGAGAGTGTTCAATTACAAGTTAGAACCTCATCCCATTGGAATCAATTGTCAGGATTTCGGCCCCAAATCACCCCTGGGGAGAACAAAAGACATGAAGAGAGAACGAATGGAAACAGAAAAAAGACTCGGGCAATGGTATCAAGGTGAAGAATGCAATTGACGAGTTGATTTATTCATGTACCCGATTTTCCAGAAGGGCCTGCAGGCTGCGTGCATCAGCGACAAGGGTCAGCTTCCCCATCCCCCGCAGTGCCAAGACATGCCAACTGCCGGTCTCCACTGATCTTGAGCTTCAGGTTCCAGAGCTTCTTGGACTTTCAAGACGTGACTCCAAGAGCCCCTTTTTTGTCACCAAGTCATCTATTTCTACTTCTCCCTCCAACCTTCCCCATCCAACAACAGTCACAATGGCTCATAGTAAGTTCAATTGTCATGTCAGCTTTCCAATAGCACATACTGACCGCCCAGGCAAGAGAAACACCAGCCGGCCTATCTTTACCTCTCACGAGCGCGCCATGGCCCGCGCCGCCTGGGGCTCATCCTCAGCCCGCCTTTCGCGCGAGTCATTTCTGCCATTCGCATCCTGCTGGCTGTGTCTTGAGCCCGCCATAGACCCAGTTGCATGTTCGTACGGCGACATTTTCTGTCGCGAGTGCGCCTTGTCGAATATCCTGGCGCAAAAGAAAGAGATTAGACGATTGGAGAAGATGAGGGAGCAGGAGGAGCGCGAGAGGCTGGAAGAGGAGGCTAGAAGGGATGCTGAGGCGAGGGAGAGGGCCATTAGGGAGTTTGAACTTACGCAGTTGGGACTAAGTATACAGCAGGCAGGGAGGGAGACTAAGAGTTCTGGGAAGGACAACCTTGAGCGTTCAGGGCCGTTGAAGAATGGGGTAGTTGGTGAGAGCGGGCAGAGTCACGGCGAAAAGAGGGGCGAAAAGCGCAAGTTCTCTTTGGATGCCGATGAGCTTGCCCGTATTGCCGAGGAAGAGAGGATAAAAGTTCGAAAAGCCATCGAAGAAGAAAAGGTGAGCGTCGCCCACCCCTTCGTGTCACTCAACTGGCTGCCCGCTGATGTACTCTTCAGTCCTCAAAGCCATCCCTACCGTTCTGGGCTCCCGCCGCGACACCCTCAACCGACTCGCGCAGTACCGAACCCAAGAAGAAGAAGACTCGACCCATCTGTCCTGCCGCTCCAGAAGACAACCCTCACCCTTACTCACTCCACAGTCTCATAACCATCAAATTCACCGAAGAAACCGACTCCGAAACGAAACAACCCCAGCGCATCTGCCCCTCTTGCAAAAAAGCACTAACCAACGCATCTAAAGCCATGCTAGCCAAGCCTTGTGGGCATGTCCTCTGCCGCAGCTGCGTCGGCCAATTCATGAAGCCATCTGCGGCTGATGGGACGGTACGATGCTTTGTGTGTGATACTGATGTGACAGAAAAGCCTGCTAAAGAAAGCGAAGAGAAAAAGGAAAAGGATAAGATTCGACCTGGCCTGGTTGAACTGCGCCGGGAGGGGACAGGGTTCTCGGCGGGAGGGAAGAATCAGGTAAAGAAGGATACTGTGTCATTTGTGGCTTGAGCTGAGGCTTTGTGGGCTGCCAGAATGGCCTGCGCATGAGATATCTCCAAACCTTTGAGATGGCTGACAGCCAAAGCCCTCCTCGCCAAGTTCGTGACGTAAGAACTGCGATGGCTATTAAGTAGTAGCCTTGTTATCTGGCATGAGTCCTTTTTATTTACGAGACTATGCCGGTTTTTATAGACGGTCCTATGCTCGGGGCAACTGAGAGCGTTCTCTTAATGTTTGTGGACAGCACCTGAAGTCACCTTGATTCCACTGGATGTCAGAACTTTGTCAACCTTTCGCCAAATTAAGTAATCTAATACCATTTGCAAGCATTAAGCTGCATAATACAGGCCTCTGTGATAGACAACGCAAACAGAACAAAGGTGTGATGTCCGAGTTTTACCATTCTTTCAACAGCTGAGAGTCATCTCATCAAGAGCTGCAAAGACAGCAGTCAACTTTAATTAATATCATTAACCGCTGGCCCCCCCCCCAACAAAAAAAAACATCTTTAACTCAATATCCATGATCAGCTGCCACAATAGTTCATGTTTCCTTCAAGACATCACCCATACTCCACATCTCCACCCCAGTGGGCCATTAAAAAGATGCAACCCTCCAACCCAATCGCTCTCTAGTATTCCTTTGGACGAGCTGGGAATCGAACCCAGTACCTCTCGCATTAAGATAGCCCTTTTGATGGTCTCGAAGAGATGCTAAGCGAGCGCTCTACCAAATGAGCTACACGCCCTATTTTGGAAGGGGAGATTGGTAGAGGGTGGATCCCCGGTTAGGACGGGGGAGGTGACTGAGGAATTTTATAGGATATGGGAACGAGAGCATAGTAGATATAGTTGGCCTGTTTTGGGAATGAAGAGCAGATCTGTGTGAAGAGATTGGTGGTTCATTATACTGTACGGGTTGCTGCTTGGGATGCGAGTGACATCAAACAAATGCTGGGACTTATATTCCAAAACATAGAACGCACTTTCGTCACATGTCTTAACCAACACAACACAGGGTATATGTATATAACCATCGTCTACCAATACATCTATGTACACAATGCGCTGCAGCCTTGCTCTTTACAAAGGGCTGACCACACATACCACTACCAGTTAAGTCACATCCATGCACAAGTTGACAATGAAGACGGCGCAAAAGAGTCAATCCAGCAAACTATCCCTCTCCTCCTTAATCGAGACATGCTTTCCTGTCTTGCATTGACCAAATGCAAAGCGCCGTTGCCATGATTCCGATTCAGAAGACCAGGTCTTCCTCAAAGCCTCTCCATCATTCCCTTTCTCTTCCAAGTCAAACAGAAAATACACCATGATGATTGTTGTGTTGTGATTTTGCTCGTTGTAATGCATGAACCCATCCAGACCAGACCCAGAGAACTTTCAGCTGACTTTCCCAAACACCAACCAAACACCAGACCCTATAGCAAGCAAGCAAAGTTCCAAGCAACACCGAACCAAAACCTCAATGGAGAGGCAGAATAGCAAAGCGACGGACAAGAAGAAATAACCGGCCAGAACGCCAGTGATACCAAATGTGTGGGAAAGATATGTATATATGGCCCAACGATGGGCCCAACGTGATAAAAGTGGTGAGTTATGGAGGGATGGGCACATATCCCAGACCCATTCACTAACCTGAGTTTGACCCATGCCCTGCTCTTGTGAATATCTATGTCCCTATCCCTGTTCTTGGGTCCGTGCCTGCGAGCCATTCCTAATGTTACTTCCCCTAGACCCAGACCTCCCACCACCTTGACTGGCACTTAAAAGATATGCTTGGGGAGGCAAGGGAACCACTGGCCGGAGGTTATGTGCCCCAGCAATCGCCACAGCAGCAGCCATCGATTCGGCAGGATACGTAAACCGGAACGGCTGCTGGTTGTTGTGTACAGCAGCCTGCTGCAGCCGTTGCTGATGTTGCTGAGCGTGCTGCTGCAACAGCTGCTGCTGTTGCCGACGTTGTCGATGCTGTTGTACATGGAAACTACCTATGTTTTGAGTCGTGCCAGATGCAGCCGGAGGACCAGTAGCTCCCATGAGTGGGACTGGTACAGTGGTGGCCAGTCTGGGTCGCGGAATGCTGGTGGTAGTGTAAGGGCGACAATCTAACGGGGAAGAGAGAGCAGTAGCTGCTGAAGAAATATTAGCTACTGGCGAGATTGAACCAGCTACTTTCTTTGCAGCAGCTGCTACCGTGGCACGAACATTCACTTCATTCAACCCAGGCAGGCTAGCAGACATGACTAGAGAAGGCGATGAAGACTCAGGCGCCACGGGTGAGAGAGCATGCTTCTGGCTCTGGTTTTGAGTCGAACGCAGATTCTGGGCCTGCTGCTGCGCTTGGGGCCTCGTCCGGGAGAGCGCTGCCATCTGACGTTCTGCCTCCCTTTCAGCCTGCGCTTTCACCTCACGGAGGATGTCGTCCATCTCATCGTTCTCGAGATTCATCGTCTCATCTTGCGCTACTTCCGCCTGAACGCTCGCAGAGTCGATTTGATCTCTGACAGGCTGCGGTTGTGAGGATGATCTTTCTGCCGAGGGTGGACTCGAGGATTGAGGTGCTGGTACAACAGGAGTGTTCATTACCTGCCGCTGTGGTTGCATCGTATCCATCTGCGAGTTCCCTATGGGCTGCCTCATTCCAGCAGCCATCCCTGGCCCATCTATCCTCATCACCTGTGTGTTCGCCTGTGGTTGCCCCATGCGGAGCCTGTTTTGCCCCTGATCTTCAGCCTGGGCTCTTGCACTTAGCATCTGGCCTTGCGTCTCAGCCGGGCTTGCAGTTGGAGGAGATGTTCGAGCCTGAAGCTGAGGGGTCCTCTGAGCCTGAACATTCATGTGCACTTGCATTTGCGGCTGCCGTTGAGCCTGCGCCATTCTAAGCCCCGCTGCTCTCTCTGCCGCACGCTTGATCGCTTGCTCCCGGATTGGATCCAGACGCTGAGAAGGAAGATAACTCGGCCTAGGTGAAAAAGTACTAGCCAGTGCTTGGTTTCGCATCTGATTCAATTTGGCCCGCGGGACTTGCTGTTGTGGCATATATGGCAGCTGTGGCGGCTGCATGCCTGTCGATAGATCGCCAAGTGTTGCCAGGTAGGACGCGTTCGGTAGATTAGGGGATCTGGTCGGGTTAACTGGACTGACAGGGTCGGCAGGCCTGGGTTTGGGCGGTCTGCCAGGTCCCTGTCTTGGTGGAGGCGAATGAGGCATAACTCCCGGGGATGGTTGTCTCGTGGCAGCAGGTGTCAGACCAGATTTGGAAATCGACGTCATGATCGGCGATTGTTGCATGGCTTGGCTGAGGGCACTTCCACTTGGCAGCGACACAAAAGGGTGTGAGGGTGGCTGTTGAGGAAGCAACATTGACATGACCAACGGTGACGACGACAATGCTTTCGGAGTCGCAGCACGGGTGAGAGGAGACAATGAATGAGACATCATAGGGGGGGAAGGAGCGGAGAAAAGAGGGCGAGAAGACATCGGTGAATGTGATATTGCCCGAGAAACAGAAGTTGGCTTTGTAGCCATCTGTCTCTGAATATGTTGGACGCCTTGCTTCAAGCCATTGGTAGCACCGTTCTGCGATGTCCCCAGAAGAGAAACAACTGGCGTATTAGGAAGAACAGGGCTGGACTTGGCCAGTGAATCCTCCTGGGCCAGCAGCTGGCCCAGTTCCAACACCCGCATCTCAACAGTCGAATCCGATGGGCTCTCTTTAGGAGTCGGGGCCATGTTCTCTGGCGTCTGGCGGACACCGTCCGTAGCTCGATGGATATTTTCCATGGGCTGACTACCATGAATCCCAGGCATTGACCTGTCCTCCTTCCGCTTCCGACCTCTCGGCGCACGTACACCTGTCGACGAAATAGAACTCTGAGAGGAGCTGGATGCCGCAATCAACCTCTTACGCATCTCCTGTATGGCCAGCTCTGCGGGTTGGAGTCGAAGGTCCGTCGTAGGGAGGTTCGCGAATGCATAAAGCGGCGTGGCAGTCGGCAATGCAGGGGATGACTTGCTAACAATGGTATTAACCGGTGTATCCGCGAGCGGCTTTGATGACTCAGGAATGGCAGAAGCCGCTCTTCGTGACTGCTTCGGCTGCCGGTTTGCGGCAGCTCTGCCTGTTGCTTTCAGCTTCGTGACCTTTGAGACTGAACGACCAGACATCGGTACATACTCCTGGTCTAGCACTGATCCGGGCCGGTCTTTGAGCTTCCAGCAAGGCTTTTTGCACACCTCAGCCAGCGGCGCATCCTCCTTCTGAGATTCTTGATCAACGGCAGCTATCTGTGCCTGCTGTGTTGTATCATCCTCACCAGCGACTGACAATCCGTCACAAAATTGGGCACTCTAAGCCCGGCTCGTGACAGAAGGTCGGCGCTGTGGGACACCAGAGAGACCGATGCTTGATGAGCGACGCGAGAGGCTACCCAGGCCAACTGGGTCGGGCTCGCCAGGGGCATCCTCGGCATCGTAGAGGCCCAGATGGCCATCGGGCAGGCGCTGGGCGCCAAAACCAACAACCTTGAATATGTTCGTACGGCCACCGTTGGTGGCAGCCTGTAGCTGCTCGTGCAGGCGAGCCAGCTGGTACTGCCTCTTAAGCGGTGCAAAGACTGGCTGCGGTACGACAGGTTGAGGGTTCCAGTTGGCCAGGGCCGACATGACAGCGGCAGTCTCCTCGTCGCTGTCGACGGCTCCGGCGTTCAGATCATCCTCATCTTCCAACGGGGCGTTGGCATCGAGTGCTGCCTTCTGCTGTTTCGCCTGGTTCTTTTTCTGATAGGCAGCCAGGAGCATGTCATAGGGTAGCGAGCGGCCAGGGACGGCACGCTTTGCGCTCATGCTGTGACTCTTACACGTCAATGAGCGTGCGCAAAGCTGGCCGTTTGGTAGCGGCACACCACACTGGCGTTCCACATCAACGGGTCCCTTTGGCTTGGCGACCTTGGGCTTGGGTTCGTCCTTCTTCTTTTTCGCTTTGCCCTTGTCGAGCTCGCCTTCGGCCTTCCTCTTCTTGCCGGCGACATCGGTCTTCTTAGTTTTCTTACCAGCTTTGCCGGCTCCTTCCTTACCATCGTCGTCGTCACTGTCGTCATCACCCTTAGCAGCGCCCTCCTCCTCAAGCCTGCGAGCTTCCTCTTCCCTAGCAGCCTCCTTGAGGCGTTCGCGAGCTTCGCGGGCCTCCTTCTTTCGCTGGGCTTTTTCCTTCTTGATCTGCAGACATTTGGCGATATGATCCCTGGCGGCCGTGCGGCTGATGCCCTTCCTGCACAGCTTGCATTGTAAGAGCTCGAGAACATCTTCGAGGGGTCGACCGTTCGAAAAGGTGTCGCGGGCCCTGTCGTCGAGCTGGTTCACGTCGGGGCCGGGCGATGCAGCGTTGATTGCGCCGCCATCTTTGTCTTTCTTCTTGTCTGCAGGTCGTCAAGGTTAGCGCGTACGCTTGTGCGGAGAGCGAGCTGTCCATTAAACCAACCTTCCACTAGCGTGGCCTCTTTCCAATTGCCAGGCTTGATTTGCTTGACTGGCGGCTTCTTGAGCTTGAGTTTGCCCCAGATATGGGGCTTCGAGGCTAGAACGGTGCCCTTGGCCGGCGCGACCTTGATTGTTGCCTCTTCATCTGCGGCAGGGAAACGCCAGGATTAGCGACGCGCACAAGGCACCAGAATGAAGGGTGACGGACCTTTGCGCGAATCCATTGCGACTGCAGATGCTCATAGAACGAGCGACGGCTATATTGATGATGGTTCAATTCGCGAGTTGATGGATTTCCGGGAAATGGCTGTTTTGATGGATGATAAGATGCCTGGTGTTTTGGTTGATGGATGGTTGATGGTCGAGGCTCGGTGATTGCGCTCCCAAAGATAAGGTACCGCGCAAGCTTCAGGCCGCTGAATTGGGTGGCGAGGTTTGGCAGGCGAACAAATGGCGAAGACCTAATGGTTAGAACAGAGGGCGCAAAGGCACTAAAAAAGATGAAGAACGGCTC
>Ga0065720_1004657_pt1 | contig 15853 bp, 12 predicted proteins | sample Thericmetagenome_FD_59107 | JGI IMG/M metagenome (GOLD analysis project Ga0065720, IMG submission 59107) | Thermophilic microbial communities from the Joint Bioenergy Institute, California, USA of rice/straw/compost enrichment - eDNA_2 v2... | ecosystem: Engineered > Solid waste > Grass >... | reverse complement strand
CCTCCGGCGATCGGCAGCCGGGCCGTGACCCGCCAGCCCTTCCCCTCCGGACCGGCGGTCAGCGTTCCGCCGAGCGCCACGACCCGCTCGTTGAGGTCGATCAGCCCGGTGCCGCCACCCCTGCGGTCGGCGATCAGCCGCCCGCCCCGGCCGCCGTCGTCGACGACCGACACCTCCACCGTCTCCTCGGCGGCCCCGTCGACCCGCCGGACCGCCACCCGTACCTCGGTCGCCTTCGGGGCGTGCCGCCGTACGTTGGTGAGGGATTCGAGCACGACGCGGAAGACCGCCCGCTGCACCTGGCGCGGCAGCAGCTCGGCGAGCCCCTCCTCCAGATCGAGTACGACCTTCGCCGTGGTCGTCTCGCGAAACCTGGCGACGAGCCCGGGCAGCTCGCCGAGATCGTCTCGGCGCAACGACCCGGGATCCCCGCCGCCGGCGTCGGGATCGCGCAGGGCCCGCAGCGTCTCGTCCATCGAGCTCAGGGCCCGCCGGCTCGCCTCCTCCAGCCGGGCGAGCAGCGCCCGGTTCTCCGCCGGGTCGTACTCGCGCGTCTGCGCCGCCTGCACCTCCAGCAGGATCCCCGTCACCTCGTGCGCCACGAAATCATGCAGCTCCCGGGCGAGTTCGAGCCGCTGCTCCCGCCGCGCCTCCGCCACGGCCCGCTCCCGCCGGTTGTCCAACGCCCTCAGGTAGAGCCCCACGCCGACGGCGAGCGCGATGGGGAACATCACCGCGATGAGCAGCCACGCCGACGCCTGCCAGTCCGGCGGCGAGGCACGCAGGCTGAACCGCAACGGCGCGACCGTGGCCGCGACCCCGACCACGGCCGCGACCGCGCCGACCCGCCGCCCGGGCACCCGGCGAATGACCCGCCCCAGCAGGATCGCCAGCCCGCCGACCTCGCACGGCAGCCACAGCAGCGCCAGCTCACGCGGCCCGAAATATGCGAGGTCCACGACGAGCGAGAGCGCCCCCAGCGCACCGGCCGCCTGGGCGAGCGAGACCCGCCCGATCGGCCACGGCAGGATCGCCACGGCCACCGCGAGCGCCGCGGGAACCGCGACCACGAGACCGCTGGGCGGCGCGAGAACGGCGGGAGACAGGATCGAGACCACCGCCACGCCGCACGCGAACCTGCGAAATCTCGAAATCGCTGCCCTGCGCATACCTCAAAGCCTATGCAGCCATTTCATGCAGGCGCAGTCGATAGCACTTCACAAAAGTCCGCGCATCTGCCGTCCGGGAGATATTTCCCGCTGTTCCTCCGCCACCCGCCGCGACCGGTGGAGCCGCCGGAACCACCGCCGGGCCGACTGCTCCCCACCCACAGCACCCAAGAAGAGCAGCAGAAACACCGCGAACGCGCCCTCCGGGGAGCCGATGCCGTCCCGGCACCGGCCACGTGGGCGCCCCGGTTCCCGTCCACCTCGGTACGGCCGAGCGCGCAATGGCCGTACTTATTCAACGCGAAAGAAAGGCTATCGAGCCACACCATCCGACGGCGGGCCAGCGACGTTACCGAGCCACGGTGGCCGCCCTTCCACCATTGCCACCGGAAAGCGCCAAGAGAATGCCGATGGCCGCCCATCCGATATGGAAAGCGCGGTTGCCGCTCGACGCCGTACCCGAGGACCACCAGCAGCGCGGCCATACTCGGCCGCAACCCCGATCCATCAGCCGGCGAACACGCCCCTGACGACGATCACGCCCAGCACACGCACCCGGAGAGTCCGGACAGCCGCTCAGTCCGCTGACGGTCCGGTGACGTAGCCCATCTCCCACGCCCGGACGGCGATGCCCACGCGGTTACGGACCCCGAGCTTGCGCTGAATGCTGGCGACGTGCGTTTTCACCGTTCCCGGAGAGATGAACAGCTCCGCGGCGATGTCGGCGTTGGTCTTCCCCTCGGCCACCCTGCCGGCGATCTCGATCTCGCGCTCCGTCAGCGGTTCGACGACCGTCCCCGATTCCCGCCGATTCCCGGTGATGTGCCGGAGCAGCCGCACGGTGATGGACGGGCTGATCAGACTGTCGCCCACCATCGCCGCCCGGACGCCCTCCACGAGCAGCGTCGGCCCCGACCGTTTGAGCAGGAAGCCGGACGCCCCGTTCCGCAGCGCCGGATAGACGTACTCATCCAGATCAAAGGTGGTCACCACGACGACCTTGACCGGCACCGCCGCCCCGGGCCCGGCGAGCCGCCGGGTCACCTCCAGCCCGTCCATCCGCGGCATCCGGATGTCCACCAGCGCGACGTCGGGCCGCAGGCGCCGGGCCAGCTCCACCGCGGTCTCCCCGTCGGCGGCCTCCCCGACCACCTCCATGTCCGGCTGCTGCTCCAGAATGCGCCGTATCCCCCGGCGCACCATCTCCTGGTCATCGGCGATCAGCAACCGGATCGTCATAATGGATCATTCTCCCACCCGGACGCCGACCCCGCCCGCCGCTCCCGAGCAGAGGTGAGCATCTCGTGGGCCGGAAAGACCGGGAGGGCTGATGGCAGTGCGGTCAGAAACCGTCTCCCACCTCCCGCAGCCCGGCCGCGTGTCGGTCCAGCGCCGGTAGACGTGAGCGGGGGCTGCCTGACGGCCCCTGAGAGTTTCACTCCGGGCGCCAACACGATCAACCGACAGCTACCGGTGCGGGAGCAGGGAGTGAGAACGCGACCGCTTTGCCTATCGCGCCCGTGCTGAGCAGCAGCGTCGGATAGACGCAGCAGTGGCCGTCGGACAGGTGGTGCACCAAGAGGAGTCCTCGGCCCCCCTCCTGGATCATCGTCGCCTGGGCCACCAGGTCCTCGATGCCATCACCCGGTGTACGTGCCGTGCGGAGCCGTTCCAGCACGGCCGGAATGTTGCCCGGATCGGGGTCGCCATCGGCGATCTCGCACCAGACCGGGACGCCGCCCGTGACGATGACCCGCAGTTCGAACGGGCTTCGCGCGTGCAGCTTGGCGTTGGTGGCCAGCTCGGCGACGGCGAGTTCGGCCTCACCCAGGGCGTCGCCGTTCACTCCGCTGCGTTGCAACGATTCCCGCAGGTGCGCACGGGCCTGGCGTACCAAGGAACGTGTGTCCAGCACCCAGAGCAGCACCTGGTGAGGGCCGGTCGATGCGGTGCCGAATTCGAGTACCCACTGTGCGCCCAAGTCGTGCCTCCCGAGTCATGGCGAGTTGCCGTATCGCCGGATCACGGCCGAGTACTGGATGACGCGTCGGTCGTCCGGGATCGCTTGATCCGGCAACGAGTGATTCTTGGTGATCGAGTGACTACTTTCGGGAGTCAAGGATGGTCAGGGCAGGGCCGGATGGAAACGACTTGGTGTGGCACTTGCGTAGCACGATCCGTGCACTTTCGGTCACCTGGTGCTTCGATGGCACCCGAGGAGGGACCGTAGGTGCTGACCGTATACGAGTGGACCGGGGTGGAGGCGAGAGCGCTTCGCCTGGCGAAACGGATGAGTGTGCGCGCCTTTGCCGCTCACCTGGGCATTGCCGTACGCACGGTCACCAAATGGGAGGCCGGCGGTGCCGGCACCACGCCTCGGCCCGACACGCAGGCGCTCTTGGACACTGTCTTGCAACGCGCCACCGCCGAGGAGCAGGCCAGGTTTCGACACCTGCTCCGACAGACTCGAACACCACCTCCTGCGATCTGGGAGGAACGAGCCTGCGATTACGAGACGTGGGCTGACGACCTCGAACGCGCTGCCGTCCACCAGTATCGACAGGACCACGAGACGGCGAGCCTTCTGCTCAACAAGTGGCTGAACAGCACTGCTGATCGTCACGACGATCAAGGGCTGTACCTGCGCGCCCGGTCTCTGGTCCTGCTCGGCGACAGCTATCGAGATCAGGGCGTGCTGACCGGCCCACGCGCGGCATGTCGCACCTACCACAGAGCGCTGACCATCTACTCGCAGCTGGCGATCCCTCGTCGGATCGCTCAGGTGCAGCTGGCCCTCACGCTGATCAGCGAGATGTCCGGGGAGCTGGATCGAGCCGCTCGAGGGTACGAGGAACTCAGCGCCGACGAAAGGCTAAGCCCGCGGGACCGTGCCCGTTCACTGTTGTGGCTCGGCACCACCTTGAGCAAAGCGGGTCGTCACTCCGCCGCCATCGAGAAGATGAACCAGGCGGTTCGCCTGATGGAGGAACTCGACGAAGTCGAGGACTGGTCTGTGGCCCACCAGAAACTGGCACTCGCTCATCGCGCACAGGGCAATCTCGACCAGGCCCAACGCCTCGTCGCCATCGCGTTGGCGAATGCGGTCAGCGGATCCCCCTTGCAGTCCGTACGGCTGCAAGCCGCTCACGGACATATTCTGCTGTCCGACCGGAGAACCTGCGATCATGGATTGAAACTCCTCGACCAGGCGGCGGCCATGGCGACCCGCTANCGGCTTGGCCACCAGAAGCGCAGCATCGACGGTATTCGCCGCGATCACGAACGATGAAAGGCCGCTGATGAACGACCGTCCCGCGGTGACACCCGAGCAATGGGCCGATGCCGGCCTGATCTGGGACTACCACCAGATGGGGCACGAATTGCGGCCGTGCTCGGTCGCGATCGGGCTCGGCAGCCATGACCTGCGCGTAGCCGCCTATGCGGCAGAGCTCTACCACAAAGGACTGTTCCCGCTGCTGGTCTTCACCGGCGCGACAAGTCCGTCTACCGCCGCCGTTTTTCCACGTGGCGAGGCCGTGCACTTTCGGGAGCACGCGCTCGCACTCGGAGTTCCCGACGAGGCGATCATCGTAGAGCCCCGAGCGCGGAACACCGGCGAGAACATCGCATTCTCCCGCGCCCTGCTCAACGACCGGGGCATCCACCCCGACTCGGTGATGCTGATCAGCAAGCCGTACATGGAACGCCGCGCCTACACCACCTGCCGCAAGCAGTGGCCCGAGCCGGAAGTGGTCTGCGCCTCCGAATCACTGTCGTTGCGCGAATACGCCCAGGCCATCGGCGACGACCACTTCGTCATCGACATGCTCGTCGGCGACCTCCAGCGCGTCATCGACTACCCAAAGCGCGGCTTCGCCATCCCCCAGCATGTACCCGAACCGGTGTACGCCGCCTTTCAACGGCTCCTCCGAGCTGGCTTCGACTCGCGAATCGCCCCGGCCGCAATTAAGGGCTAGTCCGGATGACCGCTCGCTGACACCCGGCGTGTGTTTGCTTGAGAAACTGCGTGATCATGCGCCTTAACGCCAATGATTTCTCCGCATTGCCTTGTGCGTGACAGGCCTCATCAGCGGGATGCATGGCCTCATCCTCGACGCCCCATCGTGGGCGGTGCAACGTTTTCCGACTATGACGTCAACGCCGTCTGCGAGTGACAACGGGGGCGAGATGGCCAGCGGCGCGCACCACGGCCGCCCGGTGTGCCCCCTTGGTGTGCCGCACGGCCAGCTCTACCCGACGTGTGTGTTCCTCCTCGCGTCGCACAGCGGTCCGGTAGGCGAGCCAGCCGCGGAGCGCGCTGGTGAGCGCACCGACAATCAGCACGACGGCCCACAGAGCCGGATCGGCGGCGAATAACGCTTCCACGGAGTATCTCCTGGCGTTGCCCTCGAACGTGACTGGACTGAACTCAGCGTGCACTCGGCGCGGAATTTCCGGCTAGCGTGGGAAAACAGTCGTAAACTCGCCGACCGCTCTGGGGGTGAGCCATGCGAACAGGACGACCGCCCTCGCCGGAGCGAAAGCGGCTCCCGGAACTCGAGGCGCTCGCCGCCTGGTTCGTCCAGGCGATCGACGAGTTCGGACATGGTTCCATTCGCCGTACGGCGGAGATGACAGGCCTGAGCCAGCGTGCCCTGTATGACGCCGTTAACGCGCAGCGTCTGCTACCGTTGCGCCTCGTCCGAGCCCTCGCCGAAGGACTCGGCAAAGACCCCGAGGACGCCGCCAGGCTGTGGGCCGAGGCGAAGCGGCAGCGCGACCGAGCGGAGGAAGCCGAGCGCCGCAAGACCCATCCTCACCTGACCTCCTGGGAGGAGATACCGCTCCCCTCTCCAGCGGTGCGCGACCTCTTGGAGGCGCAGGACGGCATCCTCGACTGCCTGCCTTACTCGCTCCTCGGCCTGGTGGAGCCACCGCTCTCTGCCATATACGTGCGGCAGCGGATTCGGCACTTGCCAACCCCGCAGCCGAGTGACGCCGCGGAGCAACCGCCGATATCGTCCGATGGCGCGGACGCCACTGGCTCCGATGGCCCGCAAGCGGACGAACCTACGCCTACTGAGCTGCCCTCTCATTCGTCGCGGAACATCGCGCCGCGCCTCCCGACAGCGGATCTGGTGCTCTCGCTGTCCGAGGCCCTTGCCAGGTACGACCATCTTCTTATCACCGGTGAGGCGGGCGCAGGGAAGTCCACGCTGGCGAGCCACATGGTCCGGTCGTTGTGCGGCGTATGGCTGCGCCGATCGTCCTGCCGTGACGCGCCGACCGCCGAGCCTCTGCTACCACTCCGCGTCTCGGCGTCCCTGCTCGCTGCCGAACGCGGGTCTTGGAGCGAGCGGGTACGTCGCGCCGCCTTGAGCACGCTCGGAGGTGTTCTCGTCGCCGATCCGCCAGCCTCATTGTTCGCCGGGCGTGCACAGGGCGCGCGCTGGCTCATCTTCGTGGACGGCATCGACGAGATCGCCGATCGGCGCCACCGCGCTGAGCTGATCCGCACCTTGTCCCGACACTGCCACCGGGACTCCGCATTCCGGCTGGTAATCATGAGTCGTCCGTTGCCCTCAACGGAATTCGCACCGCTGCGCGAGAGCCGGATCGGCGAGTTCGAGATGCAGCCGTTCGAACGACCTGAGCTTGAGGACTACGCACGCAAGTGGTTTGAGCAGCAGCGTCCGCGCGTACAGAACCCGGCTGCAGCCGCTGACCGGTTCCTCGCCGAGGTGGTGGACGAAGGAGAACTCAAGGAGCTCGTCCGCAATCCGTTGCTGGCCACAATGGCCTTGACGAATGCGACGCTAGAGCCCAGCTTGCCACCATCGTCGAGCCGCTTTGCCCTCTATGAGAACTTCCTGGAACGGTTACGCGACCGTGCTTCGCGCCGCGCGCGCGATGTCTTCCCTGCCTGGCTCGCCGAATTCGTCGATGAGCTGATCCGTCACCTGGCCAGGTTACGCGCCGAGGGCGAGGAGGACCTCCTCGCAGCAGGACGCGCGTGGCTGCGCGGACACGTTTCGGCTCCGCTGCCACCCGGCTGGGAAAGCGAGCTTCCCGCCGCGCTCGCGTGCACTGGCCTGCTGGTGGTGGCCGGGGAACAGGTGCGCTTCCTCCACCAAAGCTTCGCCGAGTTCCTCGCCTCCTTCGATTACGCCAGAGAACTCCCTGCGGACGGCACCGGCCTAGAGCCGTGGATCAGGCGCGCCTACAAAGGCGCCCAGCAGTCGTTGGCGCTCTTCGTACTCTGTCAGTGGGCGGCCAGGGCGGAATGCTCGCCCGACGCCCTAATTGCTCGGATTCTTGCCCGCCCGCAACGGGAGCGCACGCTGCTGGCCGGCTCACTTCTCGTGGAGGGGCTGGAGCCTGATTCTGGATGCGCTGACAGGGTGATCAAAAGACTCGCTGCCTTGGCACGCGTCGGCGATGCTGATGACGTGTGCATCAAGGCCACGACCACGCTCGCCGCCCTCGATCGCCGCTTCGGCACCAGGGCGGTTCTCGAAAAGATTGCCGAGGCGCCGGAACTGGACTCCGATGCACGCTTTCATGCTCTGACCGGGCTGAGCAGAATCGCCCCTCCTGCTGTCACCGCGCCCCTGCTGGTGTCCATGCTGGAAGTGCTCTACGGACTACTACCGAAGGCCGCCCGGCTCGCGAAACAGCTGGACGAGCAGACCAGGCAGGCCGTACGAGAGCGTTTGGAGGACCTCCTCGCCGAGCCGGATGTCAGCTCTTGGGAGTTCGCCATAGCAGCAGAGGCATATGGCGTTTGGGGAGAGGAGGAAAAAGTAGAACGACTGGCGCAGTGCGTGCTTGAGGATCCGCTCGCCGATTCGTTTGACGTGCGCCAAGCCGTCACTGCCTGGCTCGGATCGTCGCCTGCGTCTACCGTCATAGCTCAGTTGGTCAGGCTCGGCCACGCTCGGCCGCCGGGCGATCATGCTTGCCGCATGGTCATCGCATCGGCTCTGGAGCAGGCCGGCGCACCCGACGAGGCAGCCGAGCTGGCCAGGGCGGTCTTGGACGCTCGCGATAAGGTGACACACAGTCAGCGGGAAGCAGCCGAGCTGTGGTTGAGGGTTCGTGGCCCGCACGAGGCCGAACCCGTCCGCCGGCTACTCTCCTGGTACGAGGAGACAGGAAGTGAAATCTGGCGTCTGGCACGCATGATGCGGTGCATGCTCGACGCTGGTGTGGAGCTTCCTTACAGAGAATGGGCTCTGGAACGTCTCACCGGCGACCATGCACTGGCTATTGGCGGCGTAGAGATCATCTCACTGGCGATCACGAACCAGGAGCCCGAGGCTGCGGCCGTAATCGTCGCTCAGTACGGCGACGCGCTCCGTCTTCATGCCTTCGACCGGGCCGTATACGCGGAGAGCCTGCTGGACAACGGCTTGCCCGATGCGGCCTGGCAGGTCGCAGAGTCGATGCTGCGGTACCCGTCGGCACGGCAGGAGAGCTACCGCGTTGCGGCGGACGTGCTGCTGAAGATCAACCGGCTGCGCGCAGTTGAAGCGTTTTGCAATCAGCTTGAGGACATGAGCACCAGCGCTTGGGGAGCTGGCGTGATCGAAGCCTTGGAGGCCGACGGCATGCCAGACCTCGACGAACTGATCCTCCAGATCGCCGAGCGTGTCCTTGTCCTCCCCGCGGCCGAAGGCATTCACGTCGAGATCGCTCTTAGCGCGATCGTCGCATACGCAGACCATGACCAAATGGCTGTGGTGGTCGATAGGATCTGCCGCCATCCCGCGCTGACGTGCTCGCAGCAGCGCACGATGGCTGAAAACCTCGCGGTCATCGGCGAGAACGACGCCGCCAGGGCCGTCTGGCGGCATCTCTTGAGCGTACGGGGCCGCACGTCGGAAACCTCTGTGGTCGAGCTACTCGAGGGCATCGCCCAGGTTCTGACACACAAGGGCGCGATGGAGCTCATCCGCGAGGCACTGGATTCCGCGCCAAAGCATGCGTCCCACCACCGCCGCCGCCTGGAACGGATGATGTCCTGGCTCGCCAGCACGCCCATACGCGGCTAGTCAACCTGTTGACGCGCCTAGCACCACAGGCGCTCGCACGACTTCAACGCTCGCTGGGCGGATGTAGACCAAGGAAACGTTGCAACCCTCCGACGCTAACGCGCGCAGAATGCACTCAGCAGTAATATCGCATAGATCTGGCACGGTCGGAGTCACTGCGATGATGTAGAAGAGCCTTCCGGCTGTTCACTCTCTGACAGGTNCAGCAGTGGCCCGGGGTATGGAAAAGGCGTGGATAGGTGAGAAGGAATTCGCAGACTTTTCCCTCACATCGCCTATCCACTGGCTATCGTTCTGAACGCGAGTCTCGGATTTATTGGCCAGCCTGTCCTGCTCTACCCCTATTTCTTCATGGTTCGTGACCTGCTGCTGCCGGAGCTTGGGGCCGGGTCGCCGGATATACCGTTTCGTGATGGATACTCCGGGGCGCTGGTCATCGGCGGTGCGCTCGTTTTCGTCTGGGTCGTGGCAGTGGCGGCGGTGAATTTCGCCGTGCTTCGTTGGTCCTCGGTATCGCGGCTGCTGTACTGGTCTTTCATGGTCCTGGTGGCTCTGGTGTCCGCCGTTGTTCAGTTGCTGGAGGAATTTAGAGGGATTTTCCTCCTGGTAGCGGGCTGCCGGTCGCCGCACCGCTCTTACTTCGTTGATCTCTGGCATGGGGCGTGCCCGCTCTGCGGGGACGTCTCCGACCGCGCGCCCGTGGTCGTGCGCGAATGGCGGCGCGGGTCGCAGTGCTTCGCCGAGTCGGGCGGCGTCCGGGAGGTCGTGACCGCGGTGTGAGGGAGGCCCGCGGAAGGGCGGGCTGGACGGGGCAGTGGGCGCGGGTGCGCCGTGGGAGCGGCTCCAGGATGCACATAGATCTACGTATGACACCTGTACGACACGCGTACGTCATTTGGCGTAGGCAGGGATGAGGCTGGCCCGGATTGAGACGGTGCGACGTTTTCGCAGGTCATTGGGCCTGTTCGATGATCGTTCTCACAAGGGGCGGTGGGGTGTGGACAGGACTTTTTCGGGGGGCGTTATTGACAGGTTCCACAACCGCTTTCATTCTGGGCACACCATGGATGACGTTACCGAGGTTCCCGAGGGCTCCCGGCCCGTGACGATTCACATGGTCGCGGCGTCGGCCGGGGTGTCCGCTTCGACGGTGTCCCGCGCGCTGAACTTCCCGGAGCTCGTGAAGCCGGGTACCCGGGAGCGCGTGCTGGCGTGCGTGGAGAAGCTCGGCTATCAGCCGAACCGGGCCGCGCGGTCGCTGGCCCTGGGGCGTACGGCGTCGCTGGGGTTGATCGTGCCGGACATCGCCAACCCGTTCTTCGCGCCGTTCGTGAAGGTCGTGCAGCGGCGGGTGCGGGAGGCGAACTACGCGCTGTTCCTCGCCGACACCGATGAGGACCCGTCGACCGAGGTGGAGCTGGCGCTGGCGATGTCGCAGCAGGTGGACGGGCTGATCCTGTGCTCGCCGCGAATGCCGGGGCGGAAGCTGCGCACGATCGCGGCGAAGACGCCGGTCGTGGTGGCGAACCGGCTGAGCCGGAGCGTGCCGTCGATCGCGTTGGACTTCGGACCGGGCATCAAGCAGGCCGTGGCGCACGTGCACGCGCTCGGGCACCGGCGGTGCGCGTTCCTGTCCGGGCCGAGCGGGTCGTGGTCGAACCAGCAGCGGCTGCGCGCGTTCAGGGCCCAGTGCGAGTCGTACGGGATCGAGCTGGTGGTGCTGGGACCGTACGAGCCGGTGTTCAGCGGCGGCTATCGGGGGGCCGACGAGGCACTGGCGGCCAAGGTGACGGCCGTGTTCGCNTACAACGACATGGTCGCCCTCGGNGTCATGTCCCGGCTNTCGGACCGCAACGTCCGGGTGCCGGACGAGATGAGCGTCGTCGGGTTCGACGACNTCGAGGTGGCGTCGATGACCTCACCACCGCTCACCACCGTGGCGATCCCCGTCGACACGGTGGCCAAGGCCTCCGCTGCCCTGCTGCTGTCGCTGCTGGCCGAGACCACGCCCCAGCGTCCGGCGGCGCAGGAGCTGGCGACGCGCCTCGTGATCCGGAACACCACCGGAGTGCCAAAGGAGGACTGAAAATGAAACCCCCCCGCCTGTCCCTCCTCGCCGGGTTCCTCGCCCTCGGCCTGGTGGGCGCCGCCTGCGGCGCACCCGAGGCCGGTCAGGAATTCGTACCGGAGCCGGCCGCCGCGGACGTCAAGATGCCGAGCGAGCCGGTCACCCTCAACATCGTCGACGTCGCCGGAAACCTGCAGCTCACGCAGCAGATCTTCGACAACTACGCGGCGGCGAACTCGGACAAGGTCAGCCGCATCACCTACACCAAGGTCACCTCGCCGGAGCTCGCCGGGAAGGTGAAGGCCCAGCAGGACGCCGGGCGGCTCGACATCGACCTGGTGCTCACCGGTACCGACGGCCTGTCCGCCGGCCTGGAGCAGGACCTGTGGGTGGACCTCCACGGCAAGTACGCCGACCAGCTGCCCAAGCCGGACTACCTGGAGCCGGCCGCGAAGATGGCCGAGCTCGCCCAGGGCAAGGGCGTGGTGATCACCTATTACCCGTCCGGGCCGCTCATCGAGTACAACCCGAAGACAGTGACGAACCCGCCCAAGACGGCCGAAGAGCTGCTCGAATGGGCGAAGCAGAACCCGAAGAAGTTCACCTACGCCCGCCCGGCGAACTCGGGGCCNGGCCGTACGTTCATCATGGGCCTGCCGTACATCCTCGGCGACTCCGACCCGATGGACCCGGTGAACGGCTGGACGAAGACCTGGGCGTACCTGAAGGAGCTCGGCCAGTACGTCGAGTACTACCCGACCGGCACCACCCAGACGATGAAGGAGCTGGGTGAGGGCACCCGGGACATCACNGTCACCACCACCGGGTGGGACATCAACCCGCGCGTGCTCGGCCAGGTGCCGAAGGACTTCCAGGTCGGCACGCTCGACGGCTTCACCTGGGTGACCGACGCGCACTACATGGTGGTGCCGAAGGGCATCTCCGGCGAGAAGCTCGCGGTGCTGTTCGACCTGATGAAGTTCGCNCTCACGCCGGAGCAGCAGGCGATCACCTTCGACAAGGGCTACTTCTACCCCGGCCCGGCCGTGCAGGGCGTGACGATCGACATGGCGCCGGAAGAGAGCCGGCAGGCGATCCGCGACTTCGGGCGGCCGGAGTACGACAAGCTCATCGAGGACAACCCCAAGGCCGTGCCGCTTGACGCCAAGGCGCTGGTCCAGGCGTTCGACAAGTGGGACAAGGAGATCGGCGGGGACAAGGTGAAGCAGTCGTGAGCAGCGGGGTCGTCGAATCGGAGAAGCCGCAGGACGGTTTCGACGCCCTGCGCATGGAGGGTGTGACCCGGCGGTTCGGCAACGCCGTGGCACTGCGGGACCTGAACCTCACCATCGCGGGAGGCGAGTTCATCGCCCTGCTCGGCCCGTCCGGCTGTGGCAAGTCGACGGCCCTGAACTGCCTGGCCGGGCTGCTGCCGCTCACCGCGGGCAGCATCTGGCTGGACGACAGGCGCATCGACACGTTGCCGCCGGAGCGGCGCGGCTTCGGGATGGTGTTCCAGAACTACGCGCTGTTCCCGCACCTGTCGGTCCGCAAGAACGTCGGCTTCGGGCTCTCCATCCGCAAGGTGCCCAAGGCCGAGATGAACCGCCGGGTGGACGAGGCGCTGCGGCTGGTGGAGCTCACCGAGCACGCCGACAAGCTGCCCGGCCAGCTCTCCGGTGGTCAGCAGCAGCGCGTGGCGATCGCCCGCGCGATCGTGATCCGGCCGCGGCTCGTGCTCATGGACGAGCCGCTGTCGAACCTCGACGCGAAGCTGCGGTTGCAGATGCGCACCGAGATCCGGCGGCTGCACCAGTCGCTCGGCCTCACCACCGTGTACGTCACGCACGACCAGGAGGAGGCGCTCGCGCTCGCCGACCGGATCGTGGTGCTGCGCGGCGGCCGGGTCGACCAGGTCGGTACGCCGGAGGAGGTGTACACCGACCCGGTCAACACCTACGTGGCCGGGTTCATGGGCTACCGCAACCTGCTGGAGCTGCCGGTCGCCTCGCGCGACGGCGACCGGGCGGTGCTCGCCGAGCCGGGCCTGCGCCTCACCGGCCTGGTCCGCGAGGAGTTCACCGGCGAGACGGCCGTCGCCGCGATCCGCCCCGACGACTTCCGCCTCGCTCCCGAAGGGGGCGGGAGCGACGGGGAGCGCAACGCGGTGCGGATCAAGGTCGAGGTGGTGGAGTTCCACGGCCGCGAGGTCGCGGTCGAGGGCGTCACCGAGACCGGGCGGGTGATCCACTGCCGGCTCGCCGAGCGGGTCGCGCCCGGGGACAAGATCGACGTCTACGCGCCGCCGGAGCGGGTGCTCGTCTACCGGCCCGGCGGGGAGACGGGGGAGTGATGGCCGAGCCTCGCACGGCGACCGAACCGGCGGGCGGATCCGCGGGCGGATCGGCGGGCAAATCGGTGGGCAAGTCGGTGGGCACTGCGGCCGAGAAGCCGGGGGCCAGGGTGGACGCGTCCGCCTCCGGCGCGTCCACCCCGCTCCGGCACCGGCTCGCCGAGCGCGGCATCGACCGCCTGCTGCTGCTGTTGCTCCCGGCGGTCGCCACGCTCATCGCGCTGTTCCTCTACCCGATGATGTACGGCGTGGGCCTGTCGCTGCAGCCGCGCAGCGGCGGGATCTTCGCCAACTACGTCGCGTTCTTCACCGATCCGTACCAGAGCAGCACGGTCTGGAAGACGATGCGGCTCGCGCTGCCCGCGGCGCTGTTCAACGTGCTCGTCTCGGTGCCGATCGCGTACCGGCTGCGCGGCCGGTTCCGGGGCAAGCGGCTGCTCACCGCGATCCTCGTGCTGCCGGTGACGCTCGGCACGGTGCTCGTCGCCGACGGCATCCTGCGGTACTTCGGGCCGCGCGGCTGGTTCAACCGGGTGCTGCTGGAGCTCGGGCTCGTGGATGAGCCGGTGCGGCTCATCTACAACTACTGGGGCGTGATGTTCTCCCTGATCATCACCGGGTTCCCGTTCGCGTTCCTGCTCGTGCTGTCGTACATGTCGGGCATCGACCCGACGCTGGAGCGGGCCGCGGCGACCCTCGGCGCGGGCCCCTGGCAGCGGGTGCGCCGGATCACGCTGCCGCTGCTCGCCGCCGGGCCTCGCCACCACGTTCATCCTCTCGTTCGTGCTGGCGTTCTCGGTGTTCCCCTCGGCGAACCTGGTGGGCGAACCCGCCGACGAGACCCGGGTGATGGCGATCGCGGCCTACCAGGCGGCGTTCGAGAAGTACGACTACACGATGGCGTCCACGATCGCCGTGCTGATGGGCGCGTTCGAGCTGATCGTGATCGCGCTGGTGCTGCTGTGGCGCGGGCGGCTGTACGCCGGGCACACGGGAGGTAAGGGCGCATGAGCGCGGTGGAGGCGGGCGGCCGGGCCGCCCCCGGGTTCCTGCGGCGGGCGCTGCGCGCCGGGCCGTTCGCCTGGATCGTCTGGGGCGGGGTCGCGTTCTTCCTGGTGAACCTCGGCGCGCTCATCCTCTCCGTGGTGATCAACTCGTTCGCGGTGAACTGGTTCGACGGCTGGCTGCCGTCGGCGTTCACCACGAACTGGTACGCCGACGCGTGGCGGGAGTTCAACCTCGCCGACGTGCTGCTGGTGACGCTGATCGTGGCGCTCGTCGTGGTCGGCCTGTCGCTGCTGTTCGGCGTGCCGGCCGCGTACGCGCTCGCCCGGCGGAACTTCGCCGGCAAGCAGGTGGTGATGCTGCTGCTCCTGCTGCCGGTGCTGCTGCCGCCGATCACGTACGGCATCCCGCTGGCGACGCTGATGTACAAGGTCGGCCTCGCCGGCTCGCTCGCCGGGGTGATCGCGGTGAACCTCGTGCCGGCGCTGCCGTTCGTGGTGCTCGTGATGACGCCGTTCATCGAGCAGATCGACACGAACATCGAGTCGGCGGCGCGGATGTGCGGCGCGGGGACCCGCCAGGTGTTCACCCGGGTGCTCGTGCCGCTGCTCGTCCCGGGCATCCTCGCGGCGGCGGTGCTCGTGCTCGTGCGCACCGTGGCGATGTTCGAGCTCACCTTCCTCGTCGCCGGGCCGGACAGCCAGACGCTGATCGTGGCGCTGTACAGCGCGGCGTTCACCCCGGGCATCCGGGCGGCGCAGGCGATCGACGCGATGGCGGTGATCTACACGCTGCTCTCGTCGATCCTGCTGGTGATCGCGCTGTCGTTCGTCAACCCGACGCAGATCGTGGCCCAGGTGAAGGAGGTCACGCCGGAGTGACGGCCCTGCCGTGACTCCGGGGCGACGTACCCGACGGCCGCACCGGTGGCGCGCGGCGCCCGGTGCGGCCGTCGCGTGCCCGCCCCGGCGCGGCCGTCACGGCACGCGGCCGACGCCCCAGGCTCCCTACCGCCCTCGCTCGGCCGTTCCGGGAAGAAGGGGGTGCCGGGGCGCCGTTCGCGGGCGTGGCCGGCGGGGCCGCCGCGGGGAGAGGGTTGTCCCGCTTTAAGCCTTCAAATGGCGATACGCGAGAATCTGCCGGGTGTCGGGAATCGTCGTGGCGTTCGTGTCCCTGGTCTCGGTCGCGGTGCTCGGCTACCTGG
>Ga0065720_1020226_pt1 | contig 15855 bp, 9 predicted proteins | sample Thericmetagenome_FD_59107 | JGI IMG/M metagenome (GOLD analysis project Ga0065720, IMG submission 59107) | Thermophilic microbial communities from the Joint Bioenergy Institute, California, USA of rice/straw/compost enrichment - eDNA_2 v2... | ecosystem: Engineered > Solid waste > Grass >... | reverse complement strand
TCGCTGACCAAAAGATAGGCATCCATTTGTGAACTGCTGGTCATTCTTTTAGCTGCAGCAATAAAATACCATTTATTAGCTATATATATTATTTCAATTAAAATTCATTCATTACTTGCAAGACATGCTGCTGAGCTGCAGTATGCGGCAGGCGTGGTTGAAAGCACAAGTTCTAAGTTTTTGTTGACCATTGTAAATATCATTGTGATATGTTGAGGTGCAGTATGCTTGTGAATGATATTAACTTGGTCAAACATCGAGGCAAGGGTTGTTGTAGTAACAGTAGGAGCTGGTGTCAATGGCTGATCCAGATATATCCAGAAAGAGACTGAGAATTCATCATAAACAAGCTGATCTCTGTCGGGAGGGGCAGGCAACTTGATACCAGTATAAGCAGCATCAAAATCTAGATAATAGACATCCTTTCTACATTGAACTGCATCATCATATCCTGAGATTTGCCATGTTATCGAAGATTGTGAGTTAGATGTATACTCGAAATCAAGGAAGGAGTCAGCTGGGCATTGAAGCTTGCAAACTTTGTCGAAGTCTAAGACATTGTATTTTGTTTGGCACTTGGTGTGAATGTTATTATTACCGGGACTACAATTTTCATCGTACTCGACATTGCCAGGGTCACAGATGCAACCAATTACATTAGACTGATATCCTGAAGCACAGTCGAAGTCGTCTCCGAATTTGTTACATTTTGCCCTTGAATATGCCTTTGAATTGTCGCAAGCGGCACATGAATGATGGCATGGATAACAATATGGATACATTCCATCATCATCGACCTCAAAACTTGCAACAGGAGTCATTAAACAGTCACTAGGATAGCATTTGTGTTTGAATAAGTAATATTTGGGATTACTTTGACACATTAGACAGACATTAGGATCCAAGTTGCTTATAAGCTCACAATTAGTTCCTGCTTGGCCTGATCCAGAAAAAGGGATTCCATCCATGCTAGTGGTAAAGAATAGTCCGATATCAGTATTGAGGTAATTGCTTAGGAAAATGAATCTGTACATAGAAGTTGGATAATCCAGATAATCGACCATTTTTCTAATACTTAAAGTCTCGTTGACCTCAAAGGCCTCCAAATCTATTATCTTTCCTTTCCATGTTGAAAACATCACTCCATAACTGATCTGGCTGGTATCTAAAAATCACTCCATGAAAAAGGAAATTTACTTATTGAGGCGTTGAACCCAGCCCAAACTCTTCCAGCAATTGGAACAGGGTTTAGCCCAGGATAGTAGCTGACTAACATGAAAATTCCTAATAATAAGCAGATGAAGGGAGTAATTTACCCTGATGGTTGGCAGTGATATCATAGCCAATTGTATCATTGTCACCACCAATAGGCTGTCTAGACAAAATTTCTCCAATTTCTGCTCTTATTCTCACAAAAACTGTGTCCCATACCTCCCCAGGTTTCTGTGCATAAAACCCAGCTTGTGAATTGTACAATACAACCAGTTCGCCTAAAAGATTTCTTATCTAAACCTGTTAAAAATACCTGCATACACACTCGCCGAGACAAAATGATCTTCATAGGAAGCTTCTCCGAGTACCTGGGCCCATTGAAGAATACCATCACTTGTTCTGTAGCTCAGAATCAAGACATTTGAATTCCCAAGTTCAGGGAAGTAGGTTCCCTGTTGATACACTTGGGCCTGGTAAAATGTATTTCTGTCAACATCTCCAACCAGATACACCAAGTCGAGGTCTTCATCGACAATGAGTCCTTGGAGATTGATGGTATAATTTCCTGAAGTGTATTTGACCCAATGAGTGAAATTATTCTGTAAGCTGAATTTGCAGACAAAAGTGTTATTCCTGTCATGGTCTATTCTTGTCATATGATGCACTTTCGTGTTACCTTCATTGTAATATTGTCCTGCAATAAAAATTTCATCTTTCTGGTAGCTGACTTTGACATATACATTAGAGTTAGGAGGACTTCTTAGGGGAACATCCTTACATTTGTCAATGTCGAAGCTTCAAAATCAAATTTTATAACTCTTTCTTACATTGGTTGGCCAACGACAGTTCTTTGGATGCTGCAAACGTAAATCTGGTTGTAAGAATCTGTCAGAACAACATATTTCAACTCGTCATCAGTAAAATCTAAAAATATAGCAACTACTTTTTAACCTTTACCCATATAAAAGCCTTTTATGCTCAACTCTGGCAGTTTGAGCTCTTCAACCTAGGAAATTATTTCATTGCAGTTCATTCATACAATTATTTCATCTGCAAAAGGCTGATATAGCTGCTTCTTATGAAGCATGTAATTCTGATAATTATATACATCCAGAGGATCGAAATTCTTCCTGGACATGATGTAAAGATATTCGTCATGCTTCACAACAAGATCACCATTTTCTCTTATAGGAACATCCAGATAAGCGTTTTCAATATTCACCATTTCCTCATAAGGATAGGCTCGGACGCTTGTTGGGTACTCATAAATGACAGCTCTGCTTATCGAAATCAATGAAATTAGAATTATCGCTAGCATTCGTTCTCAGCTAAAAAATCAATATGAAGTAATTTTATTTTGAATAGATTTAGGACAAACGAAATATTTCATTTAGCCCAAAAATAGAACTTTCCTTTCTCTAGTGCTTCTGCCCCCAAATTTAACCTGCCTCTTTCTTCGACTATACTCATTGCCTCTCCACAGAAAATCATCGAAAATTCGAGTTTATTCTTAAGGAAAATAGTCTGACTAATGAAATATGGACAAAGAGACCTTTTTAGTGGAAATTTTCTATGGAATTAAGAGAGATAAACAAAGTGTATTGTACTTCCAAATTCTGACTATATTTTATGAAATACCCTGAAAATAAAATATTATTAAAGGAAATGAAAAATTATAGTTTGCTGGCCATCTTCGCTCTTATTTTCCTCTGCGGAATCAAGGTCTCTAATCAAGCTTCATTCATTCCTCTTCCACATATGAAACGAACTAGCGATTCCTCTGTTAAAGTCGAGTCAGGTGGATACAACTGCGTTTTATGTACCGTCTTAGTTTCACAGTCAATCGTTGCTGCAGCTGCTAACTCCGAAGCTGTGGACGTATTCATAGAGAAAGACCTTTGCAGAATTTTCAAGGCTCCTCTCAAGCAGCTCTGCGTTAGTTTTGTTGCTAACTATGGAGCAGTCATCATCAATGCTCTCAAGAATAATGCTTCTCCTGATGAGGCTTGCAGAGAAGCCAAGCTTTGCGACAATCCTAAGTGTAACTTGTACCCCCATAAAAAGTTCAGCATGACCTTCTCTGAAAACTGGGATCCTCTGTTTGATGAAGACATTATTTTGAGTGGTATTCATGGATTCACATTCGACCCATGGCAAGAATTATTGAAGATTCTGGAAAACTTTTCTAATAACCACAGACCAGATATTGATCTGGATAATGACACCTTTTCTGCTGTGACAGCTCAGGTCAGAGGATTCCACTGGAAAGGCAAGGATTGTAATGATGCAAATACCAAAATCTATCCTGGAAGAAAGGTCAACCCAACCAAAGATCCAACAGTGGATTATAACTGCAATGGTATCTATGGAAAGGATAACAAGACTCAAGTGGATTGGAAGACCAAGCTTTGTGGTAACAGCAGTCAAATGGGATATGCTGTTATTGGAGATTCTGCTGGAGCACACTTTTCTCTTCCTGCTTCATGGTTCAATGGATCTGAATGGAAAGAGGGTACATTTGATGATTTCGCGACCAGAGGATTGGATGAATTTGATCTTCCTCATTATTCTGGGTGGACTGGATATATCAATGATTCTGCTGCTATTCCAAGCAGAAGTATTTATCAATATCTCTATCAAAGAAACAAGTGCAACTTCAGAGACTTCCAAAACGCTGGAATCAACGGAGCTGATAGTTACAAGGAAATTGAGTATATCAAGCAAGCTTTCAAAAGAGATCAACAAAATGATTACCCAATGCTCGTTTTCCTTGAACTCATTGGTAACGATGTCTGCTCTGGTGGCTACCATATGACTAACGTTACTAACTTCAAGCAGAATATCTTAACTATTTTGGATTATTTAGATACTGTCTTGCCTGCTGGGTCCCATGTTGTTACTGTTGGGGTGGCAGATGGAAGAGTGCTGTACGACAATTTGCATAACAGAACCCATCCTCTAGGAGTTACCTATGCTGAATTCTATGACTATTTGATGTGCTTGGGCAAGAATCCTTGTGTTGGCTGGTTAAATTCTAACGAAACAACCAGAAATTTAACTTCTGAAAGAGCTGCCAATTTGAGTCAAGTTTATAGGGATATTCTTGCTTCAGGCAAGACTTACAAGAACTTCGACTGGACATATTATGATTTCCCTGCCACAACAATTATCAATAATTGGAAAGCTCAAGGTAAGGATCCTGCGCTCCTGATTGAACCAGTTGATGGTTTCCACCCTGGTCAGCAATTCAATGCTTTGATGGCTGATTATTTCTGGCAAGCATTGCTCAGAGACAAACCTGAATGGCTTGGACCTGTTAATCCTAATAACGATTTGATCACTCAGTTATTTGGAAATCAAGGAGGATATGGTACTCATGATTCATAGTCATCTTATATTTAAGTTAATCTCCATGAATATGAGCTATCTATCTCGAAGAAAAGAATAAACTATTAATCGTTCTGATAAGTATCAACCAAATTTTTTCGTTAGCTCTTCAAAGGAAAAAATGAAGCTAACAGATCTTTTCTGATCATAACTGAATCGTTAGAAAGGTGGAGTCCAAGTAAAATCACTTCCGATCTTAACGTAAAACTCCCTTTATCTCATAGGCCTTTTTTAAAACATATTATGAGTTTGCAAATCCGTTAATAATTTGGCATCAAACCAAAATAAAACACAAAAAAGGAGATCATAACAGCAATGGAGGGTTGGATACATAAAGACACCAATAAGGCCAGACATGGCCAATTGATTCACTCTGCAGACCAGATTCCTGAAATCATGTCAGTTCTCCATCAAGGGGCCTATAATAAAGAGATATTGCCCGATCATTATAACTGCTCGTTCGTTTCTCCTTCTCCAACAAGGCAAACGAACAGGAAAAGAAACTATATAGTGACTACAGCTGAGAAAAGCCGAATTGCCCTTGAGGAGCTTGACGGTGTGAAGCAGAGGCTAATTTTTGATAATCATCCCTATATGTTGACAAATGATAATCAATTCGGTGCTGAAAACAACAGAATTGGAGCCGTAAGCTATAAGAGGGGCTTCCAAGACAAGCAAAATATTCTCAAGTTGCGTTAAGCCCTTAACTATCTGAAAATGCGAGATGTAAATATTAGATCTTTTTACAGATCAATTTTGTCGTGTTTGGTTGGTTTAGAGTTATTGGTTGTATGAACTGAATTCTTCAGGCGTACGTCCCTTCTTACCCTTTGTAAAATAAGTAATATATTTCTGATGGAATGACCAGTGCAATTAACTTAAATTTTATTCTTCCGAGCTTCTTCTAAGATCTTCATAAAACAAGCCCTCTATGAAGTACAGGAGTCGATTACTCATGGATCTGTTCCAGCTTTTCCTAGTATTTAGTATGCTGGCTGATGCTGCATTCCAGACAATCTATGCCTTTTTTAATCCGTTCATAACTACAGGAACTGAGGTAGTAGCTTACATATTCTTAGTTCTACACCATATCATTGCGGCCATTATCTGTATTTGGCTGGCAAAAGTCTCAAATATGTGGAATATGTATGACGGATTCGTCAAAAAAACATTGGGATATTCTCAAATTGCTTTTGAAGTTATCTTTAGACTGCCTGTATGGAAACTCAAAGAAGAAGATGATTCCTATAACTTGGTGGATTATATGAGCATGCTATTTATTAATATACCACAAGTCCTGTTACTGGACCTACCTTTTGTATTTATAGCAATCCATGACGCCAATTTAAAGGGTGGCTGGGACTTCCTATCTCTAGTGAGTATAATTTCTAGTACTTCTAACATTCTTTGTAATGGTATTTTATATGCTAGCCAATTTAGAAAAATTGTAAATAGCTAATTTGCTCACTGAAAAATGACTCTTTCGCTCAAACAAAAGCTATGAAAAATCAATTTTTCAAATAATATTCCTTTAAAATCATGAATCCTAACCCTCTTAAGAGAAAAAGGCTGTTGAAGGCTTTCAAGCGATTTCTAAGGACTCCAGAAGATGAATACGAACTAAAGGGCAATTCAGATGAAGATAAAGATGACTCCGAGGAAAGTGATGATTACCAAGGTAATTTGAAGATTCGAATTCCAATAATTCAAAAGATCAGAAGACAAGAAGAGAATCTGGCGTTAAGAGACTATTTTCTACTTGGAAAATTCTGATATTGAACTTGATACGGGGTCTAATTAAGATTTTTCTAATACTTGTAGTCATTAAAATAAGCTTGTGGCTGTCAGAAGAGCATATCCCCGATTGAGGATTTTTAATCAGAATCTGCTTTCATTAGATATATTCATCCTAAAGATTTATGAAACTTCTTTATTTCTGATTAATTAAAAATATGACATTAACACTATAGAGAGAATTCGGTTTTATAATTCATTAAGTTTGAAATTAACTTAAATCTCAATATAGCGGAGAAATATCTCAAACCTAATGGTAAGGACTAACTTCTAATCCACTAATTTCACAGCCTCAACCTCTTATTTGGCAAACACTTAAAGTAACCGGTACTCCTCCTGCCCCGAGGTCCGGACATACTTTAACTCCAGTGGGCAAATTATACATTCTCTTCGGAGGACTTGATAACGAAAAGAAGAATGGAAAGATCGCTCCTAATAACCAAGTCTACGTCCTTCGTCTTGCTTCTAACAATAACTGTGAATGGCGTCTTCAACAATGCAGCGGAGATGCACCTCTTCCAAGAACTAATCATGCTGCCTGCGCCTTGGGAAATGACAGACTTCTTATTTTCGGAGGTTACTACTCCACTAACCAAAGATTCAACGATACCTACATCCTCAAGACTAGTAAGCATAATTTTTCTTTCACCTAATTTCATAGCTAACTTCCAATGGTCCCAACCTCCCAATCAAAAATCTGGAACCGAACCTAAGAATACTGAATCAAAGATTGGTGCTCCCGAACCAAGAGCTAACCACACCTGTACTTATCATGAAGGAAAAGTCTATGTTTTCGGAGGTCACGGAGGTGTCTCCTATCAAAGAAAGACTTTTGATGATCTCTATGTTTTAGACTGCGAATCTTTTGAATGGACCAAGCTTGAACCTAATGGTCTTAAACCTGAGCCTCGTGGAGGACACACTGCTGCTGTCTTGCCTAATGACCGTATTTTGTACTATGGTGGTTGGTCAACCCACAGCCAATATGCTAACATGTTCATTTATGATATTAAGAAGAATGAATGGATTGACCCTGAAATTCAATATGATATCCCCAGATGGAATCATTCAGGTGTTATGGTCTTTGCTATTCCTTCATGGAAATATTTCATCTTCGGAGGTTCAGTTGGAACTTTCGACGAAGGTACTCCTCGTACTCTCGGTAAATTAACTGATGATCTTCACGTTCTCGATATTGAAACCATGAAGTGGAGTGTTGTTGCTCTTGATGCCGAAGACAACAAACCTAAGGCAAGAGAGTCCTCAGCCATGTTCTACGACTCTAACGAATCAAGACTCATCGTTTTCGGTGGCTGGAACAACAATTGGCTCGGAGATATATGTTCTATCCCCATCGGTATCATCACCGGTCCTCCTTATGCTATTTTTGATATTAACCCCAAACTTGGTCCTTATACTGGTCACACTAAAGTCACCATTACTGGTGTTGGTTTCGTCAATACCCAAAACATCATTGTTAGATTCACCAGCGGAAAGGCTTCTTGCGACCAACAAGGTTTCTATGTCAGCGATACTGAAATTCAATGTGATACCCCAGATTTTACTGCATATGGTCCTAAGGAAGCTGAAGTCAGGATTGCTATTGACAGAGGAGATTTCACTATCACTTCCACCAAGTTCAGCTTCTTCTTGAATACCAAGGCTGACCAGACCATTGCTTATGGTCCCGCTCTTCTTGTCGAAAACCCTGTCGGAGTAGAGACTATGTTCTACATCCAAGCACGTAACATCAACGGAGAAAACAGAAAATCAGGTGCTGATGAATTCGTTGTTGAAGCTATCAGAACTGCTGCTGAAGGTGCTTCCCAATCTGAAGTAACTAAAGTCGAAACTACTCTTGAAGATTTGAACAATGGTTCCTATATTGTTAAGCTTCAACTCCCTGAAGAAGGTGAAGTCGAAATCTCTATTCAATACAAAAACGAAAAGGGAGAACTTGAACACATCAGAGGAAGTCCCTTCAAAGGAATTAAATTCTCTGGCAAGGCCAACCCCAAGAACAACGAACTTACTGGTCCCGGTATTGCTAACTACATCACTGAAACTCTTGTCGAGATTGATAAGTTCATCTCTGAAACCAAGAATAATATCAACATTAAGAACAAGAATGTCAGTGAAGATGTCTTCGCTCTCCTCAAGGTTAAGGAAAATCTCATCCTCCTCAGCCAAAGAAAGGACAATATGATCCTCACACTCGATACTCTTGAACAACTTATCAAGACCCTTGAAGAAAAGGGAGTTCACAGAGAAGCCGACCTCAAGAAAACCGTAAGACTCATCGAAGAAATGAGAAACCTCGAAAAGCTCGCCAACAGCGTCGAAAAGGAAATCACTGGTCCCGTCAAAGCTGAATCCGAAAAGTGCAAAGAAAAGATCGTCAGATTCGAAGAAGAACTCAAGCAATATTACATTGACCTCAAGAAAGAATCCTTCTACTACTACAAGACCGGTATTGAAGGCTCCTTCCAAAGATTGGACTACGTTAACTCCCAAATCGAAAAGTTCGAAGAAAGACTTAATGACTTTGACTACTTCTCCAAGATGTTCGATTTCCCTGATAGCATGGCTCCAGTCGTCAAAAATCTGGAACATATCAAGAACGAAGTGAATGCGGTAACGGCGTTGTGGAATCACATCAAGAAATCAGATGCCAAGTTCAATGAATATAAGGCCAGAAAGTGGGGTGATGTCGTCGTGGCCGATATGGAAGATGAAATCAAGAAATTGAGAAAGGAACTCAATGACCTCAGAGGTTTGGACAGAAAGTCCTCTGCTTTTACTGGTATCAAGGATGATCTTCAAAGATGGGCTACTTTCATTCCTCTTCTCGGAGAACTTAAGGACCCATCTATGGATGTTGAGGATCAAAGACACTGGAAAGATGTTCAGAAGGTCACTCAAAAGGAATTCACGGTTGATGAAGAGACTCCTCTAGAAGTTGTTTGGGAACTCAAGCTTTTCGAATACAAGGATCAAATTGAAGAAATTACCGATAAGGCTAAGCAAGAAGCTAAGATGGAAAAGACCTTGAACAAGATCGAAGAAAAATGGAAGGAGGTCGTCTTCGAAAAGGTCCAACACAAGGACACCAACATTATGCTCCTCAAGATGTCTGATGAAAACTTCGAAGCCCTCGAAGAAAACCAAGTCCAAATCCAGAATATGTCTGCTTCCAAGTACCTCGCTTACTTCGAAGCTGTTGTTAACAAGTGGAGAGAATCATTGGCTGCCATTTTCGATGTCGTCCAACTCCTTGCCGAAGTCCAAAAGACCTGGTCTTTCTTGGAGAATCTCTTCATTCAATCTGAAGAAGTCATGAAGGAATTGCCCAACGAAACCGAGAAATTCAGAGATATTGACAGAAGAGTCAAGGCCATCATTGAAGATGGTAACAAGATCATGAACATTATGAAGTTCTGTACTCAAGGAGATATCTACAAGAGACTCGATGAAGTCCAAAACGAACTTAAAATCTGTGAGAAAGCCCTCAACAAGTTCTTGGATGATAAGAGAAAGGCCTTCCCTCGTTTCTACTTCGTCTCAGTCAATGACTTGCTCGATATCCTCTCCAATGGTAACAACCCCACTAAGATCAACAGACACATGTCCAAAATCTTCCAAGCTATCGACAGACTTGACCTCAAGGATCAAGGAGGTGCCAGACCCGTTGCTGTCGGTATGCACTCTGCCGTCGGTAAAGAATACGTTCCTTTCGAAAAGCCCTTGCCTTTGGAAGGAAAAGTCGAAGTCTATCTTGAAACTACTATTAGAAGAATGATCAGCACTTTGAACGATATTGCCGGCAAATCTTTCAAGTCCCACTCCACTATGAACAGAGACGATTGGATTGCCCAAGATCCTGCTCAAATTACCATTCTCGTTAACATGATTATCTGGGTCTCCAGTGTTGAACAAGCCTTCACTGCAATCCAAGGAGGAAACCTCGATGCTATGAAGAACTTCCTCACCAAGTCAGTCGATGCCTTGAGAGCCTTGATTAAGAGAGTCCAAGGAGATTTAGATAAGTCTCTTCGTCAAAAGATCATGGTGCTCATTACCATGGATACCCACTCCAGAGATGTCATTCAACGTCTCATTGACGAAAACGTCAGAAAGGCTGACGAATTCCAATGGCAATCACAACTCAAATTCTACTGGGATATGCAAAAGAACGATGCTAAAGTCAACATTACTGATGCTGTCCTCTGGTACGGTTACGAATACCTCGGAAATGGTCCTCGTCTGGTCATTACCCCCTTGACTGATCGTATTTACGTCACAGCTACTCAGGCCCTTCACTTGAAGATGGGTTGCGCTCCTGCTGGTCCTGCCGGTACTGGTAAGACTGAAACTACTAAGGATCTTGCTTCCGCTGTTGGTAAAGCTTGCTACGTCTTCAACTGCTCAGGAGAAATGAACTACGAATCTATGGGTAATATCTTCAAGGGTCTCGCTGCCTCAGGTTGCTGGGGTTGCTTCGATGAATTCAACAGACTTGTTCCTGAAGTGTTGTCTGTCTGTTCAGTTCAATTCAAGGCCGTCACTGATGCCATCAAGGCCAAGAAACAGAGATTCATCCTTCAAGAAGATGAAATCGCTCTTGATCCCACTTGCGGTGTCTTCATTACTATGAATCCTGGTTATCTCGGTAGATCTGAACTTCCTGAAGGTCTTAAGTCTCTTTTCAGACCCATTACTGTCGTCGTTCCCGATCTTGAACTTATTTGTGAAAACATGCTCATGGCTGAAGGTTTCATTGAAGCTAAGGTTCTTGCCACTAAGTTCACTACCTTGTATGCTCTCTGTAGAGATTTGCTTTCCAAGCAAGACCATTACGATTGGGGTCTTAGAGCCATCAAGTCCGTCTTGGTCGTGGCTGGTGTTTTCAAGAGAGCTGAACCTAACATCGGAGAACAGGCCTTGCTTATGAGAGCTCTGAGAGATTTTAACATTCCTAAGATTGTCCAGCAAGATTTGAGTATTTTCTTCGGTCTCTTGGGAGATTTGTTCCCCGGAGTTGAAATTGCAAGAAAGAGAGATCTTGACTTCGAAGCTGTCATTGAGAAGATGTGTATTGAAAACAAGTTATACCCTGATGAAGATTTCATCCTCAAGGTCGTCCAATTGAAAGAACTCCTCGAAATTAGACATTGTGTCTTCGTTATGGGTCCCCCAGGATCTGGTAAGACCACTACTTGGAAGATTCTTGCCAAATCCCAAGATAAGATTGGACAAAAGACCACTTGGCAAGATCTTAACCCCAAGACTGTCTCCACTAGAGATCTTTATGGTTACGTCATGCCCACTAAGGAATGGAAGGATGGTCTCCTTTCCAAGACAATGAGATCTTTGGGAGAAATCAACGATACTAATCCTAAATGGATCGTTTTGGATGGTGATTTGGATGCCAACTGGATCGAATCAATGAACTCTGTCATGGATGATAACAAGATCTTGACTTTGGCCTCTAATGAGCGTATTCCTCTTAAGCCTCACATGAGAATGTTGTTCGAAATCAGAGATCTTAAGTTCGCCACTCCCGCTACCGTCTCTCGTGCCGGTATCCTTTACATTTCCGATGATAAGGGTACCCAATGGAAGTCTTATGTTAAGAGCTGGGTCCAGAAATACCCCGAAACTGAAGCTGATAAGTTGCAATCAACCCTTCAAAAGCTCTTCGACAAGTATGTCGAAGCTACCCTCTCCTTCGTCTTCAGAAGCTGCAAGTTCCTTATTCCTCTTTCCAAGATGGCCATGGTCATCACTATCTGTAAAGCCCTCGATGGACTCCTCAAGGAGAAGGTCGTCAACTTAGAATACACCTTCGTTTACGTTGTTATCTGGGCTATTGGTGGTGCCCTCTCTGAAAAGGATGGTGAAGACTACAGAAAAGTCTTCTCCAGCTGGTGGAGATCTCAAACTGACTGGAAGGTTGTCAAGTTCCCTGCCAAGGGTACTGTCTTCGATTTCTACATTGACCAAACTGACAACCAAGCTAGACCTGAAGAATGGAGCAAGATTGTCCAAACCATTGAATACGATGGCTCTGTTCCTATGGGTAACATTACTGTTCCTACTCCTGATAACGTCTCAACAACTGAATTCTTGAAGAACCTCGTCTACGTTGGCCATCCTTCCCTTTTGATTGGTATGGCTGGTTCTGGTAAGACCCAAATGGTCAAGGGTCTTTTGAGAGAAATCAACCAAAAGAAACCCGATTCTTACTTGTACCAAATCATCAACTTCAACTACTACACTGAATCTGGACCCCTCCAAAGCATGTTGGAACAAACCCTTGAAAAGAAGGGTGGTAGACAAAAGGGTCCCAGAGGTAAGGCAAAGCTCATCTACTTCATTGATGATCTTAACATGCCTATGCTTGATCCTTACAACACTCAAACTGCCATTTCCCTCTTGAGACAACTTGCTGACTACGAACATTGGTATGATATCAGCAAGCTCAGCATCGTCGAAATTATCAACACTCAAACCATTGCTGCTATGAACCCCACTGCCGGTTCATTCTCTGTCGATCCCAGATACCAAAGACATTTCTGGACTTGCGCTATTCCCTTCCCTGAACAGAACTCTCTCTACACCATCTACAACACCTTCATGGTTGGTCACTTCAAGAAGTTCAAGCCTGCCATCCAAGAAAACATTCCTCTTATCATTAAGGCTGCTCTTCAACTCCATCAATCAGTCATTTCCCTCTTCAGAAAGACTGCCATTAACTTCCACTACGAATTCAACATTAGACATTTGGCTGGTATCTTCCAAGGTCTCTTGTTGGCTCAACCCAACCAATTCCAAGATCCTGAAAAGCTTGTCAAACTCTGGATCCACGAATCCGAAAGAATCTACGGAGATCGTCTCGTCTCTGTTGAGCACTTGGCCACCTACAAGGCTACTGTTGCCGATCTCGTCAGAAAGAACTTCTCCAAGTACAATCTTAACAGATTCTTCTCTGCCAACAACCCAGAACCCATCATCTTCTGTAACTTCACCCAAGGTATCAATAATGATCGTTTCTATGACCAAATGCCCAATGACAAGCTTGAGCACCACATTGCTGAGGCTTTGAAGGAATACAACGAAAACAATGCTGTCATGGACCTCGTTATGTTCGAAGATGCCATGAAACACGTCTGCAGAATCACTCGTATCATCCAACAACCATCTGGTCACGCCCTCTTAGTCGGTGTCGGTGGTTCCGGTAAACAATCTCTCTCCAGACTCTCTGCTTTCATCTGTGGTTACTCTCCCTTCTCTATCGTTATCTCCACTAACTACGGTATGAACGAACTTAAGACCGATTTGCAAGGTCTCTACAATAAGACTGGTGTTAAGGAAGAAGGTATCCTCTTCTTATTCACTGATGGTCAAATCACCAACGAAAGATTCTTGGTCTACATCAATGACTTGCTCTCATCCGGTGAAATCGCCGATCTTTACACCACTGAAGAAAAGGACGCCATCATCAACGTCGTCAGACCTAAAGTCAAGAATGATGGTAAAGTCGATACCCCTGATAACTGCTGGAACTGGTTCATTGATAAGGTCAAGGCCAACTTGCACATGGCTCTTTGCTTCTCTCCTGTTAGCGAAGCCTTCAGAAGAAGAGCTAGACAGTTCCCTGCCTTGGTTAACACCACTGTCATCGATTGGTTCCAACCATGGCCCGAGGATGCCCTTTTGAACGTCGCCAACAAGTTCTTGGCTGAAATTGATCTTGGTGCTGATGATGTTAGAGCTAATGTTGCTAAGTTCATGCCCTACTCTTTCAAGGTCGTTAACCAAGCTTCTAAGCTTATGTTAGAACAAGAAAGAAGATACATCTACACTACTCCTAAATCTTTCTTGGAATTGATTAAGCTCTACAAGACTATGCTTACCACTAAACGTACTGACTTAGAAAAGAACAAGGAAAGATACGAAAGCGGTCTCATCAAGTTGAGAGAAACAGCTGATATGGTCGCCAACATGGAAGAAGATTTGAAGATTAAGCAAGTCGAAGTCGATAAGAAGAAGGCCGAAGCTGATGCCGTCGCTGAGACTGTCGGTGCTGCCAAGGCTAAGGTCGAAGCTGAAAGTGAGAAGGCCAACATTGAAGCTGCTCAGTGCGCTGAACTTCAAAGACAAGTCGAAGAACAAAAAGCCTCTGCCCAAAGAGATCTCGATGCTGCCTTGCCTCTCGTCGAAAAGGCCCAGAGTGCTTTGAGAGATATCTCAGCAAAAGATTTCCAGACTGCCAAGTCCTTCGCCTCACCTCCTAAGGGTATTCCTGAAGTCTTCGGTGCTTGTATGTACTTGCTCGCTGGTCACGTCCCCAATGAAATGGTCGAAGTCGATAAGAACAAGAAACCCAAGAGCGTCGAATGGAAGAAATGCCAAATCATGATGAAAGATCCTAACGATTTCAAGAATAAACTCATGGACGCCAAGACTCTCATCGATGAAGGAAAGATGACCCCTCAAAACATCAACCCCATCAGACCCTTCCTTGCCGAACCCTGGTTCAACCCTGAAGAAATGAGATCCAAGTCTTCAGCTGCTGCCGGTGTCTGTGGTTTCATTATCAATATTGTCATGTACTACGATGTCGTCCAACAAGTCGAACCCAAGAGAAAGGCCCTCAGAGAAGCTACTGAAACCCTCGAGGCTGCCAATGCCAAGTTGGCTGAAATCAATGCCTTGGTCGCCAGTCTTCAACAAGAATTGAACAGAGTCCAAGCTGAATTCGACCAGGCTATTGCCGAGAAGAATGCCGTCGTTGCTGAAGCCCAAAGATTAGAAAACAGACTTAACCTCGCCAAGAGATTGATTAAGGCCTTGGGATCAGAAGACGAAAGATGGGCTCAAAGTATTGTCAACCTCGAAAAGTCCCTCGGAGTCATTGTCGGTGATGTCCTCTTGTCTTCTGCTTTCGTCTCATACGCTGGACCCTTCACCAAGAAATACAGAGAAATGATCATTAAGGACAGCTTCCTTAAGTTCTTAAGAGAACACAAGATCCCCATGAGTGAAAACCCTGAACCTTTGGCTCTCTTGATCGATGATGCCACCAAGGCTGCCTGGAATAACCAAGGCTTGCCTTCTGATCAAGTCTCAACTGAAAACGGTACTATCCTTACCAACTCTGAAAGATATCCTTTGATGATTGATCCTCAATTGCAAGGTATTACCTGGATCAAAGAAAAGGAAAAGAAGAACAACCTCCAAGTCACCAGATTGGGAAGAAAGGATATCATGAACACTCTTGAAATGGCCATTGAAGCTGGTTGGTCCGTCCTCATTGAAAATATGGATGAACAAATTGATGCCACCCTTAACCCCATCATTGCTAGAAATACCTTCAAGAGAGGTAAGAACAAGATCTTGAAGATCGGTGGTAAAGATCTTGTCCTTAGTGACAAATTCAGACTCTTCATGCACACCAAG
>Ga0065720_1004415_pt1 | contig 15856 bp, 13 predicted proteins | sample Thericmetagenome_FD_59107 | JGI IMG/M metagenome (GOLD analysis project Ga0065720, IMG submission 59107) | Thermophilic microbial communities from the Joint Bioenergy Institute, California, USA of rice/straw/compost enrichment - eDNA_2 v2... | ecosystem: Engineered > Solid waste > Grass >... | reverse complement strand
GGACGAAGCCGGGCTCGAGAACGCACCGGAAGGAAAGGGCCATCTGGCGTTGAAGACACTGCGGGCCATGCTGGCGGGGCTCGCGCGGCCCGACGGCGGCAGCGTGGCGAAGCCGGGCAAAGTGCCCGTGGTCTCACCCGACATCTTCACCAATCCCGAGCACCAGCAGTTCGCGTTGAAGACCACGGCGGCGGCGCTGCTCGCCTATTTCACCTACACGCTGCTGAACTGGGAAGGCATCGCCACGGCGATGGTCACCTGCTACGTGGCTTCGCTCGGCACGACGGGGGAGACCACCTACAAGCTGATGCTTCGCATTGGCGGATGTCTTGTCGGCGCGGCGATGGGCGTGGCGGCGATCCTCTTCATCATCCCGCACCTGACGTCGATTGGCGGCTTGATGGTGCTGGTTTTCCTGGGCATCCTGCCTGCTGCGTGGGTTGCCACCGGATCGGAGCGGATTTCCTACGGGGGCGTGCAGATCGGGCTTGCCTTTCTGCTCACCATACTCGGAGGCTTCGGCCCAAGCACGAGCATGAGCGCGGCGAGCGACCGCATTGTCGGGATCCTGCTCGGCAACACGCTGGTGTTCGTCATGTTCACCAGCTTCTGGCCGAAGAGCGCCATCGTGGAGGTGCGCCGCAATCTTGCGGCGGCGCTCAAGGCCCTCGCGCGGATCGCGGCACTGGAGCCGGGCACGCGCGATGCAGCGGTGAACGACATAGCCGAGGTGACGACGCTGACGGCCGAAGCAAAGGAAAAGCTGGACATGACCCCCTTCGAGCCCTACGGCCTCAGGCCAGCCGCATCGGAACTGCGCCCGCTCTATGGCGTGGTGCAGGAGATCAGCGCCCTGCTTCCGGCCATGGTGTTCAGCTCCGTGCGGATGGAGGGCGAGGCGCGGCAGCTCGAAGCCGCTGCTGCACGTCTGGAAGCTGCCGCGGCGCCGGAACGAGCGCGACGGGGCGCTGCCGCCATGGAATTGCCGGCGCAGCCGGAACAGGGCACCGAGCAGACCGCCTGGGGCGTGATCCACGGGAGCGTGACGCGCATTGGGCGGTACGCGGCGGGAGGTGCGGCATGAGGATGACGAGCGCCATGTTCAGTTCAGTCGGGAGGGGAACGCCTGGACTGGTGCGCGGATGCGCGCTGGCTGCCGTGCTCGCGCTCGCCGGTTGCGCCGTCAATGCGCTCGACCAGGCGCCGAAGAGTGCTTCCGAGCCGTGGCAGCAGGGGGAAAGGACTGCGACGCAGCCGGGGACCGTGAAGTCATTCGCAGTGGCGCCGGATCCCGAGGTGGCGAAGATCGACGCGGCGCCAGCCATCGACCCCAGCCGGAGCTACGGCCTGCCGGAGCTCATCGACATCGCGCAATCGAACAATCCAACGACCCGTCTCGCCTGGCTCCAGGCGCGGCAGGCGGCGCTCACCCAGGGGATGGTGGAATCCACGTTCCTCCCGCTGATCTCGGCCCATGTGGTGGCGGGGCGGCAGCGCGTGTCGGGCGCACTCGATACTGATCTGCTCGGCCGGGTGAACGCGCCCACCGTCACGGTGGACGGCGCCGCGCCGGCCGTGTCACTGGTCTGGCTGCTCTTCGACTTCGGGCAGCGCTCGGCTCTGCGCGAGGCGGCGCAGCACAATTCGATCGCCGCCAACGTGCTGTTCAACGGCGCGCACCAGAAGCTGATCTTCGAGGTTGCCAACGCCTATTTCCTCTATGGCGCAGCGCGCAGCCGCACGCGCATCGCACGGCAGACGCTGGCCAACGCACGCGAGATAGAGGCGGCCGCGCAGGCGCGCATGAACAGCGGCCTTGGCAATGCGGTGGAGCTCGCGCAGGCCAAGCAGCAGGCGGCGCAGGCGAGCTTCAACCTCGTGCAGGCGCAGGGCGCGGAGAACGCGGCCTATCTGGCGCTGATCGGGGCGATGGGCATTTCGCCAATGGCGAAGATCAAGGTCGCGGATGCGAGCGGCCGCAGGCTGCCCTCCAATTTCGAGGCGCCGACGGAGCAGGCGATCCGCGCGGCGCTGGCGCGGCGTCCCGACGTTCTCGCGGCTTATCAGGCGATGAAGGCGGCAAGGGCCGACGTGAAGGCCGCACAGGCCGAGTTCCTGCCAAAGGTCTATCTTGCGGCCACCGCGGCCGGGGGGAACACAGGCTTCAATGTCGGACACCTGCCGTCCATCGGCCAGCAGGGATCAACGAGCGGCGTGCTGATCGGCGCAACCGTGCCGCTTTTCGATGGCGGCCTGCGCGCGGCGCAGCTGAAGAAGATGGAAGAACTGGCGGCGTCGAGCGAAACCATCTTCAACCGGGTCCGGTCGGATGCGGTGCGCGAGATCATCGCAGCCACCGATACGTTGCGCTCGGCCATGGCTTCCTATCGGGCGGCCACCGAACTGGTGCGGGCGGCGGAGACCACCTGGAAGGCAGCGGTTGCCTCGTACAAGGCCGGAACCAGCTCGCTCACCATTGCCACGGCAGCCGATACCGGCCTGCTCGCAGCCCGGCAAGCGCAGGCGGATGCGCATGCGGCCGCGCTGGTGGCGGCGGCCAACCTCGCCTTTGTGCTGGGCGCTCTGGATTCATCTGCAACGGCCTCGGGGCTGCTCGCACAGTAGGCGGCGGATCATTCCCAGGCAAAGAAAGGGCCGGGCGATCCCCCCCGGCCTTTGGCGTTCCCGACAGGGCGAACGGTCAGAAACGGTAGGTCGCGCCGATCAGCGGGCCGGAAAGGTCCGTGTCGATGCTTTGGGAGCCGTCACGGTACCTGAGCGAGAGGTGACGCCAGCCGGCGGAGACGTAGAACTGGTCGTTTACGCGATAGTTTACGGTGCCGTAGAGCTGCCATGTCCGGCTCTTGCCGATATCGAAGCCGCCAGCGTCCACGTAGCCGATCAGGGACCAGTCGGGCGCGAACTGCCAGCGCGCACGGGCGGCGATGACAGGTTCGACCCACGAATTCGTCTTGCTGCCGCGGAAGTCGAGCGCGGCCACATCGACGGATGCCTTGAGCCGCCAGGCGCGGGCGCCGCCGGCAAGGTCGAGGGTGAAAGCAGGCTGCTCGATGACGGAATATCCGGCAAGAGCGGTCACGAAGAGGGCGTCGACCTTGCCCTCGATGCCCAGGTTTCCAATCGGTGTCGGCAAAATGCCGTCCTTGGAGACGGAAGACCAGGTGAAGTCGCCCAGGAGGACGAAACGGTCCCGGCGCAGAGAACCGTTCAGAAAGAAGGCACCATTGAGATCCTTCAGAATGTCGGACCGGGACATGCTCTCGTGAAAGACCGGCAATCCGTCGCCGAGTGCGATGGTGCCGTCGAGACTCGGAAGCCAGGCATAGGCAGTGAGTTGCGCGCGCCAGCCGGGCGTGTCGATGGCCTCAGCGGGGACCGGAGCCGGCTCCTGCGGCTGAAGATCGGCAGCTTGCGCCGAAGCCGCGGCCGCCAGGGCTAGGGCGGAAAGAATGGTCGTCGTCGTGCGCATTACAGGGTGTCCTTGTAGATGCGGCCATCCTTCATGATGAGCCGCAGGTTCTGTTCGGGATCGGTGAGAAAATCGAGGCTCTTTTCCGGATCGCCGTCGGCAACCAGAATGTCGGCAAGGGCGCCGGGAGCAATGACCCCAACCGCGCCATCATAGGGATTGCGCGGGCCGGAAAGGCCGACAAGCTCGCCGTTGATGCCAGTGGCGATCGACAGGATCTCGAGTGGCTCGTAGAAGCGGGGCGCGAGCTTGGCCAGCTGGCGGGCGTGGTTCGGCAGGCTGCGGGGCGAAAACAGGATGTCGGTGCCCCAGGCTGTCTTCACGTTGTACTTCTTCGACAGTTCGTAGGCGCGGACCGTGCCGCGGGCGACTTCCTCCTGCAGGAGGCGCGCCTTGGGATCGGCATGCACGTTGGCGTCCTCGTCGGCAAGGAAGGGCTGCAGGCTCCACCAGATCCCCTCGTCGGCCATCATCTTGACCGTTTCCTCGTCGGCAAGCTGGCCGTGCTCGATCGACTTCACACCGGCGCGGATGGCGCGCTGAATGGCAACTGGCGTGTAGGTGTGGATCATGAGGTAGGTGCCCCAATCCTCGGCCGCCTGGACGGCTGCGCGGAGCTCCTCCTCCGTGTACTGGATGGAATCCAGCGGGTCATAGGCGGAGGCGACGCCGCCGCCGCCCGCGAGCTTGATCTGGGTCGCGCCCAGCATCAGCTGTTCGCGCACACGGCGCAGGACCTCGGGCACGCCGTCGCCGATGACGGCGGCGCGGACGATCTCGAAATGGCTGAGCGGCGTCGTTTCGCCCCGCGGAACCTCGTAGCGCATCCGGAAATCGCCATGCCCGGAGGTCTGGGAAATCATCGCCCCGGATGGATAGATGCGCGGGCCGTTGACGATGCCACGGTCGATCGCCTGCTTGAGCGCAAAGGCCGGGCCGCTCGCATCGCGGACGGTGGTGAAGCCTCGCATCAGGGTGCGCTCTGCTTCCCGAGCGCCTACCAGGTGGACGTAGCCCACGTCGGCCGTCATCGCCTCGATCTGGGTGATGCCGCAGAGCGTCGAATGCCAGTGGGCGTCGATCAGACCCGGCATGGCANGGCGGCCGCCGCAGTCGACGACACGGGCGTCGCTCACTGTTTCGGAGGCGNCGGGAAGCGCTTCGATCCTGTTGCCATTGANGAGGATGCTGACGCCTTCCNGCACGCNCTGCTCAAGGCCGTTGAAAAGGCGGAGGTTGGTAAGCAGGACGGGCCGGTCAGGTGCGGCGGGCTGCTCGGTTAGCGCGCTCGCCTCGCGCGGTACTGCAAACGATGCCAGCATGGCTCCCACGCCGCCCAGGAACAGGCGGCGGTTGAGATCGCTCGATACGCGGGCGAAGGCAGCCTGAGCCGCCGGGCCACAACAGGGGCAGGTCGTAACCGCACCGGGTGATACTCGTTCACACGTTAGGCGTGTCGTTTCGCCCTGATTGCGGTGCCCAAATCCCAGCAATGAACGCATGACTCCTCCCGATCGTTAACCAGCAAAGCACCGTCTGGGATTGTTGGAACATGGCCCGGAGATTTGTGCAACCCTGCCGGGAGACAATTTCGGCCGCGTGTCGTGCTAATGGCGCATTCTCCGGCTCGGGTCGGATGGCGGAACTGCGGCAAGGCCCGCTTCCGGTTGGCCTTCGGCAGGCGGGGCAATTTCCGCCTGGGCAAGTGTGCGCTCCAGCATCTGTTCGTAAATGGGGCGGCCGCCCAACCATTGCGCGACGAGGCTCGCGCCAAGACAGGCGGCTAGCATGGGCAGAGTGAGCGCATAGGCGCCGGTCAGCTCCATCACCAGCACGATACCCACGGCGGGAGCGCGCACCGACGCGGTGAACAGGGCGGCCATCGCTACGACGCCGAAGGAGACGGGCGAGATACCCAGGCTCTTTAACAAACCGGGAGAGACAAGTTCGATGGCGGTGCCGAAGGCAAGGCCGATGCAGGTGGCAAGCGTCAGGATCGGGGCGAAGATGCCGCCGGGCGTACCCGCGGAGTAGCTTGCCACCGAAGTGGCGAGACGCGCAGCCGCCAGGAACAGGAGCACGGACAGGGCAGGGGTATGTGCCACCAGCTCGGAAACGACGCGCTCGCCGCCCGTTACCGTTTTCGGGGCGAGCACGAGCAGGGCGCCGACGGCGAACCCCACGGCAGCGGGCCAGACATAGGGTGTGCGGCGCTGGACCGTGGCCGCGAAGTCCAGCATCCGCAGGATGCCGATGTTGAAGGCCACGCCCACTATGCCGAGGAGAGCCCCGAGCAGAGCGAAAGCGGGCAGGGCGCTCAGCGCCGCGCGTGACGTCTCGATGAACATGAAGGGCTGCCAGCCGGAGATCATCTCGGTCATCGTGGTGCCGGCCAGGGCCGCGGCAAAGACACCCATGTAGGTGCGGAAGCTGTAGGGGAACTGCCGCCGCGTTTCCTCGATCACGAAAAGCACGGCGGACATGGGGGCGTTGAAGGCGCAGGCAAGGCCCGCCGCAGCACCTGCTGCCAGCAACGCCCTGCGATCGCTCCCATCGACACGGAAGAGGTCGGCGGCGGCAAGCGCCGCGGAGCCGCCCATGTGGATGGTCGGGCCCTCGCGGCCGAGCACCAGGCCGGAACCAATGGCGGCGATGCCGGCGGAAAACTTCACCGGCAGCACGCGCGGCCACCGGACCTCGCGCAGCCCTTCGATGGATCCTTCGATCTCGGGAACGCCGCTGCCGCCCGCCTCCGGCGCGTAGCGGCGGGTGAGCCACACGGCAAGTACCGTCGCGGCCATGGTGACGAGGCCGCAGGCAGCGACGAGCCGCCAGCCGTGGAGATGGCGGGCCAGCCAGGCGGGCCATTCAATGAGGCTTTCGATGATCAGATGGAATAGACCGCCGAAGATGCCGGTGAGGATGCCGGCCACGAGCGCGACCATGACGAAACACGCCTGGCTAATTTGCGTATCGGGCTGTTCTCCCTGCATGAAGCCCCCCTCTCCAGACGGTGCGCGGTGACACGCCCGCCGTGTCCGGCGAACAGAAGGGATCATGCAGAAGCGCGGACGAGCGGGGAAGGGGCTGTTGCGCTGCGATGAAGTTATCCCGAGGGCGAGGGACTTGCGGAGTGCGTTGGCGCGGTTGCCGCTGTGGGGCCTGACATGGTCCGGTCCAGGCATGAGGGTTCGCCCCATGCCTGGTTGTTACGTGATCAATTCGGGCGCTGATCGCCGCGACGCCGGAAGATGGCCGGCGTCAGGTCGCTGATTGTACTGCAACCGAGGTGGCCCATGGTGGACCAGAATTCGTCGCGCAGCAGGTCGAGCACGCGCTTCACGCCCTCCTCGCCATCGGCGGCGAGCCCGAGAGCGGCAATGCGTCCCAGGGCGACGGCGTTCGCGCCAAGGGCGATGGCGGTGACGATGTCGCTGCCACGGCGGATACCGGAGTCGAAGATGATCGGCACGTCAGGACCGGCTTCCTCGCGGACTTCGGCAAGGGTGTCGATGGCCGCCGGGACGCGATCGACCGTCCGGCCGCCATAATTCGAGACATAGAGGCCGGCGGCGCCCGCCTTCAGGGCATTGTAGGCGTCCTTGCGACTGCCCACGCCCTTGACGATGCAGGGCAGCGGTGAGGCGGCCATGACGCGGGCCGCCTGCTCCCAGGTCCAGCGGGGCTGGGTGAAGTCGAGCAGTTCCTGCAGCATGCGGATGTCCGACTTGCCGGGGCCGAAGTTGGAAGGGGTTCCCTGTCCGGGGATCGAGAAACGGTCCTCCATCATGCGCTCGCGCCACTGGCGGATGGGCGAGAAGGTGACGCAGATGTATTCGTAGCCAGCATCCTTCGCGCGGTGGATCATGTCGAGAACCTGTGCCTCCTCGCCGCAGAAGGTCATCTGGAAGATGACTGCGGCGGAAGAGGCGGCGCGCACTTCCTCGAGCGAATGGCCGGCGGCAACCGGAACCATCTGCCGGATGCCGGCCGCATGGGCAGCTCTGCCCACGGCCAGCATGCCGTCGGGATGGAAAAGGGTTTCGCCGCCGCCGAACGGCGCCGTGAAGGCCGGGAAGGTCAGCTCGTAGCCCAAGACGGTCGTGCGCGTGTCGGGATTGCTGACGCCGGTGAACAGGGGAGCGTCGAACAGGTAGCGGTCGAAGGCGGCAACGTTTTCTTGGGCGGTAACCTCATCCCCCGTGCCGCAATGGAGATAGTTCCATTCCACATCGGAAAGCTTGCGGCGCGCGGCTTCGCGAATGCCGCGCAGCGAAGCGTATTTCTCCCGAGTGGCGTAGCGATCGTCTCTGCGTATCTCTTTCATGGCAGTGTTCCAGAAAAGATCAATGTGGAATGGGGGGATGAGGCACCGCGCAAAGGGATCAATCTACGGCGGCCGTGATCACCACCTCGATCAGCCTGCGCGGATCGCCCAGATCCGCCACGCCGATGGTGGCACGGGCGGGCAGGTGGTCCTCGCCGATCCACTCGACCCAGACCTTGTTCATTTCCTCTTTCTTCGACATGTCAGTGAGGTAGATGCGGGCCTGCAGGATCTTGGTCTTGTCGGTGCCGCACTCCGCCAGAAGTCCATCGAGCTTCTCGCAGATCTGGCGGGTCTGGCCGGCCATGTCGAGGTTCACGTCGGAGGCGCCGTGGCCGCCGCAATAGAGCACACCGTTATGCTCGACCGCACCGTGCATGATGCGGTGTTTTCTGTGACGCTTGATCATTCTTGTTCCTTCAGGTCATCCGCGGGTNGGGGGTGTAGGGGGTGAGATCAAAGCCCGGGTCTTCGCCGNNCGCGATGCTTGCGAGCAGCTTGCCGGCAAGGGGGCCGATGGTGAGACCGGAAGCGCCAAGGCCGTTGCCGATGACCAGCCCCTCGATGCCTTNNACGCGCCCCAGGATCGGCGTGATGGACGGGCCGGCCGGACGGAAGCCGACGCGGGTTTCAAGGATGGTGGCGTTCGCAAGNCCCGGGGCAAAGTGCAGACCTGCGCTCAAGACCTCGTGCTGTCCAGCGGCCGTCACGCGATAGTCGAAGCCGGTTCCGTTCTCGCGCGTGGCGCCAATCACGACGCGGCTGTCGTCGAAGGCGAGCAGGTAGTGGCTGGCCATGGGCAGGAGGACGGCCCAACGGGAGGTGTCCACTCCCGGCAGGGACAGGTGCACGATCTGTCCTCTCTGCGGCACGACCGGGTGGTTCAGGCCAAGCGGCGCCAGGATGCGCGAGGCCCAGGCACCGGCTGCCACGACGATCTGGTCGACCGCCACATCCTGGTCGCGACCATCGCGGAGGATGGCGCGGCCGTTCAGGAGCTGGAGGGTTGCCAGATCGCTGCGCAGTTCGGCGCCGGCGGCCACGGCCGCGCGCAGCATGGCGGCAGACAGAAGACGGGCGTCGACACGGGCGCCGCCCGGCACGAACAGGGCCTTCATGTCCTCGCGTAGCGGCGGGAAATGGTCGCGCGCCTGCTCCGGGGAGATTTCCTGGAAACCGCCCGATTCCGGCGCCGCGGCTGTGCGGCGGGAGAGGCGCTCGGCCGCGGCGTCGAATTCTGCTGGATCGTCGGCCACGACGAGGGCGCCGACCTTGCGGTAGCCGACCTGCGACTCGCCGCGGGCGGTCAGGTCCGCAATCAGCTGGTCATAGTAACGGGCGCCGGCGGCATAGAGCGCATACCAGCTTTCATCATCCGCCTTGGTGGCCCAAGGGCAGACGATGCCGGCGCCGGCGAGGGTGGCCTTGCCGGGGTGGCCCTCGTCAAAGACGATGACCTGATGCCCGGCAAGGGCAAGGTGATAGGCGGTGCTGGCGCCGAGCATGCCGGCGCCGATCACGGCGATCTTCATTCGACAGTCACTCCTGAAAGCCGAGAGGTTCCAAAGATGGCGGGCACGTAGCCCTTCACCGACTTGTTGACGATGGTGATCTGGTCCGCCCCGCCGAGAACAACCACCGGAACCTCCTCATGCACGATCTCCTGGATCCGGTGATAGAGCTTGGTGCGCTCCTCCTGGTCCGTGATCTGTCCGGCCTTGGTCATGATCTCGTTGTATTCGGGATTGCACCAGGCGCCGATGTTGGACGGATTGGGGACATTGTCCGAGCTGCAGGCGAGATAGTTGTTCGGGATCTGGCTCGGGTCGGGGAAGTCGTAGATGCCGCCGAACATGCCGATCTCGGCCTCGCCCTTGCGGGCGCGGTCAATGTATTCGGCCCATTCATAGGTCATGATCTCCACATTCACGCCGATCTTGGCCCAGTCCTGCTGGATCATCTCGGCGGCGCGGCGTCCGTTCGGCATGTAGGGGCGGGAGACCGGCACGGCCCAGAGCTGGACGGACAGGCCGTCGTCGAAGCCGGCTTCCTTCAGAAGCGCCTTGGCGGCTTCCGGATCATACTCCCACGGGCCGATGTCGGAGGCATGGCCCCACAGGGCAGGCGGGATGACGGCACCGGTGACATGGCCCATGCCGCTGTAGACGACCTCCACCAGGCTCTTCATGTCGATGGCCTGGGCGAGCGCCTGACGGACGCGCTTGTCCTTGAACTTTTCGAGCCGGAAGTTGAAGTGCAGCATGCCGGTCGAGGCGACGGGCGTGCGAACGGCCTCGACATTGGGAGCCTGCTCGATCGTCTCGCGGTCCGCGAGGTTTGGATAGAGGCCGATCAGGCACTCGTTGGCAAGTGCGCGCTGAAGGCGCACGGAAGCGTCGCTGGAGATGGCCATCACGACGGAATCCACCAGCGGCGTGCGGCTCCGGTCGCCGATCTGGGCGCCCCAGGTCTCCTTGAAGGGCTCGAAGCGGATCATCGTGTCGGACTGGTAAGCCTGCAGCTTGAATGGGCCGGTGCCGATGGGCTGCAGGTCGAGCTGTTCGGGCGTTCCCGCCTTCAGCATGGCATCCGCGTATTCCGCCGATGTGATCGCAAGCGACCCGTGGGCCAGCGTGCCGATGAACGGCGCGTAGGGGTTCTTCAGCGTGAAGGCGACGGTGTAGTCGTCGATCTTCTCGATCCGGTCGATGATGTCCGCCAGCTTGGCGTTGAAGGTGATGTAGTTGCCGCCGCTGACCGAATAGTACCGATGATCCTTGTTCATCATCCGCTCGAACGTGAACATGACGTCGTCCGCGTTCATCGTCCGCGTCGGCGTGAAAAGGTTATTCGACTGCCACTGCACGTTCTGGCGCAGCTTGAACGTGTAGGTCTTGCCGTCGTCGGAAACGGTCCAGCTTTCGGCAAGCGCCGGCTCGATGTTGGAACCGCCGGCTTCGACCGTGACCAGACCATCATAGATCTGGCCCAGAGCATAGATGGTGGTGCCGTTGCTTGTCAGTTCAGGATTGAAGATTTCCGGAGAGCCTTCCAGACAGACGCTCAAGACCTGAGCCTGTGCCGGTGCCGCTACGAGCGCTGCGAGAACGCCAAAGATCGCCGTCGTTTTCATTATCCCCTCGTCGAGATGTGTGAGCAGACATCCTGGGGGTATTGCACGGTGCTATTTCATGATTGTCAAATGGCTATTCTTCCGGACATTATTCCAGGAACTCATGATCGTGCGGCAGCCGGGGGAGGGAAGCCGTGAACATTCGTCAGCTCGAAGCCTTTCACGTGGTGATGGAGACCGGCTCCGTCACGCTTGCCGGCGAACGGCTCGGAATTTCCCAGTCGGCGGTGAGCAAACTGCTCAAGGCACTTTCGGAAAGCTGCGGCTTCCAGCTCTTCACCAGAAGCGGCGGCCGGATGCTGCCCACGGCGGATGCCAGGATTCTCGCAAGCGAGGTGGAGCGTCTGTTCGCGGGCACGGACCGCATTCGCCGCCTGGCGCGCGCCGTGCGCGACCGGGAATGGGGTCATGTGACGGTGGCGGCCCCGGCGGCCCTTTCCGCACGTTTTTTGGGCCTGGTGCTCGGCGACATGCTCGGCGCGCAGAATGATATTCGCGTGACGCTGCTCAACCAGGCAAGCCCGCGCGTGGCGGAGTTCGTGGCCGCTCAGCAGATCGACATCGGGGTGAGCTTCCAGCCGTTCGAGCATCCGCATGTGCAGGACGAGGCCATTGCCAGCTTCGCGATGGACTGCGCCGTTCCGGCCAACCACCCGCTCGCAGGGCGGGAGGTCATCAACATCGAAGACCTTCGCCACGAACGGTTGATCGGCACCCAGCGCAGCGACTGTTCGATCATGACCATCGACAGGGCATTCCAGCTGCAGGGCGTGCAGAGACGGGTGCATGTGGAGGTGCCCATGTCGGAAACGGCCTGCGATTTCGTCGCCAGAGGAGCGGGAATAGCGATCGTGCCGCCCTTCGTGGGGCTGGGATGGGGGCCGGACAGGATCGCGAGACGGCCTCTGCTGCCCGCCATCAGCCTGGGCATCTGGCTGTTGATGCCTTCCACGCGCCAGCCGTCGCTGGCAGCGCAGAAGGTGGCCGAGGTGATCCGCGAGGGGTTGATGCCCTTTGCCTTCGCGCCCTACGAAGCGAAACGGCAAGCGGCGGAGTGAAGATTACCCAGGCCGCAATTCTGCTTTCCCCGCGGCTGAAAAGCATTCGGATGACGTTCCCAATGGCCGTGGATGGCGCGGGACAAGCGCTGGGAAACGGCCGAAAACATGCTATTCAGTCGCACGCGACGCACGATTTGGGAGCCGATCATGAGTGAGAGTTCAGCGCACGGGACAGGACAGGCGGCAGGGTTCGTCATTCAGCCCAATCCCGTGCCGGTCCTGCCGGTGGAGGGTACGAGCGACGTCTTTCCGGTCAACCGCATATTCTGCATCGGGCGGAACTATGCCGCACATGCGGTGGAGATGGGGCATGACCCGGACAAGGAGCCGCCGTTCTTCTTCCTCAAGCACCCGGCGGCGGTGATCACGGACGGCACGTTCCCCTATCCGAGCGAGACCTCGGATGTGCATCACGAGATCGAGATGGTGGTTGCTCTGGACAAGGGCGGCAAGAACATTCCGGTCGATGCGGCGCTGGAGCATGTCTACGGCTATGGCGTCGGGCTGGACATGACGCGGCGCGACCTTCAGGCGGAGGCGAAGAAGCTGGGCCGTCCGTGGGAAGTGGCAAAGAGCTTCGAGGCGTCGGCGCCGAGCGGGCCCCTGGTTCCCGCCAGCCGGATCGGGCATCCCGCCCGGGGCCGGGTGGAGCTCACGGTCAACGGCGATCTGCGCCAGGAAGGCGACCTCAACCAGATGATCTGGAAGGTGCCGGAGATGATCGCGGTGCTTTCGCGCTATTTCGAGCTGCAGCCGGGCGACATCATCATGACTGGCACACCCGCGGGCGTTGGTGCGGTCCAGCGCGGCGACGTGATGGAAGCCAGCATAGAAGGCGTCGGCCGCATCACCGTGAAAGTGATCTGAAGTCATTTCAGACAACAGAAAACCGTCCGCGCCGGAGCGCAGACGGTTTCATCGAACAATCCGGAAACCGGTCAGGCGGCCTTGGCCATCTCGTTGGCAGAGGCGTCGGCGAGCACGGTCAGGGACTCGTCGGTCTTCGACTCTTCCTGCAGGGTCTCGTCGAGAAGCTTCACCGCTTCGGCAAGGCCCAGTACCTCGGCCCAGCGCTTCAGCGTGCCGTAGCGGGTGATCTCGTAATGCTCCACTGCCTGGGCGGACGAAATCAGGCCGGCGTCGAGGGCAGGCATGCCCTTGAACTCTTCCATGATCTCCTCGCCTTCCTCGATGATGCCATCAATGGCCGGGCAGGTCTTGCCCTGTGCGCGCTTGCCGAGGACCTCGAAGATCTGCTGCAGGCGCTCGATCTGGCCTTCCGTCTCCTCCTTGTGCTGCTGGAAGGCAGCCTTGAGTTCGTCGGTCGAGGCGGCGCGCGCCATCTTGGGAAGCGCCTTCAGGATCTTGCGCTCGGCGTAGTAGATATCCTTGAGCGTATCCAAAAAGAGGTCGTCCAGGGTCTTTTCTTTCGCCATTTCCAGTTCCTCCGGGGAATGTCTTGGGGGTGAGAAGTCTGCGGGAACAAGTGCTGGCGGCGGGAAAGGTTCCACCCGATAACAAAGTACCGGAGGCAGGGGTGCTGGGGCCCTCAGAGGGAACGGGGGTACAAAAAAGGCGGCGCGGGAGATGCCGCGCCACCTTATGTTGGTGACTATGCGATCTGCGCGATCAGAACGTGGAGCTCAGCTCGCGGTCGCCCTGCTCGTCGCGGATGCGGGTCGGCAGACCCAGCTTGTCGAGCACCTTGAGGAACGGACGCGGCGGAAGCTCCTCCACGTTCGCCATCTTCTTGACGTCCCACTCGCCGGTGGCGATCAGCATCGCCGCGGCGACGGCCGGAACGCCAGCCGTGTAGGAGATCGCCTGGCTTCCGACTTCCTCGAAAGCCTCCTTGTGGTCGGCCACGTTGTAGATGAAGACTTCGCGCTCCTTGCCGTCCTTCTTGCCCTTGACCAGGTCTCCGATGCAGGTCTTGCCCGTGTAGTTCGGGGCGAGAGAAGCCGGATCCGGCAGGACAGCCTTGACCACCTTCAGCGGCACCACTTCCTGGCCATTGTCGAGCTTGATCGGCTGCTCGGACAGGAGGCCCAGGTTCTTCAGAACCGTGAAGACGTTGATGTAGTGGTCGCTGAAGCCCATCCAGAAGCGGACGAACGGCACATCGAGGTTCTTCGACAGCGAGTGGATCTCGTCATGGCCGGTCATGTAGGTCGTGCGGGTGCCAACAACCGGAAGATCCCACTCCTTGCGGATCTCGAACATCTGGTTCTGGGTCCACTGGCGGTTCTGCCACGACCAGACGCGGCCCGTGAACTCGCGGAAGTTGGTCTCCGGATCGAAGTTGGTGGCGAAGTAGCGGCCGTGGTTGCCCGCATTGACGTCGATGATGTCAATGGAGTCCAGCGTGTCGAAGTATTCCTGGGCGGCCAAAGCAGCGTAGGCATTCACGACGCCCGGGTCGAAGCCGGCGCCGAGGACTGGCGGTGACGCCAGCCTTCTCGCAGGCCTCGGCACGCTTCCACTCGTAGTTGCCGTACCACGGCGGGGTCTCGCAGATCTTCAGCGGATCCTCGTGGATGGCGGTGTCGATGTAGGCCGCGCCGGTCTCGATGCAGGCCTGGAGCACCGACATATTGATGAAGGGCGCGCCGACGTTGATGACGATGCTCGCCTTCGTCTTGCGGATCAGCTCCTTGGTGGCCTCGATGTCCAGAGCGTCGAGCTGGTGAACTTCCAGCACGCCCGGCGTTTTCAGATTTCCCTTCTCATGAATCGATGCGCGGATTGCCTCGCATTTGGCAACGGTGCGCGACGCGATATGAATATCGCCAAGTACATCGTTGTTCTGCGCGCATTTGTGCGCCACAACCTGGGCAACACCGCCAGCGCCTATGATAAGGACATTCTTTTTCATTTCGCCGGGAACACTCCTTTTACGTTTCCAAGGGACGGGTGGATCTAACTACCTCATGAAAGGCTAGCTTCATAGTCCGCGAAATCGAACTCGCGGACAAGGCGGATGGAGCCGTCAAGCTCCTTCACTGCGATGGACGGCATCTTGACGCCGTTGAACCAGTTCTTCTTGACCATCGTGTAGCCGGCGGCGTCCTGGATGGACAGACGGTCGCCGATCCCGACTGGCTGCGGGAAGCGGAATTCGCCGAAGATGTCGCCCGCGAGGCACGACTTGCCGCAGACCTGATAGACGTAACCACCCGCATTCGGCTCCATCTTGGCCGGTTGGCGGTAGATGAGCAGGTCCAGCATGTGCGCCTCGACGGAAGAGTCGACGATCAGCAGTTCCTTCTGGTTGACCACCTTGTCGAGGACGGTGACCTCCAGCGTGGTCGACTTCGTGATCGCGGCCTCGCCAGGCTCCAGATAGACCTGTACGCCATATTTTTCGGAGAAGGCTTTGAGGCGCGCGCAGAAGCGGTCGACCGGATAGTCCTCGCCGGTGAAGTGGATGCCGCCGCCGAGGCTTACCCAGTTCACCTTGTAGAACAGCTCGCCGAAACGCTCCTCGACGCGTGTGAGCAGCTGATCAAACAGCTCGAAGTTGCTGTTCTCGCAATTGTTGTGGACCATGAAGCCGTCGATGCGGTCGATCACGGGGAGCACCTTCGCCGGATCCCATTCGCCGAGGCGGCTGAAGGGACGGGCCGGGTCGGCCAGGTCAAACTCCGAGGAGGAGACACCGGGGTTGAGGCGCAGGCCCACCGGAATGTGCTTCGCGCGGTCGGTAAAGCGCTCGACGCGGTCGGTAAAGCGCTCGAACTGCGAGAGCGAGTTGAAGATGATCTTGTTGGCATTGGCGATCACCTCGTCGATCTCGTGATCGGCATAGGCCACGCTGTAGGCGTGCGTCTCGCCGCCGAAATGCT
>Ga0065720_1020231_pt1 | contig 15857 bp, 13 predicted proteins | sample Thericmetagenome_FD_59107 | JGI IMG/M metagenome (GOLD analysis project Ga0065720, IMG submission 59107) | Thermophilic microbial communities from the Joint Bioenergy Institute, California, USA of rice/straw/compost enrichment - eDNA_2 v2... | ecosystem: Engineered > Solid waste > Grass >... | reverse complement strand
AGAATTCCACCTGGAGCAGGGACCGGATTAGTAACTTGGAATCTGATCCTACAGGTGTCAATGGCTCTAATCCGGTTCGTATCGCAAGTCATGGACCATCCAGAGATGGAGCCCGGGGTAGAAACTCTGAGAGTCGCCTGGCATGTCTCTTGAAGCTCTCCATTTGAAGCAAAAGTGTTTATTATGAAATATTCCTAAAAGATTATTCTCGAAATCAATTTGTGTACACTAGGGCCAGTTGATAAGGGATTCTTCATGTCCTTTAGCAAGAACTCAGCAACAGCGTTGTTAACATCTGCTGCGATGCCTCCCTGAATTGTAATTAACCCTGAGGAGTCGCAGTTACAAGTAGGATTGGAAACAACATTCTAAAAAATTATTTATTGCTAATGCGAATTGATACTTCAGTCACTCCAGTACAAGTCAGGGAAGCTGAGCAATAGTAGCGATTGAAGGGATCCTTGTTGTCCCAGTAGGGAGTCTGAATTGTTATTTTTCCTCCTGTAGGGATAACGTTTGAGGTATCTAGCTTTAATAGGACATTTGAGGTGGCGCCAACTACATCTGAAGTTTGAGAAGCCAGGGAACAGTCTAGTGATATTAATTTATTTCTCATTTTCGAGTACTTTTCATCGTTGTGCTTGTCAGGAATATTTTGTTTGTATTGGAAGTTGACATTTTTACACTTGTTGCGTCCCAAATTTCGATCTTGAAACCTCCCGTGTATACTGTACGAGGTGCGTTTTTGAACCCTGATAAGTTTATCGTGAAGGATCTCTGGACCTCAGGATTTTGCAAATTTAAATAGATCCTCACTGTTTCACCCACATAGTCACAGGTTAAGATGCCGACGTCTGTATTAAGTGGAGTCTATAACTCAAGACTAATTGGAATGAAATATACCTTGACATTACATCCAAATGCGGAAGTAATTGAGAAATCTGGAGGGAAAGTCACTTGGATTGACCCAGATGGATATAGAGTAATGTTCTGGTTGGGAATGAGGATGACGAAGGTCAGTGTAGATGATTCGAAACCGATGTTTGAAGGAAGAGCATACAAATTTTGGATTGTTAATGCTAGAGATTAAACACGTTGGGAATATACTATTACTTTGTGCATTGGATTGGTAGAGGGTGGCTGAGAGCATCAAACCAACTAGAAATAAGAATGAGAATCGATGCATGGATGATTCTTTCTTTGAAAGGTTTGTGCTAATTTATTACAAATATGAATTAAAAATTGAAAAATTACTGTTACTTAGATTTCATTATAAAAGTCCGAAACACTAGGTGTCTATTCTAGCTTGCTAGCCAAATACTATGCATCGCAGAGAATCATATTTCTAGAGAAACTCACCAAATTTATCAGAAAATAATGAGTCCACCTTATGAGAAGGACCTGCTCTCCAAAAAAAGAACTTGAGTAGGGTAAATTCAATTAATTTTCAAATCGGTGAATCAAAACAGATTCATTAAAATCAGTTCTCAATATACAACAAGAAAGCCTCAATATCACACAGAAAGTGTAGTATGAGAAGGATTTATATATATAGACATTTACTTAGGAGTTCTCTTAGGACGATAGAACTCAAAAGCTTTGGCCTGATCTTGCTCAAGGAATGGCCTGATTTTCTCCAGGCCATTCTTGTACATCTTTTCAGCAAGTTCGCTCTGTCCTAGGTTATGATAGCACAAAGCCAAATGAATTCTAGTAACATTGAGAACAAGAGTCTCCGAGGGATAGTATTGCTCATAAATATCAACAACCTTTTGACAATAAGGGAAGGCACCTGCATAGTCCTCCAGACTATAAAGCTGCATGTAGGCAAGCTTATTTGCTTGGAGACTTTCTTCAATTGTTGGGTTAGACTCTTCGACGCATTTTACACCCTTTATCAGGTATTCCTTTGATTTGTCATACTCGGAAAGCATCATATGAGCCTCGGATAAAGCTGAGTAGTGATAGGCAGTCATATATTCTTCGAGTTCTGGCTTTTCCTTCTTATATTTGTCCAGCCTATCCAATATACTTCTCACCATCTCCTGAGACTCATAAGAGATAGCCCTTTCCAGATAGATGAAAATCCATCTGAATTTCTCGCCCATCTTCAGGTCTCTTTCCATCATCAGGTCAAAGGCGTTGGCAGAATGATGCAAGAACTCCTCAACCTTGTTCATTCCTGAATAGGCATTTGCCAGACCATTCTCAGCCTCAAAGTGGGCCACTTTTGCAAGTTCTTTGTCCTGCTTGCATAATTCAATCATTTCCTTGTATATACCAATCTGAGACTCAAACTCGTTTGTTCTCTTGTAGTATTGACAAGTAAGTTCAGCAAGCTGTGTATACTTCACAGCATTAAAGGCATCAGTGTCCTTGAGCGGCTTCAGCTTAGTTAACCCATCCTGTAGGAATTTGGCAATTTCTACATTGTACAGAAATTCATTGGCCTCCTCACTGAAGTAGATCAGTGCTTCTACGTATGAATCAAAGCCTTTTTGGGAAGTAACGGTCATATTCTCACCAAATCTCTTCATCAAGGCCGAGAGATCTTCAAGCCTATGAAGTGAAGAATAGGCTTTTCCAACCAGGATATACACATAACAAGCGTTGTGAGATCTGAAGAAGTCCTTGTCTTTCTCGAGAGGCTTCACATGCTGTTCATATAAGGCAACTATGCCCTCTATATCATTTGTATTAGATAATTTCATCATCCAGGTATAGTAGGATTCAATCTGGATGTCAAGAGGGTTGGGAGGTGCAGTAAGAGTCCTCTTAGGTTGCTTGGTGACTTGGCTTCCTAGCTGAAGGGCTTCAGAAGGCATTGATGCCTCTGAAGTAATTAGACTCTCGTTCTTTTCGAAGGGCTTTTCAGGTAGGTAGTGAGTTCTAGTAAGAGGAACTCCAGATTCTGGAGTAAGGTAGTAAAATTTATAAGAACAGTTAATTCCAAGTTTAATTAGTCTTCTGACTAAGCTTTTCTCAGGAGGATTTCCTCCAATAAAATTGATATTGGAGAGATTTGTACTGACAGTCTTGATAAAATCAGCATAAAATTTCTCACTCTTATTACCGGAGGTCTTACAATTTGAAGGGATATCTAGCTCAGAAAGACCTATATTGAATAAATCTCTGTCAGATTGAGCTTGCTTGAATACGAATTGGGCTACATCCGCAAGAGAAGACTTTTGATCTATAAATTCTTCTCTTAAAAAAATGGGTTGTCCTCTCATCAACAAGCCAAACACTCCAGAGCCCAGGAAATAGGGAGAGCTATTATCAAACAAGTTTAATGAGCTATTTTCACTGTTATTTAATTTAACTTCAGTGAACCAATTGACACCTACTCCATAAGCTGCATTAGAAAATCTCACAGATCTTCTATGCCCACCTATCTCATGAGAAGATGTGATAAGAACCGGCTTGTCTGCTTCTAATGGGACAGGTTCGGTGTAATTAGCCTTTGAAAGTTCTTCGTAGAAGTCAAACTCATAATCTTTATTTAATTCAGAGAGGAAAGGTTTCCTCTGGAACACAATTTTCTTTATATCGTGGAATCCACTTTTGAAGATCATTTCGTCAAGTTTGTCCTTGATCGGAGCTATTTTATGCTCATTTTCAAGGGCGAAGGAACAAGTAATTATAAGTTTTGGGTTGCTGTTTTGAATTAGACTCGCCCCTTCAATAGGGCCTATATCAAGAGGGATAGGGACTAAGACAGCCCCTATTCTATTAATAGAGAGTACTGAGATTATAGCCTCAGGGATCTTGGGCATTGCAACACATACGTTATCTCCTTTTTGGACACCCAAATTAGATAATACATAAGATAATTTTGATACTTTTTCATGGAGTTCTTTATAGGTAATCTTAACCAGGAACTGTGGATCCTCGATATCAGTTGTTTTTGTCAATTTGGAACTTAGTTTCTTGTTCTTTCTATTGGAGACCTGGCTAGTTTTCAGATTCAAGGATGGACTTGAGTAAATTATTGCTGGTGAATTCTGTTTGTCCTTGAGGTGCCGATCGAGACAATTATATGAAATGTTGATGAGGCCATCTTTAAATTCGATGAGAGGGTCGCCTGAGGAGCTATGGGTCTTGATTTCGGGCTTTTTAAACCACTCTAATTTATCAGAATTTTCTTGCCAGAAGTTAAGGATGTTGGTTTTAGGTAGGGAATTGGAGAAGGAGCTGAGGTTTGTAAATGATAGGTTCCTGGCAAGTATGGGTCTAATAAGTTTGGCTTTTTGAAACATACGCAATTTTGAAAAAATAAATTTTATTTATGAGTTTTTTATATAGTTTAAGTTGATCTGAGATTAACATTCTAGAGAAGGATCAAAATAAATTCTATAGAATCAGTGAAGAAACACACAATACAAGCTCGGAGCTCTACAATATAAAAAGTTACGAAGAATAACTAACTTGATTCCTGTGTCTCGTAGACAGTTATCTCATTTGTGATAAGTATCTCCTTTATGGAGCTATTACTCGAGCTTATTTTGCGATGATCTCCTTCCTGTGCTGTAGTGTCAGCTAGTGTGATCTTTATGTTTGTTTTTTTGATGGTTTTCTTAGATATTTTAGGGATTGAGTTGGGCTCCCTCTCGTGAACAGGCCTAGAAGTACGCTTCTTAGGACCTGAGGACTTCAACTTTTGAGACTTTTTTGTTCTGCCCATTAAAAAATCAAATAAATCAAAATTCTTTAGGAAGATAAAGTAAAAAAATGGTCTAATTTTGTTGCTTCCATTTGATTTTAGATAGAGCTTATCAATATTATATTCTTTTCAGGTTAATCTTTACTGATCTTCATACTAACCATTTAATTAGTCTTCCCATATTTCAGAATATTGTTTTTTAGGACAGAAGGAATTTTCAGTTTCTTCATGATAAGAAAATCACGGGAAATAGTAAGCCCAAAATTACTAGAAATGGTATGGCAAATCAGGAAAGTTACCAGAAGGACGAGATTTCTGAGATTAAATGGAGTCAATTTAGAATTCTAATCAACCGGGTTAAAAAAGAACAATTAATCTGCAGGACTAAGTCCACTGTAATGAAAAATAATGGGTTGCACTTTGTCTAAAACTCCTACATATAACAAGTCTATCTCTCTAAAGGACGACTCTAAAAAAGAAACATCTGTATTTAGAGCTGGAAATGTGGACGAGCTTGTTTCTGGGCTTTTCGATTCACCAGAAGTCACTAACTTACAAAAGTTATATTTGAAGCTGTTTTATCGTTTCGAGAAGGCAAGGTTAATAGCCCATAAGGAAATAGGCCGAGAAGGTATTAGTCCAAAATACAAATACAGGACATTTGAGGATATTTTCAACCTCTGCAGGAATATAGGCTCTGCGTTAGTTGGCAAGGGAATCATTGAAGCTGCTACAAGAATTAAAAGAGATGACATGAGACTTGTTGGAATTTGTAGTGAGAATAGAGAAGAATGGTTTGAAACAGACATAATCTGTGCCTTATATGGCTTAGCATCAGTCCCCATTGATCCTAACATTGAGGAGAAAAAACTTAAAGACCTATTTGACATCATTGATCTTAGCATCATATTTTGCTCAAGTGGCCCAGCTCTAAAAATAATAGCTAATCGAAAGGAGTATCCTTCTTTAAAGACAATAATTTGCTTCGATGAGGTTCCGCATGAGTTACATACCGAATTAGAGGGAGATGAGCTGAAAATCTATCAGTGGAGTGAACTTCAGAGATTTACAGGAAGGGAGGTCATGTTCCCATATATTTTATCAGATGCTGTTTATACTATAATCTTTGATTACAATGAACTGGGCGCGTTTAAAGGGACGTTAATAACTCACGAGAATATGATTGCTAGCATTGCAGGCTTTCTAGATCAGGATAATGATTATATTCAAGGTATGTCTTTGACAGATTCTTATCTTTCCTATATTCCTCTAACAGAAATATTTGAAAGGACTATGCTTCACTGTCTTGCCACCAAAGGAGCGCATATATCATTTTATTCTAAAGGTGATGAGAATCTAATGGAGGCCTTGAGATGCTTTAAGCCTTCCTTTTTCATTGGATTCCAGAGGACCTATAGAGACTTTTATTTTTCAATTTTACAAGAAATTGAAAAAGAGAAAGGAGATAAATCGGATAGCATAATGGCAAAGATTAAAGCTAAAATGGAGAAACTCCAAAAGAAAGGCAGTTACCACGAGATATTCTTTGACAACGTACAATTTGACGCATACAAAAGCATGGTCGGAGGAAGACTAAAATGCTGTTTCTCTATAGGAGGACCACTCTCACCATTCGTAGCTGACTTCCTTAAAGTCTGCCTTTCAGTACCTATATGTGAAGCCTATGGTCGGGTTGAGACTTGTGGGTTTGCTGCAGTTCAAATTCCAACTGATACGGCCCCAGGGAGGGTTGGAGCAATACTTCCAAATGTTGAGTTTACATTAGTGGATTATGGCAAGCTTGGGTTTACGACAAACAACAAATTCTCATTAAGGAGGACCCCTCGAGGGGAGATTTGGCTGGGACAATCCACAAAATTTAGGGGCTATTATAAGGAAGAGAAATCTCAGACATGGCTTAAAACTGGAGATATTGGGCAAATTAACTCGGATGGGACTTTGAGTATCCTTGGGCAGAAGGATACTATATTCAGGTTGGCGAATGATGAGCCCATCTTCCCAGAAAAAGTGGAAGAAATTTATCGGGGGTGTAGACATGTTAATGATATCTTCATATATGGAGAAAATATGGAGGAATTAGTTGCCATTATCAATCCTCATAAATCATCAGTGGAAAAATGGGCAAGAGACCTGGACCTCAAAGGGGACTTTAGTGAAATTTGTGGTAGCAAGTTCATTAGAGATTTAATGTTAGTTGAGATTGAGAAGTTTGCTAAGGAGGTGAAGCTTGAAAAGTCCTTTTTTATCAAGAATGTGCACTTAGAGCCACATTCTTTTTCATCTTTGGGCTTATATGATTCGCATATGCATTTAAACAGGTCTAAGATGGTTCAACATTATGCGAAAAAAATTCATTATTTGTACCAAGAAAAGAATCCTTTATAGAGATTTCTTTTGTATTAAACATGTTTGATATTCACAGGATAAGAGAAAAGATCTATATGTACTGCTTCCAATTTTGTTTTGAAATTGCAGAATAACACAACTTTTCTGACGATAATCTTATTTTATCTATATACAAATAAACATCAAACCGATATCGAAACATGCATCAGACAATAGATACTGAGTCAGAATTCCTCAGCCTACATGAGATATGTCAGGTTGGGGACCCGCCAAGCATCGATTCTAGCGAACTAGTCCATGCTCGTTACTACTTTTCCTTGAATATGTATGAATTATCACTCAAATTATACAAAAATTGCTTTTCAGGACTCGATTACGAGAATCCAAGCTTATCTCATGCAGCTATAAGCAACAATCTGGCTGTTGTCCATGAAAAGCTTGGAAATTACCAAGAAGCTAAAAATTGTTTCAAAACATCCCTAATTATTATGCAAAAACTTCCTGAAGAAAATTTAGAACAGAAAATTAGGGTAAGCTTGGGCCTTGCTACCGTGACTACCAAGCTAGCACAATATGATGAAGCACAAATTTATTTAGATAAGGCTTGGGATCTCCTTTCCTCAATTAAGGAGAGCCATTCTGACCTGATGATTACATTTTTAGAGACAAGAGGCTCCCTACTCAGGGCAATATCAGAGTATGAAGAGGGTTATAAAGACCATCAGAAGGCAATTGAATTACACATTGCCAAATTTGGCAACGATTCTATTATTTTAGGGCCCTTATATGAAAATCTTGCATTTTCCTTGAAACTTCTGGGAAGATTTGTGGAGGCCTTGCAGGTGTGTAGGAAGGCTCAGGCCATATACAGTCAAAAATTTGGAGATTTGCCTCCCAATGCAATAACACTCTACTGCCTACTCGCTTTTCTTCAGGCAATGCTGGGTGATACTCTCAGTGCGACAGAGAGTATAGATATCTCATTAAGAACTTTTAAGAAGTACTTTTCCACCAGCAATCATCTTGATTATGCTCAGATTGAGTTCGTTTACGGAATGATCTTCTTCTGCCAGCAAAGAGGAGATAAAGCCAAGGAGAAGATGTCCAATGCCCTTGAGATCTACTCAAAAGTTGGACTTCAGGACCACCCTGAAGTTACCAACATATGCAACACCCTTGGACTGGTCTATGCCTCTTTAGGGGCCTTTGAAGAGGCTATTCGGATTGTACAGAAGGGTGAGGCCATTATTGAGAAATTATTTGGGAAAGATCATCCAAAAGCATCAGGCTGCCATAATAGTCTGGGGCTAATCTGTATAAAAAAGAATGATTTCTTTCAAGGATTTCAGCACTATATGAAATGCTTGCGCTTACTTACAAAAAAATTTGGGGTGGTGCACCCCTATATTGGGAATATTTTGAATAATGTGTTCGGGTTGCTTAAATGGAATGGAGTCTTGAGTCTTTCAAGTACTTCTTTAATCAATAAGACAATGATGATTTATAAACATTATTATGGAAATGAGCACAAATTTTATACAAGAAATAAAGACAGGATTTTCCATGTAGAAAAAGAAAAGGATCTAAAGCATCTAGATAGGCTTGATTCCTCTTTTAAGCATAATCCTGTGTAAATACTCTGTATTTATTTAGTTATTTCAAGTCTCGTTGCCTCATGTTATCTTATATTTTCTTTGTATTTGTTCAATAAATTTTATAAAAGTTATTTTTCAGTCCCGAGAAATGAATCTGTTCCCTGAAGACCGTCTTAGGTTCCTCAATCTACACAAACTTTATTTTGAGGATTTTGGATATAGTTTCTCCTCTCAGGACCACGAGAAGGCTCATAAAGCCTATAAAGATTGCAGATATAAAGAGAGTCTTGCTATCTTGACAAAAATTCTTGAGAATTATCTGGATAAAGCTGACGTTTTTCGTGCTAATATTCATAATGATATAGGAGCTGCATATTTCAAACTGGGAAAATTCTCAGAGTCGATCAGTCATTTTAAAGAAAGCTTCAAAATAATAGAAAAATTTGAACCCAAAGATAATATTCTATCCCTTCAATTGTATACTACGATTTCAGCTGTGTATGCAAAGATAGGAAAATTGCCTGAGGCGAAAGAATATCAGCAACTTGCGCAAAATTTGATAGAAAAACTTGAAAATAAAGAGATAGATGAAGTGGCCTTCCTGTATGATGAGATTGGAAAAATGTTGACTTTGTTTTGTGAATATAGCTCTGCCTATAGGTATCATTTACAAGCTATAGAGATTTTGAAAAAGAATCATGGAGAAAATTTTCCTGATCTGGCCATTAGCTACGAATATGCAGCATCGTCTCTCCGATTTCTAGGAAGATATAATGAGGCCTTGGATTTCTGCCAGAAGGCTCTAAAATTGTTTGAAGACAAAAGTTCAGATACACATTATCTGTCAGTTGGGGTCCTAAACCTGATAGCTTTCATTTATGGGATAACAAATATATATGAGAAAGCTGGAGAATACATGACCAAGGCAATGGCAGCCACAAAATTCTATGAAAAGGATCACCCTGAAGTCGCATATACATCTCATCAATTAGGAGCTTCTTTTCATTTGCTGAATAGGTATCATGAAGCAGAATCGATATTAAACCAGGCAGAGAAAATTTATCTCCAGATTGGGTTTGATAATCACCCCGACTTAGCTTATCTCTACAACACTATGGCAACAAATCAAGGAGCCATGGATAAAATTTCATCAGCATTGCAGACTATTGATAAGTCTCTGAAAATTACCGAACTTAACTTTGGGAAAGGCCATCCAAAAACGGCCACTCAATGGAGTACACGAGGAAAAATATATTTTCATGCTGACGATCATACAAATGCCATAAAGAGCTACAAACAAGCCTATTTCCTGCTTCTTAACAATCTTGGCCGAAAGCATGTTTACACTATCCGTTCAATAGCGGATCTCTTTCATGTCTTCAAACACCTAAAGCTTTTCGAGTATCAATTATGTGTACTGAGTAGAGTCTTTCCTTCGATAAGATTGTGCTTGTCTCTGCCAGAGAATCAAAAGGCTCGATCAACTTCAGATATTAGTGAACTTAGGAAGCTGAAGGATAGAACTGTCTACTTTGATAACAATTTATGTCTAATTTGATTTGTGTCTATGAAAAGTAAGCCGCTTCATAGATCTATTTTATTAAGTCAATAATTAATAAAGGTTCTTTGCTAGTTATTTTTGACCTTCCAGGATATTCATATATGACTATATCAGTAGTTACAAATTCAAGGGACTTCTTAATTTTTCTAGGCAAAGGATAAGTCAACATTCTAGCTGTTAAAATTTTATAAATCAACATAAGTTAATGAACTCGCAGGAGATAAAAAAGTCAATACAAAGGCATTTGAATGCTAAATGTTCGATCCATGGTGAGAAAATCATGGAAATATGCCCAGTCAATGACTGCTCCAACAGACTTCTTTGTAGACTCTGCAAAAAAGAACATTCCAAAGATCATCTTCCCTTCACCTACTATTTAAAAGAAATCTTTGAAGATGGACTCGGCGTCTTTTCTGGACTTAAAACTATCAATGAAAACAATGAAAAGATCCATCTTTGGCTCCGAAATGAAATAACCTTCCAGATTGATCAAATAAGAGTGAAAATTGAGCAAGAACTGAAAGCCTTAGAAGAGAGAATATATAGTGAGCTCAAGGAAAAAATCACCTTGACTAAGAATGCCCTTGATCTTCAGGAAAACTTCATAAAATTCCTGGCTTCCGAAGATGGAAAGTCGGGTATTGAGACTGACAATTTCATTACTAGCTATCATAAGTACGTGAATGAAATTGAAAGCAAATCTCTGGGAGATAGCACTAAGGCACTGTATCCCAAAGTTACGGCAAAGAAAGACATTATTGAGAGTATTGGAGACTCATTCCATAAAATACTCGAACAATTTACAAACTTTTGTGATCTGGAGATGATTCCAAAGCCTCCTGAGAAGCCTTATCTCAGGTCTGCAATTAACCAGAAGTACTATAATCAAATGAAAGAAGAGTTAAATAAGGAAATTGAGGCGTTTAAGCAGGAGTTTATCAGGAAACATAAGGAAGAAATGATGGTCGAGATGAATCAACAGATAGAATTAATGAAGGAACAAGTCGGAAAAACGGAGAGAATGTATAGAGACAAGCTGGAGATCACAACCCAGGAGCTAATAGAACTAAAAAAGCTCTGGGAAACGCAAGAAGAATATTCTGAGAGAAAATTAATGGAAATAAAAAAGCAGTATGAGGCTTTGTTGAAGAATCTCCAGGATTATTATGAGGAGAGACTTCAGCAGGCTGAATCAAGGGAGTCCGTACAGGAACATGAAGAAGTTTCTGAATTTGAAAGAAAGATCAAACAACTACAAGCAGAAAATGATATCCTAATAGCGAAGCTAGCAAGTTCGAATAAGAAAAACAAATCTACTGCAATGAGTACTACATATGGAGATGATGATGATGATGATGATGATGATGATGACAATGAATATTAAATTATTATTGTATTGTGCTTAAGTTTTGTAGGTGAATTTTTAATTGTACTATATTTTCAATACAATATTACATCAGTATGGAAAACACAAAGAAAAGGTAAATCGTCTCAGAAAGTTAACAAATTTATAACGAATTTGGCTTAATATTAAATGGCAGGCTGCCCAATATCGAATGAGAATGATTCAGCAAGCATGGCACCTCTCTGAATATTCATTTTTGCTTTATTTGTGAAAGGATGAGTGGGTCCAAAACAACACTTGAACAAGATATTAGATCTTTGAAGTAATTTTCTCTCTGCATCGAGATGTTGCTTCATCCCAAATAATAGGGCATTATTGAATGTAGTCTCAGCCTTAAGGGGATGCTTTTCCCCAAATGCAATTTCCAGAATTCTAGCACAGGCAAGGTAGTTTTCAAGAGCTTTTCTAAAGTTCTCAGTCCTTCTGTAGATAACTCCCAAGTTATTATAATGAGGGGCAAGGCCAGGGTAATTGTCTCCATATATTGCCTTTAAAATACTGAGTCCAGTCTCATAGCTCTTTATAGCGCTGTCATTTAGTTCAAGCCCTTTGTAAACTAGTCCAAGATTGTTATAGAACTTGGCCATATCTGGATGGTTTTCAAGTTGATTCTTTTTGAAAATATCAATGCTTTTCAGAATCATTTGCATGCCTTGAACATGTTTAAATTGAGAGTTATAAACCTGACAAATAGAGTTGTAAACCTTGGCGAATTCAGGATGGGTCTCTGGATAATACTTTTGAAAGATTTTCAGACAAGTTTCCAAATATTGTAATGCAGTTGTATCTTCACCTCTACTTCTGTGGACTAGAGCCTTGCCATAATAAGAGATGCCCATATTGGGGTGACTTTCTAGTGTTTTAGTATATAATTCTAAAGCCTTATTATGAAGTTCACTGGCTTTGTTATAATTTCCAGCTATTTTATATGTTAACCCCAGGCTATCTAATATTCTCGGTGTATTCAAAGACTGTTGAGGGGTGTTGTGCATTGCATACTGGAGAGCCTTCTCAAAAAATGGGATAGCTTCAGAACACTTTACTGATTCTCGATATAATACTCCAAATTCATCATAAATTGCACAGAAAAAATCATTTTTAGGTCCGTCAAGCGTACTTACAAGGTCCAAAGCTTTATTTAAATAGGATTCTACTTCTTTTATATCTGCAATCTCATTTGCTAATGAAGCAAGATTGATATATATTTTAATTGTATTCTCAGTATTTGAAGTATTGGGTAAGACTCCTAAGGATTTTTTCAGTAAACTGTAGGCCTGCAGGTAATTGCCATTCTTGAAATGTGCACATGCTAGATTATTTAAAATACAAGCTTTGTGTTCTAGATCAGGAGAATCATGCATTTTTTCATTAATTGACTCAAATGCAATGAGAGAGACTTTGTATTGGCAGTTCTTGAATAGGTTTATTGCTCGTTGAAGGACATCTTCATCACAAATGATTAAATTGTTAGGATAAACCTCTTGTGCAAGAAGAAATTCATAAATAGGCCGAGTTTCTTGCATTTCTGAAAAATAAAAATTATTTAATATCTAAACTCAGATTTGAATAGTAGTTTGAACCTATTCAAAGTCAGAGTTACTGATAATAATGCATTATCTACTTTGAAGAAATATAGGATACATATAAGATAGTTTACTGATACTGATGCACAAAATTATTAGAGTGTTCTCAATTCCTTTGAGGTTTGTATCACTACGATCTCATCTTTTTTGTCAAAATTGATGATCTCGATTAAGGGATTTTCATCTCTTGTTACATAAAGCAATAGTATCGATATAAAGCTGCCAAGTAGATTGATGAAAGTATTTCCAAAGATTCCGGTTAAAGCAACTGCAACTAGTGTAACAATTTTCACAAAATCGATATTCCAGATGGACCATTTTCTGTGCTTTGAAGCCTCAGAAAAAGCATACCATGTGGTTAAAAATAAACCTTCCAGGATGGTTTGAGATATTTGATTGAAAGACATAGCTTCAATTCCTAATCCTCTCTCCAATAGACTTTGGAAAAATAGTAATTGATAAACTCCTTTGCAAATGAAGCTTGTAGCGGCATGTACAGATAAGTAAAATAGCAAATAGGGACGTGCTAGTCTTATCAATGGCCGAAACTTGTTAATAGGCTTGAAAAGAATATGAAAAATTGGATATTTGCTGAAAGTAAAGCATTCTAGAATCAAGGTCAAAATAGCAGTGCCCCAGAACCATTTGAACAGAACGAACCAAGTACAAAGTAAAAATAATAACAGAGACCACAGCCTTGGCACATAGGGTATTTTGAGTTCTAGCTGGGCCATGAGGGCTGACATTGCAAATAATCCACTATTCGCAAGGCCTATAACCAATCCTATTTTCGCTCCAACAGCCAAAACAGATTTATTAGCATTATTACTGTTTTCTAGATCTTGAACAATTTCTGATGCCTTTGACGCAAACGAAAAGATTGAAGTACTCAGGCCCAACATCCAGAGAAAAAGAGAAATGAGAAAGAGAAATATCACACCTTTTAGAGAAAATTTCACAAAACAAAATAACTTATCATGGTTTGTTCCACAGTACCAACAGAAATCATTTCCGCAGCTGATACAAGAGACATGAGGGCATCCTCCCTCCTTTTGTATACTTGCTTTACAGTTAGGGCATTGTTTAGCAAAAAGAATCTTCCAGAATTGGCTCAGAAGCTCAAGAATTTTTATTTTTCTGCTATTAGCTTGCTTCCATTCAGTGCCACAAGCTTCACAGACTAGAAGTGAAGAGCAATCCGTTTCCGAAGCAATTCCTGCATAAGGACAACCACGCTTGGGGCATTTTTGAATATCCTCTTTGAGACTAAGTTAATTTTCTAATAGGGTGTTATTAATTGTATCTCGTTGTATAGGTGGGAACTTATGTAGGACTTCCTGGGCTTGGAACCTTGAATCACAGGCTTTGTTCATGCAGGGAATTTGAAGTGGGTTCTTGGTTAGTATTGCCTTATTCTTTGTGACTATCCATGATGTTAAGCATTCTACACAAAAAGTGCAGAGACATTTCAAATTGAGCATGAGAGATTCTTGGGCAGGTGTCAAGCAAACGGGACATGACATGATTTACAAAATTTAAATTATACAGGTTTAATTCTTCAAATTATATAAAGATATCTACGCAAATAAGTTAAGAATATACTTGATTTTGTACATAACAAGGTCAGCTTGTATAATCCAGCATAGAGCCACCTCAAAGCCAAGGCAAAATAATGCGGGAATAAGATAAAACTGGTACAAAAAGTAGCCTGCTAAAATACTTACAGTGCCAGTCACGAGGACGATCCGTATCGTCCTATAGTATTGAGTAGAGAACATAAGCGCTATCACAAGTGACAAGTACCAAATATTGAAGAGTACATATACCCAAGAGTATCTAAGTGTTTGTCCAAAAATTGCTGATAAGGATTGACTCCAGTCAATAGAAGAGAGGATAAAACCGATAGGGTGGTTTTTAAGGTCCAAAAAATCCCAAAGGATGGCACCGGCTGCACATAATAATGCTGAGAATCCAAAGATAATGGAAATTTTTCTAAGTAATGAAATCCTCCAGGATGGTGCTTCATGATGCTGGCTTTGCATTGTAATATGTTAATGGATGATTAGATTATTGTGTTGTAAAATATATATTATAAATATAGACCGAAAATCCAAGTTGATGGGAGAATATCCTGCATTCTATTCAAATTTGATGCTTTATAATAACAGATTTCACCTAAATTTGGAATCTAAAACTTCAAAATTTTGTTGAAATAAATCCTGGAGTAGATATTTCAAAGAAAAGTTCTTATAAGGCCTGATAAGAATGTTAAAGCTTGATCTGAATATATTACTTCAGATCGCTTCATGGAGACGCATAACAACCTAAGTCAAAACCTTCGTTCCAAAATAAGTAAAGCAGATAAATTTTGAATTCAACTCCTTGACTGAGGTATTGTAAGGGCATGACAATACAGAGAAGTTTTCGTTAATCGTATGATATTTAGCTCTCCAACGCTCCTTTAAAAATTCAACTTAGGAGACAGTCAGTTTGGTTTTGAAATAACAACTCATGAGATATGAGCCAAAAGTTCTAGTAATAAAAGGCATAAATATCAAACAAGAATCTAAGCCACATCTGCAAACGGGTAAAAAAATTTTAGAGCATGTAACTTATAAAGATCCTACTCCTTAGATGCCACTACAGTAAAGATAAATCTGACTTTGAGCCACACAAGGTCATT
>Ga0065720_1020228_pt1 | contig 15873 bp, 15 predicted proteins | sample Thericmetagenome_FD_59107 | JGI IMG/M metagenome (GOLD analysis project Ga0065720, IMG submission 59107) | Thermophilic microbial communities from the Joint Bioenergy Institute, California, USA of rice/straw/compost enrichment - eDNA_2 v2... | ecosystem: Engineered > Solid waste > Grass >... | reverse complement strand
ACTTGTGCAAACATCATAGAACCAAAAATGTTATCCTAGGATCAAAAAACTTTTGGATGGGCCTAATTAGAGAGGATCTAATTGAAGGCGTAAAATATTCATCTGAATAAGGTCTAACATCCAATTAAAGATAATTCTCTATATAGAAGCCCAAGAGGATACCAAAAAAAAAGAAATAAAAAATATGATATTGAGAGCTGAGTTTGGACTTGTTTGTATGTACAAGAACATCTGAATCTTGATATTGAAGTTATTGACCTTTAGGAGAGAAAAACGCATTTTCCGCCCATCTTTAGGGAGTTAATATACAAAGCATAAGATACATTTTTCAGAGGAGTAGTGCTCTTAGACAATTTTGGATTTGTAAGTTTTTTCAACTCTTAAAATTGAATTTTGTGGACTGATTCTAGGTATGAGACTCTTTCTTTCTATATTGGTTTTGAGGGGAATAAGAGATTTATTCAGAACTGAACTCTTTGATTTAAGAAAACTTTCAGGTTCCATATCACTATTCTCCATATAAGAAAGAAATTGTCGAAGACGAGATTTTCCATTGACAAAAGTGTATGAGCCATCGTCATTCTTAAAGAATGTCTTCCTGAAATTTTTGATATTTGTCTTTGGTGAAAAGAAATTTAGCAAAGGTGATGAGTAATTTTTAGCTTTGGAAAGCTGTATCGGATCTTTATTCTCATTTCCTGAATCACTTTCATCTGTCAGAAGGAAATTTGGAATAGTTGTTTCATAAGAATTATCGTTTGAAACCAAAATGTCTTTGCTACTTGGAACAAAACTAGGATTTCTAGAATGAATTGGAGGAAGAATTGATGGCTCTGGTGAATTAATTTTTGAAAGTATTTCTGAAAAATTGGAGAGCTCCTTTCTTTTGTGAATAATATCGAAACTAGTTTCAAATTGGACTTGAAACAATTTTGAGGGGTGATTGCTGGGGCTAACTATTTTTTCTGTTGTTTCTTTCAAATCACTAGAGAAGGAATTCAAATGCTGATTAAATTCTATCAAATGGGAGGTGGGAATGTTATGCCTGACAATCTTGGGATCTTTTTTAGTATAATCAATGGGGCCTTTCTTTTTTGGCCTAAAGAAATAATTTTTTGGAGGCTTTTCTAATTTCTTTATAAAAGCATCCATCACTTCATCTTTGTGACTAATGGATTTGTGTTTCTTCAAGATGTTTATTTCCTTTGCAACTTCTTCAATTGAAAAAAAATCATCTCTATTTGCAGGTGATTGCCTCAAAGAGATGGCTTGATTTATTACATTCTTGGCCCTTTCCTTTCGCCAAGCATGCTTTGTTATAACTTGATTTTTCAGTGAGTCCATGATTTCACGATATCTAATACCGAATGATCTAAATGTAGAGTGTTTCATAATGTAACAGAATGCTCCATGATTTCCAGCTGTTGCTCTATACAATCTCTTTGGTATTCTTAAAAAGTTTTCATCACCAAATATTTGGCCTTCTCCAATTTTAGCTATACATAAGGCTTCCTTTTTTATGGTGTGTCTAAAGAGAGGCATTGCCTTTTTCAAATGATCCGGTTCCTCAAACATTTTTGATAGCTCAACTTCTCCATCTCTAAGAATGTAAAAAGCATCAGCAATATCTCCTTCTGAAAATATAACTTCATTTTTCTTGTATCCTTTTTCCTTAAAAAGTGTTGCAAAGCTTTTTAATGAATCTTCGCTTGCCTCTGGAATTAAGTTTACAAAGAAAGCATTTTTTCGAATAACACTTTCTGCCAAATTATTTAAAGCTTTGTAATAATCTTTTCTATATATTGCCAATAAGTGCAGATCTTCCGCTGCTATGGTTAGAAGATTCTTTGGTCGTCGATCTTTTAGAAAGGTCTCTCCAAAATAATGACCAGGTTCGAATGTTCCCACTCTTTTAAGTCTCATAACCCCTTCTAAAAAATAGGTTGATCTTAATTCATCATTATTCCCTGCCATATATGAAAATAGTTGTTCATCTTCGGCGATTTCCAGAGCTTTTGCGTACGAATCTTTATGAGATACATCGCTACTGTTCTTTTTTGATTTCTTTGAAGTTTTCAAAATTATTCCGGGTTTATGTTGAGGAATATTCTCATAAACACCAGGAGGTTTTGGATATTCTCCCTGAGCACGAATAATATTGATTTTAACTCTTGACCTAGGTCTTCTGTTCCTTAGCCCATTAGATGAATTGTATATAGAAGGTGAAGGGCTGTTCTTCGTGTCTTTCTTTTTATGCTTTGGCATGCTATAATACTTTCTAGCCTTTTTGGAACCGAAACTACTATGCCATTGAGAATATTCACTGGAAGTATCTTGGATCTGACTGCTGAAGCTGTCAGTGGATTCGAGAAATTTAGATTCAGCTTTTTTAAAGGTAGAATTCCTTCTCAGAGCTTTGATTCTCTGATGTATTTCATGATCAAGTTCTTCAATTTGCTTAGTAGCATACTTTCTCACAGATCCCTGAAGTATCAAACAGAACTTATCTGCATATGCTCCATCTTCGATAAGTCTCTCCCCTTTTTTATACTCCTCATAATGAATGATTCGAGAAATTTCATTCTTGAAGTCATCAAAGTTAATGCTTGGGTCGAGATTTCGTTGAAAAAATTTGGTTTCCTCAATAACAGATACTAGAACATTCCTTTCGTCTTCGGTCCAATCTTCCTCATGAGCATGACTTTTCACTATCTCTAGGGCGGTATTGATCAATTTTTGATTTTCTTCAGCATTGTCTGAAAGGTCTTCCTCCATTTCTTATCTGATTCTCAGATAAATAAAAATAACTCTTCATTTAATCAATATGAAGTCTCATAATAGATAAGCTACAAGACCCTCTATTCTGAATTTACGAGATAAAATAGGAATGCTAATTTGTTAGAAGACCTTCTTTCAATAAACAAAAAAAGAAAAATGTGAAGACATAGCTTATTATTACAATTACAAAATCACTACAAAGGAGGGAGACGAATGGGAAAATTGATGGAATAATTCTATGGAATTGAGGACAAAGTATGCCTCATTTCTACAATATTCTGTTGAGTCTCAACAGTCTCAGGATGGTCGTTTCCATAATTAAGGGAATATATATCAAAGGCCTTTCCAAAGTTTATTAGAGCTTCTTCGGGTTGACCTGTCTTTTCATATGCTTGTGCTAAATTGTGATAAACGTCTCCAAGCTCATAGTGAAGCGGCCCATAGACAAATGAATAAACTTTCAGAGCTTTCTGAAAAAACTCAATAGCCTGATCGTACTGTTCTTTCTTTTGATATATTGCGCCTATTGTTAGGTATGTTGAAGCAACTTGACCATCATCAGTACCATATCTTTTGAGTAAGATATCAAGACCTTTACTGTAGTAAGTAAGAGCATCATCGTAATTTTCTTGAGCATCGTAGGTCTTTCCAATGTTAAAATAGATTTGTGCTACAGAAAAATGATTTAAACCATATTTGGACTCTCTAATTTCCAATGCCTTCTTATATTGTTTGATAGCTTCATTATAGTCTTTTTTCTTAACGTAGGCATTACCGAGATCGTTATAAAATGTGGCTACACTGAGATTCGTTCCTCCTGATTTAACTATCTTGATATCCAACGCTTTCTGGAACCATTCTAAGGCTTTATCGTAATCCCCTTCTGCTAAATAAGAGAGACCAAGACGACGATAAGCAAATGCAAGTTCCATACTAGCTTCGCCGTACTTTGCTTTCTTGTATTGAATATCATCTCTGTAATGTTTAATAGCTTCCTTATAGTTTCCTCCGGCATATGCTCTCTTTCCAGCAATCTCATGAATTAGATCACGAACATTTTCCATGCCTGTCTTGGCTAAATTCCTTTGAATTGTGACTAACTCTTGACGAACAGCTTTTTCCTTTGCAAGATCTTCATCATTCTTTAAGAGTTGACTCTTTGCTGCTAATTCCTGAAGATAAATTGTAAGCTCATCTGTTTGTTTAGAAATAATATTTTTTGCTGCTTGTTTGACAGCTAAGTCTGCTTTATCTATATCATTGATTCTTTTTTTTATCTTTTGAGTGATCTTGTGGTCGTTTTGGATTGTACTTGCTATCAAAAGAGCATGAATCTTTCTTTTAATTTCTTTATCTGAAATCTTTTCGAAAATATCACAAAATTCTTGTATGGCTCTCTCTCTTATTCTCCATCCATTATATCTTGGCATCCAAAAATTACTAAATTTCACAAAGCACTCCAAGTTTGCATAGCCTCTACTACTTTCTTCAAATAGCAATCTCTCTTGAAGTTCTTTTTTCTCTACAAGAGTTGCAATTTCTCCTAGAGCCCATGCCAATTTATAATAAACTTTCCAGTCTAAAACTTGAAGGACCTTCACTCCTAATGCTTTTTCTACCACAGCCATGAAGCAATTAATTAGCTTTTCATCTTTAGAATCAGCTAAATAAAGGCTTTTAACAAGAGCTTGAATATGAAGAATAGATACAGTGGGATTATTAATGATGTCTTGCTGTAAGTTTTCTGCAATAACCATTAAGGCAGCTTTAGACAACCCCTGCACGAGATCAACCGCTCCTTTAGAGATATTGAGTGTCACTATATTCCAAATCATTCCTTTCAGTTGGCTTTTCATGCCAAGCTTGTCTAAAAAGTTCTGTGATTCGGGCATTGCCTGGATTAAATCAATTACAAGTTCCAAGGAGAAGATGATTTCACTGAATGAGAGCTTCTCTTCAGATGCTTTTGCCCAATCAAGATATCTTTTAAGCACAGCTATTTTATCTTCTGCTTCTTTCGACTCTATTTTAATTCCATACTTTTTGTATAGATAAAAGTGGACTAAGGCTAAATTATGAAGAAGATGCAGTATATCTTCTTTGAGTCCAAATCTTTGATCAATATCAATTTTGGTGAATAATTGTTTTCTTCCTAGGACTTCTGTGAAGACTTCTTCAAAATATCTTCCAACATCATATATCTCTCCTAAATCTGCATTCAACAGTTTTTCTAGACTTTCTTTCATTTCTTTGGGTTTATTTTTTCTATAATGAGTCATGAAGGTGTTAAAATTAGTTTCGAAAAGATTGGTAGCTGCTTCACTTTTCTTTTTATCAAAAATAATATCTTGCTGATCATCAACTACGAACTCTTTATCAGGATGTGTGTCTGGCTCTTGCTTGTAGCAACTAGAATAGAATGACCCTCCTCCTTTTGCTTTTGGATGAAATGTAACATGATATTCTCCTAGGTTATTCCTTGATATTATAGGAAAAGCATTTGTGAGATAGCTATACAAGATTGGAGGAGTTATTCTTGTCTTACAATTTAACCCTTTTAACTGATAAGACTTAACCAATGTTCCATCCAGATAGATTGTTATCCCTTGATCTCCCGAAACAAATATGCTTATTTCTTTATCATTTACATGCTTTGTAGATACATGAACGGCTGTCTGAGGCGCTTTCATGGCAAAAAATTCATTTACAGCGTTAGTCGTCAATTTTTCAAGATTATTTTTGGTTGAAAAGTATTCAATTTGGACCAAATCTAGTTCCATCTCCGATTTTCTGGAAATAAGTAATGATTGTTTTTATTATGGTGCCTTTGTAAACCCCCAAGAATTACAATTCCTATCGAGGAATTTGTTGGAGATCGCTGAATTCTATATTTTAAGACAAACTTCCAACTTTCAAACTGATGCCATCGGTAATTCTTTAGGAACTCAATATAGTCTAATTCTATTTTAAAAGAGATTTCGTCCTCGGATATTAAATATCTTTCCTAGGAATTAACACACCTACATTCAAAGGATTTTTTTGCTTAGAAAATAAAATATCTAGGACTCCAATCCTAAATCATTTTTTAAGAATTAGACTCACTTATCAGACTTTACTATTTTTCGTTTGCGTTGATTTCACAGTTTTTATGTTTTGAGAGGGAGACGAAGTTTGAAAAGATTTTTAGAATTTAGATCATAGAAGTACGAGGGTCAATTTAAAATTTATTGAATAAGTGAGCATGCAAAGTCGGGTTGAGAGTGATTTATTAAAGCTAGAACCAAGGATACTGCAAGACCAAAAGAGAAATCTTCCAAGTGACTTAAGGCTTGCTCTAACGAGTAAATGCTGCAAGAGGATAAAGAATTCTTTGGGGGTAAATGTTCATTGGAATTTACACAAGTTGAAGAACTTAAAATCTCTTTCTTTTTCGGATTATCAAATCTACAAGAATAAATTCCATTCCAAGTTACTCTATGTGATGAGGCAATTAAAAGGATTGAGAAAGATAAAGATCTATTCAACTCAAAAGTATCTATTTCGAAACAATTCACTGTTTGATAACAAGTCTTTGATCTCTCTAAGCAGCTCATTAAAGAATCTAAAAGAAATGAGATATCTAGAAATCTACATTGCAAATGGATGCATAATTCAGGATCGAAGTTTTATTAGTTTTGCAAAATCACTAAAGTACCTCAGACAATTAACTGCCCTCAAACTAAATTTCAATATGATGACTCAAATTACAGATGATAGTGTTACCTGTTTAAATAGGGTAATACCAAAGACAATCAAATGTCTGGAGTTGAAAATAAAAAGCGGGACATATTGGGATACGGGAAATCTAAAAGGAAAGTCACTTAATCAATTAGGAAAAAGTCTTAAATATAAAAGAGAATTACAGTGTTTAAGCCTGGCATTTTTTCAGTTTAATGATGTGAGTATTGTCGCATTAGCAGATGCTATTAAATATTTGGAAAAATTGATCATGCTCGACATTGACTTTTCGAATAGCAATATACACGATTTTGGGTTTTTCAGATTGATCAGAAGCTTGCAAAACTTGAGAAATTTAACTGCACTTTCGCTAGATTTTTATCGATGTAATCAACTTAGAATCGCCACTGTCTTAGAACTGGAAAGGATTTTGCTTCTTTTGAAGCAGCTTGAGAAATTGAATCTAAGATTCAGTGAGATTGATTATTCTCGATATACCACTCCTATTTCCAATACAAGATCTGACAACCTATTTATCTGCAAGCTTGAAAATAAATGTGTGAATCTAAGAGATTACTTTGAGAATGTCATCTTTCAGTTGAGTAATCTGAAAGAATATGATGTCCAAATCAGCTAAATACTGAGTAAGTCATTCTACCCTACCCTGATTCATTTGATCTGGGATGAATAATATAATATAGTGATTCAATGGTATACTATTAAATATTTGTATTTCATTCAACTACTTGATTCTTTGTATTATAATGTTGATAAGATCAATAAAGAGACAATTTTCAAGCTGAAGAGATATTCAGAAGAAAATGATACAAATTTAGAATAAGAATATAAGATAAGATCAATGTCCTACATTACCTTTTTGGAATATTTTATGAAGGTTATCAAGTACTTTTTGTGCTGCTTGGTTAGTGTCATCATGATGCTGTGTATTTTCCAAGAAGGCCCGTTGTAATTTTTCATATTCTTCGGGTTTTATTACATCTTTAAGGATTCTATAGTCAATATTATTAAGGGAACTCAGAAAGTACTTTAAATGATCTTCTGTTATCTCTGTAGAAACAGTTTTTGAAGAAAGTATTCTTCGGAGTTTGTTAACAAACGAAATGAAGTTATCGTTTTCAATTTTTTTAGATAATTCAACGGTTCTAGCTGATTAAGCAATTAGATCTTCATTCTTACCGACGAGCTTGGCTTAGAAATTCTGATTTGCTTCTAAGGTGAAATTTTCTCTGTAGATACATGGCTTTTTCTTTCTCTAATTTTCTCTCTTGGAAAAATTCCTACAACTTATTATGTGGAGAGTTTGCTTTACCCTTTGTCTTTCTAATCTCTCGAAATTCAATTTGCACATTTCAAGCTTCAGATTCTTCAATTCTTGCTGAAGAGCTAAATTCTTTGCTTGCTCTTTCTGGCAAGTTAAATACATTGATTACTAGATTACCTTATATTCTTCCAGATGTTGTTCTGCAACCTTAAATTTATTAACTATTTTCTGTTTCTCAGCCCTACGACATTCTAAGGTCATTAAAATTGAATTACTTGGCTTGAGCTTGTAGTCTTGATTGAAGTTCATGATAATGAGCTAGTTTTTCCTCTGAGAGTTGATGTCTCACTTGGAGATCATGGTTCTTTATCCTTTGAATTTCTATAGGATAGTAAGAGGAACTTGAAAAGTAGTTACCCTGCAACGTTTCTTCTTCTCTCACAAGTTTGGTTACCAAGTCATTAATGTATGTTTCGTTATCCTTTATTGCCTTGTATTTCATAAATTCCAAGGTTTCCTCTTCCTTGCTTAGTTTCTCTTTTACCTTCTTGGATTTTTCAAGTAAATAGTTTTCATGTCTATAAGATGACCTCATCACTATAAAGTAAGAGAATTCAAGTAAAATTCAACATTTCTGATCAATATAATTTCCCAGTTTGATGATTTGTTCTTCTTCAAGTTTTGAGAGTTGCATCCTATTTATCTCAGCTCTCTTTTGATTTTGCTGTTCTATCTCAGCTAGCTCAGCAAGTTCATTTTTCTTTAATTCCGCTTCTTCCTCTCTTCTTCGCTGACTAAAGATAATTAAGCTAAAAACATCACTTACGCTTCTTCAAATTTCTGTCTCATTGTTTTTTTCTTTGCCATTTTATCTTGGTAAAACTTCTTGGCCGCTTCTTGAACTTTTTCTAATCTTTCATTAAATCGAAGCCTTTTTTCTTCGGATCTTTTCCTCATATCTTCCGAACGTTTTTGATAAAATTCTTCACTTTTTCTAGATTTCTCTTCGAGAGTTTTGAGAATCTTAATCCTTTTCATTTCTTCATCATAAACCTCTTTGGCTTCATTCTTTTAATTAGTTACTCTTGGTAAATCTACTATACTTGTTTTTGGATTTTGGCCTTGTTAAATCTGGAGATTTGTTTTGCAAGGTCGTGTTCAAATTGGTTTCCCACTTGAGATTTAGTAGAGAAGATGCTATTTGGTAAAATTTCACTGGATGCTTTTATTGATGGACTTTGATGTGCAGTTTTCAAGTAGGTGATTGTTTTGTTGAAACTATCAAAAAATGGATTTGATGTATCTAGTCTTATATCATTATTATTTATTTCTGAATTTTTACATTTTATTATTGTCAATTGAAGAACTTTTTTTATGACCTGGAGTCTTTGAAATCGTTGTATTTCGATTTCCAACGGAACTAACAGTTTTTCTATTGATAGTATCTTTGGTGTCACCCATTTCATTCGTATCATAGGCACTTTGATTTTTGCTGATATATGTATTATGTAATAACTTGATAGTATTTTTTGTTTGAGCTGAAAGACGATTTGGAAAGAAATAAGAGGTTTCAGGCAACTTCAACCTGGGAGACTCTGATTTCCGTTGCTTTTCACTCTGGCTTTTAACCCGAGTTTCAATACTTTCATAGACTCTAGAATATAATGTTTTAGGACTGCTGATTTGAATTTTCGGCTCTTTTTTCTCTCTATTTTCTCCATCCAGTGATGTGAGTGTCCCAAGTTCATCTATTTTTCTGGAATGCGGAATATTTTTATGAAAATTTGGATCAGATTTCCTTAGGGATGCAACTAACATGTATCAATAATTGCCCTGGATTGCTTACTTATTTCTCTTTTCCTGTCCCATACTAGCTTGAAATTTTCTAAGAGTATAAGTTTAGAAATCAGGCTTTACTTTGATATCGTGCTAAATAATGGTTGTATCGAAGTTCAATAATTTCTGGGTCAACTCTATTATCTTCAAATTCTTCTCTTGCTCTAATCTATTAACATTCGCTTTAGTGATTTTCACTTCTTTCTGAGATCAGAAATTAAAACTCCAGTTTCATGACAAGCCTGGATTGTAGTAGGGGAATCTGGCCTTAAAGTTTTAATTTTAGTTAGTGCTGTCCAATCGCCTTGAAGGGTTAGCAGGGCTTCTATCATTGAAAGTAGGATCATCCAGAACGATAGACATAATTTTTATTTACGCTTTAATTGTTGTATTAATTGGAAATATCAACATCCTTTGCTCTGAATATAGAGTTTAATCTTGTGACTCGTTAAGATAGGACTTATCTATTCTAGAGGCTGAGGCAATATAATACAAATCAGTAATTTGATGAGCAACTATGCAGAGAAGTTTATCATGAGCTGTATTTCGAAAAAGTGAGAGGATATAAGAATAAATAATATCTTATATATATTTCTTCTCAACAATTTTATGCAAATCTTTATGACAAAACAAAACAAAATTGTCAATAAAGCTTATTATTTTCTAGGACTAATTGTTCTTTCATTGGGCTGTTTCACCAATTCCTCAATATCTCTGTTGTAAATTGATTCTCTTTTAGCTTTAGCTTTCTTCTCAGCAATGCTCTCTCCCAACTTCTTTCTATCTTTACCAACTAGCATCTTTTTAATGGCTAGTTCCTCATCATATTTCTTAATGTCTATTACTTCTTAAAACAAGAAAAGATAATAAATACCCATAATAGCACTCTGTGCACTTGTTGGTCTCCATGCCTCAGGAGGCTTACTATCTTCGAGTTCATGTTTGATCTTTCTGATAGTATTTTGAAGATTGCGGACCTTCTTTTGATTGCTGACCAAATCAATATCATATTTGCCCTTTGGTTTGAGAGCTTTTTCTTTTCTGGCCTTGGCTGAGAGTGAGTCATTCATCATCTCTCTAGCCCTCTTAGCTTTTTCTTCCTCTTCGTCCTCATCTATTTCTTCATTTCCTTCTAATTTATCGATCTTCTTTTGGAGTAATTCAATATTGTGGATCTTGTCATTCAAAGCTTTCTCGATTTTCAAATAGGCTTCCTCAATTTGGCGATTAAGGAATTCATTCATATCAAGCTTAGATTCTCCAATATATCCCATCTTCTGAGCATAGATCGTCAGCTTAGCTCTAGATAATCCATGATTGGCAGATTCATGGCTTCTAGCAGTCTCAGGAGTAGGTTCTTTGGGTTCATTTTCATAGATCATTTCATAAGTAATGTTCATACCTAAAGAATTATTTATCGACTTCGTTAAATCTACTTGGATCAATGCCCAATTTCTTTCTCAATTCTTTTTCTCTCTTTTCTTCTTTTTCTTCTTCAATTTTCTTCTCTTCTTTAATGATCTCCACGGCTTGAGCAATATTTTTGAAGGCGTCAGAATACCTCTCTACAGGAATTAGTTTCATTCAGTATAATAGTGTACCTGACTCATAAAGAACCAAAGCTTTTCTGTAAAGTCCAAGTTTCTTTTTGAGTCTTTCTTCAAATTCAATCTTATCTTGATATTTCTCTTGGAATTTAGGTCTTGAAGTAATTGTCAAGTATGTTTTAGCTCCCTTTTCTTGATATTTCTTCAGCTTCTGAGCAACTCCTTTTCTAAGTTGACACATGGAGCAGAGACCTTTAGATATACCCTTAACGCGACCCTAATTCGATTAAAGAAAGCTATATTATATTACTCCTTCACCGCAACCTATACAATCACGGAAAACTGCACCACCAGTCACAAATGCAGGTTTTGTGGGATCAGCTTCTAGTTGACTAGATAATTTTTCCAGCATATTTTCAAGAATCTTCCTTCTGGCATTCACTTCTGATTTGAATTTGAGTTCAAATGTATGATGAGCGTATTCGCATTTTTCACCAAATGTGCTAATTGTCTTTCTATTGGATACTGGCCATCTTGGTCTGATATCATCAACACACTTATCCTTCAGAGGACACATGGTAGTCTTGATTTTCAATTTCTTAGTTAGATCTTGAGAAAGCATATTCTTGACCTCTTGAACATTCTTTTGAAGGTCTCGTTCATGAGTTTCAAGGAACTAAGGATCAGGTGTGATCATTTTGAATTTACCATAATCAAAATGTAAACATCCTCCAAGAATCTGAGATTGGCCTTATCATTGAAATCCTCTTGAGGCATATTCTTATCTTCCAATTTAAGATTTTCCTTACTGAACATAGTTGTCTTGAACCTAAATATTTATTGTGATAGTTGATTTGGTTACTTGGCAGGATCGAAGTTAGGATTGAAGTGCTTTTTGATGCTGTTGATGTTGAAGGCTTCTGCAAGTTCTTTATAAGCTTGAATATACTTATCTTCTTTCCATAATCTTAAGGCTCTCTTGAACTTTCCGTACTTATAGATGGTTGGATATCTTGTGGAGAAGTTAGTTCCCATGCGTTGAACCCATTTCTAAGAGTTACCTGCTTAATATGACTAATTTATACCTCAAAGCTGTTTCCTTCCACTGTAATGTAATTGTTAGCCCAGTTTGCATATTCTTCAATCATCAGCTTCTTATACTGCTTAGGCATTTTAGTTCCGACCTTAGGAGTAAATGTGCACTCTTTGGCATCTTCAGGTCTCATCATCACAAGTAGCTTAGCTTCGATATACTCATCCATTTGCCAACAATTAGTTTTCACATCAACTTCACTTTCAATCTTTTTAATTTTCGCCTCTCTTGAGAGCTCATTAACTTTCCTGTTGTAGCTCTTATTATTAAGGATAAAGACATGTGACTTGGCAATGTTCGAGGGAGGAGCCCAGAAAGGAAGTAAAGACTTTCCATGAGACATCTTAGTTCCTCTTGCAATTGATCTGACTAATAAGAAGAAGTATCTTTTGAATTCAATAGGATAGGAGTTTTCTAACAAAATTAGTATATTTGTACATATGGTTACCTTTAAGGCGCTTGGAGTATCCATAAGTAATATGAGGGAATCTTCTATTAGTGGCTTGTGGGTGAACACTGGCCATTTCTTTGTAGGTCTGGATCAAGAACTCCTTCAGAGTTTGAATTTTCTCGTAGAGTCTTCTCTTTCTCATATTTAAGTACTTTCTGACTTTAATGGCAATAAATCTCTCGAGTTGTTTATCTTCCTTTTCTTCTTGTTCCTTTCTGTGTTTTTCGTTTTCCAGCTTAAGATTCATGTCGAGATACTTTTGCTCGAGGTATTTCTGGAATGGCTCCATAATTTGAGCTTCTCTCTCATGTATAGGTCTTGCTAGATCCTTCAATTCAAGGCGACGACCTTCCTTCTGAATAGTTCTGAAAGGTTCTTTGGGCTCATCTCTCTTTCTAATTTCTATTTCTTCATCAGAATCATAGATATCATATTCCTCAGGGTATTTAGTGAGTTTGTTTCTTCTAAATTCTTCCAAGAGCATTTTTTGAAGGATCTTATCATGAGGGAACATTTTCCTAAGGAATAAAAGGGCTTTGCCAGTTTGTAGTCTATCTTTGGGTTTTGCTAGCTCTTCCAAAGCAGTTCCTTTGATTTCTTTTTTAAGAGTTGCTTTTCTCAATTTTTCTCTCTCTTCCTCTTCCCTCTTCTTTTGTTCCTCTGCTTGCTTCTTTTCGTATTCTTGTCTCTCCTTTTTTCTTCTAGCACAGAAGTCTTCGAAAGGAGGAAGCATAAAATCTGCATCAAAATTGATATCTCTACTCTTCTTTTCCTCTTCCTAGGCAGAGTAAGGGTACTATAAACAGAATATACTCTAAGTTCTGTTTTGAACCAATGCATAACTAGTTTAGGATCATAACTTCTGTATCCATATCTGTAACAGAATCCTTCAACTATAAGATCATACTTTTCGTCAAAGTAGGCTTTCAGATCCTCTCTGACCTTAATTTCTTGTCCGTTTAATTCGAGGGCATCCTAAAATCTTTGAAGTTTATTGTTGGAGATGTTATACCTTATTATTTAAGTCTTTCCAGAAATTAAACAAAGACTCAGCAGTAATGAGCTTTTGATCCTGAGGTCTGACTTTAGCATGATAATCAATAAGTTTCTTAACAAAGCCATCATCATAGCCTTTGTTTGAGAACTGTTGAGTCGAAGCAGCACTTTTGAGAGGCTGTGCACTTTGAGGTCTTTCAACTTCCTTGGACTTGGTTCCATGAGGATTATATAATCTCTCTAATGTCTCTTTAGAGATTTTCTTAGGTTTTTGAGTATTCTTTAATTCTTCTTCCATTTTTCGTTTTCTATATTCCTCGAGAATGAACTTTTTCATATTCTCCTCTTGTTTTAAAAGTTCAGCATGGATTTCAAGAGTATAAGCAACATCTTCTTCCCTCTCTTTGGCAATGGCTTGTAAATCCTTAAGTCTTTCGCTAACATTGGAAGTCTTTTCTAATTCAATAAAAATTTCTCTTTTTTTTACATTAGAGATGAAAGATTTGTCTCCAGTTTTGCTCTTACTCATGGCTTCTTCCTCCTATCAATTAGCATAACAGTAATAGTTATGATTACCCTTTCCCTTGTTTTCTTATTCATTTTCCAAAAGTCTAGAAGAACTTTAGGATCTTTGGTATTAATGTTTCTGACTCTCTTATATTCATCCTTGAAAAAAATAAGTAATTATTCTATTGCAATGCTTACAAGGAGAATCTTGACAAATTTTTCTCCGAGATCTCTGGGAGGTTCCTTGGGTTTCTTCTTCTCTTCATTTTTTCCAATGGTCTTACTGAGATTTTCTTTGCCAGGATTTTCAAAATATACAGACTTGACAGTTTCTCTCATTTCAGGTCTTGTGTATTCTATAACTTTACACTCATGCATCAATAGAAAAACCTTCAGTAAACACAGCCTGAGGATTTGTTTGAGTTTTTGGATGATCTGAGAAACTGAGAGATTAGTAATTTGGAAAAGAAAAGGATACTTTTGTACGATATTCTCTCCTGCAAAATAATACAGTCGTTCTCCTCCTAGATACATTTTTTTGAATCAGTCAAGTTTGTTGTTTGTTAAAACTGACAACTTTGAATTAAATTTATTTATACATAGGTCTGTTAGATATTGGGATGAAGTATGAAATCTCTACATACTGAATAGGACTTAGTCTATTCAATGCAAAAATCGATACATGAATTAAAAAATTGATACATCCAGTATGAATTAGCTCCTCATATTCATAAACTCATGAATTTTAATATTATTAAGGATGATCTCAGGGATCTTCTTCTCATTAGCACTTTTGTTGGAGTTTTGTATATAATCCTTTATCATTCCCCCGAGTGATTTCTTACTCTCTTCGTTCATCCAATCTGTTGATTTCTCTTCCAAAATATGAATATGAGTTATTTCCTTTTCACAAAGAGCATAAATATTAGCAATTAAGCACGCTAAATAAGTCAGCCTTTTATCAATTGCCTCTTCTTGGAAGTAAGCTTCTGTAATTGTTTTTAACTGTAGCTCTCCTTGTGTGAGCACTGGAATACAGATATTATTGAAGTCAAAGGTATTAAGTTCTCTGTTCTGATATCTATATTTTCCTCTGAATGAGCGATGATAATTGTCAATACACAATGCATAAACAGCATGTTCGATTGTGTATAATTTGTCTGTAATCAATTTTTCCATCGCAAACTCTACTTCACTCTGAACTTCTATTTCTCCTGCAATATTACTTGATAACTTTGAGATGGCTGTAAAAATGGAGAGCAACTTTTCCTTAGGAGTAGGATTTGAATTATCCTTATTAAAGAGTGTGTCAAAAGCATTCTGATTGTAAATTATCTTCATGATAATTTTGTTGTCTGGAGAGCTTCTGCCTATGTCTAATAGCTTCTTGGCATTGTCAAGGATTTTGTCATTGATGCTTTCCCATTCAATTGTACTTGGACTATAGTTGATCATTATTTCAAAAGCCTTTTCTTTTGAAGAGAAAAGGATATCAATAGAATTTGAATTTAAATGAATGAATCCTTTCTTATCAATATCCACACTTTCACCATACACATTTAATAATTTCCCTTTTGCTTTTTTCTTCTGAATGGTTTGAGCTTCACTCTCTACCTCTGTGGATCTTTTCTTGGGAGAATAGACTGGCATGGATGACTCAACGTCA
>Ga0065720_1003502_pt1 | contig 15882 bp, 8 predicted proteins | sample Thericmetagenome_FD_59107 | JGI IMG/M metagenome (GOLD analysis project Ga0065720, IMG submission 59107) | Thermophilic microbial communities from the Joint Bioenergy Institute, California, USA of rice/straw/compost enrichment - eDNA_2 v2... | ecosystem: Engineered > Solid waste > Grass >... | reverse complement strand
GCGCGCCCGGCGTCGCGGATCGGCTCGCCACGGCGTTCCAGCAGGTCGCCGCGGTGCAGGCCGGTGAGCGTGAGCCGCCCCTCCAGGCGGGCGGCGCGCCCGAGGCCGGTCGCCTCCAGCAGGCGCAGCGTGACCCCCCGCGCGGGGTCCGGCTCGGCGGCCGAGCCGTGCGCGATCGGGTTCCCGGTGGGCTTAACCGTGCCGAGCAGCACCTCGCGGGCCGGTTCCACCCGCAGGTACGACATGGTCGCCGGGAGCGGCCCGTCGTGCGCGTCGGCGAGGCGGGCGTACAGCGGGTGGTTGAACTCCTGGCCGCGCGCGGGCAGCGTCGCGGCCCGCCAGTCGCCGTCGCCGGAGACGAGCGCGTAGCGGAACTCGTGCGTCCAGTGCTGGAGCTGGAACGCGGCGCCGTCCGGCAGGGCGCGCCTGGGCGGGTCGATCCACACCCCGGACGGCCAGCCGGTGCACGACCGCATCAGCGACAGGTGCATCGCCCCGGCCGGGTCGACCGCGAAGCCGGGCAGGCCGTAGGTGAGCAGCGCCACCGTGTGGTCGGTGAGCAGCTCCGGCGACGGCACCTCGCCCGGGCACACCGTCGACACCCGCGCGTCGGCGAGGTCGGCGGCGAGCGCGTCCGGGTCGGTGACGACGAGCGCGGGCAGCGCGCGCAGGTCGCGCAGGTCGGCGTTGGGCTGCCACACCTCGTGCAGCGGCTTCTCGGCGGGCACCCACACCCGGCCGTGCCGGGCGAGCGCGTCCGCGTAGTCCGCGCCCGCGCGCTCCAGCAGCTCCCGGGTCGCCTCGTTCCCCTCCGGCCCGCCGACGAGCACCCGGAAGTCGGGCAGGTTCGAGTCGACGTCGAGCCAGCCGTACCGGGACCAGTCGGCGCTCGCCGTCGTCGCGGTGACGCCCGCGCGGCCGAGCGCGACGACGAGGTCGCGCACGCCGGCCGCGTCGGCGAGCGTCGGCACGACCACCTCCGCGATGCCGAGCGCCCGGTCGCCGAGCGGCGTCCCGTCCGGGGCGGTGAGCGAGACGCGGGCGGTCGAGCCGAGGCCGAACCAGGTGTTCGCCGGGTTGTCGAGCGTCCACGGCGCCTCGGCGGCGTCCACGTCCGGCAGCGCGAACCCGCGCCCGATCACCGCACCGGCGACCTCGCTCACCGGCAGCGCCCCCGGCAGGTCCACCGGGAACCGCACGCGCAGCAGCTTGTCCGCGTCCGCGTAGTCGACGACGCGGGTGGTGAGATCCACGCGGTCGACGCCGTGCCACAGCGTGACCGTCTGCTCGTAGGTGAGGCCGTCCACGGTGCCGATGACGACGATGCGCTCGCCGAGCGGGCTCGACTCCGCCCGCACGGTCGCGGGCGTCGCCGACGACCCCACCACGGGCCCGCTCGGCACCAGGTGCCACGGCCCCTCGCCGAAGTCCGGATGCGCCGGGTACTCCTGGTAGACGCGCAGCTCGTTGCCGACGTGCCCGGCGCGGATCAGCTCGCGCCCGGCGGCCTTGTCGTACACGCTGCTCAGGCCGCCGCCGCGCGCCGGGTCGGCGGTGACCCGGTAGCGGGCGTTCTCGATGGTCACCGGCCCGGCGGCGGCCCGGCCGGTGGCGGCGTCCGCGACGCCGGCCCCGCCGTACGCCGGGGCTCCGGCGGCGGCCTGCCCGGTCGCCGGGGAGCCGGCCGGGGTCCACGCGGGTGTCGCGGCCGGGGCGCCGGGGAGCAGCCGCCAGGTGCGCCAGCCGAGGGCGGGCACGTCGGCGGCGAGGAAGCGCAGCGTGCCCCGGTCGACGAGGCACGGCACCTCGGCGCCGGCGTCGTCGACGACGCGGCCGCCGTCGATCCCCTCCGGCAGGCGTACCGTGACCAGGGCCGAGCGGTCGAACGACAGCGTGTTCGCGACCACGATCGCGGTGCCGTCGCCGGTCGTGTCGATCCGGGCGGTGAGTGCGTCGAGCGCGGTGTCCCGCACCGCCGCCGCGAGGTCGTACGCCTCCCGCCAGCCGGAGAGCAGGTCGATGTACACCTGGTCGGACTCCGAGCCGGTGATCGCGTCGTGGTGGGCGCCGTAGGCGAGCTGCCGCCACACCTTGTCNAGCGCCTCCGCCGGGTANNTGCCGAGGCCCTCCAGCGCGGCGAGNGTGGCGAGCTTCTCCGCGTCCACGGCCGCGACCTCGNCCGCCCGGTGCGCCTGCTTGGTGTCGATGTACGACACGTCCTTGCCGGTATAGATCGGGTTCATGTCGCGGGTCTGCGGGCTCGGCCGCAGGCCCTTCGCCGCGAGCTCGGCCCGGACCGCGTCGAGGAAGTCGCGCGGGGTGCCGCAGACGAATCTCGGCCACACGTACTTCGCCGACCACGAGCGGTGGATCTCGGTGACCCACTTGTTCGGCGGGGTGTAGTCGGTGCCGACCGGCAGCAGCAGGTTCTTCGTCGCGGCGACCGGCTTGAGCTTGGCGTACAGCTCGTAGACCGCCCGCTCGGCCGTCTCCAGGTCGGGGGAGGAGTCCATCCACCACCCGGCCGAGTAGTGGTGCGGCATGAAGTGGGTGAGCACGCCGCGCCCGGACGGGGAGATCCACTCGAACTCGCTGGGGAACTGCATCACCCGCGCGTCGTTCTTCGCCTCGCGGAAGTTCTTCTGGATCGGNCCCCACTGGTGGTACGGCCCGCGCGCCCACGCCGACCCGGTNAGCCCGGCGGCGTCGAGGTAGCCGGGGAACTGGGGGTCGTGGCCGAACGCGTCGAGCTGCCAGGCCGTACGGGGGTCGCCGCCGAGGATGTCGCGCTGGTAGCCGATGCCGTAGACGATGTTGCGGATCGTCGTCTCCGCGCCGACGAGGTTGGTGTTCGGCTCGTTGTAGGTGCCGCCGAGCAGCTCGACCTGGCCGCGTTCGAGCAGCAGCCGCAGGTCGGCGCGGCGCTCGGGGTGCAGGTCGAAGTACGGCTTGAGGTAGTCGATCTCGGCGAGCACGAACCGGTACACCGGGTCGCGCAGCGCCAGGTCGAGGTGGGCGTCGACGAGGGCGAAGCCGTTGCGCTCCCACAGCGGGCGGGTGGTCGCGTCGCCGGACAGCAGCTCCCACGGCGAGGTGTACGCCGCCTGGGTGTTCCACCAGACCGGGTCGTAGTGGAAGTGCGAGACGAGGAACATCGTCCAGCCCGGCTCCGCCACGGTCACCGTGCCCGTCGCCGTCGCGAGCACGGCCGGTACGGCCGCGCCCCCCGCCGGCCCGGCCGGTTCCGCCCGGGCGTCGGCCGTCTCCGCCGCCTGTCCCGCCGCCTGTCCCGCCGTCTCCGCCGCCCGCGGCGCGGGCGCGCCCTGGGCGGCGGCCGCCGAGCCGGGCGGCGCCTCGGTGACCGTCACCGTCACCGGCAGCTCGGTGCCGGGCACCGGGTCGGAGATGTCGAGCGGCACCTCGATCACGCCCGTGCCGATCGCCTCGCCGCTCACCCCGGGGCCGGTGACGGTGACGGCGACGACCGTGCCGGGCGGAGCGTCGAGCGTCACCCGGAGCACCTGCCGCGGCGCCTCCTCGGTGCCGACGAACAGGTCGGTGGACTCTACGGCGCTGATCGTGACCGGCACGGTTGTCCTCTCTGTCGGTGTGCGCTTGCTCGAAGGTCAGTTGGGTCCGCTCGCCCCGCCCTGCGGTCCGCCGCCGCCCCGCGGCCAGACGACCCGCGTCCGCGCCGCGGGCGACCGGCCGTACTCGGTGGAGACCGCCTCCACCTCGATCGTGGTGGCGGTCTCGCCGCCGACCCGGTCGAGCCGCGGCACGAAGTACACGTCGTTGGGCGTGCCGCCGAGGTAGGTGCGGGTGCCGTCCGGGTTGCGCCGGTACACGTCGTAGTGGTGCACCGACCCGTGCGCGGACGGCCGCCACGACAGCCGCAGCGACAGTTGCGTGGCCGACCTCTCCGCCGTGCCGAGCACGGTCACCCCGGTCGGCGGCGCGGGGCGGTCCACGCCGCCGTCGTACACGGCGAGCTGCCCGACCCGCACGTCGTAGCCGTCCACGGGGGCGCCGCCGGGCGCCGCGCGCAGGCCGATCTGCGCGATCGTCCGGCCCGCGTACCGGGACAGGTCGAGCGTCCTGCGCTCCCAGTCGCCGCCGCGGGTGGGGCCGAGGTCGAGCGTGCGGAACACGGTCGGCGAGTCGGCGAACGCGATCGCCACCCGGAGCCGGGACGGCCCCGCCGACGGCGTCTTCAGCACCACCGACAGCTTGGTGTCGCGGTCGACGCGCAGCCGGGTCTGGTACAGCCGCACCGTGTTCTCCGCGTCGAGCCGCCCGGTGAGCCGCAGCGACGAGCCGCCCTCGTAGGCGTCGGCGAAGTCGATCGACGGGGTGAGCCTCGTGCCGGACGAGTTCACCACCCACCGGTACGTCGGCGGGACGTCCTGCAGGGAGAGGTTGTGCCAGCCGCCGGTGCGCACCCGCCGCCCGTCGACGTTGTAGAAGTCGCCGTGCCCGGCGTTGAAGCTGGTCACGAACGGCTTGGCGGTGATCGGGGACGACTCGGCGAGGTAGGTGGCGAGGCCCTTCCACGGCGAGGTGGTCGCGGTGTCGGACGGGTCGCCCTTCTCGCCGACCCAGAACCTGGAGTCCCGGGCGTAGAAGTCCGCGCGGTCGGCGGCGCCGCGCCACGTCCACTCCGGCCGGTAGATGCCGAGCGAGGTGACGTGCGGGCGGCCCTCGGGGAACACCGCGTCCCACTTCACATTGGTGTTGTATCCGTTGGCCTCGGTATCGATACCGGCAAAGAGCTCGTATTCGCTGCGGCCGAGCGCCCGGGCGGCGGCGCGGGAGGCGTCGAGGCCGGACGCCGTCCACCAGAAGTTGAGGAACATCGAGTTCGCCACCGGGGCCGGGTCGTTGAGGAACGCGTCGTTCTTCGCGGTGAGCGCGTTCTGCCAGTCGATCTCGCCGTCCTCGGTCATCGCGTCGTACCACATGTACTCGACCGAGGGGTCCCCGGCGCGGGCGTACTTGATGAACTCCCGCATGTCGGCGGCGGTCCGCGGGTCGCCGCCCTCGGTCTCCTGGTTGATGAACCAGCCGTCGAAGCCGTAGTACCTCGCGACCTCGTTGAGCTTGTCCGCGACCGGGAAGCGCGAGCCGTCCCTCTTGAGGAGGTCGCGGACCCACTCGAACCGCCCGCCGTACACGGCCGGCGGGAAGAACACCGTGCCGTACACCTTCACGCCGTTGCGGTGCGCGGCGTCGATCACGGTGGGGTTGGGGGCGAGGATCAGCCCCTCGGCGGCCGAGCCGCCCCAGAACACGAGCGTGTCGATGTACTGCCAGTAGCCGAACGCGTAGTAGTTCGAGTCGAGCTCGCCCTGCGACGGGTTGAACGACGTGGGGGCGAACGACACGAGCGAGACGACCCTGCCCTCGCCGGCCCGCGCGTTCGGGTTCGCCTTCAGCGCGGGGTCGCTGACGCGGGGGCGCAGCGGCGTGCGGGACCGGTTGAACGGGGCGTCGGGGTCGGTGCGCGGGTCCCACCGCAGCAGCGTGTCCGGGTACCAGTACGACGCGTACGGCTGGGCGCCGGTCGACGGGGGGTTCGGCGAGACGGTGGACGAGGTGACGGGCGGGCCTCCGGGATCGGTTTCGGCGGCGGCGGACGGCGCGCCCGGCGCGATGGCCGTGAGGCAGGCGCAGCAGACCGCGGCCGACAGCAGTCGGCGCATCCGGGTGTCCTTCTGGTGGCGCGAAGGGGCGGGGACGGGATGCCCGCAGCCTAAACCGGTTTAGATCACCCTGCCAAGGGGGGAGCGGTGCTCTCCCGGACGGTGAGCCGCGGGGTCGGCGTCTTGCGGTCGGAGCGCCGCGTCGGGTCGTCGATCACCGCGAGCACGGCCTCGGCGACCTCCTGCCCGAGCGCGAACGTGTCCCGGGTGAGCGCGGTGAGCGCCGGGTGCACGATGCGGGTGAGCACCGAGTCGTCGAAGGCGACGATCGACAGCTCGCGCGGCACGGCCACGCCCATCTCCGCGGCGACGCCGAGCCCGGCCACCGCCATCAGGTCGTTGTCGTACACGATCGCCGTGGGCCGCCGCGCCTTCGGCCGGGAGAGCAGCGTGCGGGTGGCGGCGGCGCCCTGCGCGTCGCTGAAGTCGGTCGGCAGCGAGGCCACCTCGGTGAGGCCGAGGCGGCGCGCCGAGTCGCGCAGCGCGCGCATCCGCCGCCGGGTGTGCTGGAACGCGGGCAGCCCGGCGACGTGCGCGATCCGGGTGTGCCCGAGCGCGGCGAGGTAGTCGACGATCGACAGCATCGCCTCCCGGTCGTCGGCCCACACGCTCGCCAGCGAGCCGTGCCTGCCGGGGCCGCCGAGCACCACCGCGGGCAGGCCGAGCTCCTCCACGACCGGGATGCGCGGGTCCCGGTTCTGCAGGTCGACGAGGACGAGCCCGTCGACCCGGTGCTCGGACGCCCACCGCCGGTACACCGCGATCTCGGCCTCGGTGTCCTCGACCACGAGCAGCTCCAGCGCCATCGACCGGGCGGACAGGCCCGCCTGCAGCCCGGACAGCAGCTGGGCGAAGAACGGCTCGACGCCGAGGGTGCGCGCCGGTCGCGCGATCACCATGCCGACCGCGCCGGCCCGGGCGCCGCCGAGGGCGCGCGCCGCGGTGTGCGGCCGCCAGTTCATCTCCTTGGCGACCTGCAGGATCTTCGCCCGGGTCGCCTCGCTCACCCCGGGCCGGCCGTTGAGCGCGAACGACACCGCACCTTTGGAGACCCCAACGCGGCGGGCGATGTCCTCGATCGTCGGTCGCGCCACGGCTGCGCCTTTCGTGCCTGACTCGTCCTGCTGACATCCGTGCAGCTCAGCGGTGACGTCGCGGAGCCGCGCGAAGGAATTATGCGCCCGGATGGCGGGTTCGGGGCGAGTCCCGCCCCGGTCCCACCCCTTGACACCAGCAGTGTAGTCGGTGGATAGTCCCCCCACTGAAGCGGTTTAGTGCTGTACGGCGCCTGCGGGATGGCCGGGCGCGCCCGCCGCACCACGCCGTCGCTCCCACGGGCATCAGGAGGAGCCATGCGCAGCAGCCGGATACGGGTCGCCGCGGTGATCGCGGCGCTGGCCACGGTGGCCGGGTGCGGCCTCGGCGGCGGAACCGGCACGGAGGCCACCCCGGCCGCGGACCCCTCGGGCGAGGTGACCGGCACGGTCACCTTCCAGACCTGGGCGCTCAAGCCGAAGTTCACCGAGTACGTGCAGGGCGTCATCGACGGGTTCGAGAAGCGGTACCCCGGCGTCAAGGTCGAGTGGATCGACCAGCCCGGCGACGGCTACGCCGAGAAGCTGCTCAGCCAGGCGTCCACCGGCACCATGCCGGACGTCACGAACATCCCGCCGGACTTCGCCTACCCGCTCGTCAAGCAGGGCCTGCTGCTCGACGTCGGCGCCGCCGACCCCAAGATCGAGGCCGACTACGTGCCGGGCGCCGTGGACGCGTACAGGTTCGCGGGCATTCAGGGCCTCTACGGGTACCCCTGGTACCTCAACACCGACGTCAACTACTGGAACTCGGAGTTGATGTCGAAGTACGGCCTCGACCCGGAGAAGCCGCCGGCGAACCTCGACGAGCTCATCGACCAGGCGCGGATCATGAAGGAGAGGTCGGACGGCAAGGTCTTCCTCATGAGCCGCAAGCCCGTGCTCATGGACCTGGTCAACGCGGGCGTGCCGGTGCTCTCCGAGGACGGCAGGCGCTTCACGTTCAACACGCCCGAGGCGGCGGCGATCCTCGACAAGTACCGCGACGCCTTCAAGGAGGGACTCCTGCCGCGTGACGTGCTGACCAGCAAGTACCAGGGGAACGCGGCGCTGTTCAACTCGCGCGCGGTCGCGTGGACCACCGGCGGCGGCAACTACATCAGCAGCCTCGCCGTGGACAACCCGAGCCTCGCGCCGAAGGTCGTGCCGACGAAGGCGTTCGGCACCCCGCCGCTCTACGTGCAGGGGCTGTCGATCCCGAAGAACGTCAAGAACCTGCCGGCCGCGCTCGCCCTCGCCCGCTGGGTCACCAACGCGGAGAACCAGGCCGCCTTCGCCCACCTGGTGAACATCTTCCCGAGCACGAAGGCGTCCGCGAACGACCCGTTCTTCAGCAAGAGCGACGGCACGAACTCCGGCGACGCCAAGGTGATCGCGTTCGAGTCGCTCGCCACCGCCCGGATCCTCGAACCGGTCCAGGCGACCCCGGCGATGCGCGACTTCATCGACCAGCAGTTCGCGCTGGCGATCAGCGGAAAGGTGTCGTCGCAGGAGGCGCTCGACGCCGCGGTGGAGAAGTGCAACCAGCTGCTGAACAGTTGACCGGGATCCGTCCGGGTACGGGGGCCCGCGCGGCGACGGCGCGCGGCCCCCGCCAGGAGGGCACATGACGCACAAGCGCTGGTTCACGCCGTGGGTGCTGGTGATCCCGGCCGGCCTGTGGCTGCTCGTCTTCGGCATCTGGCCGGCGATCAACACGCTCATCCTGTCGTTCACCAACGCCAAGGCGCTCGGCGGCGGGCGGTTCACCGGCCTGGAGAACTACCGCAGGCTGCTCGACGACGGGCAGCTCGCCGACGCGCTGATCAACAGCGTCATCTACATGCTGGTGTGCCTGCCGCTGCTCACCATGCTGCCGTTGCTGCTCGCCGTACTCGTGCAGAAGAGGCTGCGCGGCATCGCGTTCTTCCGGGTCGCCTTCTACACGCCGGTGATCGCCTCCGCCGTGGTGGTCGCGATCATCTGGCAGTGGCTGCTCGACGACCGCGGGCTCATCAACGGCCTGGCACAGCGGCTCGGCTTCCTCAGCGAGCCGCTGCCGTTCCTCACCGACCGGTGGCTGCTGCTGTTCAGCGCGATCAGCCTCACCGTGTGGAAGGGCCTCGGCTACTACATGATCATCTACATGTCGGCGCTCGGGAACGTCCCCCGGGAGCTGTACGAGGCCGCCGCCGTCGACGGGGCCGGCCCGGTGCGCAGGTTCTTCTCGATCACGATCCCGGGCGTGCGCAACACGATGCTGCTCATCTCGATGCTCATCTCGGTCTACGCGCTGCGGACCTTCTCCGAGCTGTACATCCTCTCCGGCACCACCGGCGGCCCCGGCGGCGAGGCGATGTCGCTGGTGATGCTCATCCAGATGTACGGCCAGGGCCTGTCCGGCCAGCTCGGCTACGCGTCCGCGCTCAGCGTGCTGCTCTTCGTGGTCACGATCGGGCCGATGCTCGTGCTGGCGCGGATCAGCCGGAGGGGGACGTAGCCGATGGCCGGAGGCGTGCGCGTGGGCCGTACCGGCGGTGCCGGATCCGGCGCCGGATCGGGTGCCGGATCCGGTGCCGAGTCCGTGGCCCGGACGGACACGGCCGAGCCGCCCGCCCGCAGACCCCACCGGCGGCGCGGGCCGCGGCGCCGGCCGTACGCGTGGGGCGGCGTCTCGCCGCTGGAGAAGGCGGTCCGGTACGCGCTGCTGCTGCTCGTGCTGGTGATCACCATCGGGCCGTTCCTGTGGCAGCTGTCCACCTCGCTGAAGAGCATCAACGAGGACGTCTACACGCAGACGCCGAGCTTCATCCCCGAGCAGCCCACGCTCGCCAACTACGCCGAGGTGGCCGAGACCGTCCCCATCTGGTCGTACGCCGGGAACTCGCTGATCGTCGCCGCGATGGTGGTGGGCGGGAACGTCATCGGCGCCACGCTCGCCGGCTACGCGCTCGCCAAGCTGCGGTTCCGCGGCGCCCGGCTCGTGCTCGGCCTGTTCCTCGCCTCGCTGCTGCTGCCCGCCGAGGTCACGATCATCTCCCAGTTCGTCATCGTGCGCGACCTCGGCTTCGTCGACACGCTCGTCGGCGTGGCGCTGCCGGGCGCGATCGCGCCGCTCAACGTGCTGCTGATGCGCGCGGCCTTCCAGGCGATCCCGCCGGAGATCGAGGCCGCGGCGATCATCGACGGGGCGAACGCCTGGCAGCGGCTCGTCCACATCGGCCTGCCGAACGTGCGCGGCATGCTCAGCGTCGTCATGATCTTCTCGTTCATCGGCGCCTGGGACGACTTCCTGTGGCCGCTGCTCGTGCTCACCGACCCGGACAAGTTCACCCTCACCGTCGGCCTGCAGTACCTGAACGGCACGTTCGTGTCGAACCCGCGCCTCATCGCCGCCGGTTCGATGATCGCGTTCATCCCGATCCTGATCGTCTTCACCGTGCTGCAGCGCTACTTCTTCAAGGGCGTCGACGCGGGCGCGATCAAGGGCTGAGCCTCGGGGACGCCGCCGGGGCGGACGCCGGGGAACCGGCTCGGAGCCTTGACCGNGGGCGGGGAATTCNGCCGGCGGCGGCGGGTAGNGNACGGGATTCCGCGGCCTACGGCAAGGAGCGCATCGTGGTCTCTCGGCTCAACCCCTACCTCAACTTCCCCGGCACCGCCCGGGAGGCGATGGAGTTCTACCAGCGCGTCTTCGGCGGCGAACTCGCCGTGAACACCTACGGNGAGTACGGCGAGCCGGGCGAGTACGCCGACCGGATCATGCACGCCCAGCTCGAGACCCCGAGCGGGTTCACCCTGATGGGCGCCGACACCCCGCCCGGCGTGGCGTACCGGGCCGGGGACACCATCACGGTGAGCCTGAGCGGGGACGACGCCGACGAGCTGCGCGGCTACTGGGAGCGGCTGAGCGAGGGCGGCACCGTGTCGGTGCCGCTGGAGAAGCAGATGTGGGGCGACGAGTTCGGCGCGTGCGTCGACCGGTTCGGCGTGCCCTGGATGGTGAACATCTCGCAGGGAGCCTAGCCGGTCGCGCGGACACGTGCGTGGCTGCCAGGGCGAACGCCCGCGCTGCACCTGTGGAGCTGCGCGGGCAGCCCCACCCAGAAGTGGCGCAGGGCCTGGCCCACGCGCCCGCGGCGGATGACCGCCGACCGGTGCCGGAGGCGCCCTGCCGTCGCACTTCTCGGTACCGGACCGTGTGAATTCCCACCAGGCGCCATGAGCCGCCGGGAAACTGCCGAGGCGATGCGCTGGAAAACCTGGCGGACGGCCTCGGCTCATAACGGCGAAACAGCCCTTAATAACGACGAAACGAATAATCACGAAATGACCGCCCTGACGGCGAAACACGCGGGGCGGCGGCGGTACGAGACGGCGAAGAGGAGGGCGGGGGTGCCCGCCCTCCTCTCGGTGCCGGTCAGGTCAGGCCGGCGGGATCAGGCCGCCGGTGAAGAGCAGGGTGTTCGGCGAACCGGAGCCCGCGTTCGAGACCGCGCCCGTGGTGGCCTGGCCGACGATCGTGTCGCGGACCTGGGCCGGGGTGGCGGAGGGGTTCACGGAGAGGACGAGCGCCGCCGCGCCCGCGACGTGCGGCGTCGCCATCGAGGTGCCGCTGATCGTGTTCGCGGCGGTGTTGCTGGTGTGCCAGGCGGAGGTGATGCCCGCGCCGGGCGCGAAGATGTCGAGGCACGAGCCGTAGTTGGAGAGGCTCCACCTGGCGTCGGTGTTCGTCGTCGCCCCGACGGTGATCGCGGCGGGGACCCGGGCCGGGGAGCGGCTGCAGGCGTTGGCGGACTCGTTGCCGGCCGCGACGACGTAGGTGACGCCGGAGGCGATGGAGTTGTTCACCGCGTTGTCGATCGCGGTGCTCGCCCCGCCGCCGAGGCTCATGTTCGCCACGGCGGGCTTGACCGCGTTGGCGGTGACCCAGTCGATGCCGGCGACGACGCTGGAGATCGTGCCGTAGCCGTTGCAGTCGAGCACCCGCACGCCGATGAGCCGCACGCCCTTGGCGACGCCGTACGTGGCGCCGCCCACGGTCCCGGCCACGTGCGTGCCGTGGCCGTTGCAGTCGTTGGCGTCGGCGTCGCCGCCGATGAAGTCGTAGCCGCTGCGCGCCCGGCCGCCGAAGTCGGCGTGGCTGTTCCGGATGCCGGTGTCGATGATGTACACGTTCACGTTGCCGGCCGTGCCGCCGTAGCTGTAGCGGGAGTTGAGCGGCAGCCCGCGCTGGTCGACCCGGTCGAGGCCCCAGGACGGCGGGTTGAGCTGGTCGGCGTTGAGCGAGATGACCCGGTCCTCCTCGACGAACGCCACGTCGGGGTCGGCGGCCACCTGGCGGGCCTGCTCCGGGGTGGCGCGCAGCGAGAAGCCCTTGAGCGCGTGCTGGTAGATCCGGGCGGGCCGGGTGCCCCGCCGCTCGGACAGCTCCCGGGCGCGGTTCGCCACGCCCTTGCGGCGGACGTTCTCGGTGTCCTTGAGGACGACGATGTAGTCCCCGGTGGGCGCGCCGGGGGTCGCGGAGGCGGTGGCGGAGGCGCCGGGGTCGGCCGCCGCCGCGGGGGAGGCCATGACGAGACCGGCGGTGACCGGCGCGAGCATGGCCAGCGCCGCCAACAGCCGTCGGGCGGCGCCGTTGCGAGATCTGTGCATTTCGCGGCGATCCTTTCCTTGGGGGTGGCAGGAAAGCAGATCTTTCGCCCAATAGGGTCGATGTCGCCGCGAGACGCGATCATCGTCGAATTATGACAATTCGGTATGACTCAAGTTGATTCAGATTGTTATCACGGTTTTGTGTCAAGGGANGAAAAAGGGCAATACCGGGGCAGGTCTGGTGCTAAATATGGGCAATATCCCCATCGTNCGCCGGAGGCCGCCGAGCGNCGGGCGCGNCGCCCGTGCGGACGGCCGCTCCGGTCAGCGGATCCGGCGGCCCGTCTCCGCGCAGGAGTAACCCCCCAGCGCCTCCACCTCGGCGCGGAACTCCGGCCGCTCCAGCAGCTCCCACAGCGGGGCGAGCAGCTCGTCGGCCACGTCCTCGGCCCGCAGCACCAGGTCGTACGGCTCCCGCGCCACCGGCACGAAGTCGAGCCCGAACGCCCGGGCGGCGGCGAGGATGCCCATGCCCGCGTCCGCCCGGCCCGCGGCCACGGCCGCCGCCACCGCGAGATGGGTGTGCTCCTCGCGGGTGTAGCCGGAGATCTCGCCCGGGTCGATGCCGAGGCGGCGCAGCTCGTGGTCGAGCAGCACCCGGGTGCCCGCGCCCCGCTGCCGGTTCACGTACCGCACGTCCGGCCGGGTGAGGTCGGCGACCGAGGCCAGGCCGAGCGGGTTGCCCGGGGCGACGATCAGCCCCTGCTCCCGGTGCACCAGCCGGATCACCGCGACCTTCGCGTCCGGCCCGAGCAGCCGGTCCACGTACGGCAGCGTGTACTCGCCGGTCGCCGGGTCGAGCAGGTGCGACCCGGCGATGTGGCACAGGCCGTCGCGCAGCGCCGCGAGCCCGCCCAGCGAGCCGACGTTCGACGACGCCAGGGTGAGCCGCGGGTCCGCGGCCCGCAGCGCGGAGGCCGCCAGGTCGAGCACGAGGTCGTGCGAGCCGATCGCGACGATCGTGCGGCCGATCTCGTCGAGGCCGCGCAGCAGCTCCACCCGGACCCGCTCGCCCGCGTGGTGGCCCTCCACCCCGGCGGGCACGAGCAGCAGCCCGTCGGCGCGCACCAGCGAGGTGAGCACCCCGGCGCCGCGCGGCAGCGGGGTGGCGACGAGCTCGTCGCGCACCCGCCCGAGGCGCACCCGGACCCAGTCGTCCATGCCGAACGCGGACGGCAGCTTGCGCGCCAGCCGCGCCGTCGCCGACGGCCGCTCCGCGGGCGCCGCGCCCTCCAGCTCGGCGAGCAGCGGGGCGGCGAAGATGTCGAAGGTGAGCGCCGCCGACACCGGGTAGCCGGGCACCCCGATCACCGGCGTCCGCTCCACCACGCCGAGCACCACCGGGTGGCCGGGCCGTACCGCGACGCCGTGCACCGCGACCGTCCCGTGCTCGGCGACCACCCGGGCGGTGTAGTCGTCCCGCCCGGCGCTCGACCCGGCGATGAGCAGCACCAGGTCGGCGTCGGCGGTGGCCGCGCGGAGCGCCGCCCCGATCGCCGCCGGATCGTCCGGGACGATCTCGGTGACGTGGGCGGTGCAGCCCGCCTCGCGGGCCTGCGCGGCGAGCATCATCGAGTTCGTGTCGAGGATGTCCCCGGGCGCGAGCTCGGCGCCGATCGGCCGGATCTCGTCCCCGGTCGGGATGATCACCACATGCGGCGCCCGCCGTACGGCGAGCTCGGTCGCCCCGGCCGCGGCACACGCGGCGACGTCGACCGGCCGCAGCCGATGCCCCTCGGGCAGCAGCAGCTCCCCGGCGCTGATGTCCTCGCCGATCGACCGCACGTGCTGGTACGGCGGTACGGCCGCGCGCAGCTCCGCCTTGCCGTCCGGGGTGCGGTGCACGTGCTCGCGCATGACGACCGCGTCGTACCCGGCGGGCAGCGGATCCCCGGTGTCGACCACCTCGAACTCGCCGGGGCCGAGCAGCACCGGGCTCGTCTCGGCCGCGCCGACCGTGTCCGCGGCGCGCACCGCGATGCCGTCCATCGCCGCCGAGTCGAACGCGGGCGAGGACCGCACCGCCCACACCGGCTCGGCCGTCACCCGGCCGACCGCGTCGGCCACCGGCACCCGCGCCACCCCGACCCGGGGCGGGCAGCCCGCCGCGGCCCGGGCCTCCCGCCACACCGCGAGGGCCCGCGCCGCGGGCACGTCGGAGACGAAAGGACTCGCCGCGCTCATCCGTGCAGTACGACCTCGACCTCGGTGCCCGCGTCCAGGCCGGTCGCGGGCTCGGGAACGATCACGTGGCCGTCGGCGCGGGTGAGCACCGACAGCAGCGCCGACGGGCCGAACAGCGGCTCGGCGACGTCGTCGCGCAGCCGTACCTGGACCACGTCGAGCCGCCCGGCCGCCGACGGCAGGTCCCGGGCGAGCCGGGCCCGGGTGCGCGGCCGCGGCGGCGGCGACTCGCAGCCCGCGAGCAGCCACACCAGCGGCACCCCGACCAGGGTGAACACCACGAGCGCGGAGAGCGGGTTGCCGGGCAGCCCGATGAGCGGCACCCCGGCGCACTCGGCGAGCAGGGTCGGCTTGCCGGGTTTGATGGCGATGCCGTGGCACCAGATGTCGCCGACCGCGGCGACCGCGCCCGCGGTCTCGTCCCGGGCGCCCACCGACGACCCGGCCGACACCACGATCAGGTCGGACGCGGGCAGCACCTCGGCGAGCCGCGCCTTCAGCGCGCCCGGCTCGTCCGGCACGATGCCCGCCGGCACCGGCACGCCGCCCGCGTCGGCGACGAGCCCGGCGAGCGCGGACGCCGTGGCGTCCCGCACCTGGCCGGGCGCGAGCTCGGCGGTCTCCGGCGGCACCACCTCGTCGCCGGTCGAGATGATCGCGACCCGCGGCCGGGCGTGCACCGGCACGGTGGTCACCCCGGCGGCGGCGAGCATGCCGAGGTCGGGGGCGCGCAGCGGGCGCCCGGCGGGCACCAGCGGCGCCCCGGCCGCCACGTCCTCGTCGGCGCGCACGATCCCGCCGCCCGGCGCCACCGGCCGCGTCACCTCGATCGTGCCCGGCATCGTCTCGGCCGTGTACTCGACCATCACCACCGCGTCCGCCCCGGGCGGCAGCACGCCGCCGGTGGGGATCGCCACGCAGCCGCCGGGCCGTACCGCGACCGTGGGCTCGGCACCCATCCGCACCGCGCCGAGCAGGTCGAGGTAGGACGGCAGGCCGTCGGACGCGCCGTAGGTGTCGGCGGCGCGCACCGCGAACCCGTCCACCGTGGCGCGGGCGAACCCCGGCAGCGCGGACGGCGCGGTGATCTCGGCCGCGGGCACCCGGTGCAGCGCGTCCGCGAGCGGCACGTGCTCGATCGCGGTACGGCGGGCGGGCCGGAAGCCCTCGCGCACCTCGGCGAGGGTACGGGTGGTGAAGAACTCCCGCCCGGTCACCGATCCGATCGCTCCGCCGAAACCTCGTCCCGCATCTTCAGCACCGAGACC
>Ga0065720_1003529_pt1 | contig 15892 bp, 10 predicted proteins | sample Thericmetagenome_FD_59107 | JGI IMG/M metagenome (GOLD analysis project Ga0065720, IMG submission 59107) | Thermophilic microbial communities from the Joint Bioenergy Institute, California, USA of rice/straw/compost enrichment - eDNA_2 v2... | ecosystem: Engineered > Solid waste > Grass >... | reverse complement strand
GCGCCTACGCCTGATCTTCCTTCGGATCTCCCCTTCCCCGCTGAGAGGCGGACCCGAGTGACCCCGGGGCGAGGTACCACGACTCCTCCCCTCGCCCCGGGGTCCTCCCCACCCGCGAGCCCACACGGACTCGACCACTCACTCAGCGCGCCGACCGCCCAACACGTGGGCGGTCTCGTCGTTCCGTGAACCGACCGGCCCGTATTACGTGGAACGGCGCCGATCGGCCTGGTCCTTGCCCGTGGCGTCGGCGAAGAGGCCCTATCGGGGGCGCCCCTCTACCGCCGGGGTGAGGAGGGAGACCGAGTGCCTGGCACGGGTGAGGGCCACATAGACGACTCGATCATCGGTTTGGTTGCGATCAAGACCCTTGCGCAAAGCGGCGAGATCCTGCTCAGTGGCCAGGTAGCCGACCGCGTCCCACTCCCGCCCCTTCGCTTGGTGCACGGTCAAACCCGGTATGAAGACGGCGGATTGTGACCCCACACGCCTCGCGAGATCACGCAAGTACGTTCTGAAGTTGCCAGTCACCGTGAGCCGGGTCGCCGCCCCCGCATCCCGGACCGCGCGGACCAGCCGCTCTGCCACGGTTTCCACTGCGTCCAGCCCGCCTTCGCGAAGGGCGAGCAGGGCGCGGTCCAGATCCTCCTCCAGGTCAACGTCAGCCGGAAGATGCAGCCGCCGCAGTGCGTCACCGACGAAGACGGCCTCGGTCTTCAAGACGGTGCTCGCGAAGCGATTCAGCAGTAGCGTCGCGAGCGCCTTCTCCGAACTGGTCGGTCGTCCGAACGATAACGGCAGGATCTCCGATCCGAGCCGCCACGTGTTCTTCCAGGTACTCGCGAGTGCGACATCGAGCGGTCCATCCGCTTCCCAGTGGGGAATCGTGACGGGACGCCCCTCGCGCATGTGCTCAGCGAGTTCTCGCGTCGCCGCGCTCCGGAATCTGAATGATCTTACTAGCGGCGCAGGGTGAAAGCCATAGTTTTCGAGCAGCACTTCGGCGAGCAACGGCCGCGCACCACGAAACTCGTAGAGCGCCTGCCACGGGTCGCCGATCAGGGTCATTGAGACATCCTGCTCGCACAGCAGCTCCAAAATCCGGAGGTCGAGCTCGTTGACGTCGAATGCCTCGTCGACGATGACGGACCGTACCGAGGATCGGACGAAATCCGCTATCGCGGTCTTCAGCACGGGGTGGTCTAGGGCGCTGGCGATGACCGCGCGGATCTCGTCATGCGTGCATCGTCCTTCGGCCAGCGGGCCGTGGAATTGCTCCGGGCCGCCAAACTCGATTTGGCCGGATTCGGCGACGCGCACCTCGGGAGCCAGGCGGCGTTTCCGTCCCTGCCAGGTCCGCACCCTCCAAGCCTCCCACGTATCACTGACTATGAGCTCCTCATGACCGCCGGGCCAGTGCAGCTGCCCCGTCCGGAGGAGCCGAGTCAGGATGTCGCGCAGGAGGGAGTCGAGAGTGTCGATACGGTTCGGCCACCGCAACGCGGCCGAACCCCAACGGGAGCGGACCCGTTCGCGCAGTTCGGCGGCCGCCAGCCGGGTGTACGTGAAACCGAGGGTGGCGCGGCCGTCGGCCGGGGCTCCGAAGTGCAACAGACCGAACCGCTCCGCCGCCACACTCGTCTTCCCCGACCCGGGCGACGCCTCGATGTAGAGGCGCTTCTCCGCGGCCGAGGCCGCGCGCAGCTGCTCGTCGATCAACTTGGGGGGGTTATACATCGGTGCTCCCGGAGTCCTCCCCCAAGTCGTCCGTCGTTCCCGCCTGGCCGTCGGTCACTTCGTCCTCGGTTTCGTAGAGGAATTCGAAAAGATCGGCCATGTGCTTCGGCACGTGCACGGGATAGGCGAGCTCACCGCGCACCACCTCATCCACGGTCTTCGCCACCTGCAAGGCGAACTCGGTCTTGAGTTCGGCGGCGGCCCCCGCCGGACGCCTGGTGCCGTCCGCCGCCTTGCCTGCGGACCTGAACAGCTCGCGGATCGTTTCCGCGTCGATCACGTCGGGTCTCGGGACGCCCAGGGCGTCCAGCGCCCGAGCCACGATCACTTCGTTTCCCTCGGTAATGGCTGGCTCCAGCGTCGGGTGACTGGGGAAGTAGCCAACCACCCGATCGTCGTGTTCGGCGAGCCATGACGGTGGGGTCGGAAGCTGGTCGAAGGGCTGGTCGGAGTCACGCATGATCGCGATGCGGGCGCAGATCTCATGGCCCCTTGTCGCCATGAGACGTACGATCCACGATCCCACCTTCGAAGCGACGGGAACGATCGTCAGTGCATTTATGAACGACTGCTTTCGCCGATCATCGGCTGCCCATACCCGTCCGAACTGGCGCAGTATGGTCACGTCACTCACGCCCTCCACCACGGCGAGCCGCTCGGCGAAGAGTGCGGCCGATCGCATAGCGTCCATGTGCAGCCGCGCCCTGGTGAACACCTCGTCCCGCCCCTTGATCGGGAGCAGGGCGAGAGCACGGGCGGCCCTCCTGCCGTCGGCGAGGCGGCGCAGGACGACCAGCTCGGTCGGATCACAGGCGGAGATGACGTCCGTCGCGTTCGTGCTAAGGATCACCTGGATCTCGGGCCGGCTACGCACCAGAGCGCGCAGGTAGCGAACCAGGCCATGCTGAAGCTGGGGGTGCAGGTGAGCCTCCGGCTCCTCGATGACCACCGTGGCGTGGAAGGAATCGGAGGGGAAGAACGACTCCTCATCCAGCGCCGCCTCCTCCTCCGCGAGACGTATCCACTCGTGGTGCTCGGGCTCGCGATATGCCAGCACCCCGGCAGGGGTGCTTCCTGGCCAGCGCCTCGGCCTCGGAGCCGTCAGGTCCGGAATCGCGGCCAGGGTGAGGGCGATGTGCAGGAGGTTGACGTATCCCAGACTGCTGATCTCCAGTCGCTTGGCCATGGCCCGGTCATTCATTGTGGCCAGCAGCAGCTCAAGCACGCGCGCCAGGTAGACATCGTCCACCTGCTGACCGCCGATGAACGGGATGTGGTGGTTGACCCCGCTGGAAAGGTCGGCGAGGTAGCCGCCGATGCGTTCCTCCACCTCCTGGATGAGGTCGTGCCGGGCCAGCCGCTCCAGCAGCCGACTCGCGTGCTCCCTCAGGTCGTGCAGGCTCCTATAACCGGTGAGCCTCTGCTGGTGTGCCTGAAGCAGCTCGATGAGCACACGAACCTCACGACGCGCGAGCTCGTCGACCGGGTTCCGGCTGGCGGGCAGATAGATCAGGCGAATGCGCTCCGCGGCCCGGGGCAGCGCGCTCGATCGTCCCCTGCGAATCCGCCCCATCCACGGCATAAGGCTTTGGGACCAGGTGAGGTCCGCGGGAACCCCCTGGGCATAGAGCATTCGGTCGAGAGTGCCGGGCGCAGCGTTGGCGTCTTGAGGGTGCCGGTACGTCACTTCCACCCGGCGTGGAGCCGGGCCGAGCGCGGTGACAGGGAACGGATACAGCCAGGGGAAAGTCGTCTGGTGGGCGAGATAGATCGCGTCGCTGATCGTGGTCTTTCCCCCGGCGTTGGGACCGAGGAGGGTCGAGAACCGCCCGGGAAAGCGACACTCGATCAAACCCCCGGCGCTCGCCCTGAATCCCTCGACGGCGACCCGCCTGAGAAACATCTGTCCTCCTGCACATCAAGTCGGTTGTCGCTCCTATGGCCCGCCGAGGGCGGACCTGGTGGCCGCATAGCCCCCAGGCCGGATGTGTGCCGTGAAACGATTCCTCTCCGGCCTCGGGCATGCTCGTCGCTACTCAGCCGACCCGCTCCCACTCCTGGCAGAGCTTGGTCTCGAAGTACTCGCCCTTCTTGAGGGCTACGCGGGCCGGGCCGGTGATGTTGTCGTTCGCGATGATCGCGCTGAGCTCGCCGGAGGCGTTCCTCAGCCGCGCCCAGTAGCAGGTGGAGCTGACCGGCCCCGCGGTCTTGTACACGCCGGGCTTGATGTCCTCGCCGACGAGGAACTGCCCGTCGCCCGGCATGGTGTCGGCAGGGCCGCCCGTCTCCTGCTTGCTGGTGCGCGCCGGTGCGGCGGTCACCGCCTTCTTCGTCACCGTCACCGTGGGCCGCGGCCCGGCCGCCGTGTTCGTCTCCGCCGTACCGCTGGATCCGATCCCGAAGCCGACCAGCAGGGCGATGAGCGCGGTAAGGCCGTACGACAGCCAGCGTCTGCCGCGCCGTGCTGGCTTCGGCTGCACGGCCGGTGTCTGCTGCCATCCGCCGGGCATGTGCGCGCCGGGCTGCGTGTGGTGGTGGGGCTGGTACGGCGGTGCCGGGTGTTGTCCTGGTGCGGAATGGGGGTCGAAGTGGACCATGGTCAGTCCTCTCGCGATTGGGGCGATGGGCCCGCTGTTGGTGGAGAGAACTGTGACAGACCCGCGGCCGATAATAGTGGAGATGATCCGATAACCTCCCTTATCAATAATCTTCAAGGATGAGATGCCGATTTCCCGTAGGGTGGTGATCGCTTCGCACCGTCGGTGGCCGATGGAGGTGTGATGGGCGTGACGCAGCAGCCCCGGTGGCTGATCTCCCTCGCCGAGATCGCCGCGTTGGCCGAGGTCAAGCGGCCCGTGGCCACCAACTGGGTGCGGCGGCACGCCGACTTTCCCCAGCCGGTCTCCCGTGACGGCGGACGCCCGCGTTTCGACGGTCGCCAAGTGGTCGCCTGGCTGGTGGGCACCGGACACGGTAACGCTGACCGGCGGCGACTCCAAGCTGAGCTGGCCCTGCACACTCTGGCCAGCTGGCGGGATTACCTGCCCGCGCGCGTCCTCGTGGACGCACTCACCGCCCTGGTATGCCTTCGCCGTCAGCTCGACGCCCCGCTGAGCGATTCCAGCTGGGATTCCATTCTGGAGAAGGCCGCCCGAGTCGACTTCGAGGACGCCTACCTCTTGGCCGAGCTGCGCGCGGTGCCCACGCCGGAAACCCTCGGTACGGCACTCGCCACGCTCGCCGACGAGCTGGTCGAGGCCGCCTACACGCCTGCCGAGGCGTTCGAATGGGTGCTCGAGGCACGCCCGCGCCTGGACGCCGGCGACCTGATGGCCGACATGCCCAGCCCTCTTCTGGCCGACGCGCTCGCCCGGTTATCCGGCATCGGGCACCTCGGCGAGGGCGCCATCGTCGCCACACCGTATGCCCGAAGCGGTGATCTGTTGGTCGCGCTGCATACGCACGCCGCCCCCGAGGCGGGCCACTCCTATCTAGCCGCCGACCCCGACCCGTCCTTCGTCCGTCTCGTTCGTCGCCGCATGTTCGTGCGCGACGTATACGACTTCCAGCTCGGCGTGACGGAAGGGTCGGACCTCGTCACCGACGACTGGGGTGACCCGGATGTTCTGCTCTGCGCCCTGCCGTACGAGCCGGGCGAAAGCCGTACCGCACTGGCCGTGCTGGAGCGGATTCAGGCGCTCACCGACCTGCTCGGGCCAGGACGTACGGCGATCATCCTGGGCCCGGCCGATGTCCTGACAGGCCCGCTCCCGTCCTATGGCGACGCGGACCTGCTACGTCGTTGGTTCCTCACCGACCGCCTGCTGAAGGTGGTTGCGCGGCTGCCTGGAGGCGCGTTCCCCTACCGCCCCGGCTACCGGACCGCCATATGGGTGCTCACCCGCACCCCGAAGTCGGAACGGGCCGGCGTCGTACTCCTCAAGGACCTGTCCAGCCGCCCGCTCGATGAGCACACCCTCAACGCTCTCGTAGAGGATGTACAAATTTTCCGCTCGGCGGGCTGGCAGCCGGATGACCGGCACGCCCCGCGTCACGGGGTGATTCTCCCGATGAAAGTGCTCGCCGACCGACCCGGCACCGCCTTCACCCCCCAGCACCGGCCGCACGAGAGCCGGTACACCCGAGTGGTGCGGGAACGCCCCGTGCTCATCTCCGAACTGGAGGTACGGCTCGGCGAGCTTATCGAGCGAACCCGGCGGGACCACATCGACCGGCCCGCGTTGCGTACACGAGCGGCCCTCCGCCCCGAGGACCGGCCGGTGCGACGCACGACTGTCGGGCGGATGCTGCAGGAACGGCGACTGCGCCGACTGCCGGGACATCGCATCGCCCCCGAGCATCTCACGCCCGACGGTGATCACCCGGTGCTCACCCCAGAAGAGGTCATCGGTGCCGCCCCGGTGGGCGGACGCCGAATCGACCGGCTGGTGTTCGCGGCCGAATACGAATACGGGAAGCTCACCCAACCCGGAGACGTCGTCGTCACCGCGGCGCCAGAGTTCGGCGCGTACGTCGACGAGGATGGCCTGTCGGTCGTGGCCTACCCTGCCCGGATCCTGCGGGTCCGTCCTGAGGCCGAACGCCCGATACGCCCCCGCGTGCTTGCCGCACTACTGCGGGCCGCCGGCGCCGAACATCGGCGGGCGGCGGGGGCGGTCCACGCCTCCCGGCGAATCGAGGACCTGCTTATTCCCGATCTCGCCCCCGACGAGGCGGAAAGATACGACACTCTTCTGGCCGACATCGAACGACGCGGCGCGCTCCTGCGGGCGCAGACCGCCGCGCTGGACGAGCTGGCCCGGCTGATCGCCGCTGGCCTGACCGACGGCACCCTCACGATCCTGCCCGCCCCCTAGACCATCTGAAGGAGAAGACCAACAGATGCCCCCAGCCAAGAAGGCCGCCGCGAATCAGGCGGAGCTGTTCAGCGCCTCCTCTCCGAAGGAGATCCGCGACGTCTTGTGGAAGGCCGCCGACAAGCTCCGCGGCTCGCTCGACGCCGCACAGTACAAGGAGTTCGTCCTCGGCCTGATCTTCCTCAAGTACGTCTCCGACGCCTTCGAGGAGCGCCGCACGGCCTTGGCCAAGGAACTGGCCGACGAGGGCATCCCGGAAGAACGGCAAGCGCAGTTCCTAGAGGACAAGGACGAATACACTGGCCACAACGTCTTTTGGGTCCCGGAGCAGGCCCGGTGGTCGTGGATCGCCGGGCACGCCAAGAGCGGCGGCGTCGGGCGCCTGCTGGACGAGGCGATGGACGCGATCATGCGGGAGAACGCCTCGCTGGCCGGTGTCCTTCCGAAGATCTTCAACCAGGACCGGGTGGATCAGAAAATCCTCGCCGGCCTGGTGGACCTCATCAGCGACGCCCGTTTCTCCGGGCACAGCGGCCGGCCCGCGCAGGACGTGCTGGGAGAGGTGTACGAGTACTTCCTTGGCAACTTCGCCCGCGCCGAGGGGAAGAAGGGCGGCGAGTTCTACACGCCGAGCTGCGTCGTCCAACTGCTAGTGGAGGTGCTGGAGCCGTACGAGGGCAGGGTGTACGACCCATGCTGCGGTTCAGGCGGCATGTTCGTCCAAGCTGGCAAGTTCATCGAGGCCCACGCGGGCAACAAGTCGGACATCTCAGTGTATGGCCAAGAACTCAACGAGCGGACCTGGCGACTGGCCAAGATGAACCTGGCCATCCACGGCATCGACGGCAACCTTGGCCCCCGCTGGGGCAACACCTTCGACGACGATAAGCACCCCGATTTGAAGGCCGACTTCGTCCTGGCCAATCCGCCGTTCAACATCAAGGACTGGCCGCGTATCGAGGACGACCCCCGGTGGAAGTATGGCGTGCCACCGAAGAACAACGCCAACTACGCCTGGCTCCAGCACATTATTAGCAAGCTTGGCGAACGCGGCACAGCGGGCGTCGTTCTCGCGAATGGCTCCATGAGCTCCCAGCAGAACGGCGAGGGAGAGATCCGTAAAGCCCTGGTGGAGGCTGATCTCGTGGCGTGCATGGTCGCGCTACCGCCGCAGCTCTTCCGCACCACGCAGATCCCGGCCTGTCTATGGTTCCTCGCCAAGGACAAGACGCCGCAGGGCGGCAAGCGGCTGGCAGACCGCCGCGGCGAGACTCTCTTTATCGACGCGAGCAGCATGGGCGAGATGGTGGACCGAACTGAGCGCGTCCTAACCGAGGCCGACATCGAAAAGATAGCGGGCACCTACCACGCATGGCGGGGCACGGCCCCGGCCCGCGAGGCCGGGCTCGAGTACGTGGACGAGCCGGGGTTCTGCCTCTCCGCCGATCTGGAGACAATTCGCTCGAACGGCTACGTGCTCACCCCCGGCCGGTATGTGGGTGCGCCCGAGGTCGACCAGGAAGACGTTGAGGCGATCGCGAAGAAAATCGTGACCCTGACAGAGGAACTGTACACGCTATTTGACAAGTCGGAGGAGCTGACCAAGACAGTCCGCGAGCAGCTGAGGAGAATCAATGGCTAAGTGGGTGGAATATACCATTGGTGACGTCGCTCAGATTTTCGACGGGCCGCACGCGACTCCAAAGAAGACCTCCGAGGGACCATGGTTTCTGAGCATTTCGAGCTTGGATCGTGGCCGCCTGAATCTTGCAGAATCGACCCACCTATCAGAAGAGGACTTCGCTAGGTGGACACGCCGGGTAACTCCCCAGGAGGGCGACATACTCTTCTCTTATGAGACACGTCTCGGAGAAGCGGCGCTCATGCCAGCAAATATTCGTGCTTGCCTTGGACGCCGAATGGGCCTGCTCCGCCCCAAACGTTCCATCGTAGAACCGAAGTTCCTGCTCTACGCGTATCTATCCCCGGCCTTCCAGGAGATTATTGCGACCCGTCGTGTCCACGGGGCTACCGTCGACCGCATTCCGCTTGTCGAGCTACCCTCTTGGCCCATCTCCCTTCCCCCCTTGTCGGAACAGCAGGCTATTTGTGGGCTGCTCGGGGCATTGGATGACAAGATCGCCGTCAATGAGCGCATCGTCGCTACGACGAACGCACTAATATCAGCAATGTTCGCACAACTTCTGGCTTCATCGAGAGAAGTCCACAAAGTGCCGCTAGGTGACGTGGCATTGGTCAACATGACATCCGTCAAACCCTCGGAGAACGGTGTTCTCCGCTATGTAGATATCTCCGCTGTCGGAGTCGGCTCCTACGATTGGCCCGAACTGATCAAGTGGAGCGATGCACCAGGGCGTGCACGGCGGAAGGCACAATTTGGCGACACAATCTGGTCGACGGTGCGTCCGAACCGACGCTCACATGCCCTCGTTCTTGACGACGATCCGGACTTGGTCTTCTCGACAGGACTCGCCATCCTTACACCTAGATCTGTAGGGTCAGCTTTTCTCTATGAAGCTACTAGAACCCCAGACTTCCAGAAGTACTTGGAAAGCGTAGCCGAAGGTAGCGCCTACCCAGCAGTCAGAGCCGAGCTGTTTAAGGCAGCCCCCATCCCATTGCCAGCTGCTGATGAACGAACTCGCTTTGAATATATGGCAATGGCTATGCGACTTCGCGCGCATCAAGCGGTCTTGGAGAATCGCACACTGGCCGCACTTCGTGACACCCTTCTTCCTGAACTCATGTCTGGCCGACTCTGTGTCAGGGACGCGGAGAAACTTATCGAGGACACGATATGACCCCTCCCCCTGATCATTCTCGCTTCCGTCCGCTAGAGGCCGATTGGGAACTTCTGGCTCTTGAAGAGCTCGCAGAGCTGGACTGGCTGCCTGCTAAAGGCAACGAGCTTGCTCCCGGTTCTGGGCACCGCAAGTCCTGGGACGACCTAACCCTTTATTCCGACCTCGTCGAAGCGATTGGGCGGCTCAACCCCGAGCTTCCACGCGAAGCTGTTGGTAAGGCGGTGGAAGAGGCGACGCGGATGAGGTCAGGTGACGCTTATGAGGAGAACCGGACCGCGCACGGCTACCTGACCGGCGGCATCCGCTCGGTGACCTACACCGACGAATTTGGCGCCGAGCACAATCCGACTATCCGTCTTGTCGACCTGGCCGATCCGACCGCTAACATATATCGCGCAGCCCAGCAGATTACTGTCATCCAGGGTGACAAAAAACGCCGCTTCGACATCGTTCTTTACGTCAACGGTCTCCCGCTGGCCATCATCGAGATTAAGCGTGCAGGCGACGAGGACGCGACGCTGGAAGACGCGCACGCTCAGATCGGCTGGTACATCGCCGAGTTTCCAACCGCCTTCCGCTACAACGCGCTCGTCCTGCTTTCCGACGGCATCACCGCGAAGTACGGCACGCCGTTCACTCCGTTCGAACACTTTGCACCGTGGAACGTGGACGAGTCCGGGGAGCCGGTCGATCTGCTGGATGGCACGGGCCTCTCTGAGTCGGCGCAGAATCTGGCCCTGCACGGCTTGTTCACGCACGACCGCTTCCTGAAGCTGATCAGCTCGTTTATCAACTTCGTGCCGTCGAAGAAGATTAAGCGGATAGCCAAGCCGCACCAGTACTTCGCCGTCAACCGGGCGGTGGCGGCCGTACGGGAGGCCGCCGCGACCGACGGCAGGGCCGGCGTGGTCTGGCATACGCAGGGCTCGGGCAAGTCCGAGGAGATGGTGCTGACCAGCAACCTGGTCATGCGTGACCCGGAGCTGCTCAACCCGACGATCGTCGTCATCACCGACCGGAACGATCTGGACGATCAGCTCTACTCCACCTTCCAGGAGAGCGAAATCCTGCCCGAGCGACCCCGGCAGGTCCTGACCCGCGCCGAGCTCCGCGAGGAGCTGGCCGCCAAACGGACCGGTGGCATCCTCTTCACCACCCTGCAGAAGTTCGGCCGGACCAAGGAGGAGAGGGGATCAGGCACCGATCACCCGCTGCTGTCCGACCGGCGCAACATCGTCGTCATCGTCGATGAGGCGCACCGAAGCCACTACGACACGCTCGACGGATACGCTCGCCACCTGCGGGATGCCCTGCCACACGCCACCATGCTCGCCTTCACCGGCACCCCGATCTCCGAGGCGGACCGCAATACCCGGGAGGTGTTCGGCGACCGGGGCGAGTACGCGGGATACATCGATATCTACGACCTCAAGCGGGCCGCCGACGACGGCGCCACGGTGAAGGTCTATCACGAGAGTCGCGTCATCGAACTCGTCCTTGATAAGGACACCGATACCTCGAAAATCGACGAAGAGGCGGATCGCATCACCGAAGGCCTGGACGACGCCGAGCGCATCCGAGTCGAGCAGGCCGTCGCCACCATGAACGCAATGTACGGAGCGCCGGCACGCATTCGCGACCTCACCGCTGACCTGGTCGCGCATTGGGAGGCCAGGCGCGAGCGGATGAAGCCGTTCGTCGGTGTCTCGGAGAAGGGCGGCGCTCCCGGCAAAGCCATGGTCGTGTGCGCCACCCGTGAGATCTGCGTCCGCGTTTATGACGCGCTGCGCAAGCTGCGCCCGGAGTGGCACAGCGACGATCCGACCAAAGGCGCGATGAAGATCGTGTTCTCGTCGAACTCCCGTAAGGACCCCGAGCACCTGCGAGTGCATGCTCTAAGCGACTCCCAGCGCAAGGCCGTCATCAACCGAGCCAAGGACCCCGATGACGAGCTGGAGCTGCTCATTGTCAACAACATGCTGCTGACCGGCTTCGACGCGCCGCCGATCCACACCATGTACTTGGACCGGCCCCTTCGAGGCGCGAACCTCATGCAGGCTCTGGCTCGTGTCAACCGCCGCTTCCGCGGTAAGCAGGACGGCCTGCTGGTCGGCTACGCCCCTCTCGCCGAGAGCTTGCGTAAGGCCATCGCCGAGTACTCGGCGGCGGACCAGAGGGATCGGACGCTTGGCCAGGACCTTGACCGGGCACTGGACGAGCTGCGCAACGAGTACGACATCGTGGAAGGCATTCTGCGCGGCATCGACTGGCGGGACATGCTGGCCAAACCCGGCAAGCGCTCCTTCATCGACGCCGCGCTGCGTACCGCCAACTACCTGCGGGACATCAGGACCCCCGGCAACAACCCGGAGAAGCTCGACGACCCGAGCCAAACCCTCGGCCGCCGTTTCCGCGACCACGCGTACCGGCTGGAGCGCTTCTACGCCCTCACCGCCTCCGCCACCAACATCGGGGAAAGGTTCCCTCACCTCCCGACGTGGCGGCGCGATATCCAGTTCTTCGTCGAGGTCCGTGCCTACATGGCGAAGCTGGACGCGATGGACCGCGAGGCGCGGGGACTGCCGATCGCGCGCGACGTCCAGCTCTATTTGGCGCAGCTGACCTCCACCGTCGTGGAGACGAGCGGCATAACCGACCTGTTCGCGGAAGCCGGCCTGGAGGCGGCCGACCTCACCAACCTCGACGAGGCATTGGCCGCCAGACTCGCCAACCACGAGATGCCGCACCTGGCCACGGAGGCTCTGCGTCGGCTCATCGAGCGGAAGATGCGCGAGGTCACCAGGCACAACATCGTGCGGCGAACGACGTTCTCCGAGCGCCTCCAGGACCTGATGGTCAGATACATGCGTGAGCAGCTCACCAGCGCGGAGATCATCCTCAAGCTGATCGAGCTGGCCAAGGAGATCTCCAACGACCACAAGCGCGGTAAGCAATTCAACCCGCCACTCGGCTGGAGAGAACTCGCGTTCTACGACGCGGTCGCGGACCACGGCACGGCTCGGGAGCTGATGGGTGATGAAATTCTCGCGGACATCGCACGTGACCTCGCTGTCCAGGTACAGAAAAACCTGAGACAAGACTGGATCTCCCGCGAACCCGTCCGAGCCCGGCTACGCGCGACGATCAAGCGTCTACTCGCCCGCTACAACTATCCGCCAGATCATGAGATCAAGGCCATCGAACTGGTCCTCAAGCAGGTGGAGCACATCGCCGACGTGTGCTCGAGGGACGGCACCGCCGACTGATAAGACAGTCCAAGCCCGTGACCGAGTGAGTGCTTGGGCTGTAGCAACACCCAGGCACTCACTCAGCAGCTTTCGCAAGAGGGGGCGGTCACCGACGACCACGGTTAAGCCTTCAGCCGGTGATGTAACTGTACTCCCGCCTGTCTTATCAAAGACGAATAAGCGGTGGAGGCTCGGGAGATGAAGATCTTGACGGCGGCTTGAGCGTAGGTAGGGCTATCGAAGCTCATCGGTCTTGATAATGAACGCCCCACTCCTGAAGTTTGAACACCAAAATATGACCCATCACCTGTCCGCTGACCCAACCTACTGTGGCAAAGATGTCGTATACCACTGATGACCAGCAGGCTTGAGGTTAAAAAGGTTTATGGAACGAGAGCAGGAAGAAGGTGTGACGATCCCGGTGCCTTATGAGGGGTCGTATCTGGATCGGCCGATGGCCGAGGAGGAGTTGAAGCCGCGGACGCCGGAGCCTCCCCCTGCCTTGCCTCAGACCTTCGACGAGCTCATGGCCGAGGCACGCTTCAGGGCCGAGAACTCGATCTTGACCTTCGAGGTCGGCCCGGACCAGCTGAACCCGTGGGTGGATGCAACGCTCTCAGACCCGGCGCCGCCCTCGGTCATCTTCACGGACCCGCCGAGCGACGCCACCGACGTGGCCACCTCCACCAAGATCCTCGCCACTTTCAGCAAATACCTGGACGACGTGGCGATGACCGTCAGGGACTCCAGCGGTGCCGAGGTAGCGGGAGAGGCGAGCCTCGCCCTCGGGGACCTGACCGCCGTCTTCACTCCACGCGCGGACCTGCCTCCCGGCACGACGTTCACGGTGGAGATCACCAGGGCCCAGGGCACCGTCGGCGACCCCATGACCACTCCATACACCTGGCGTTTCACGACCACGGCCTGACGCCCGTCGCCGTTGCCCGCCTGGCGGGCCGGGCTCGGCCTGGTCGCCTAGGTATCGCTCGCGGCTGCCGTACCGGGATCTCCCGGCTTCGGAGTGAGGGCCATCGCGGAGAGGAGTTCGTAGGCGGTGTGGGCGGCGGCGATGCCGGTGATCTGGGCGTGGTCGTAGGCGGGGGCNACCTCGACGANGTCGGCGCCGACGAGGTNGAGGTCGGCGAAGCCGCGCAGGATGGCGAGGAGTTCGCGGCTGAGCAGGCCGCCGGCTTCGGGGGTGCCGGTGCCGGGGGCGAAGGCGGGGTCGAGCACGTCGATGTCGACCGAGACGTAGACGGGGCGGTCCTGTACGCGGGCGTGGGTGCGTTCGATGACGCCGCGGGTGCCGAGGTCCTCCATCTCGTGGGCGTAGACGAGCTGGAAGCCGAGGTCGGTGTCGTCGGTGAGGTCGGCGGCGGCGTACAGCGGGCCGCGGATGCCGATGTGCAGGCAGGCGGAGCGGTCGAGGAGGCCCTCCTCGGAGGCGCGGCGGAACGGCGTGCCGTGCGTGACCGGGGCGCCGAAGTAGGTGTCCCAGGTGTCGAGGTGGGCGTCGAAGTGCACGACGGCGACCGGGCCATGGCGGCGGGCGATGGAGCGCAGCAGCGGCAGGGTGATCGTGTGGTCGCCGCCGATGACGAGCAGGCGGCCCGCGCGCTCGGCGAGCTCGTCGGCGGCGGTCTCGACCTGNCGCACGGCCTCGTCGATGGAGAACGGATTGACGGCGANGTCCCCGGCGTCGGCGACCTGCATGCGGCCGAACGGCGACACGTCCAGCGCCGGGTTGTACGGCCGCAGCGGCCGGGACGACTCCCGGACGTGCGCGGGGCCGAAGCGCGCGCCGGGCCGGTAGCTGACGCCGCTGTCGAACGGCACGCCGACGACGGCGACGTCCGTCTCGCCGACCTCGTCGATCCGGGGCAGGCGGGCGAACGTGGCCGGCCCGGCGAACCGCGGCACGACCGTGCCCTGCACGGGACCGACGTGGCCGTTCTCGATCACCCGGGGAGTCTGTTCGGTCATCGCGTCCTCCTGGGCCGTCGAATCTAGTCAGAACGTCTCATATTTCGCAGGATGGTCGTAGGCCCACGGGCGCGCCCTGGCGCACTCCCCCAAACGGATCGCCTGCAGTAGGTTCCAGCCATGACACCCACCCAGCTGCGCGCCTTCGCCGCCGTGGTACGGCTCGGCTCGGTCAAGCGGGCCGCGGCGGAGCTCGGGGTCTCGGAGGCGGCGGTCTCCCTGCACATCGGCCAGTTACGCAAGCAATTGGGGGACCGGCTGTTCACCCGGACGGCGTCCGGGCTCGCGTTCACCCCTGGAGGACTGCGCCTCGCCGGCCGCGCCGACGACGATGCTCAACCTCCAGGAGCGCACGATCATGGAGGTGAGCCAGGCGGCGAGCGGGCGGCGCCTGCTGCGCGTCGGGGCGTCCAGCATCTTCGCCGAGTACGCCGCGCCCGGCCTGATCGAGGTGTTCTCCAGGCGGGCGGCCGACCTCGAGGTGGAGCTGAGCGTGCACGACCCGCGCCGCTTCGCCGACCTGCTGCGCTCCCGCACGCTCGACGTGGCGATCGGGCCGCAGACGGGCGCCGCCGACAAGGCCCTCGTCCGCAAGCCGTTCCTCAACTACCAGGTCACGATCGTCGCCGGGCCGGAGCACCCGCTCGCCAAGGTCGAGGCGAGCCTGGCGCAGCTGCGTGAACAGACCTGGCAGCTCGGCCCCTCCGCGGGCACGGACGTCGGCGTGATCCCCGCCCTGCTGAAGCGCATCGGCGTGCCCGAGGACCGCCAGCAGATCTTCCAGAGCCACGCGGCCGCCTTGGAAGAGGTCAAACGCAACAACGGCGTGGCCCCCGCGGTGGCCTTCGCCGTCTCCAAGGACCTCGCCAACGGCAGCCTCGTCCGCATCGTCGACCCGTCCCTGCTCTTCGACGGCGTGTGGGCGACCCTCACCCTCGCCGACCACTGCGCACCCCCGGCCGCCNAGGAACTCGTCCGTTTCGTCACNACGCCGCGCGCCACCCAGGCGATGCTCCGCGGCCCCGGCGTCGGGCCCGGCCGCTTCCGNCCCGCCGTACATGTGACCCTGTGGAGCTCGTCCAGCTGATCCCGGACCGGCGAGGGTCCCTCGGGGCCGGGCGTGCTCAGCAGCGGGCGGCGAGGCGGGTGATCGCGGCCACCGACCGGTCCACGTCCTCCTCCGTCGTGGCGGCGTTCGACACCGAGATCCGCATCAGCCGCC